>Ga0265294_10009085_pt1 | contig 11506 bp, 9 predicted proteins | sample MunlanPumphouse3_FD_192504 | JGI IMG/M metagenome (GOLD analysis project Ga0265294, IMG submission 192504) | Groundwater microbial communities from a municipal landfill in Southern Ontario, Canada - Pumphouse #3 | ecosystem: Environmental > Aquatic > Deep subsurface > Groundwater | place...
GACGGGGGCGGTGCGGTCCCTGGTGGGCGCGGCGGAGAATCTGCTTGCCATCCCCGGGAACGTGAACGAGACCTTGAAGACCCTCTCGGAGGGCACCGTCACGATCGAACTCGAGAACCGCGACCTCACCGCGATCGTCGGTGTCATCGATCGGACGAGCGACAAGATCATCATCGGGCTGGTGATCGCTGCGATCGTTGTAGGCTCTTCGCTGATCCTCCGGGTGGCCGATCTCCCGATCCCCGGGTACGTCTCGATCCTCGCAACCGTGGGCTATGTCCTGGCGGTTATTCTCGGGTTTTACGCAGTGTATGATGCCATCAGGCACAGCCGCACCCTCCGGAAGTGAGACATGAGCGCCGCCGCCCCCGGGGAGAACGGCCCACCGTGCGGGGAAAACCACGCATAATACTTATCCCGGCCGACCCCAAATCCTCACCAGGAGTGAGCGTGGTCACATGGGCTACTTAGAGGAACTCAAACGGATCGGGAGGGACGCAAACCCCTTCTTCACCATGATGGGAATAGAAGTGAACGAGTTCGGCGACGGGCGCGCCCGCCTCACGATGGAGGTCCGGCCCGATATGCTGAACGGTGCCGGATGGCTCCAGGGCGGGGTCTACGTAGCGCTCGCAGACGAAGCGATCGCGCTTGCGCTCTACACGCTTCTTGCCGAGGACGAGCGGATCGCCACAATCGACGAGCACACCAGTTTCATAAAAGGCGTCAATACCGGAACGATCACCGCTACCGGGCGGGTCATCCGGAAGGGTCGGCGAGTGGCGTTTGCGGACGGCGAGGTCCGGAGCGCGGCGGACGATGCGCTTCTCACCCGGACGTCGACGTCGTATGCGGTCATAGGGTAACGGCAGGACGGCTCAGAGCCGGCGGAATCCTCCGTTTCACCGGCATGGATTTCCCTGAGGCGCCCGGAACAATACATTCTCAAGAGAGAGATCACATACATTACGTAGAGTTTCCGGACTATCGGAGGGGAACGAGAGTTTGAAGTATATTGTTGTAACCGGCGGCGTCATGAGCGGGCTCGGGAAGGGCATCACCACCGCATCCATCGGCCGCCTCCTGAAAAATCGCGGCTATGAGGTGACGGCGGTCAAGATCGATCCGTACCTGAACATCGACGCCGGCACCATGAACCCCGCTCAGCACGGTGAGGTCTTCGTCCTCGCCGACGGCGCCGAGGTCGATCTCGACCTCGGCAACTACGAGCGGTTCCTGAACATCAGCCTCAAGTCGATCCATAACATCACGACCGGGAAGGTCTACCGGAACGTCATCGAGAAGGAACGGCGCGGGGATTTCCTCGGCGCGACCGTCCAGATCATCCCCCACATCACCGACGAGATCAAGCACTGCATCCGCCGGGCGGCCGAGGAGCCGGTCAACGGCGGCAGGGTTGCCGATGTCTGTATGGTTGAGGTCGGCGGCACGGTCGGCGACATCGAGAGCATGCCGTTCCTCGAAGCGATCCGGCAGATGCACGGTGAACTCGCGCCGGATGATATGATCCTGGTCCACGTCACCCTGGTCCCGATGGATACCATGGGCGACTTCAAGACCAAACCCACCCAGCACTCGGTCAAGGCGCTCCGGGAACTCGGGCTGCAGCCCGATATCATCGTAGTGAGGAGCCGCGAGGTGATCACTCCGCAGACGAAGAACAAGATATCCGCCTTCACCGACGTCCCGGTCAAGGCCGTGGTCTCGGCAAAGGATGTCCCCGACATCTACCAGATCCCGGTGGAGCTGGAGAAGGAAGGGATTGCGGAAGGCGTCTGCAACTACCTCGGCCTCGAGAACCGGGAGCCGGATCCCGCGTGGTACCGGCTTGTCTCGCAGGAGTACACGAACCGGGCGACGATCGCCATCGTCAGCAAGTACGGGATCGAGGATGTCTACATCTCCATCAAGGAGTCGCTCAAGCACGCAGGAAGAGCGCTCTCCACCGAAGTGAACATACGCTGGCTGGATGTGGAGACCTTCGACCTGCAGGACCTCGCCGACGTCGACGGCATCCTGGTCCCGGGAGGATTCGGCCAGCGCGGTGTCGAGAGCAAGATCCGGGCGATCCAGTATGCTCGCGAGAACCGGATTCCCTACCTCGGCCTCTGCCTGGGGTTCCAGCTCTCGGTGATCGAATATGCGCGTAACGTCCTCGGGATCAATGATGCCACGAGCGAAGAGATGGGGGCGGGGACACACGTCATCGCCATCCTCCCTGAGCAGGAGGGCGTCGACGACCTCGGCGGCACGATGCGCCTCGGCGACTGCACCATCGAGCTCAAAGAAGGGACAAAAATTGCCGCCCTCTACGGCAGGACGGAGATTGTGGAACGGCACCGGCACCGCTACGAGGCGAACCCGGCGTTCATCGGCGACCTTGAAGACGCCGGCCTCGTCTTCTCAGGGACCTGCGGCAAGCGGATGGAAGCTTGTGAACTCCCGGACCACCCCTTCTACCTTGCGACACAGTTCCATCCCGAGTTCAAATCGAGGCCGACCAACCCCTCTCCCCCCTACATCGGGTTTGTCGAAGCATGCAAAAGGAATAAATCCTCATCCCAGGACCAGACACGGTGACAGCATGGTAAACGTTGAGAAATTCATCGACGAGGCAGTCCAGCAGATAGAGCAGGCTGCAGGTGGAGAAAAGGTCGTGATGGCGCTCTCCGGCGGCGTGGACTCGTCGGTCTGCGCGGCTCTCGCCACTCGCGCCATAGGAGAAGCCCTCATCCCGATCTACGTGGATACCGGCCTCATGCGCAAGGGAGAGACCGATCGCATTCGGTCGCTCTTTGCCGACACAAACCTCAAGGTCGTGGATGCCGCGGACGAGTTCTTCGCAGTCCTCGAAGGCATCACCGATCCCGAAGAGAAGCGCAAAGCCATCGGCGAGAAGTTCGTCCGTATCTTCGAGCGCGAGGCGAAGCGGACGGGAGCAACGATGCTCCTGCAGGGAACGATCTACCCCGACCGCATCGAGAGCGAGGGGGGCATCAAGAGCCACCACAACGTCGGCGGTATGCCTCTTGACATCGAGTTCAAAGGCGTCATCGAGCCGATTGCCGACCTCTACAAGGACGAGGTCCGCGAGGTCGCCGGCGGCCTTTCGCTCCCGGCGGAGATCCAGCACCGGATGCCCTTCCCCGGGCCGGGGCTTGCCGTCAGGGTGCTCGGCGAGGTGACGAGAGAGAAGATAGCGATCGTCCGGGAAGCAAACGCCATCGCCGAAGAGTGCCTGGTGGAGAAGTTCCACCCCTGGCAGTGCTTTGCGGCGCTGATCGGTCTCGGGACCGGGGTGAAAGGCGATGTCCGGCTCCACGGCTGGATCGTCGCGGTCCGGGCAGTCCAGTCGCGGGACGGCATGACCGCCGAACCCCTGCTCCTGCCCTACGAGACCCTCACCGGGATGGCGTCCCGGATCACCGCCGAGATCCCCGGCGTCTCCCGGGTGGTCTACGACGTCACCCCGAAACCCCCGGCGACGATCGAATACGAGTGAGATTATGGCAAAAGATTCACGGGAGCTTGATGCTCGCTACTACATGCCCGCGTTTAGCCGGACGATGAAGATCGTCCGCGGCGCGGGCTCAAGTGTCTGGGACGACCAGGGAAAGGAGTACATCGACTGCGTGGCCGGTATTGCGGTCTGCAGCACCGGCCACTGCCACCCGAAGGTGGTAGAGGCTATCTGCGACCAGGCCCGGCAGTTGATTCACTGCTCGAACCTCTACTACGTCCCGAACCAGGCAGAACTTGCGGAGAAACTCGTGGGGATCACGGGGCTTGCAAAGGCGTTCCTCTCGAACTCCGGCGCGGAGGCAAACGAGGGCGCGATCAAACTCGCCCGCGTCCGGACGGGAAGGAAGAAGTTCGTCGCGTTCACCCACGGGTTCCACGGCAGGACCTGCGGGTCGCTTGCGGTCACCCACAAGCCCGCGATCCGGGAGCCGTTTGAGCCGCTTGAGCCCGCCTGCACGTTCGCCGACTACGGCGATCTCGATGCGCTCGCCGCGGCCGTCGATAAGGATACCGCCGGGGTCTTCGTCGAGCCGATCCAGGGCGAGGCGGGCGTCCTGATACCGCCCGACACCTTCTTCCGGGGCGTCCGGGAGGTCTGCGACGATGCCGGCGCGCTGATGATCGTCGACGAGGTGCAGACCGGGATGGGCCGGACCGGGAAGTGGCTTGCCATCCAGCACACCGGTGTTGCCCCAGATATCGTCACGCTCGCAAAAGGGCTTGCGAGTGGATTTCCCATCGGCGCGCTCGTCGCCCGCGAGGGGCTCGAGTTCGGCAAGAGCGAGCACGGCAGCACGTTTGCCGGCGGGCCGCTCGCCTGCGCTACGGCGCTCGCGACGATCGGGGTCATCGAGAAGATCCTCCCCAGCATCCCGGAAAAGGGCGAGCGGTTCATGAAGGGTCTCGCTCACCACAACCCGCGGGGCCGCGGCCTGATGATCGGCATCTCGGTCGGCGACCGGTGCCCGGAGGTCCAGCGTATCTGCGCCGAGAACGGCGTGCTCGTCAACTGTGCCGCCGACGGCAACCTCCGGCTGATCCCGCCGCTCGTGATCACAGATGAGGAGATCGATACGGCTGTCGGTGTCATCAATGCGGCACTTGATTAGAGCGTGCTACGCGAGCGCGACGGGTTACTCCTACGCGAAGAAGGCGGAGGACGTCGCACGCGAGCACGGCATCGACCGGATAGCCCGTCTCGCGAGTAACGAGAACCCCTGCCCCCCGTCGCCCGCCGCGATAGAAGCGGCGGCGAACGCTCTCGGTGAAGGGAACCGTTACCCGGACGAACGGGCATCGGTGCTGGTTGAAGCCCTCCGCCGCTACCACGGCGACTACCAGTTTGTCACCGGCGCCGGGATGGACGGCGTCATCGAGACGGTGATCCGGGCGGTCGTCGAGCCCGGGGAGACGGTGGTCATCTCGACTCCCACCTTCTCGTTCTACGGGCTCGCGGCCACGGCACACGGCGGACGGGTCGTGAGCGTCCCCCGGAGGGAAGACTTCTCGATCGACCCGGCGGCCTTCATCGAGGCCTCCCGGGGGGCAAAACTTGCCTTCCTCTGTTCCCCGAACAACCCCACGGGAAACTCGGTCCCCATCGAGACGGTCGAGGAGATCCTTGACGGGGTGGAAGGGCTGCTCTTCCTCGACAACGCCTACGTCGACTTCTCGGATATCGACTACCGGCCCCTGATGCAACGGTACGAGAACCTCATCCTCGGGCGGACGATGTCGAAGATCTTCGCCCTCGCAGGGTTCCGGGTCGGTTACGCCTTTGTCCCGGCATGGCTGGAGCCATTCTACCTGAGAGCGGCGACGCCGTTTGCCCTGAACTCGGTCTCGATCGCAGCGGCCGCCGGGGCGCTCGCCGACCCCGACAGGGTGCAGAGGACCCGCGACCACGTCCAGCGGTGGCGGCGGCGGTTCATCGAAGAGGTGCCCTATGTGGTCTATCCCTCGGACGCAAACTTTGTCATGATCGACGTCGCCCCCCACACGGGTGACGAGGTGGTGGACCGGCTCGCGGCGCAGGGTGTCCTGGCGCGGTCCTGCACCAGTTTCCCGGGGCTCGGCGACCACTACATCCGGGTCAGCATCGGCGAAGACTGGGAGAACGAGCGATTCCTCGAGGCGGCGAAGAACCTATGATGATCGGCATCACCGGCACCCCGGGAACCGGAAAGACATCCATCGCGGCTGAACTCGAGCGGCGCGGCCACCGGGTCGTTCGGCTGACCGAGACGGTCCGGTCCTATATCATCGAGGAGGACCACTGCCGCGAGACGCTGGTAGTGGACGTCGACCGGTGGGTGGAAGAGTTCGAGCCCGTCGACGGGATCGTCGAGGGCCACCTCGCGCACCTCCTCCCCTGCGACCGGGTGGTGGTGCTCCGGTGCCGCCCGGACGTCCTCGCCGCACGCCTCAGACCGCGGAACTACCCTGATGCGAAGATCGCGGAGAACGTCGAGGCGGAGGCGCTCGACGTCATCCTGATCGAGACGCTCGAAGGCCATCCGGACGAGCATATCTTCGAGGTGGACACGACCGGTCTTCCCGTCGACGAGAGTGTGGACCGGATTGAACGGTTCATCCGGGGAGAACTGCCCTCGTCCTATGGGTCCATCGACTGGACCTGCTACCTGGAGCCTGGTAGATGACGCTGGACCAGTTCCGGCCGCAGGTGCAGGGCATCATCCAGCCTGTGGTGAACCTGATGCGGAAGATCGGGATCACGCCGAACGGGCTCTCTATCGCATCATTATTTGTATCGGCGCTCGCAGGTATCGCATACTACGCCGGGGGAGTCGCGGTCGGCACCGTCATGGTCGCGTTCAACGCCGTCTTCGATGCGCTCGACGGGGCCCTCGCCCGGGACCTCGGGACCGCCGGACGCCGCGGGGACTTCCTCGACCACGTCATCGACCGGTATGCGGATATCTTCATCATCACCGGCATATTCGCGGGCGGCGCCGCCCCCTGGCCGATCGGCGTCTTTGCCCTGACCGGGGTCCTGATGTCCTCATACCTCGGCACCCAGGCGCAGGCTGTCGGGGTCGGCAGGTTCTACGGCGGCATCCTCGGCCGAGCGGACCGCCTGGTGCTGATCATCATCGCCGGAGTGCTCACGGTCCTGATACCGGGAGAGATCTACGGCTTGAACTACCTCGGGTGGCTCCTCGTCATTTTCGGCATCCTCGGACACTACACCGCTCTCCAGCGGTTCATCCACGTCTGGCGGCGAATCGATAAAGAGTGAGGCGCTCCCCCGGGGGTTGCGGCCAGCAACCACCTCTCTTCTTGTGCGTATCTAAAAAGTGTGGAGTAAGCCGCCCCTACGGGTTGAGGATGTAGACACCGTAGGTGAGGTAGGCCGCAAACGTCACCCAGAGAAGATAGGGCACGAGCAGCACCGCCGCTGGTACCGAGACCCGGTAGAAGGCGCCGATGGTCATGAGGATTGCTATCCAGAGGAGGACGACCTCGATGAGGGCGAAGAACGGGGATTGCAACCCGAAGAAGAGGAATGACCAGAGGATGTTGAGGATCAGCTGGACGCCAAAGATCGCCATGGCGACCTTCACATGCTTCTGGTCCCACCCCCTGATCCAGACGAGATAGAGCGCGATGCCCATGAGGATATAGAGCGCCGTCCAGACGGGACCGAAGACCCACGAGGGAGGGATCAGGGCGGGCTTGACGAGCGCGGCGTACCAGCCGGGAATAGCTGGTATCGTGAAGACCGATCCGATCAGTCCTGCAAGCAGGCAGACCCCGACCGACGCGAGAAACTGAACTACCCGGGCGTAAACAGATGCCACAACGCTACATAGTGAATTCGGTGTTCTTAAATCTATTGATACAGGGAGAAGAGACCGGTCCCGGCCGGCAGAAAGCCGCCGGTGCGCCACTCCCGCACCGGTCCGGAGGGATCCTTACTCGCCCTCATCCGGGTACTCATCATCTTCGTCGCCCCCGGAGGGGAGGTACTCGCGAAGGGTGAACCGGAACGCCGCACCGAGGTCCGGCCGCCCTTCCACCCGGTCCTCCACCTGGATGGTCCCCCCGTAGCGCTCGATGAGGGTGCGGACGATGAAGAGCCCGAGCCCGTCGCCGCACCCTTCGGCCCATCCCCGCTCGAACCGGTGGAAGATCGACTCCTTTATCTCGTCGGGGATGCCCGGGCCGGTGTCCTCGACCGAGACGAGCACGCTCTCGCCGTCATACTCCTCCACCCTGACCACGATCCGGACTCCCGCCCCGCCGAACTTGACAGCGTTGCGGATGAGGTTGGCGAAGACCTCAGAGAGGAGGTCGTCCCCCCAGACCTGTCGGCGGCTGATCCCGAACCCGATCGTAACACCCGGGAAGGTGGCGATTTCTCCCCGGATGACGGCATCGAGGTTGACCGGGCCGAGCTCGGGTGGATCGTGGTGAATGCGGCGGATCGTCGTGACGTTGCCGAGGATCTCGGCGCTCTTGTGGATGCTGCTACGAATCTTCCCGGCATACCGTGCCGGCTCGCCCTCCAGCGTATCGAGGAGGAGATCGGCGTAGAGACTCGAGACGTTCTCGGCGTTCTTGATATCGTGCGTCATGATGTCCAGGTAGAGGTTCGCCTCCCGGTTCGCCGCCTCGAGCTTCTTGTGGAGCATCCCTTTCAGGATGCCCGACCCGATCTCCTTGCCTATCGTCTCGAGGAGCGTCCTCTCCTCGCGGGAGAATGAATCCTTCTCCCCGCTGCCGGCGTAAACCGCACCGACAACGACCGACTCGGCGATGAGGGGGATACACGCAAGCGCCGAGACACCCAGATCCTCGAGTATGCTTGCCTCGATGGAGTTCAGGTCCGATTGCCGTTCGATGTAGCGGGGCTGACCGGCTATGAAGATGAAGTTGAACGGCCAGTGGTGGACCTTGATCACCCGGTTCCGGGCAAGGCACGACTCCTGCAACCCACTCTGGTGCTGCAGCAGGGCCCGTTTGCGCTCAGGGTCAAGCATGTAGATGATGCCGACATCAAGCCCCATCAGGTTGAGTGTCTTCTCAAGCGACTCCTCGAGGAGTTCGCTGAGGGAGAGCGAGGTGGCCGAGACGCTGATCACCTGGTTGAGCACCATGAGTTGCTCGTTCCGGATCCTGAGCTCCTCTTCAGCGCTTTTACGCTCGGTGATGTCCATAACGCCGGCAATCGAGCCCCGGAACGTGCCTGATCCGTCCGTGAACGGGGACGCGATCACCAGCGCGGTGATGCAGTCGCCCCCTTTTCGGACGAATTCGCACTCGTACTGCTCCCGGGCGCCGTCTCTCCGGCAATCAAAGTGGATCCGGGCCGTGGCGCTGCCCCGAGGAGAGAGGAACGAAGCGAGGGGCTTTCCGGCCATCTCTTCCGGGACGTAGCCGAGCATCTCCGCCATCCGCGGGTTGACAAACGAGGTGCAGGCGTCCGGGTCGAGCACCCATATCCCCTCGCTGAGGCTCTCGACGACAAGCCGGTGCTTCTCTTCGCTCTGCCTGAGCGCCTCCTCCGCCTGCTTCCGGCCCGTGATGTCGAGCACCCCGGCAAGGCATCCGCCGAAGGCTCCGGCGGCGTCGGTGATCGGCGACGTGACCACGAGCGCGTGGACACGACTCCCGTCGCTATGGAGGAAGTCCAGTTCAAACTCCTGCCTCCGGTCGGTCTGTTGGCAGAAAGGGCTGCTGAAAGCCTCGATCCGCTTACCGGGCTCGATGAATGCCGTGACCGGCGACCCGAGCAGATGGCCGGCAGGGCAGCCGAGTATCTCAGCCATCCGCGGGTTGACAAAGGTGATGAGCCCCCTCTCGTCCACCGCGATGACGCCTTCGTTGAGGTTCTCGACCAGCTTCCGGTACATCGCCTCCGAGTGCCGGAGCGCGACCTCCACCCGCGTTCGCTCCACCGCGTACCTGATGGCCCGGCAGAGCAACTCCGCGTCCATCCTCTCCCGGACCAGGTAGTCCTGCGCGCCGCGCCGCATCGCATCGTGCGCGGCATGGTCGTCGCCCCCCGCGGTGAGCGCGATGACCGGGAGATCGGGCGCGGCCAGGCGCAGGCGGTCGACGATCGCCGTCTTCCCACCATCCAAGAGATCGAGGAGCACCACGTCGATTCCGCTCTTCAATATCGCGATGGATTCATTGTCGCGGTCTTCACAGTGCCTTAACTCGATCTCACGCTCTTCCAGCATCTCCCGGATACTCCGGACGTCGCCAGGGCTTCCCCCTATCAGCAACACGCTCAACGGTTCGCTCATGGTCTCACTCGCATCCAGGGTCCGATACCCGTCCGTATCTGCGTAAACTCAGGCGTCCCGGCCCGGGACGGTTTGTTCCCGCTACGGGGTTGCTCACCGCTCCACCTGTACAGGCATGGTCGCATACGGCCGGATCCTCACTATTGTAGTACCGCCCTCGGGGAATTTATACCTCATTCTTCGCGTGTGCCCATCGCGCGGGTCCGGGGCCGTCCACCATGTTCCGGGAACTCTGTAGCGAGGAGGTACCCTGTAAGTAGAGATAATGACGGCAACAGTTATCCTCGAAGGGACATTGGCTTAATCTGACACGGATTAGCCGATGAAAAAACGCAACATTTATCCTTAAATGAAACGTTCAATCGTAAATGATTAGTTTCCATAAATACATTTCTCTGACGAAGTTTTGCCTGGTCATTCCTGCTCTCCTGTTGCTTGTCGGCATCGCAACCGCTGCCGCGCCGACAGCGGCCTTCAGCGGCACCCCGACCTCCGGGGCCGCACCCCTGACAGTATCCTTCACCGACCTATCGGCCGGCAGCCCGACCGGGTGGGCGTGGTTCTTTGGCGACGAGACGTATACCGGAAGCTGGACAGAGCAGAATGCAAGTTCCGGGTGGATGGGCAGAAACTGGCACAGCAGCGTTGCGCTGCCGGACGGCAGCATCCTCGTGATGGGTGGAGCAGCGAGATCCAGTGGATACCAGAACGATACCTGGCGGTCAGACGATAATGGCGCAACGTGGATGCCGATGAACATGAGTTCTGGATGGTCGAGAAGAGGAGACCACAGCAGCGTCGCGCTGCCGGACGGCAGCGTTCTCGTGATGGGTGGAGCGGACCTCACCGGATGTATGAATGACACGTGGCGGTCGACCGACGGCGGAGCCACATGGACATCGATGAACATGAGTTCCGGGTGGACGGCACGAACCGGTTCCACGGCAGTCACGCTACCCGACGGAAGCATCATACTCACGGGCGGTCAGGAAAGCGCCGGGGACAGCGTCGAGTACAGAAACGACGTCTGGCGGTCGGGCGACAACGGTGCAACCTGGACGAATATCACGCCGTCGGATGGCAACCCATGGACAGCAAGAGCCTGGCACACCAGCGTTGCGATGCCGGACGGCAGTATCCTCCTGATGGGCGGCGATGACGGCAGTAACAGGATGAATGATGTGTGGCGGTCGGATGATAGCGGCGTGACATGGACGCAGTTACCCGATGCCGGGTGGGCGGGAAGGGCCTACCACACCAGTGTCGTGATGCCGGACGGCAGTATCCTCCTGATGGGCGGGTATAACACCGGCGCCATGAACGACGTGTGGCGGTCGGATGATAACGGCATTACGTGGATGCAGTTACCCGATGCCAGGTGGTCGGCACGGCAGAACCCCACGGCGGTTGCGCTACCCGATGGGAGCGCCATAGTCATGGGCGGCTGGCTTGGCAGCGTCTATTATTCCAACGACACCTGGCGGTTCCAGCCCGCCGGGTCGACGGAAGAGAATCCCACGCACACCTATACTACCCCGGGCATCTACACAGTAGCGCTGCAGGCGTTCAACAGCGACGGCTACAATGCCACGCGAATGACCGATTACATCACGGTCCAGGTCCCGCCGACAGCAGCCTTCAGCGGCACGCCGAGATCGGGCACCGCACCCCTGACAGTAAGGTTCACC
>Ga0265294_10009086_pt1 | contig 11506 bp, 6 predicted proteins | sample MunlanPumphouse3_FD_192504 | JGI IMG/M metagenome (GOLD analysis project Ga0265294, IMG submission 192504) | Groundwater microbial communities from a municipal landfill in Southern Ontario, Canada - Pumphouse #3 | ecosystem: Environmental > Aquatic > Deep subsurface > Groundwater | place...
GCTGCGACAATGGCCCTGAGTTTATCGCTCAAGTGTTCAAAGATTGGTGCAAAGGTAAAGAAATTAACATCATCTATATTCAGCCTGGCAAACCCACTCAGAACGGTTACATTGAACGCTTCAACGGAAGCTACAGAAGGGCTGTTCTTGATAGATATATTTTCCGCAACATATCTGAAGCCAGGGAACTGACCGAAGCCTGGCGGAAAGACTACAACGAAGAACGGCCCCATGAAGCGTTGGACAACATGACGCCCATTGAATATAGGGAAGAACTGATAAAACGAAAGGAAGCAGTATGACAGATATTTTGACAAGCAAAGGTAACACGAGCCGCTACAGCGGTCAAGGCCAAGACGAGTGCCCTTACGGGCAGTCTTGCCCGCTGTATCGCCTCGTATTGGGAGTGGCTTATCAAAAATCTGTCAGACATCATAACATTGTGCACGTAAATAACTAATTTAGCAGTCTAATCTAAGACTGTCCTAAAAAGGGGTAGCTTACAGTCATAGACGTAGCTTACACTAACATTTTAAAATCACATGTCAAAAAGAATTGATTTAATAAAAAGAGGATAAAAAAGAATTGGTAGAGAAAGTATTGGAAACAGTTCCAAAACAAAATTTATTATGGATGACAAAATAAGATACTCATTTTCGGGTCACGAATCTTTTAATTGCAAATCATTGTGGCTAAAAAAGGGTTATGACTTCATTTCTGAAAATAAAGATTTCAATGCTCCAAATGCGGTAGTAGATTTAGGAATTGGTAAAAATATGGTTTCTTCTCTTCGCTATTGGATGCGTGCTTTTGGCTTATTGGATGAAGGTAAGCCGACTTTTATCGCAGATTACCTATTTGATGCCGAGAGAGGAAAAGATCCATACATAGAAGATTTAGGAACTTTATGGCTATTGCATTTTTTGCTTATAAAAACTGATATAGCAAGTATATATAAACTCTTCTTCATTGATTTTCATAAAGAGAAAAATAATGAATTTACAAGAGAACAATTACAGTATTTTCTTAAACGAAAAAATTCAGAAACTCCCTACGGTCACCTTTATAATGAAAATACAGTAAAAAGAGATATTGGGGTTCTCCTTCAGAATTATGTTATGCCTCAAAAAGAAAAGCCTAATGAAGATTTTTCAGCACTACTAATAAATTTGAATCTTATAAAGCACTCTGAAGACAAGACTTTCTATTTTAACGCAAAAGGGAAAAACGAACTTATACCAGAGATATTTTTCTACGCCTTAATTGAAGACAAGAAAGATGAACAAATTGTTTCCTTCGATAGATTAATGGATCTGGCATTAGTTTTTTGTTTGACAAAAACTGAACTCATTGATACAATTCAATTTTTAGTCGAAAAATACCCACATATATTAAGATATACTGATGATGGAGGAATTAAGCAATTATTTTTCCTCGAAGATCTTGATAAAACCAAAGTTTTAGAAATATATTACTCAAAACAATGAAATTCTCACTATCTACAAATATTGACAACGTCCAATATAATGATTTTCATTATATTCCAACTCCTAATGCACGCCGAGTATTAGGCACTTTGATTGCTGATTATAATTCGGGGATTCATTGCTTTAATTTAGTTGGAACTTACGGCACAGGAAAGTCAAGTTTTTTGGCTGCACTAGAAAGAGATTTGTTACACAACACAAAAAAAATATTTGAGAATAATGGACAATTTAATAATTATAGGAAGTTCCAATTTCTGAATATTGTGGGTGATTATAATTCTCTTTCAAACCTATTGAGTGAAAGACTTGAAAGCGATAAAACAAGCTCCAAAGAACTATTCACTCAGTTAGAACTGACATTGATAGATCATAAAAAGAGGGGTGAATTTGTATTGCTTGTTATTGATGAGTTTGGAAAGGTTCTTGAACACGCAGCAAATCACAACCCCGAAAAAGAATTGTATTTTCTGCAACAATTGGCGGAGTTTGTAAATCATCCCAAACGCGACAACATTCTATTTATTACAACACTACACCAGAACTTTGGCGCATACTCAAAAAAACTGAGTGAACAACAACGTAACGAATGGGAGAAAGTAAAAGGTCGATTAAAGGAAATCGTTTTTAGTGAACCGGTTGAGCAACTTTTACATTTAGCTGCGGCACAGATAGAAGCTTCAAACAAATCGATTGTGTCAAAAAAAAACTTCGACATACTTTTTCATTTAGCGAAAAATACAAAATTTATATATAGCGATCTGAATATTGATGTTGCTGAAAGATTATATCCTTTGGATATTTTTTCAGCGGTAGTTCTTACTTATTCAATTCAGCGTTACGGTCAAAATGAACGTTCTCTATTTTCGTTTTTAAGTTCTAAGGATAACAACTCTCTTAGTCGTTTTGAACCTCAAGCTTGTAAAACATACAGTTTAGCGAATGTTTACGATTATATTATCAATAATTTTTACTCTTATTTATCTGAGGTAAATGCTGATTCTGCGAATTGGAGAGCTATTCGTGTAGCATTAGAACGGATTGAAGGTATATTTGAACTTGATAAAATTGAGACAGCAAGTAATATTGTAAAAACAATTGGTTTATGTAACCTGTTTGGAAATTCAGCAACATTTGACGAAAAGGCTCTAAGCCAATATCTGCAATTAGCTTTAGATATTAAACAACCCGAGACGTTAATTCGTGAACTTGTCGCCCATAAAATAATTCGTTTTGCCAAATACAAATCTCAATATATTATTTTTGAAGGAACAGATGTCAATATTGAAGACGAACTTTATAAAGCGGCAGGAATTGTTTCTAGGCCAAGTGATTTTATTGATGACTTAAATGAGTCTTTTGAATTTAAAGTCGTACAAGCAAATAGTTCGTTCTATAAAACAGGTACTCCTCGTTTTTTTGAATACAGCATTTCAAGTGAAGCCCAAATTTTTAATCCCATAAACGATATTGACGGGTACATTAATCTCGTTTTTCCAAATAATAAAGAAGAAAAAGAACATTTACTCGAAACGTCCAGGAATTGCAATAACGCCGTAATATATGTGTATTTTAATAATGTTACTCAGATTATTAATCATTTATATGAGATAAAGAAACTGGAATATATTCGCAAACAAGTTTTGGTTGAAGATAAGATTGCTGATAGAGAGATTCAAAACCTTATCGTTTACGAAAAAGATTTGTTGAATAAAGCAATTAATCACAGCTTGATGTCGTTTTCAACTAATGTAGAATGGTATTACAAAGGAGTAAAGAGTCAAGTATCGTCTCAGACAGATTTTAATAAATTGCTTTCAGCTGTTTGTGATGATGTATATTATTCAACGCCAATTATTCAAAATGAGTTGTTTAATAAGCAAAAGGTAAACAGTGCTATTTCACTTGCTCGCGTTACTCTTCTAAATATGTTGATAGATGATAGTTGTGTGATGCAGGATGAATTAGGATTTGAAAAGAACAAATTTCCTCCTGAAAAAACGATATACTACACTCTTTTAAAAAACACAGGTATTCACTGTCAAAAGAATGGTATTTACACCCTAAGTGAACCACAAACAGGTTCAATAAAAGATTTATGGGATAAGTGCGAAGATTTTTTGAATAGTTCCATTGAAAAGCAGCGCAAACTAGGAGACCTGATTAAAGATTTAAAATCAGCACCATTCAAATTAAAACAAGGGTTCTTGGATTTCTGGATTCCCATTTATCTTATAATTAAAAAACAAGATTATTCTCTCTATGACAGCGAAGACAGATATATCCCATATTTAAATAGAGAAGTTCTGGATTTATTGCAGAAATCGCCGGATGATTTTAAAATAAAAGCTTTTGCTATAGATGGAGTGAAAATTGAGTTTTTCAATCAATACAGAAACTTCATAAATTTAAACGATAGAGACTTAATTACCCAAGACAGTTTTTTAGAAACAATAAAGCCGTTTTTGGTGTTCTATAACAACTTGAATGATTTTGCCAAAAGAACGCAAAATTTTGACAATCCTCAAACTGTAAAATTTCGTAATGTATTAGCTAAAGCGAAAGATCCGGAAAAGACTTTCTTTGAAGATTTACCAGCCACATTTGGCTTCAACAATGATTCTTTGGCAAAAAATGAAGAGTTTCTGACTCAATATCAAGATTTAATCAAAGATGCAATACGTGAGTTAAGGTCATGCTATTCTAATCTCATTAAACGGATTGAAGATAATCTAATTGAAGTATTGGGCTTAAAGTCAAATAATTTTAGCGAATACAAAACAGAAATAGATAATCGTTTTAGGGGAGTAAAATCAAATCTACTTTCAAGTAAACAGAGGAGTTTTCTAAATAGATTGCTTATGGGGCAATCAGACAAAACGTTATGGTATGAATCAATATGTTATGTTGTGATTGACAAACCTCTTGTTTCAATAAAAGACAATGAAATTGCTTTTTTGATTGAAACATTAAAGCATTTACTTATAACTTTAACGAAGTTTGTTGATATTTCAAAAGCAGCAAAGAATAATTCAAATTTAGAGATATATAATTTCGAGTTAGTCTCAACAAAAGGTACAATTAAACCACAGTCATATATTTTGCCTGAAAGTCAAAAGAAGAAAACGGAAGAATTAGAATCGAATATTACTGAGATTTTGTCAGGTGATTATAATTTAGATGTTTGTACATTGTTGAGAGTTCTTAAACACAAAATAAAAGAATAATGATTAGACACGTTTTAGGAATATCGGGAGGAAAAGATAGTGCTGCTTTGGCAATATACATGAAACAGAAGTATCCGGATTTTCCGATAGATTATTATAATTCCGATACAGGTTGCGAATTAGAAGAAACTGAGCAATTGATCAATCGGTTAGAATCTGTATTGGGACATATTACCAGATTGAAAGCTGCTCAAGGAAGTCCAGAACCTACGCCGTTTCACCATTTCCTCAAATCAAGTGGAGGCTATTTACCTTCACCCCAAGCTCGATGGTGTACGCAAAAAATGAAATTAGCAGAGTTCGAAAAATATGTAGGTGATGAACCCACTATTTCATACGTTGGTATCCGGGGTGATGAAGAACGCGAAGGTTACGTTTCCACAAAACCAAATATTCAGGCAATTTTTCCTTTCCGCCGTAATATTTGGAGTATGGATGTCATTCATAAAGTTTTGCATAATGAAAATATTGCAAAACTTGAGGAAGTATACAGGTCTGTTTGCTCTCAAAGCTTCTTGGAAAAAGCAATTGAGGCGATTCAGAAACCATTGACTAAACACTTTTTTTACAGTAAGAAGCTCAATGCTCTACTGGACTTAGATGTGAAGATATTCAATCAAGCTGTTTTTGAGTACCTAAAAACAACTGATTATCCTGTTGGAAAATTGGAATCTTTTCCATTGGTTAATAACGATGAAGTTTTAGGTATAAATGAAATCTATAAAGTATTAGAAGAGAGCGGAGTAGGTATTCCTGCCTACTACAAAGAAATTGAGTTTGAAGTAGATGGTAAGAAGGGTAAATACAGCCGTAGCCGATCCGGTTGCTATTTCTGTTTTTTTCAACAAAAAATTGAATGGATCTGGCTATACGAGCAACACCCTGAATTATTCCAAAAGTCAATGGAATTTGAAAAGGACGGCTATACTTGGAATCAGGGCGAGAGTTTAGCCGATCTAATTAAGCCAGAACGCATTCGGCAGATAAAATTAGATGCTATCAAACGGCAAGAACTCAAAGCTAAAAAGCAATCAAACTCTTTATTAGTAGATATGTTTGCAGACGATAGCGATGTTTTGTGTGCAAATTGTTTTATATAATTGAATATGAAAACATTATTTGAATACTTAGAGGCAAATTGTTTTGGTGTAAATTCTATTTTTAGAGTTCAACAACAAGATTTATGGTTTAATTTGAAGAACATTCAAATTATTGTTCAATTCTCCGATTTAAATAATGAGAATTTCGAGGAAAGTTTTATAGATATTTCAGAGATCGATTTTGCTCTTCTTGAGACTTTGCAAATTAACAGAATATTCATACAAAAATCTAACTCCTTATCTGAAGATATGGAGGAAGATAAAATGAAGGAGTATTTAGATAATTTTGAACCTCTTACATATCAAATGTATAAAGTTGTTGGGAAGTTAAGGAATATTTTCCCTGATTCAATTACTGATTTTTCAATAAAGCCTTTTTGTGTAGATGATTGTGGTTCGGAATTTGGTTGTCCTGACATTTGGAATTATGGCTTTCAGTTAAATATAAATGAAAGTTATTGGGCTGACAATAATTTTTTTGAATACATTGTTAATCATATTGATATAGAACTTTCAAATTTACAAATTCCCTCTTTTTACCGTAGTGAGAAAAATATAAAAGATAGCTTTGAACTGAAAATATTAAATTCTAATACAAAAAATAGACGCTTAGGATATTTGAAAATATTGATAAAAATGTTCAATGAGCAATCAAAAATTCCTATATCGAAAATAAATTTAAGATTTGAAAGATACTGCCAAGATTACAACCATTTTTTAGAAGAACATAAAAATAGGAAAGGAAAAGTTGTTGTTACAAAAACGGGGTATTCTGCAAAACCCTATATTGAACTTGCCCTAAATTTGGGATTAATCCGAAAGTCTTCGGGACTATATGAAATTGGAAAGATTGTAAAAGTTTATAATCTCGTGAAAAAAGAAATTGATGATGTTGATATTAGTCCGTTTATTTTTTCCAAATTTGATACAACTTTCTTCTTGGAAATTTTACTAAAAGAGGACTATTGGTTCTCATATGCCATTTTGGAGCAAGCTGCTATAACACCCAATATCTCATTTAAGAATCTAAAAAAGGAGTTTAAACAAATACTGTTAAGCCAAATAAAACAATTCATTGATGAAGCGCAGATAGATAATTCCCAAAAAGTTCTTCCTCTGAAAATAATTGAAAGACGTATAAATGACTGGAAAAAGCCAGAAGTGTATATGGAGCATGTTTTAATGCCTCGTCTAAATTGGTTGTATGATTTAGAGCTTATTGAATTGAAAACTGATTTAAGTTTTCAATTAACTGAAACGGGGAGTAAGCTCCTTTTCAATCTTTCTATTTGGAATGATATTGCATTGCATAAGTTAGTTTCACCAACGGCCTATATTGAGAACTATTTTATGAAAATGATCGATTTCATATTCAATCTACAAAAGCAACGATATACAAAACAAGCAGATGATGAGTTTTTGAGATACCTGGAAAATAGTTTTTCGTTATTCAAAACGTTAGCACCAAATCGAATCACATTTTCATTATTTGCGAATCATACTAAACAGATGTTGTTTTGGAATAATTCAGTTATGGTTGACACTGAAGATATCAAAAGGGCATTTGAACTAAAGCGAGTACCAAACTATACCTTTAAATATCAAGATCATTATAAAGACGGTTATATACAAAAAACAAATCAATATGAGCACATTTGATAAATTCGAATTAAAAACTAATCCATTTCGAATGACCCCTTCAATTAATTCTGAAGAATTAATTTGGGCTGGTTTCCCTGTCGTAAAGGGAAAAATAGAAAATAGAATAAAACGTTCTATTAAAATTCCTAATTCAAGTCTTATTTTGAATTGGGGTGAATATGGTAGTGGAAAAACTCATGCAGCAAGATATTTTAATAAATTATCTGTATTAGAGGAACTAGCAGGAGCTGAACAACCTCCCTTTTCGTTAGATATTAGTTTTCCGAAAAGCAAAGAACCCGTAAAAGACATATACGTACAAATCATTGACAAACTGAATATTTCAACACTCCGAGAGCAAATCGTTGATAAAGATGTAGATACTGCCACTGTGTTGAATTTAGTTACAGACAATATGTTTATTCGGAATGTTGTAAAATTAATGTTTGACGTGAATTTTCCTGTAACAACGTTCAAGTCATATTTGTATGGTACGAGCCCAATAAACAATAGTTTTATAGAGAATGGTGTTCAACGTAAACTTGTTTCAGATAATGATTATACTGAGTTCCTTTCAACAATGTTTTCGTTAATCACATATCAAAAAAAAGCTTATTCTTGTGTTATTTTATGGATAGATGAGTTTGAAGATATATCTATACTAAACAGCATTAATATTAGCAATGTGAATAATTTTATTAGAACAATCATTGACAAAACTCCAAACAATTTATTAATGTTTTTGAACCTTACTCAGTCTGCCATGATGGATGTTGAGGACTTAGGGGAATATTTACAGGAAGCAGTCAAATCTCGAATAAAAGATCGAGTCGAATTAAGTATGCCAACAAAAGAGGAACTTAAAGTATATTTGAAAGACATATTAAACCACTCTTTACATAGAGAAGAACCCAAAGATTCTTTTTTCCCTTTTGAAGAAAATGTTGTTGACAAAATTGTGATGGATTTAGGTTCAGTTTCATTACGTAGATTTAATGAGGCTTTTTCATTATTGATTGAATCTGCAATATTTGATGAAAAAGCTTCAATTAATATAGATTATTATGAATCAATGAAGAATGAAATAATTGGTTGGAAAAATTAAATGAAGCACTCAATAATATTAGATGCCTGTACAATAATAAATTTACTTCGAATTGATGGAGAAGATGAATTTATATTCAAATTACTGAAATTGTTAGATTTGAATATAGCCAGTCTTGTTTTTGAGGAAGTGAATAGTAATGTAAAAAAAAATCCTCTATCTGAAGAGCAAAAGAGATACATTGATCAGAGAATTCCTCAGTTCATACCATTCTCTCGAAAAACAGATAATATTATCAATGATATTTCTCAAGACTTTTTTGAACAGGTTCGTAAATTCACAAAACATACCAAAAAAGATAATGGAGAATTAATATCTTCAGTTCTTTCACTTTGTGTGAGTAGAGAAAATAATTCTAAAGTGTATTTTTATACTGACGATTTTCCAGCAAAAGAACAATTTGCACCATTTTTTGCCTTTCAACAAATTGGTGTAATAGGCGATTCAATTGATTTATTACTTTTTTTATATTGGTCAAATTCTGATTTTAAAGAGAAAAGTTTAAGGAAATATCTTCAAGACTTAAAATCAGAATATAATACTCCATTAAAGCAATTAGTTAATAAAATTCAGAAAAAAAAAGATTCATTTTCAGTGAGAGATAAGAAGGATCCAAATTTAAACGAGAATATCAATAAAATTATTAGTGGCTATTTTGATTCAAATTTAGAATTGATGAATGAAGGTATTTTATTTTTCACTAAAATTAACAAATACCTAACACTAAAAAGTATTATAAACCAGTTTCCAGATATTGATAAGGAGTGTTTATTATCTCAAAAAGTTCAACACGCCCTCCAATATTTATCTTCAAATAGAATTTTTAAAGTTGCTTGATTTTATATTATGCTTAAGTCAGATATTCGATGGCCGCCTCATAGGCGATTTAAATCACGTACAGATTGGGAGCCCATAGGTTTCTTTTCTGAATGTTTGTGTAACTCTACACAATTTGATTTGATGCTCGGTTTTTTCTCTTCGTCAGCCATTCATGTTTTATCTGATGGTTTTGCGTCGTTCTTATACGGAGGAGGCAGGATGCGGTTGATTATAAACGATATTCTAACTGATCAAGACCGGAATGCTATTTTGACAGGAAAAGACACGAAAGATATTCCTTTTTTTGATATTGCCGACATTGAGAATCTTAAAAATACGTTGAGTGAAAGAGATACTCATTTTTTTGACTGTTTGGCTTGGCTTATTCGTAACAATCGTTTGGAAATAAAAATCATTGCACCTAAAGATAGTATTGGCATTTCACATACAAAATCAGGTATTTTTTTTGATGGTGTAAATATCGTGGCTTTTGATGGCTCTTGCAATTTTTCTCGCACGGCATTAATAAATAATATCGAAAGTCTTACCGTTTCTTGTAGTTGGGATGGTGGTATAGAAAAAGCTAAGATTAAAAATCAAAAAGACGACTTTGAATCTGTTTTCCAAGGTCAAAACGAGAGTGTTAATTATGTAGAGTTTGATAGTGTAAAAACAAGACTGACAAATACTTTTGAAGACAAGTCATTAAGCGATTTGCTTAATAATGAAAAACTGCTTTTGCAGAATGATTTGAAATATAAATCATTGCCGAAAAATGTCATTAAGGCTTTAGATAAAGCCAAAAACAGAGTTGAAGTTGCTATAGAGAAAATTAAAAAACAGAATGACGAAGCAATTGTAGTCTCCTCTGTTCTTAACGAACCTATATTCCCTTATGAAACTGGCCCAAGAGAGTATCAAAAGAATGCCTTTGAAAGTTGGAAGACCAACAAGCAAAAAGGGCTATTTGCTATGGCTACGGGTACAGGTAAGACGATTACTTCTCTAAATTGTTTATTAGAGATATATAAACGTTTGGGATATTATAAAGCCATTATTTTAGTTCCTACAATTACCCTAGTTGAACAATGGGAAGTTGAATGCAAAAAATTTAATTTTGACAACATAACAAAAGTTTGTTCGAAAACAAAAAATTGGAAGAGTAGTATTGCTAATCTTCGTATGTTGGAGATGTCTGGTGCAGATGATAAATTATCATATATTATTATTGCAACATACGCTTCATTTGTCCGTTCAAACATTTTTCCGGAATTAAATAAATTCCCTAAACAAAAATTACTACTCATTGCAGATGAGGCTCATAATATGGGTAGTGGGCAAATGATTAACCGCTTGAATGAAATATCATACCTCCGTCGCATAGGACTTTCTGCTACTCCCGAACGGCAGTATGATGAGAATGGTAATAAAATATTGATGGATTTTTTTGGCTGTGCAGATAATTACACGTTTGAATATTCAATGGCGGAGGCCATTGAAAAAGAGGCTCTTTGCCGATACTATTATTATCCACACATTGTGAAACTTACAGAATTAGAAATGGAGGAATATGTTGAATTATCTAAAAAGATTGTCAAGATTATGGGCTTCAAAGATACCGACAGTCAAGAAATGTTGAAACGACTGCTATTGAAACGAAAACGCATAATCCATAAAGCAGAAAACAAAAAAGACGCATTTCGGCAGATTATCCAAACACAAATGCAAGAAAAAGGCAATTTGAAATATACCTTGGTTTATGTGCCCGAAGGCAATAAACCCGATGACAATCAAGCCGATGTGTTTGACACTACGGATATCTTACCAACAGATGAAGATACCGTTCATTTGATTGACGAATATACTAGAATTGTACGTGATGCTGATTCGCACATTGTAGTTCGTCAATTCACCTCCGACTCCAAAGATAGAGAAACGATGTTAAAGGATTTCTCCAATGGCTCAATTGATGTACTAACTTCCATGAAATGTTTGGACGAAGGTGTGGATGTACCACGTGCTGAATTAGCTATTTTCTGTGCCAGTACTGGCAATCCACGGCAATTCATACAACGTCGTGGGCGTGTGTTGCGAACACATAAAGACAAACACACTTCAACAATCCACGAT
>Ga0265294_10009087_pt1 | contig 11506 bp, 6 predicted proteins | sample MunlanPumphouse3_FD_192504 | JGI IMG/M metagenome (GOLD analysis project Ga0265294, IMG submission 192504) | Groundwater microbial communities from a municipal landfill in Southern Ontario, Canada - Pumphouse #3 | ecosystem: Environmental > Aquatic > Deep subsurface > Groundwater | place...
TTTTGCCAGGCAATGATAACCTCCTTCCGGGTGGCATCGTCCATTATAATACCTCCGGCAGGTTGCTTAATAAATCCTTCTTTTGATACCTGTTTCCTGTTAATCAGTGACAAGACCAACCGATCGGCCAAAAATGGACGGAACTCCTCCATCATATCCAATGCCAGACTTTGCCGTCCTGGCCTGTCAACGTGTAGGAAACCCACACAGGGATCAAGTCCCACACTTTCAAGCGCTGCTCTCACTTCGTGCATCAGTAAGGTATAAACAAAAGAAAGCAAGGCATTCACATTATCCAATGGAGGGCGACGGTTTCGACCTTCCATCTTAAAATCGTCCTGTTGATGCAGGATTAATTGATTGAACACCGAAAAATAAGTCATGGCCGATTCACCTTCATATCCTCGAAGTTCGTTTGCGCATTTAGCATTCAATGCTTGTTTTTGCTTCAGAGCAAGTGTTGAAACTGCCCCATCTAAAGCGATGGTATTAATTGCCGCCTGATGATCGCGCAAAGCCCTTTGCAATACTGTTTTAGAGTTGGCTATTTTCCCTGCCACAAACAATTTTGCCAGTTCAAGTGAAGCCATTTCATCATCGGCAATGCGGTACTGTTTTCGCCGCAGCAGTACATTGCCTGAAACCGGACCTGTAACACGCCCCAAAAAGCGGCCGCTTTCAGAAACAAAACTCAGGGCAACTTTCCGTTCGGCACAAAGCGACATCAAGGAGGGACTTGTACCCATAAAACCCATGCTAATAATGCCTTCTATATTGTGGATGGGAATGCGGAACCGTTCTTTATTCTCAACTTTTACCACTACATTCTCATTGTCGCGGCTTAGGTAGGACTCGGGAGTTGTGATAAACAATGTATTCAGTAGCTTTCTCATAACAATTCTTTTTTCAGGTAATTGCTTGCAGACTTCAGCCTGTTCATTTGCTTGGGTAAACAAATTTCGACAAGTGAACAAGATTTACAGTGGGATTTATAAACGGGAACAGGCGTTATGCCAAGCCGAAAAAGACAGTGCATCTCGTTTGCATATCCGAAAACTTTTTTACGAAGTTCAGCAGAAAAAGGTACTATTGTGCGACGGCGGATTTCACCGTAAAACAGTGCACCTTCAGTAATTTCTGTTCCAAACATCTCTTCCATGCACATGGCCTGGGCGCACAATTGAACCTCATCGCGTTCGTCCGATTTGGGTTTTCCACGCTTATATTCAACCGGATAGGGTATCCACATGCCTTTTTTACCAGGCAGTACAATCCCGCTTTTAGTTCGTTTGAATTCAACTACATCAGCACGGCCGGTAAGGCCAAGCTGGTACGAAATCAAGTTAACTGACCGCCAAACCACCAATTCACATCCCGAATCTTTAAGAAATGGATCATCAACCCGCTCGTGCAGGTGTTGCCCTTCGATTGTCTTTACATTTTCAACCCATTGCTGTTCAATATGAATCAACGCCCATTGACGCGGACAAAAAGCAATGTGCTGAATGCCGGAAAGAAGAAGGAGATCTTCTTCATTGTATTTTCGATCAGAAGCGTTTACCATTTATAAAATTCCTTTTATGTTTCTTGCTTAAGATTAATGCCCTTGTCTGTTAATCGGTATTTCTGTGTCGGACTTTTAGGCGAATAAGGCTGTGTAAGCTCAATGATCCCCAGTAAAATTGCCGGACGAACGTAATCATAAACAACCGTTGGCCTGTGTTTAAGTTTCAATCCTTCCATTATCTCTTTAATACTCATTTCTTTATTTCCGACAATTACGATAAGACGTTTTACTTGTTCGGTTACTTGTTCGGTTACTTGATCGGTTACCGAAACAACTGTCGAATTATCTATCTTTTTACCTTGGTCGGTCAAATGCAAATACCCTTTTTCGAAAGGGAATACAATTTCAATAAAATTATCGCTCAGGTGAAAAATACTTTTATCGTAGGCATTTAAAATACGGTTCATTCCGGAACCAAGTTGTTCTACAAAATCAAGATCATGAAATACCCGCATCAGTTCACGATTTCGGGGCATTGAACGCCCACTAAAGAATTCATCTACTGAAAGCCCTTCAACCAATCCTCCATAAGAGGTCACCACCAAACGATTTGAAAATATTTCGACTAACGGTGAAACTTCGCGAGTGTAATCGTTGTGAACAATAGCATTGATAAATGCTTCTCTCAGCGCTATCCGATCAATCATTTTTCGCTCTTGCCGCCTGGCTGCTCCGGTTATTTTTGTGAAGGTGCGGTTCTCAATTTCCAGTTTATCCAAAACACGTTCGGTGGCTTTAATGAGCGAGCAGTTACCATACTCTTCGTTTTCCACCAAGTCACGTTTATCCACGCCTGCATATTTTGCCACTTTGATTGCCACACTGTTTACATCGGCCAACAAGTAAGCTACATAGTTATACTTCCCATCGGCAGTAAACAAGTCGAGGTTTTGGATAAATGCATCGGTGAGTTGAAAACCTCTCTCTTCGTAGTAAATTTTCAACTGGGTGAAGGTATGCTGGGCATAACGAGGTGAGACAATGTTGCGTAATGAGTTTCGGGTTCGTGAAGCGTACAAGCGGTCAATCATATCAACCGTCATGGGTTGGATGCCACTGCCAACCCGGATAAAACAGCCGGTGGGCGACATTCCAAAACTTCTCAAATAATAGGGTTTTTCGGTGCCACGAGTAACCACTACATGAACAACGGTTCTTGTCTCAACCTTTTCGGTATAAATATCGAAAAGGCCGAGACAAGTGGGCAAAATATTGTTTTTGATACGATCGGAAATTGCCAACTGAATTTTATCGGCATTATCGACCCCCAATACCGTGCCATCATCGGCTACACCAATGTAGATGTCGCCCCCCGATTTGGAGTTTAAAAACGACACAACTACCTTCTCCAGTTTTTCATTCAAAACCGATTTAAGTTCTGTTTTATCGTCTTCGACAAACTTTTTAACCATTGGCTTATTATTGATAGTTATTTGTTCCACCGTGGCGGGTGGAACAAACTAAGATACTCCAATTGCATCTGATCTAAAAACCGTCAATTTCTTCTGGATTCAAATTATCTAAATCATCTAATGAGTAACCCCCATCAGGTTTTATTTTTAAGCTTTTATGAACTTTTGCTGATGAATGTTTTCCTGCCTTGCAACCATGATCCCACCAAATAAGCTTAAGAACTTCCATGCTTCCGGCTGGACGTGCAGAAGACTCATCATTCTCAAAGAGTTTTGGCAATATTGATTTAATTACTTTTGCATCTTCGTTACTGAAACCTGTTCTTTCTGCCAGTTGTGGATTAATACTTCCATAAAACACATAAATACCTTTATCAACACGGTGTTTCATACCCATTGTGTCCGGCCCTTTTTTATCTCCCTCAACGTCTTCTGTATTCAAACTTTTGGTTATCTGTATACTTTCCGGGCGAATTGTTTCCTTGCTAAATGCTGAATGAACGGTAACTGGACCACGTACCCCAATAGAAATGCCAGTATCGCTAACTGGCTCTTCACCTTCGGTTGATTTTTTACCTTTTTTCTTGTCAGATGTGAAAGCAAACACTTGACCAAACGCGCGAACATCAAACCATTTGGCACATGCAGCTTTAGCAAACATCTCTTTCTTACCACTATTAAGTTCTGCTTTCAGATCATTTTCAATTCGGCTTTTAATGCTTCTTGCTTCATCTGTTTTTCGTTCATCACACTGAATCAATACGGAATGTTCTTTCATCTCCATCAGCCGATCACGGATTTTTCTTTTAATACATACGTCGCTTATTTCTCCATAGCCATCGTAATCCATACGCGGACGGTTACCATTTAGCGGGTCTCCATTGGGGTTAGCTTTTGTAACACTCAATATCACTGCAAAATCGATTTTGTTTTCTAAAGTTGCCATAGTTTTTACGTTTTATAAATTGTTGTTTTCGGTTTTAATTTCTAAGTCGTTGTTTGATTTTTTTGGTGAAAGATCAAGACGTTGACAATGATATCCAAGAAGATACGCCCCAGTTAAACGATCTTCCTTTTCATAGTCTCCAGATTGAAATTTTTCGTGTATTTCATCCAGAAGTTTTTTCATTTTATAGAGAATGTCTGGTCGATTAGCATGCAATCTAGATTTATATGGTACTAAAGCTGACTCAATATTTCGCCAGGTTTGAAATGGATAATCTGAAAAACGCTGCATTAGTCTTGTTGCAGTTGTTTCCCTTGGTTCTTTTGCAATCCGAAGTGCCGTTTCTTCAATATGTTCTGCCACGGCAAGCAGTCGCCCGTACAGGTAATCTCTGTCGGTGCGTTCGGTTTCTAAAGCCATAGTGTATTGGTTTTTAATTGAATTATTTGAATTTCTGATTGAATAACAGCGGTAAAGAGCACAAGCAACACTTAGGGAGCGTTCCCACTCCCAATGATCCAAGCCAATTTTATTTGATGCTCTTTTAACAGCAGAATTGACCAAATCAATTGGAACTTGCCTACCATCAATAATACATGGTAAAAGTCTTTCTACTGTCGAATTCATCAGTCCGGTGGGTTTTCCACTTTTATCATATACTGATTTTCGACCATAACAGCCTTCAGCAATTAGCTTTGGATTAGGTGCAAAAATCAAATGACCAGAATGTTTTATCTTTTTATCCTTCATATCCTGAAAAATCTCTAAAAAAAAGAACCAAGCCATTTGGGCATGCCACATTTCTATACGCTTCAAAAACTCAGAATTTGAAAGTTCCCGGTAATAAGTAATCGACAACCTTCCTGGGCCTGCTGAATCGAGTCCCATAACAACAATTTTAGTCGAATCTTTTAGATCAACTGTATAACCTGCAATCTTCTTATTGAGTTTTTGGGCAAATGTCTGCCCTGCATCAGTATATGATATTTGGGTTCCCTGATTTATCTTTTCTTCGTCTGTTTCATCAAAAAGGGAAAGGCTGTCTGCCAGAGGGTCTGGAGTTTCTTTTCCAGATACAGCCCAAGAAACAATTACCTGACTGCCATTAACAAATCCCTGTCTTGATATTAACCACTTTAAAGCACTGTGTACTTTATGGGAGACATCTTTACTTACAGTACAAGCTTGATTATCTTCAATAAAACGTCCACGAAATGTAAAACCAACCGTATCGTTTGCTGAAATTAGTTTTGCATTCGATGCGTTGTCAAATATTCCTTTGGGATGAGTTTTAGCAATGGACTTAAGTTTGCCTGACACCATGCAAATTGAATCTTCTTGTTCTTTATTAATGTTGTATTTAACCCAACTATCCATTAAAATTTTGTTCTCCCAACATCTTGTTTCTTCGATGCCAGGGAACTCAACTTTCCAGCGAATAAATAAATCAGCAAGACTTACTATCTCTTTTACCAAGTGTTCTATAAATGAAGAGAACAAATTATCTGATTCTTTTAGTTTTCTCTTTTTGGGGAAGAATATTTTTTTTTTCAATTTCTCATTCAATAAATATCCTTTCTTATTTAAAACCAAGGACATTTTTGAAAAAAAAGAATTTGAATCTTCCGGGTTAAGAATTTTATCAAAATCTTCCTCATTCAATGTTAGGTTAATCGCTTCCAAAAATGGATCTTTAATAAAACCTTCCTTGATCAAAAGTTCTATAAGATTCTCATTGTTTACAAAAGAAGAAATAGTAGCTAGCATTGGTTCTTTTTCAGAATTCTTCAACCATTCTTCTTGTTGCTTACAATAGGATTCGTGGTAAGATTTAAATTTGGTCTTTAAGTAATCCTTTATAATCTTTTCTTTTGAAATTCCCAATTCACCAAGCATATCTAACCAACAATTTACATAGATCCCATAGTCTCTTGCGCAATATTGAATCTTATCACATAGGGAGTGCGGACAATCATTTCCGGTTCGTGCTGCTGATTCCTCTGTGCAGGGAACAATTATCCTGTCTACACTCAATGAAGCATTGGAAAATTTTCCCAAAGAATCAATTGTAATTTCTAATGTGGATTTTTGAATTTGATGATATTGAGGTAATAACGGAATATTGGATTTATTACCATTCATTGAAACAATGGAATCCTTTCCATAGCAATTTTCATAGGTGTTATAAAGTTCTTGTACCCAACTCATAAGTTGCCGTCCTCCATTCCGGGTCGAAGAAATAATTCGTCATATTCAGTTTCAACATTATTAAAGTTCTCCCCATCACCGAAGGTTTTAGCAAGCATGGGTCTAATAAATTTTCGAACGGAACACCGTTCTGGCTGCTCAAACTCAATAATTCCCTTTTTCATAACAGGTCTCCAAAAACGGGTCACCATTTCATTTTTACCTGTTTCGTCGGGATAGTCAAATCCATGAAACATTAAACCGTAACTAACTTCATCTACTCCATCGTAATCACCAATGCCTTCACCAAAATTACAGGGTTCAACATATCCCTGGCAATCACGGGTTCCAAGAAATACATCCTGCCGACCACCCCGTTCGAGCATTCGTTGAGCAATTTGGTAGTGCTTGCCGTCGACTCGGTCTTTTGCTAATTCCGGTCTATGATAGTTCCATTCAAAATGTGCTAAAACCTGATATTCAACACTTACTAAATAAGTATAGATACAAAGATCATTAAAAGCAGTTTGCTTTTTACCAGATTCTTTTTCACTTGGATAGACACCACCTTCATTTAATGGCTTTGTTCCTTTTGTTTGTGTTCGGACAGTTTTCATTATCCTTACTTTGTCGATATACCAAATGAGAGTAGGTTTCCAATAAATTGACTTTGCAACCCCTTTCAATGCCTCATAAGTTGGAATGTGGTATGAACATCGTTCTCCTCCGAGTTTGGTTAAGGGATCTGTGAAAAGGGCATACCGACCCCAAACCTTAAATTGAATACTGTTTTTGGGTGTTTCCATATTTTACTTTATTAGTGGATCATATTCTTTAATAATTTCGGCACTTAAGCCAAATTCGGAATGATAGTATCGCGGATCACTTAATACCAATACCTCTATTTCAGGAACTTCACGCAAAGCTCCCTCATCCTTAAGTTTCTTTATAAGATTTGGAAAAACATTAACAGTGTAACGTTGAGCTTTTTTTAATAATACAGACTGTTGCTTAACTGCAGACTGTGAAAATAAGACAGCTATTATTTTCTTTCCATTCTCTGAATAAGGAACTACAATCCCTTGTGTTGGAGCATCTATTGCTTTAAAAGCTTCAGCAGCCTTTTTAAAGGATTGGCGAAAATAGATATCGGGTTGTTTATTATTAAGCCTAAAATATTCGCCTGTTGAGATCCTATTGGTACTTAATAGTTCCAATAAATTATCATCACGACCTACATCTACCGGGTAAGTCATTTCACTGGCACGGTTATAGAAATAATATTGAAAATATCTGTCCATGGTTGTAGGGTTAATGACTTCATTCGGAATTCCAGAGTCAGCCTGTTTCATCTCACGCAATATCCTCTCGCTAACTTCTTTCCCCGCCTTAATATCAATAAGCGAATCTATTGTTTCTTCTGCAGGATTAATTACAAACACCTTCCCAATCTCTCTCAATCCATTTCTGTTGCATCGTCCAGCTGCCTGAGCAATGGAATCGAGTCCGGCAACAAAACGAATTACTGAACCAAAGTCAACATCAACACCAGCCTCAATAAGCTGTGTACTAACGCAAATAAGTTGTTCTGTTCCTAATCTATTACGAATTTCAGTAAGTATATCCATTCGATGAGCAGGACACATACTTGTACTCAAATGATAAACGGAATAATCGACTAATTTTGAGCAAGCCTCGTATACTGCTTGCGCATTTTTCTTGGTGTTGACAATTACCAGACAACTTCCGCTTTCGTTGGTCTGTTCTATTGCCAAAGAGGCAATCTCATTGGTTTCCCATCCTTGGGGTTTAATTTTATTAACAATTTCAACTCGTTTTAAATCTCTAAAAAGGGTTTCAATATCAGGCATTATTTCATTGGTTTTGTCAAAGCTTATTCTGCCTTTAATCTCATCAACCTTGTTCAATAAAGGCTGGGTTGCCGTACATAAAATTACGCTACTATTGCAATGATTAATAAGATAGTTTACTGCATTGCAAAACATGTGGACTGTTTTAATTGGCAAAGTTTGAATTTCATCAAAAACAATAACAGAATTGGACAATTGGTGCATACGGCGTGCACTGCGGGTACCACCACTGAACAAGGTTTCGAGTAATTGGACACTGGTTGTATAAATGATAGGCGCATCCCAGTTTTCAGTAAGTATTTTGTTTTTCCAATTCTGCAGTTCTGGGATTAGATTAGAATGATGTTCCAAAACTATACGCCCTAAATCGTTCTTTTCAACTTCGAGTATATCACGAACAACTTGTGCATTCTGGTCAATGATCGATGTAAAAGGAATAACATAAATTATTCTATCAAGCTTGTGCTTTTTTGCATGATGAAGCGCGAACCGCAAACTGGCCAATGTTTTTCCTCCTCCTGTTGGAACGGTAAGTGTGAATATTCCTTTATTGTCAATCGACCGATCGAGACAAGCATCAGAAATTAGTATTCGAAGTCTATCTACCTTATTTTTCTCAGGATTTTCATCAAATTTACTTAGCTTATCTTCAAGTCTATCTATAAGTATTTGCCAATTTATATACTTTCCCTGTTGTCTTTTTAGAAAATTTTGGGGATTCTCAAAATCTGCGGTGTCAAGCCTGTCAGCATCAATTAAGCAACTATAAAGCATTCGTATCATCAACCCAGCCTGAAACTGAGTTTTGATTGATCTTTCTGATTTTTCGTGTATCACAAACTGCTTTAATTTATGTATTACTCCTCCAAAACAATCTGGGTCATTCAGTAAATCATTAATCTTTTCAAGAGTTTCAGATTCGGCTTTCCTTAAAACTTCTTCTAAATGTGTTTTATTCTCTGCTTTTAACATTCGTCTCTCAAAGCTATTTTCACCTTCGATGGTAAGGCTATCAATTAACCCAGAATGGTGGGAAGCAACACAAAGTGCTAACAGTTGAGCTGCAATTTGTTCCTTTTGATTTTTGGTCTTAGCAAAATTCCAAATGTATTGTGATCCAGCAGTTGAGTGATCTATCTTTCCTCTTAATCCTTTTGAATCAACATACTCGTCTTCATCTTGATTAATTAGACCTGTTGCTGAACCTATGTAATTTTGAAAAGCTTCGCTATATTTACCTAGATCATGCAATAATCCAATTAATTCACCAGCCTTTGCCAAACCAATTTTGGATGCATTTTCAGATGATAAGGTAGAAACATTGCTAAGATGTTCTTCAACAGATTGTTTAATACTATGATTACCCTCTGTCCTAGTATGGGCTATGGATTTTCTGTTCTCCATCATTAATTCATTTACTCTTTTAAATCCTCCTAAGAATTTTAAAGCCTTGAGGGTTTTGTTAATTCGGAATACTTCCCCAAGTCATGCCAAAGCCCTAACAAATTGCCCCATTCAGCATTGTTGAAAGTTTCTGCAAAGTGTGCTGCCAATTCGGCTGTTCCAGATAAATGATCGGGTAAGTTTTGTGTTTCGAAGATTTACCCATCAAAGGTTTTAATATGCGCAATCATGCTTTCACTTTTTATTTGTTAAATACCGAAATACCAATTACTTTATATGCATTATAGATGTTCAAAATTAAGTAGATAGAAGTATATTCTTAGTCTTGTGCACTCACGCTTTCTCAAATCCTTTTGAAAGGAATTTTTATAGTCTTTTCAATTTCCGCAATCTTTCCGGTTAAATATAAACTATTTTTCATGTTTCTTTTTGAAGGTTTTTGCAATCAAATGAATAGAAATCATTGACATACATATTACAACCACTGATTCAAGCAACGAATTTACTAAAACATATCATTAAACCAACTTATTTATTGATCAATTTATCGATTATCTTCATTGTTGTTCATTACATTATGAAAAATTCATGTCCATACTCAATTGTCAGTTTGAAATATATTAAAACAACTTTGCAAAAGACCAGGGAATATGAGCCCAACTTCAGCTTTACTGATTTAACTCTTATTTCGTTCGGGTAAAACTGTATGTACCACTATATGGATCGGTAAGTATCAACTTATTCCCATCAATTTCAAATGTGAATGTATTGCCTTCGGAAGTGAGCGTGCCGGTCTGTAACGACAAATTGTAGGTGTAGCTAAATGTCACGGTTGTTGAACCAACTGTAAAGGTGGCTTTTGTCTGTGAGGTAACCTTGACCACCACAACTCCATCAAAGTAATCCGGCATCGTTCCGGTCCATTCAGTGCCGGCTAACGATTTTAATTCGTCTGTTGCGCTCGGATCCTCTTTCTCACATGCAAACAATACCGCTAAAAGCGTGAATAAATTACTTTCTTCATTTGGTTTTCTGTTTTATGATTATTAATGGTTCGAAACATTCTGTTAGATTGATTCCTACAAATGAATTGATAAATATTGACAACTTGTGTCATTCATCTAATTAATTTTCTCTACACTCGGAGACAATCTGCTCCTCTGTAAAATTCTCTGTAATGTGGTGACAATTCCGAAGATGCTTGTCAGACCATCCGGAGCCAATAGTTTGTATACGGTTATCAGATAGCCTGATGATGATTTGTTGTTTTATTGGCCATCAGGATGGCCGGGATTAAGGTATGGCATGCTACAGTGGTTCTCGAGACAGGAATTCCGGATACCTGCAAATCCTTCGCCAGCCGGGGGCTTCCATTGCGTCCCTTGGCAGCAAAATATGCATCTCTGATCTTGTCGTCCAACTCCATATATTTGTGTTTACGTGCGCCCTCCGGATCTTTAAGCCAGCGGTAATAACTGCTCCGGGGTACTTTCAATACTTTACATATCACCTCGATCGTCCATTGTTTCGAGTTATATTCCTTTATAAAGAGATAAATCAACGATCTCTCTTGGAGATGATGCTCAAAGCTTTTTTTAATATGTCACGTTCCGTTTAAGCTTCACCCAGACGTTTTTCAAGCTCTGCGATCCTTTTGGTGTCTTCACTAAGTGACCGGACTCCATTTCCTGGGAAACTGGGCTTCCCCTTCTGCTGGAACTCTTTCCGCCAACGATATAAAAGAAAGGGGGCAATACCCAATTCTTGCGCAAGCCCCGAAACATTCTTGCGCTCTAAACTGAGTTTGACCGCATTCTCTTTGAATGCCTTGTCAAAATGTGTTCTTTATTTTCTCATATTACACAAAAATAAGCGTTATGCTTAACTCTGTATCCCGGCTAAATTAGTAATTCCGGTTTTATTGTCACAAATATATGCTTAATTTGTGACAAGCTGGGTAAAAAAACAATAGCTGATTACAGATAAATGTATGAAAGTAGTTACTTATTGCAACAATTGAATAGATGTCGCAATTATTTACTATATTTGCGACGTAATTAAGCATATAAACAAATGGATGGCCTTGATGATAAAATACTTACTAAAATTAAAAAAGCGA
>Ga0265294_10009088_pt1 | contig 11503 bp, 7 predicted proteins | sample MunlanPumphouse3_FD_192504 | JGI IMG/M metagenome (GOLD analysis project Ga0265294, IMG submission 192504) | Groundwater microbial communities from a municipal landfill in Southern Ontario, Canada - Pumphouse #3 | ecosystem: Environmental > Aquatic > Deep subsurface > Groundwater | place...
GTTGCTTTGTCGTTTTTTATAGATTACTTCGTCGTGCCTCCTCGTAATGACCGTCATTGCGAACGAAGTGAAGCAATCTAGAAAGTTTAAAAAAAAGTTTAGCACTTTACATGGTTGCTTTGTCGTTTTTTATAGATTACTTCGTCGTGCCTCCTCGTAATGACCGTCATTGCGAACGAAGTGAAGCAATCTAGAAAGTTTAAAAAAAAGTTTAGCACTTTACATGGTTGCTTTGTCGTTCTTTATAGATTACTTCGTCGTGCCTCCTCGTAATGACCGTCATTGCGAACGAAGTGAAGCAATCTAAAAACGTTTGCAAATTAGTATCTTATAACGACTGCCGCACCGACAGCAATTTGGTAAAGAATTTGCGTTATATCTTTTACGACTTGAAGATATTTGCTTTCCACTTTTCCGAGTACTAGAATGCTATCTCCCGGTACAACTTGATATGTTTCGCCGAACCATGAAGAGGAATCGTAGCTGAGGACTCTTCCGTTTTGTTTGATGATCAGCACGTTGCTCTCATCTGCTCTAAAGCTGTAACCCCCGCACGAATTTATATACTCATCAAAACTCATATCGGCTACGTAGCTCTGAGCTCCAGGAAGCATAACTTCCCCCTGTACGATAACCATATGGTTCTTTTTGGGTATATATATTTCGTCTTGATCTTCGAGAATGATGTCTCCAAGATCGGTCGCTTCGTTGATAACGACCTGCCCTTTGAGCTCTACTTGCCTTGCACGTTCTATAAAATTGAGCACGAGCTGCGCTTCTTGTGCGCGTATTGTTGCTTCTTCGCTTGTTAAAGACCCCGTAGTAAGTGTTTTTGCTTCAAGGTCTTTGAGCTGGGACTCTAAAAGTTTTTTTTGTTGTTCGGCAACACTTGTTCTGTAAAGTTGAAACGCTTCGACGTTTGAGAGTTCGGAGGGTTTTATCTGCTCGAAAAGCTCTTTGAGGGTTGTCCCTTTTTGCACGACGAGGTTATGCAGATTGAGGTGTTCTCCCGAAATTTTTATCTCGATTGTTTTTGCATTGTGATCGGGAAGAAACTCGATCACCTCGCCGCTGTTGATACGCATGTCGGCATTCTCTTTGATGCTGTGGATACTGATACTTTGTTCGTTGTCTTGGTTCCATCTGGTGATAGTGAAATTGGTTGCGGTGGGGTTGAGTACGGCAACTTTCATAATCTCGCCGAGGGTTACCGAAGGTTCTTTCATCTCGAATCTATAAGGTCTTTTAACGTCGCCGTTTATCTCTACGTAATACTCTACGCTCCCTACGGTAATGACGTCGCCCATCTGAAACTGAAACAAATCAAGCTCCCCGTTGAGCAAAAAGTTGTAAAGGTCAAACTCCCTGATAGGCTTGTTTTCTCGGAGCACGGTAATTTTTCTAAAGCTTCCGTATTTGCTTTCTATTCCGCGTGCCTTGTCCAAAAACTGGATGATGGAATCGGACGAGAGTCCCTCGTAAAGTCCCGGCTTATTCACCGCTCCCGTTACAAAAACGCTTACGGGTTGGTAGTTGCCTAAATCTGCGTAGATATGCACGTTTTGTTGGTAGACGTGCTTTATTTTTTCTTGTATTGTTTGCGAAAGCTGATCGTTACGCACTCCTGCAATTTTGATCGTGCCTACTTTGGGAACAAATATATTCCCTTGCGAATCGACGGGGATTGAAGCTTCAAAATCAAATGCACCCCAAAGTTTGAGGTTGACCAAATCCCCGATATTGATCAGATAGTTGGGGTTGTAACGATGCTGTTTGTTATTGGAGAACGAACCGTTAAAAAGGGTGTGCCCGAACACTTTTTCGCTCGTGTCTACCAAACTCGTGTTTGTCTCTTGGTTGCTAAGGTCGATGGCGACCGCCCAAATGTTGATAATACAGAAACTTAGGATTAAAATAATTTTTTTCATAGCTACTCTTTGTGATCTTTTATAATTGAAATTAACATCGAAAATATACCATATGTTAACAGCATGACGATGAGAATGGTTATAAACACTTTGGGTTTATTGGGGTAGGTGTAACCGTCAGGCATATTCGGTTTGCTTATGATACTAAGTGTTTTTGCATTTTTGGAGACATCGAGTTTCGTTGTTTCAAGCTGTAAAAGAGCATTTTTATATACTTCGGTGTCGAACTCCAACTGCATTTTGAGTTTTTCATACTCAAAAAGAACTTTGTTGAGCCTCTCGTCCGACGTTCCGCTGAGCTCTTTTTTTTGTTTGGCAATAGATTTTTGTATCTCGCCGATCTCGTTTTTAAGAGCTCGAAGCTCATAGCTGTCTTCGTTGAGATAGCTTTTCATCGTAGCGTATTCGAGGTTTTTTTGCGTCAACGTCGCTTCAAGCGATGCGATCACCCCCGTCGTAGCACTTGCCTGAGCCGAAGGGTCTAAAAGGAGGTTTTTGTTTTGGTACTCTTCCAAAAATTTTGAAGAGGTATCCATTTTCACTTTTGCTTTGGCGTACTCTTGCTCTATAAAATCGAGTTGCTTTTTGGCATTGATGCGGTTGAGCTCGTTGATGTGCGCTTCAACCTCCAAAACCAAAAACTCTAAGATCTCTTTGGCTTTTTGGGGTTCTACGTGAGCAAAAGCGATATGCAAAATACCCGATATTTCATCGTAGTGAACAACAAGACGCGTGTTGTAAAACGCTACCAGCTCCTCTTGTGTAGCATCTTCACTGCGTCTTTGCCAAAAATCAAGAGCATCGCTTTTGTAGTGCGCACTCAAACCAAACTTTGCATCTAAACGGGTGTAGATATCTAAAGACTTGAGGTATTCTTCAACGATTTTAGAGTCTTGAAGCTGTGATGAACTTCCCATGCCAAGGAGCGAAAGTCCCAGTGAAGAAGCTTGTTGCGAGACACCGAAATCTTTCACTAAAAGTGCGGTTTTTGATTCGTAGAGTTCTGATTTTAGTAATAAATAATAGAACGACAAAATAAAAAATACACCGAAAAAGGTTAGTTGCATTTTTGATAGTTTTTTTATTTTTTCTTTCATTGAAACTCGCTTAAATAATAAAATTTTACGCTTAATAATGCCGAGAATTTTTCTTCCGTTAAAAGTACATTTGCTATGTGGTCTTCATCTATTTTTTTGTTAATAAAGCGTTCTCTGTAGAAGCTTGTCGCTTCTTCGGCATTCTCAAAAATTACTCCGTCGGACCCGATGATCGTTGCATCATCGAAATGTTGCCATTTCTGAAAGAGTGGCTTTGGATGACCGTCTTTATAAAAAACTTTCTTTAAAAACATATGAGAACCGTTGTTTTTTTCTAATGCTTGAATGATGCTAAAAGGGCGCATTTTGTAAAATATCGCAGCCGCATTAATATCATCAAACACGCGACCGTCGTCACAGTAAACGGCACTGCTTTGTACGACATTGTTTTTTTGAACGGAGGTTTGCATATTGATAGTATGATAGTAACCGATAGCGTCTTCGATTTTGTTGAAATAGTGTAAGACACCTTCATGTAGAACGACGCCGACGTCACAAATTTCCTTGAGTGTTCCCATAGAGTGGCTGACTAGCAAAACATTGCACGATTCTATTTTTTTCTTTAATGCCGCAGTTGCTTTTTTTTTGAAGTTTTCGTCCCCTACGGAGAGTGTTTCGTCGATAATAAGATAATCAAATTCAAAAGCCAAACTTAACCCGAAACTTAACCGTGATTTCATACCGCTGGAGTAAAGTTTGATAGGCATGTCAAAATATTCTCCGATTTCGGCAAATTCTTGAACATAGCTTATTATCGAGGTGATCTCTTCTTCGTTTTTGCCGTAAATGCGGCATACGAATTTAACGTTTTGGCGTCCCGTCATTGACCCTTGAAAACCTCCTGCAAGTCCCATTGGCCATGAAAAAGATTTGTCGGATGTTATAGTTCCCGATGATGGAAAATCTATTCCGCCGAGCATGCGTAAAAATGTTGATTTTCCCGCTCCGTTACGACCTAAAATGCCAAGGTTTACCCCTTCGGGCAAAGTAAAACTTACGTCTTTTAAGATATATTTTTTTTCACCTTCGGTTTTAAAATATTTAGTAACGTTTTGAAGTCGGATCATGACGAGAGTATTTTATTTTGAGATTTTTTATAAAAATATAAGCCAAAAAAGAGGGGTATAACCGTCCAGTACATCATGTACTCGTAATCGACGTACTGTGTATCCAGCACTAAAAAATAGTTTCCGTGAATCATCTCTATAAAATGTATTACAGGGTTATATAGCACTATTTCTCTGGCTGTTTGCGGCAAAGATTCTACTGTGTACAAAAGCCCTGAAAGAAAAAATAAAGGGGTAGAGAGAAAGCTTATGATCTTGGCGAACGTTTCGTAAAAAGAGGCAATTACGGCAAATAAAATCCCTATTCCAAATGCAAAAACACCTAGCCAAACAACGGCAAAAAGTACCATGGAAAAATCTTTTGGAATGATGGAAAAACCTACGTACATGCCAAAGCAAATAAAAACTATAATAGCCGCAAACATTACCAGAAATTCGAGTAGAAATCTTGAGAACAAAGTGTCAACGGGCTTTACTTGTTTGTATGAGAATAATGCCCGATTTGCATCAAAAGAGCTCATAGAACCATTCATAACAGCTTTGAAAAAATTAAAAGTTAAAAATCCCGTAGCCAAAAAAACGGGATAGTCAATTCCGGGCATACTTTTGTCCGCAAGAGCACTTTTTACAAGTGAAAATATAATTACCATACTCAGAGGATCTATAATAGCCCAAAAATACCCCAATCTTTTTGTACCGAAACGGGTTTGTACTTCTCTTAAAAAAAGTGCAAATACGACTGAGGAAAAAATGGAAAGTGATGTTCTTTTTGTCATTGCAACCGTAAAGATAATAATTTTTAAGGTTGTATTTTAGCTTTTATATTATTATTGAGAACTGAAAGTGCAGCAGAGCGGTGGTTCTTGTACAAGTTTTAGCGGTTAGAGACTGCCACGTCGCTATCGCTCCTCGCAGTGACGGTGGAAGTCATTGCAAGCAAAGTTCTCTCGTCATTGCGAACGAAGCTTCTTTGTCATTGCGAGCAAAGCGAAGCAATCTCCCTTCTCGTCATTGCGAGCAAAGCGAAGCAATCTCAAAAGCACAAAAGACTGCCGCGTCGCTATCGCTCCTCGCAGTGACGGCTGACGTCATTGCAAGCAAAGTTCTCTTCGTCATTGCGAGCAAAGCGAAGCAATCTCAAAAGCACAAAAGACTGCCGCGTCGCTATCGCTCCTCGCAGTGACGGCGGACGTCATTGCAAGCAAAGTTCTCTCGTCATTGCGAGCAAAGCTTCCTTGTCATTGCGAGCAAAGCGAAGCAATCTCCCTTCTCGTCATTGCGAGCAAAGCTTCCTTGTCATTGCGAACGAAGCGAAGCAATCTAAAAAGAACATAAATATGAAAGCGAGGCACCATGAAAAAAGGTTACATTTATATCATGACTAACAAACCAAACGGAACCTTGTATATAGGCGTCACAAACGACCTTGTCCGAAGGGTTTATGAACACAAAAACTCTTTAGTTGACGGGTTTACAAAACGATATAAGTTGAAAAGTTTGGTTTACTATGAAGTTTTTGATTTTATAGAAAATGCTATAGAAAGGGAAAAGCAACTTAAAGCAGGCAGTAGAACAAAAAAAATATTTTTAATTGAATCAATAAATCCAACATGGAAAGATTTGTATGATGAAATAGTTTGATAGACTGCCGCGTCGCTATCGCTCCTCGCAGTGACGGCGGACGTCATTGCAAGCAAAGTTCTCTCGTCATTGCGAACGAAGCTTCTTCGTCATTGCGAACGGAGTGAAGCAATCTCCCTTCTCGTCATTGCGAGCAAAGCGAAGCAATCTCAAAAGCACAAAAGACTGCCGCGTCGCTATCGCTCCTCGCAGTGACGGTGGACGTCATTGCGAGCAAAGTTCTCTCGTCATTGCGAACGAAGCTTCTTCGTCATTGCGAACGGAGTGAAGCAATCTCCCTCTTCGTCATTGCGAGCAAAGCGAAGCAATCTCCCTCTTCGTCATTGCGAGCAAAGCGAAGCAATCTCAAAAGCACAAAGACTGCCGCGTCGCTATCGCTCCTCGCAGTGACGGCGGACGTCATTGCAAGCAAAGTTCTCTCGTCATTGCGAGCAAAGCGAAGCAATCTCAAAAGCACAAAGACTGCCGCGTCGCTATCGCTCCTCGCAGTGACGGTCGACGTCATTGCGAACGAAGCTTCTTTGTCATTGCGAGCAAAGCGAAGCAATCTCCCTCTTTGTCATTGCGAGCAAAGCGAAGCAATCTCCCTCTTCGTCATTGCGAGCAAAGCGAAGCAATCTATAACACACCTACTTCAAAAAAACAATTTTAATTTTAAATACAACTCTTCTTAGCTAAAATGCTCACCTTAAATATTGAAAAAACGGAATAGCCTTGTATTTGAAAAAATTATTTCTCATTATATGGAACGAAAAAAATACCACTCCTTTTCGAATCATTCAAAAATCTTATGCTCGTTATAAAAAACACGGTATTCAGGGGATGTTAGAGAGACTCGATAAAGAATACTACGCACTTTACCCAAATCACACCCGAAAAAAAGTAGACCAAACAAAACTGTACCGACAATGGATTTCACAAAACGAAACGGATGTTCTTACAACCGAACATCTTGAGTACACACCTTTGGTTAGCATCATCACCCCTACTTACAATACAGACCCGAAATTTCTTAAAAAAATGTTCGACTCGGTATTGACCCAAACATACAGCCATTGGGAACTATGTATAGCAGACGACGCTTCTACCGACAAAAACACCCTTAATCTCATCCATGAATACGAGAGTGCACATGCCAACATTAAAGTGGTGTACAGAAAGACAAACGGACATATCAGTGAAGCGAGTAACAGCGCACTTGCACTTGCTACGGGAAAATATATTGCTTTTTTAGATCATGACGACACTTTAGCACCGAATGCATTGTATGAGATGGTCAAAAAGCTAAACGTTAACCCGAAACTCAAACTCATCTACTCTGATGAAGACAAGATAGACGAAAACGACAACCGTATCAACCCCCACTTCAAATCGGGGTGGAATCCCGATATGTTCTTTTCTCAAAATTACATTTGTCACCTTACGTTCATCAAAAAAGAGGTGGTCGATGCCGTAGGAGGGTTTAGAAAAGGGTACGAAGGAAGCCAAGACTATGACCTCCTTTTGCGGGCACTTAACCACATGAGTTACGATGAGATCGACCGTGTAGAAAAAGTGCTGTATCATTGGAGAGCCATCAAAGGCTCTACGGCGTACGGTACAGGGGAAAAAAGCTACGCACACGAGGCAGGGCTTAGGGCACTTCAAGACTATTTTGCAAACAAAAACCCTTTAGTAAACGTTGGAGAGGGGCTATTGCCAAATACCTACAAAGTGAGTTACCCTATTACGACGCCCCTGCCACTTGCTAGTATCATCATTCCCACGCGGGACGGTTACGACATTCTTACAAAATGTGTCGACAGCATCCGAGCTAAAACGCTCTACCAAAATTACGAGATTATCGTAGTCGACAATGAAACCGCATGCCATAAAACATTAGAATATTTTGAGAAAATAAAAAGCTATCAAAACGTAACCGTTTTAGAGTACCATGCGCCTTTTAACTACTCCGCCATAAACAACTACGCCGTAGCACATGCCAAGGGTGAGGTAGTAGTTCTTATGAACAACGACGTAGAGGTCATCAGCCAAGGCTGGCTCACCGAGATGATGCAACATGCCATGAGAGAAGAGATAGGTGCCGTAGGTGCAAAACTTTACTATGATAATGATACGATTCAGCATGCAGGGGTGGTGCTTGGAATTTGGGGATGTGCGGGGCATAGTCATAAATATTTTCCGAAAAATTTATCCGGCTATGGCTTACGACTCAAAGTGATACAAAACTACTCAGCAGTGACGGCAGCATGTCTAGCAGTGCGTAAAAAACTTTACGAAGAGGTGGGCGGACTCGAAGAAGCACACCTCAAAGTCGCTTTCAACGACGTAGACTTTTGCCTTAAACTCTTAGAAAAAGGGTACCGCAACCTCTGGACACCCTATGTAGAACTCTATCATCATGAGTCTATCAGCCGCGGAGCCAACGATACTCTCGAAAAAAAAACAAGAGAGTTACAGGAAGTAACATTCATGAAAAGCAAGTGGAAAAGCAAACTTGAAGCAGATACGCTTTACAATAGCAATCTAACAAATAAACATGAAAATTTCGGATTAAACTTAGATATATGAAAAAAATTATAAGTTATTTCAAAGTAGCACCAAAACGAATGAGTGAAAGCTTGTCGGCAAAAAAGTATGATATCGTTTTACATATAGGTGCACCAAAAACGGGTAGCTCGGCTATTCAAAAATTTCTGCTAGAAAATAAAAAACATTTAGCCGATAACGGATTTTATTATCCGGAGCATGGCTTGGATGAAAACGGAATCTCGGGTGGACATTCAGTACTTGGGTTAAGTCTCGTTAACGGTGAAACTCAAAAATCAAAAGAGATATTGCAAAGCTACATTGCAGATGCAAAAAACAACAATATGACGCTGTTGCTTTCTGCGGAGTCGTTTTTTAACCACCATAACAAACTAGCTAAATTAGTAGAAGGCTATCGATGTAAGGTTATAGCCTTTTTTAGGGATCCTCTTGAATCGTTGTTTTCAAGCTACAACCAAAGTATAAAACGCCATTTTAATACTACGCACATTGCTCAGGTGTGTAAAAGTGTTTTGCTAAATAAGTCTTATGCGAACAGTCATGTATATGCGCAATGGATCGATTCTTTTGGTAAGAGTAACGTGACTATTTTAGAGTATAACAAGCAGTACTTTACCAAACACCCTATACAAGAGGTTTTTCTTCTCAATATAGGACTAGACACAAAAATAATCAACAAAATAAAACCAAAAAATCTGGAACAAATCAACAAAAGCTACTCGCTCGCAGAGTTAGAGTTTAAAAGAGTTTTAAATCATGTGCTAGACAAAGACAACAAGAAAGAAAACTTTGAAATAGATTGGCAATTACAAAAAATTTCCGACAAAAGAGAAGAGACTCGTACATTAATAGACGAGCTTTCATCGGACTTGTATGATAGTTTATACAAAAAACTTGATGAGGATAGAAGTAAACTTATAGAATACGGCATGCTTTGTTTGCAAAAACCTCAAAACAATGAAACAGCACACCGACAGAACAAATACTTATATAAAAATAAAATAAACGATATTTTGAAGATTGTGGAATATTTTAAAAATGAACAAGCCGATCTCTACGACTACATGCGCTTAAAGATACCGGAATATATGCAAAATAAAATCAACATCTCGTGCGATGTGCTAAATCTGGCTGAATGGTTTGATATAGATATAGAGATGCTTTCTGGCCGTGCAGAAACATGGTTTTCGCAAGCACAGCTAACCAATATGGCAGCGGGGCAGTACAAAGAAGCGGACTTTTTACGGGATATTGCAACACTTCTTTTACATAGGGGTGATGTAGGCAATGCCGATAAGATCGTATCAAAAGCTCTGGAACTTAGACCGAACGGGCCGGGGATAATTAAGTTAAAAGAGACTATATTAAAATCGAAGGTGACGAATGCTAAACATTGATACAATAAATTTACTCGTTAGTTGTCCAAATATAGATGGCGGCTTTGTCCAAATAAAAAAAGGTAAATCTCATAAAATAGACACATCTGGTACTACGGGCTTATGTTACTTTAATAACAAACTTATTAGGTCAATCCAGCACGCTGATTTTGCAGAATTCCTTGTTTACAATGATGACGACTCTTACATCTCTATTATCCATAGAGAGTTAAGAGACATCCATGATCTACTTGTCTTTAACGATTTACTTTATGTAGTTTCCACGGGAACAAATGAAGTCGTCGCGCTCGATGCATCTTACAAGATCCAAAAACGCTACAAATTTGACGGCGAAGGCGATGCATGGCATCTTAACTGCTTGGTACTCATAAATGACCGTGTATGTGTCAGTGCATTTTGTAACTTCAAAGAGCATTACAACTATAAGGGAAAAACTCTTAATAGCGGTTTCTTAGTAGATATAGAAAGTGAAATGATTCTCATAGACAAACTTTCACAACCTCACTCGCCAAAGTTTGACGGTGAACATCTCTATATATGTGATTCTGAGAAAAAATCTCTCAAAAAATTCGATGTTAAAAATAATCTCATAAATGAAATCACTTTTGGAAGCTACACCCGTGGAATTTGTATCGATGGGAATCATCTTTATGTAGGACTGAGTAAATCAAGAAATATCGACGATAACAGTGAAGAAGCCCAAATATTGGTATTAGATAAAAATAGTTTTGATATTTTAGGCAAAATTCTTATTCCTTCTTCGGAGATTTATAATATAGAGCTTTTTGATAAGCAAGAGCTATTAGCCAACCAAGAGATTATAAGTTTTTATACTGCAACAACTGTACATCAATTACAGCAAGAGTTACAAAAAGTAAACTTTGAAAATGAAATGCTTAAAAAACTCACAGATATAGCAAAACTAGATGCCGAGTACTATTTAGCAAAAAATGAGGATATACGTAACGCGGGTGTAGATCCCTTTAAGCATTACTATTTTAACGGTAAAAAAGAAGGACGCATTCCAAATCTCTACTGCGAATATCACAACCTCAATATCTCTGATATAGTTTCTACGGAAGAATCTTTTTATATTCAAGCGAAACAAATAGAAGGTTTGTCAAACGAGCTTCATACAACGACCCAAACGCTGCAAGAAACCACACATGCCAAGGCAGCGCTAGAGCAAGAAAAAGCAAACCAAGCCCAAGCACTCCAAACGCTCAAAGCAGAGTACGCGGCACTTCAAGAGGAAAAAGCGCAACTAGGCGCAAACCTTGATGAAGTACTCAATGACCTAGCAAACGTCAAAGAAGCAAAAGCACAGCAAAAAGCAGAGCTCGAAAACCAAATAACGCACATCACCAAAGAGCTTCAAACAACAACCCAAACGCTGCAAGAAACCACACATGCCAAGACAGCGCTAGAGCAAGAAAAAATACAACTTGAAGCAAACTACAGCCAAAAATTAGAAGAAATTGAAAAGCTCAATGCAAACCTTGATGAAGTCGTGAATGATCTGGCAAATATCAAAGAAGCGAATGCAACACAAAAAGCAGAACTTGAGCAAACACAACATGCCAACCAATTACTTACACAACAAAAAACTGAACTAGAAACACAACTGACTCAAAAAAATAAAGAGCTAGACAACCTCAATGGTGAACACTTGACATTAAAAGAAGAACATTCTCAACTCAATGCAAACCTTGATGAAGTCGTGAATGATCTGGCAAATATCAAAGAAGCGAATGCAACACAAAAAGCAGAACTTGAGCAAACACAACATGCCAACCAATTACTTACACAACAAAAAACTGAAC
>Ga0265294_10009091_pt1 | contig 11499 bp, 9 predicted proteins | sample MunlanPumphouse3_FD_192504 | JGI IMG/M metagenome (GOLD analysis project Ga0265294, IMG submission 192504) | Groundwater microbial communities from a municipal landfill in Southern Ontario, Canada - Pumphouse #3 | ecosystem: Environmental > Aquatic > Deep subsurface > Groundwater | place...
GAATGGCAATGTTCATTGTTTGAAAAGCGTTCCAATAGGTTAGTTAGGAATCCTCCCAAATAAACAGAAAGAATCGCAGGAGGTGCTTCGTTTCCACCAAGCCTATAGCAATTGCTTGCAGAGGCAACAGTTGAAATTAGTAAGCCTTGATAACTATCTACCGCTTTAAGAAAGCATGTCAGAAAAAGTAGGAACTGCATGTTCTCTTCGGCATTGTCTCCAGGAGAAAAAAGATTCTGTCCATCGTCAGTGGAAAGAGACCAGTTATTGTGCTTTCCGGATCCATTGACGCCTTTGAACGGCTTCTCATGAAGAATCCCCACAAGGCCATGTCGAAGAGCAACTTCCTGAAGGACCTCCATCACAACCTGATTGTGGTCAATGCTGAGATTGGCATCTTCAAATAAGACTGCGATTTCGAATTGATTTGGTGCAGCTTCCTTGTGCTGTGTCTTGCTGCAGATCCCAAGTCTCCAGAGCTCGATGTTCAGTTCCTTCATGAAAGAGCTGACTCTTTCACTGATTGCACCGTAGTAGTGGTCGTTGAGCTCCTGCCCCTTGGCTGCAATATTGCCGATAATAGTTCGGTTGGAAAGCCTGAGGTCCGGACGCCTGTCATAGAATTCCCTTTCTATCAGAAAGTATTCCTGTTCGATGCCGGTGTTCACGAAAACCTTGTGGACATTGCTGTTTCCAAGAAGCTTGAGAATCCTTATGGTCTGCTTCTCGATTGCCTGAATGGAACGAAGAAGAGGAACTTTCTTGTCGAGAGCCAGTTCATTGAAGCTGAAGAAGGCAGTAGGGATGTAAAGAATCTTGGAACCGCCAGTTTCCTTAATGAAAGCGGGGCTTGAAGAATCCCATGCGGTGTATCCGCGAGCTTCAAATGTTGCTCTCAACCCACCCGAAGGCAGACTGGAAGCATCACCTTCTCCTTTAATAAGCTCATCTTTGGAGAACTCCATGATGGCCTTTCCGTTTCTGTCGGCATGGAGGAACGAATCATGTTTCTCAGCGGTCAAGCCCGTAAGAGGCTGGAACCAGTGTGTGAAATGCGTTGCGCCTTTCTCTACAGCCCAGCTTTTCATTGCCTCTGCTACTTCTGATGCAAGCATGCTAGAAAGATATCGCTCGCCGTGCTTGACCTGTTGAAATTGCTGGAAAGCTTCCTTTGAAAGATATTTCTGCATCTTCTCTTCAGAAAAGCAGTTTTCACCGTAGTAATCAGTTACAGGAACATTGTCCCATCGGGAAGTATCCGCCATATAAGGCCTCTTGGTTTCAGAATTTCTTTATCAGGATTGAATTGAGTCCAACACCTAACCCAAGAAGTGTAGCGACTATCAGACCGCTGAGCAATATCCCGAGCCCTACGAAAATAAATGTTTTTTTCCGGTCAAGACCAAGAATCCATGCACCGAGAGTCCCTGTCCAGGCTCCAGTTATAGGAAGTGGAATTCCCACGAAGATCATCAGTCCCAGATAGCCGTACTTGCTGACTTTGCTTCCTACCTTGAGGCGAGCTTTCTCGACTGTACGGTCAAAAAGGCTTTTATACCAATTCATCTTATAGAACAGCTTATGGATTGTTCCAAGGAATATCCAGACAATTGGAATCACAAGCAAATTAGAAAGAACCGAAATGAGAAATGCTTGGAAAAGAGGAATATGGTTGAAATATGCATAAGGCATTGCACCACGAAGTTCCGAAATAGGAATGATGCCTAGAAGTATTGTATATAAATAGTATTTCAGGTCAATCATTCCAACCTCCTTTCTTTGCTGGAACTTCAATAGCATCGGCAGGGCAGACCTCATGGCAGCAATAGCACCTGATGCATTTCAAGAGATCCCGCTCTATCTTGCCATCGACCATTTCCAGTGCTTTCCCAGGGCAGATATCTATGCATCGCCTGCAGTGTATGCATTTTTCCGGTAAGAATACTGGGGCAGGTTCCTTCATCTGGCGTCTTTTCTGGATGCCTCGCTTGAAGAATGGGAATATCAATGTCCTGATGAACTGTGTCTTTTCTCTGATTGCGATTCTCTTGAAATCCTTTATTACCAATTCTTGTGCATCAAGAAGCGGGTAGGAAAGCTGTTCAGCAAGCAGCCCTTCATGCTTCAATGCCTTTAGAATCGGCATTGCATTTGGGCGGTATCCCATAATCTGTGCCTCGGACCAGTCTGCTGCGCTGCAGTCTGTGCTTCCAATCACCAGTCCGACTGCTCGAGGGGTTCCATTTGCAGGTCCAGGACCTTCCATTCCCACTATGGCATCCATCATGCAGTAGTCGGGCTCTGCATATTTATAAATCCCCGTAATGAATTTTGCAAAAGCATCTCGTGAAGGGAAAGCCAGATGGCATGGGCTTTTGTGAAGTCCAGGTATCAACCCGAAAAGGTTCTTCACACCGCCTGTGAAATACATGAGCTGGTGAGTCTTGAATTTCGGAAGGCTTATCACGACATCAGCTTTCTTTACAATTGAGGCAATCGGAAGTTTCTGAGAAGTGTAAGGGATTGTCACGATTTCATTGTCCTTGAAGAAATCTTCCCACAAGGCACCTTCCTGTTCGCAGACCTGGCCAATCCCGCATACTCTTCCGGCAAATGATGGTGAAGGAAGTCCCGGCGAATCGCCGACAACTATCTTCGCTGCACCTTTCTTCTTTACAAGTCTGATCACAGCTCGTACGAACTCTGGATTAGTAGTTATGCAGGCATCAGGCTTTGCATCCGATAATATATTCGGTTTCAGGAATACTGTCTTTCCTTTTACATCAGGGAAATCCGTGCAGGTTGCAATTTCTTCAAGTACTTTCTCAAGTTCTTCCTGCTTGTAAGATGAGCATCTCTGGATGCCGACTTTTGCTTTGATCATTTAATTCTCCGAAGAAGACAATAGTAGAGCGGGCCGATGCCTTGGCAGACATCCGGCATGAAAATCTGTCCATGTTCAAGTTTTTCAGGTTTTGCAGGCAGTTCCGAATCAGGTTCGACCTCTTGTGCGCAGCCATCACGTTTCTTGAACAGCTTGGAAATCACATCCTGGTTCTCCATAGGGCAGATCGAGCATGTTGAATACAGTATGTAACCGCCTTTCTTAACTGCGGACAAAGCGGCTGCCAGCATTGCAAACTGCTGGATTGCAAGATGCTTGGGGCGTGCTGGGCTCCAGATAGCAAGGGCTGAGCTGTCATTGAATACATGACGTTCGCTTGAACAAGGGGCATCAAGAAGAACAGCATCATATCTGTCCGTTTCGTGAAGCCCCCATTGCGTGCTATCATGGCCGGTTACGGTTATGACTGATTTCTGATCCGTTGAAAGGCAATCTTCAATCACAGAATGAAGTCTTGCACGTCTTGATGCCGATCTGTCATTTGAAACCAACAAACCGTTTCCATTGAGCTTTCTGGCTAATATAAGTGTTTTTCCACCAGGGGCTGCGCACATGTCAAGCACGCAGTCACCTGGCGAAACCGGAAGAGCCGATGCTGCAGCGATGGAAGCTCTATCCATATAATATGGCTTTCCCATTGTTTCATCGAGCACAACCGGGACGCTTTCCTTCGTGAAGGATTGCTTGATTTCTGTCCAGCGGCTGCCATAGATTGTGTTGTAGAACTCATCGAAAAGGGCTTTCGGTTCAGCTTTTTTCTTCTGCATAGAGACAATCTACACTTTTTGCCCGTTCTTGAGAATACCGCGGCCTTGGGCATGGTTTTGTATTTTAAATTGTTCATCAATTGTGCCAATAAAAGGGAAAAATGCAAGTGCTATTGCAAAATGGAAATGCACATAGCGTTCTTGCCGAACTGCCGAACTGCCGAACTAACCGAACTAACCGAACTGGACACGAACTGCCGAACTGCCGAACTGCCGAACTAACCGAACTAACCGAACTGGACACGAACTGCCGAACTGCCGAACTGGAAAATGAAGGTGGCAATAGGGTATGAAAATGCCCCATGCAGAAGCATGAGGCCTGATTTCAGAGGATGTGGTTGAGAAATTCCTGAGTCCGTGGACTCTGGGGATGATCAAACACTTCAGAAGGGGTGCCTTGTTCGATGATTTCGCCAGAATCCATGAAGATCACCTTGTCGGCTGCTGCACGTGCGAAGCCCATCTCGTGAGTGACGATGAGCATCGTCATGCCGCTGCGTGCGAGATTGAGCATAACATCAAGCACCTCCTTGATCATTTCAGGATCAAGGGCGCTGGTAGGCTCGTCGAAAAGCATGATCTCAGGATCCATCGCAAGCGCCCTTGCAATGGCGACGCGCTGCTGCTGGCCTCCGGAGAGCTGGTTCGGATAGGAATTGGCCTTATCGGCAAGACCTACGCGCTTGAGAAGCTCCATCGACTTTGCTTCGGCATGCTTGCGGTCGATGTGCTTGACCTTTACCGGAGCGATTGAGACATTCTGCAGAACGCTGAGGTGAGGGAAGAGGTTGAAGCTCTGGAACACCATTCCGACATTCTCGCGAACCTTGCGGATATCGCAGTCAGGGGCAGAAACCTCCTCATCGTCAATGAAAATCTTGCCGCTGGTTATGAACTCGAGCTTGTTGACAGAGCGCAGAAGAGTGCTCTTTCCACTGCCGGAAGGGCCGATGATCACGACGACCTCGCCTTCATTGACAGTCAGCGAAGCATTCTTCACTGCATGGACCTCATTCTTGCCTTCGTATGTCTTGCATACGTTTTCGATTCTGATCTTTGATTTAGCCATTGCTGTTAAGCCTCTCTTCCATAAGACCCACAAGCCTTGAGAGCATAAGGGTGATGATAAGATAGATCAATGCCACGACCAGCATTGTCTCAAGGGAAAGGAAAGTCCTTGCTATGTACTCCCTTCCGCGGCGGAGAATATCGCTGAGAGCGATGGTTGAAACAAGCGAACTGTCCTTGAGCATCGAGATGAACTCGTTTCCAATCGAAGGAAGGATGATCTTCACTGCCTGGGGAAGGATGACGTTGACGAAAGCCTGACTGCGGCTCATTCCAAGAGCGATTGCGGCCTCCATCTGTCCCTTGGGGATTGCCTGTATCCCGGAACGAACGATCTCGCCCATGTAGGCTCCGAAGCAGATGGCCATGGAGATTATTGATGCGAGCAGCCCTTCGACGTGCAGGATCTTTCCGAGGGCGTAGTATATAAAAATGAGCTGTACCAGAAGGGGAATTCCTCTGATCAGCTCTACATATACGCCTGAAATCCTGTTGAGGATCCTGTGCTTTGAAACAGAACCCAGACCGCAGAACAGGCCGATGAAGATTGCACCGATTATTGCGAAGATCGTGCACTCGAAGGTGACCGGTATGCCGGATGCACACACTTTGAGAATCTGAAGATACGGATCAGGCTTGAATATGAGAAGACAGGCCAGAAGCACAATAGCTCCAAGGAAGGTGGTCCTCCAGGAGTTGAAAACATGAGTGTCCTTCTTGGGAATCAGCACGCCATCGGTCATATTGATGGTGATGTTCCCTTTCTTGGGACTCCTCGGGTCAACTGAAACCAGTTTAGAGAAAGAAACTTTCTTCGGGCTGGCTTCCATACTATCTTTTTCGTTTTGCATACGAGCGTTTTACATATTTTATTCAGCACTGTCAACCATTGTCCGGCAAAAAATTGAAAATTTGCATAAAAATTTATCAGAGTGACAAATATTAACGAGTAGTGGTATAAATATCGAAAAAAATCCAAATATTTATGAAATAATATGCATAGATTATTGACAATAAGTACCCTCGCCGCTAGAATACGTTCAAAATTCGGTGCATAAATATGCATTCCTTTTCAAGAGGTGTAAAAATGAAGAAGCTTACAGCTGTTCTATTGGTTCTTGTCGTTGCACTGGCAGCGGCATTCGCAAACGGCTCATCAGAGTCAGCATCGGCAGAGAAGAGCGAGTACATCTTCGCCGCCAACTGCGCATGGCCGCCATTCGAGATGGTTGATGACAACGGCGACGTAGTGGGGTTCGAGATGGAGCTTGTCCAGAGGCTCGGAGAGCTTGCTGGTAAGAAGTTCACCATCCGGAACGTCGCATGGGACACGATCTTCGCAGGTCTGGCAAATGGTCAGTATGATGCAGTAGCATCAGGAGTGACTGTTACAGAAGAGAGGAAGAAGACGATCGATTTCGCCGATCCTTTCTGCAACATCGGACAGATCGTCGTCATCCGCACCAAGGATGCAGGATCGATCAAGGGAGTTGCTGACCTTACAAAGAAGAAGGTCGGAGTGCAGCTCGGAACGACCGGAGACTTCGCCCTTGACGACTACGATGTGGTCAAGGCCCAGTACGACGAGATCGGTCTTGCAATCATCGACCTGGCCAACGGCAATATCGATGCAGTTGTCTGTGATTCGACAGTAGCCGCCGATTACGTGCTTGCCAACGAGAACTTCAAGACCGTTCTGTCCACCGCCGGGGGCCCGTTCACAACCGAGGAGATTGCAATCTGCGTCAAGAAGGGAAACAGCACCCTGCTTGACATGATCAACGCCGGTCAGAAGACGATGGAAGAGAACGGCGAGATGGCCGCGCTCAAAGCCAAGTGGAACATACTCTAAATAAATATAGTACTTCAGAAGGGCAGGCTGGGTTTCCGGTCTGCTCTTTTTTTTCGGCCAAGCCTTCACACTTCGCCGGCTGAGGAATCAGGGATTGGCCAGAATTGCACAATAAGATAATAAGTTTGCACAAAAAGAAAAAACACACAATTTGCATTTGAAGATAAGCAAAACCGTGCTAATATGAGTTTACATCATTTTCAAATGGCTTTATGCCGAGGAGGAAAAATGAAAAAACTTACAGTTGCTATTCTCATAGTGGCACTTGCAATGACATCCCTGTTTGCACAGGGCGGAGCTGAAGCTCAGACAGCAGTCCTGAACAAGGACAAGCCGTTTGTGTTCTTCAACAGACAGCCGTCAGATCCGACCACGGGTGCAATCGACATGGACAGCATGAACTGGAACGACAAGACATTCTACGTCGGATTCGATGCTGCCGGCGGCGGAGCAGTGCAGGGACAGCTCATCCTTGACTATCTCGCCACCTGCGACGCTTCCATCGACCGCAACGGCGACGGAACAATCGGATACGTGCTTTGCATCGGCGACGTCGGGCACAATGACTCCAAGGCCAGAACCCAGGGAATCAGAAAGGCTCTCGGAACTTGGAACGGATCGACAGACCCAGGCCAGGCCGTTGAAGGCTCAGTGACCATTGCCGGCAAGAAATACAAGGTAGTAGAGCTTGAAGGAAAGGCCATGACAGGAACTGATGGTTCGACATGGAATGCAAATGCTGCTACAGAAGCCATGGGCGGATGGGCAACAAAGTACGGCAAGCAGATCGACATGGTAGTTTCCAACAACGATGGAATGGCCATGGGATGTCTGCAGGCTTCCAACTATCCAGTCGGCGTTCCAATCTTCGGATACGATGCCAATGCTGATGCTATCGAAGCCATCGGTGCTGGAAAGCTCTCCGGAACAGTCTCTCAGAACGTCGATGCTCAGGCAACAGCCACTCTGCAGGTTCTCAGGAACCTCGTGGACGGACTCACCGGATCCGATGTCTGGACAAAGGGAATTTCCGAGCCTGACCAGTATGGCAACAAGATTTCCGCCGATATGGAATATCTGCCGGAGACCAAGGCTCTGCTTGCAAAGAACGCAGGCGTCAATGCTGACAACTGGAAGGACTACACTGCCGGATCAAGAGATGCCGGAATCAAGCAGTCCACAGCCCCTGAGAAGAAGATTCTTCTTACAATCTACAACTCAGGCGACAACTTCCTGTCTTCATCCTATCTTCCTGCTCTGTACTACTATGCACCGCTTCTTGGAATCAACCTCACGGTCGTTCAGGGCGATGGACAGAACGAAGCATCATGCCTTGATAAGTTCACCAACCTCAACAGCTTTGATGGCTTTGCTGTCAACATGGTCAAGACCAACTCCGGAAGAGACTATCTGGACAAGGTGAAGTATTGATTTCCCTCTGATGGGCAAATAGTTTAATCGGGCATGCGGGCCTTTGTGGCCTGCATGCTTTTGGCAGATAAGGATAAAACAAGAAGAAATGGAAGATACAGCAGTACTGGAAATCAGGAATCTTTCCAAATCCTTTGCAAAGAACAAAGTTCTGGACGGGATAGACCTGACCGTGAAGAAGGGCACCGTTCACGGACTGATGGGTGAGAACGGGGCAGGCAAGTCCACAATGATGAAGTGCCTGTTCGGCATCTATGCAAAGGACGAGGGCAGCATAACCCTCTACGGCAAGCCTGTGGACTTCAAGAGCCCGAAAGAAGCGCTTGAGAACGGCGTTGCAATGGTTCATCAGGAACTCAATCAATGCCTCGATCTTCCTGTGATGGACAACCTGTACTTAGGCAGGTTTCCGACCAGGCTTGGCGTCGTAGACGAGGCCAAGATGCTGAGGGCAAGCAACAGGCTGTTCGTATCCCTCAATATGAATGTCAATCCGAAGACCACGATGCGCGGCATGGGAGTGTCCCAGCGGCAGATGGTCGAGATTGCAAAGGCGGTTTCTTACAACGCCAAGCTCATCGTTCTGGATGAGCCTACTTCTTCGCTCACCGAGCGCGAGGTGAAGAAGCTTTTCTCAATAGTGGACAATCTAAGGAAGCAGGGCGTTTCCTTTGTCTATATATCGCACAAGATGGATGAAGTCTTCGAGATCTGCGATGAGGTCTCGGTCATGCGAGACGGAAAGATGATCCTCACCAAGGCTGTGAAGGATACTTCGATGAACGAGCTTATCTCCGCAATGGTAGGACGTTCGCTGGAGAAGCGGTTCCCTGATGTTGACAACAAGCCAGGCAAGCCGTTCCTTGAGGTTCGCAACCTCACCACGAAGTTTGACCCGGTTCTTGAGAATATCTCATTTACAGTGAAAAAGGGCGAGATATTCGGTCTGTACGGCCTAGTCGGTGCTGGACGGAGCGAGCTTCTTGAAGCCATGTTCGGCGTGCGCACGATTGCTTCCGGTCAGGAGATCCTTGATGGAAAGAAGCTCCACTTCGACAGCAGCAAGGATGCAATGTCGTACAACTTCGCAATGATCACCGAAGAGCGAAAGAAGAACGGGATGTTCGGCAAGGACACAATCAGGTTCAACACCTGCATAACCAATCTTGATGCATATAAGTCTGCCGGGATCATATCCCCGCGCAAGATGTACAATGCGGCCAACCGGCAGATCCGCCAGATGAATACCCGATGCGTCTCCTGCGATGAGCTGATCACCTCCCTTTCAGGCGGAAACCAGCAGAAGGTCATCATCGGAAAGTGGATGGAGCGCGAGCCGGATGTGTTCCTCATGGATGAACCGACACGAGGAATCGACGTCGGAGCCAAGTATGAAATCTACCAGCTCATCATCCGAATGGCGAAGGAAGGCAAGACCGTAGTTATGGTTTCCAGCGAGATGCCCGAGATCCTCGGCGTCACGAATCGCATTGCCGTCATGTCGAACCACAGGATTGCCGGCATTGTCAAAACAAGTGAAACGAATCAGGAAGAGCTGCTCAGACTGGCAGCCAGATACCTATAGGAGGCTAGTATGGCTGATAACAATAAGGTCATTTCAATAGACGAAGACAAGAGAATAGCAGAATACACCGATCAGCTTCGCAAGCTTCGCGCCAATGGAATTCTCAAGCAGGGCAAGCTCCGCGACGAGATGGTCGCAGCAAAGAAGAACAAGCTTCTTGAGCCTGCCCAGCGCGAGCAGATCATTGCCGATTGCAGGAAGGGGATTGATGAGGCTCGTGCCGATGCCGAAGCTCACAAGATTGAAATCAACTCCCTTGCAAAGGAAGCAGTTGCATATGTGAACCAGGTTGGTTCGGCCTATGAGGCACAGGTCGAAGCAGAGCAGGATGCCGTGATTGCCCAGGCTCATCAGGCATTGAGCGCTGAACAGGAGAAGATCAGGGCTTCGCTCGAGGCCAGAATCGCCGAGATAGAGAAGCAGTCCCAAACCGTTTCTGATGCCGAGAAGAAATCAGAGCTCAACATTGCAAAGTATGAATCTGATTCAGCATTGTTCGATGCCAAGCGCAGATGCGCCACCGCTGTGGATCAGGCCAAGGCTGCGAAGAACCAGGCTTTCATCGACAGGGTTCAGAAGAACATCTCCATCCGTCATGGAAAGACTGATTTCGCTGAGGAAACCAAGCTCAAGTGGCGCAACTACAAGTTCAACTTCAAGGCTTCCAAGTTCCTTCTGGACAATGGCCTGTATCTTGCAATCATAATCTTCTTCGTAGTTTGCATCATCATTGCCCCTCTGAAGGGCAACGGCAATCTTCTCACTCTGCCCAACATCTTAACGATTCTCGAGCAGTCTTCGACTAGAATGTTCTACGCCCTCGGTGTTGCAGGACTGATTCTGCTTGCAGGAACTGACCTCAGCATCGGCAGAATGGTAGCCCTCGGCGCTGTGATCACCGGTCTGATCCTTCACCCAGGCACGAACATCGTCACTATGTTCAAGATGGGGCCGTGGAACTTCACTGCAATCCCGATGTTCTGGCGAGTTGCAATGGCCCTTGTGCTTTCGATAGTGCTGTGCACAATCTTCTCGGCTTTCGCGGGCTTCTTCGCCGCAAAGCTTAAGATGCATCCGTTCATTTGCACCCTTGGAACCCAGCTGATCATCTACGGCCTGCTGTTCTTCGGAACAAGCGGCACCCCAGTAGGCTCGATTGATTCTTCAATAAAGGATGCAATCGGCGGCCGCTGGATCATCGGCATGGCAGGCAACGGAGAGCTTCTCACGTTCCCGAAGCTGATCCTTCCTGCAATCTTTGCGATAATCGTTGCCTGGTTCATCTGGAACAAGACAGTGTTCGGCAAGAACATGTACGCAGTCGGAGGCAACAGCGAAGCTGCAGCCGTTTCCGGAATCAGCGTATTCTGGACCACTCTTGGCGTATTCATAATGGCCGGCGTGTTCTACGGCTGCGGCTCGTTTCTAGAAGCATTCAGGGCGAACGCCAGCGCAGGAACAGGGCAGGGCTATGAGCTTGATGCAATCGCAGCCTGCGTTGTCGGAGGCATTTCGTTCAACGGCGGTATCGGAAAGATCAAGGGAGCCGTTATAGGAGTCATTATCTTCACTGGTCTGACTTACTGCCTGACATTCCTCGGCATCGACACCAACCTCCAGTTCGTGTTCAAGGGCTTCATCATCCTTGCAGCCGTCTCGCTTGACAGCATCAAGTACCTGAAGAAGAAATAGTACTTTGGAAGCCGGTTCCTCGAAAAGGAGCCGGCTTCTTTTCGCTTGCCTGCCTGATTGAACTTTTCCTTCCATTTCATCATAATCGGCTTCATGAGCCAGCAGATTTTCGACAAGCCGACCCGGCGTCAGCTTTTATCTTTGTACCTAGTGTGCGGCATCGCAGAATTCGCCAACTACATGATCTGTCTTGGAATGG
>Ga0265294_10009092_pt1 | contig 11499 bp, 11 predicted proteins | sample MunlanPumphouse3_FD_192504 | JGI IMG/M metagenome (GOLD analysis project Ga0265294, IMG submission 192504) | Groundwater microbial communities from a municipal landfill in Southern Ontario, Canada - Pumphouse #3 | ecosystem: Environmental > Aquatic > Deep subsurface > Groundwater | place...
TTCTTGTCCATTGAAATAGAAAAAGACCAGAATTTTCATCTGGTCCATCTATTTTATCCTTTAAAAACATAATTCAGGCATATTATTCCTGATTTATATAGTTCAAAAATTTAATGAACTTTTAATGTAACATAACTCCCAAACATGATAATGCCTTTGTTCCTCATGTGAATGGTTTGAGTTTCCTCAGATGTAACATAACTCCCAAACTAGTCCATTATTCCTCCACTTAGTTTTCTAAGTTTGAGTTTCCTCAGATGTAACATAACTCCCAAACCTGGATGGTCTGGACTGTCTTGATGGTCTTGTTTGAGTTTCCTCAGATGTAACATAACTCCCAAACGCAGCTCTCAGTCTTGCCTACCTGCATGTAGTTTGAGTTTCCTCAGATGTAACATAACTCCCAAACTACAGTTCCGCATGATTCCTGCTCCCAACAGTTTGAGTTTCCTCAGATGTAACATAACTCCCAAACAGAAATTATTCATTATTTTCAAAAAAATAAGTTTGAGTTTCCTCAGATGTAACATAACTCCCAAACGACGGAGCCGTCGATACGATCGTCGGCGAGGTTTGAGTTTCCTCAGATGTAACATAACTCCCAAACACAATTGTAAAGGTTAAAGCACCAGCGCTGGTTTGAGTTTCCTCAGATGTAACATAACTCCCAAACCCAGACGAAGCCTATAGCTGCCGTGAGCAAGTTTGAGTTTCCTCAGATGTAACATAACTCCCAAACGAGCCAGTCTGTTTCCCAGTCAGCCGGATCGTTTGAGTTTCCTCAGATGTAACATAACTCCCAAACGAAAGAAGAATAAGTTTTCTTTACCTACTTGTTTGAGTTTCCTCAGATGTAACATAACTCCCAAACTCAATCTTCAACTTAACTACTTTCGCCACTGTTTGAGTTTCCTCAGATGTAACATAACTCCCAAACCGTTGTGACTGATGAAGCAATCGACAACACGTTTGAGTTTCCTCAGATGTAACATAACTCCCAAACCATCCCAGCAAGACGTCTGTCTGCTTCCGCGTTTGAGTTTCCTCAGATGTAACATAACTCCCAAACTCTGTATGTTTTATATCTGTAGTATATGATGTTTGAGTTTCCTCAGATGTAACATAACTCCCAAACTAAGTAATATACACTATATTGACTATTTTGGTTTGAGTTTCCTCAGATGTAACATAACTCCCAAACATTGATATCAATTCGTACAGGACTTCTGTTGTTTGAGTTTCCTCAGATGTAACATAACTCCCAAACACTGTCCGGAATCATTCTTGGAACAGGGACGTTTGAGTTTCCTCAGATGTAACATAACTCCCAAACGTATCGCTATCGCTCAAGAGGAAGAACGCAGTTTGAGTTTCCTCAGATGTAACATAACTCCCAAACACCTTTGAAAAGCTCTACGGCAACACTATCGTTTGAGTTTCCTCAGATGTAACATAACTCCCAAACTATAGGCGATAGTTCAATATCATTAGGAGAGTTTGAGTTTCCTCAGATGTAACATAACTCCCAAACTCACCTTCTACGTTACCGTATGGCCTTGCTGTTTGAGTTTCCTCAGATGTAACATAACTCCCAAACACTGAGTGCAAGTATTGCCAATGCATCTAGGTTTGAGTTTCCTCAGATGTAACATAACTCCCAAACCGATGGCAGTATTCACCAACTACATTGAGAGTTTGAGTTTCCTCAGATGTAACATAACTCCCAAACGATTCGACGATGAATGAAGAAGACCGGATTGTTTGAGTTTCCTCAGATGTAACATAACTCCCAAACTATGAAGTTGGAAAAGAGGTGCTTCCGGATGTTTGAGTTTCCTCAGATGTAACATAACTCCCAAACCGAGGTCTTGATCGAGTGCTGGAGCTGCCTGTTTGAGTTTCCTCAGATGTAACATAACTCCCAAACCATGGCTATGAAGTAGTGACTACTGAAACGGTTTGAGTTTCCTCAGATGTAACATAACTCCCAAACAGAAAATCCAACCAAATCTGAAAGAAATTTGTTTGAGTTTCCTCAGATGTAACATAACTCCCAAACACATTGTAACGATGATTCTGTTACATCGTTGTTTGAGTTTCCTCAGATGTAACATAACTCCCAAACCACTTTGATAACGGCATCTCTCCGCTTTCGGTTTGAGTTTCCTCAGATGTAACATAACTCCCAAACGCGGGATTCGACGATCTGTGCGATGCCTTCGTTTGAGTTTCCTCAGATGTAACATAACTCCCAAACGGGTTGCCTAGCCATTTCGTGAATGTCGCTGTTTGAGTTTCCTCAGATGTAACATAACTCCCAAACTCGCTGAGCCTTGTGAAGCAGATCATGGACGTTTGAGTTTCCTCAGATGTAACATAACTCCCAAACAACCTGTCTCAATGTGGTCGGTGAATATTGGTTTGAGTTTCCTCAGATGTAACATAACTCCCAAACGAGTGGTACAAGGGTAAGCACGAGCTTTACGTTTGAGTTTCCTCAGATGTAACATAACTCCCAAACTTCTGCCTCAAGTCTCTCGGCTTCGGTCATGTTTGAGTTTCCTCAGATGTAACATAACTCCCAAACAGTCCCATTCCCTTATAGCCTCTCTTGCCTGTTTGAGTTTCCTCAGATGTAACATAACTCCCAAACTCTTGTAATGTCATTCTTTAACACTCCTCAGTTTGAGTTTCCTCAGATGTAACATAACTCCCAAACGACTACTACTACATAGGTAACACTGCTTATGTTTGAGTTTCCTCAGATGTAACATAACTCCCAAACATACTTCGGGTTCGGGAACAGGCAATCTTCGTTTGAGTTTCCTCAGATGTAACATAACTCCCAAACAGCAATTCCTCTATCCCTGAAGCCATTCTTGTTTGAGTTTCCTCAGATGTAACATAACTCCCAAACAATCTTAAGGCTGACGGGAAAATTGATGAAGTTTGAGTTTCCTCAGATGTAACATAACTCCCAAACTGCGTTGGGTTCAATCTCACTAGCGTAATAGTTTGAGTTTCCTCAGATGTAACATAACTCCCAAACGTTGGTGAGGTCGTAAACCATCTTAGCTACGTTTGAGTTTCCTCAGATGTAACATAACTCCCAAACAGGCATCTTGAATTCTTTCTTTGAGAGTTTGTTTGAGTTTCCTCAGATGTAACATAACTCCCAAACTCAGTGTACCAGCACTTGCCTGTGCGTTGGTTTGAGTTTCCTCAGATGTAACATAACTCCCAAACGCCTCCTAAGCTTTAATTTATACGTACTGAGTTTGAGTTTCCTCAGATGTAACATAACTCCCAAACCTAGCTTGCATCTTGTAACGATTGTTTCTTGTTTGAGTTTCCTCAGATGTAACATAACTCCCAAACATCGTATACTCTATAAGAAGCCTGAGCCTAGTTTGAGTTTCCTCAGATGTAACATAACTCCCAAACTAATTTATTTGTATTGAATATTCTCTTCAAGTTTGAGTTTCCTCAGATGTAACATAACTCCCAAACACTGGAACTGTAGTACTTCTGCAACCGTAAGTTTGAGTTTCCTCAGATGTAACATAACTCCCAAACTCCAGGTCTTTCACTTCAACCTTTTTCTTTGTTTGAGTTTCCTCAGATGTAACATAACTCCCAAACCAACTTCTTGGCTATGAGCTACTACCTCATGTTTGAGTTTCCTCAGATGTAACATAACTCCCAAACTCCCAACAGAGGATATGATTGACCCAGACAGTTTGAGTTTCCTCAGATGTAACATAACTCCCAAACCTCAGCAATCAATCTGTTTTTGAGATTTGGGAAAATATACAAGACAATTGTATCAAAAAAGCTCACATTTGTCTCTATCAATTACAATGTGTTTGGCAGTAAGAAAATTGTTATCAGGATTATGGTTTTCTATAAGGATTAACGAGTGCTTAAGTGATTGGCATTCGGAAAAAAAAGTAATTAGGTCTTCATGATTGAAAAAGCTCAGGAGATTAATAAAAACAAAGCACCCTATTTGACAAATATCGTTCATGAGATTCAGATACTCAAGCAATTTTTCCATATCTGATTCAAACTCTGTTTCAACTGAGAAATCCAGGAATTTGACCAAAGAACCTGCATCGTAATCTGCAAAAGTAATTTTGTAGGGAAGATTTTCCTGTATTTTTGCCTTAAAAAATTCAAATGCATTTCTTAGCATCATTTCATCTTGCAACATGTCTTCAGACTGAATCAGATCTTTCAGCATGGAAGCTAGTTTGGTTTTTATACGTCTATCTTCAGCTTCGATAGAGAGTGGATTGGTAATAAAAACCATTGAGTCTTTGATGTTCTTTTCTGAGATTCCATCAGATAATACAAAAGGACCATCGAAACCACTTATCTGCAAAAACAGATCCTTCACATACTGTCTAAAGATATCTGGGTCTTCAATCGCAATTATTGACGTTTGCCCATCTCCTATTGTGATTTCATGTTCCCATTCATAATGCTTTAATTTCATACCACAACCACTCTTTCAGTTGATGTGATATATTCCGAGTTATTTTTTCCAGTAATGTAACGAATATTTGCAAATTGCTTTTCTGTAACCTTTAACAGTTCAACTAGCCCGTTCGGAGGAGCAATTTTTTGAACATTCTGTTCTATAGTCTTGGCGGCTATTCCATTTAATGTCAGTTTTGAATAAACTGATTCCTGAATCATTACAAAACCCTGTTTTACAAGATACTTGCGAAATCTTCTATACTCTCGTTTGTCATCAACAGTCAAAACCGGGAGATCAAAGAAAACAACTACTCTCATATACCTAAAACTCATACCTATAAAACTTAATTCGTGACACATCATTTGCTTCTAAAGCCTCTAAGACACTTTTTACATAGATGGAAATGGCATCCAAAACCGTGTGGCGAGATTCATCGATAGAGACATCACTTGTAAGAATGCTAGCCAGCATGAGTTTCTGTTCTTTTGATAACTCATAGTCATCGATAGAAAAACCAAGCACGCAGTGATCAACAATCGGCCTGAACGGTTCCATTAAATCACAAGCCAGATTATATTCGTTAAACGTATTCCTATGAAATATTCCTAATTGAGTTATGTAGCCGTTTGCAACAACCGTCCGTGCAAAAGCAGAAAGCAATATGGCATAACCATAATCGAGACATGAATTAGTCAAGCATGGCTCAGATCTAGAGAAAGAATCACTAAACAGAGTATTAAAATAAACTTTTGCTGCATGCCCCTCTCTGTTTGTTTCATCACCTGGAAGGACTCTCAGTGCATAAGAATAGACTTGATCACTAACAACCGCATCTATTCGGCGAAGACAGGCCGATTGATTAAAAATCTTTTCTCTTACTATCTCTCTCCAGACATTAGCTTTTGCTTCCTGAGACCAATGTGTCTGTATTAGTATTTTTGTACTCGTATCATAACTGCCATACAGTTGCAGCAACTGGGCTCCTGGGAGCCGTTTCCCATCACAGAAAATGATAGCAATTTTTTTCTTCCATAAAGCTTCTAGAAGTGAAACAGTTACAGCGCAACCTGTGTTTTCTATGATAAGAACAGATATTTCTTCAATGAAGATACGCTTTGTTTCCTCGGCTCTGATTACTAGATAATTAAGCTTCAATTCTATCTTCGCTCTTGAACTAACTATAACAACCCGCCAACTCATAAGCAGTTTCAAACCATTCTATGGACTTTCTCAAATAATCCTGTAACACTCTGATCCACAATCTCAACACTTTTTTCAAGAATCATTATTTTTGCTCCACAAGTAATCGTTCCTGCTTGCTTTGATCCTTCAATAAGGGATAAATCACACTGTCCATTTCCCATTCCAAAATACTGAACAATGGAGTATAGTAAACGGCACTGATTCTCAATCGACAATTTGTCAAAAATTGCCGATTTGTCTCTCAATATTTTTGTTTGGTTTCCTAACCGTTGCTTATAGATATTGCATTCAAGTCTCTTCATGAGTTCACTGAACAATTTTTCGTTGCTCTCTTTTGATATACAATCGTATTCTTCGGTAATAATGTAAGATTTATCATTTGCCAGTTTTTCAAGGACTTTCTCTACTTTTTTGTACTTGTAGACATCAGCATTGGCAAGAATCAGTGGAAGTCCAGAATCCATTGTAATAACCTTTCCGCCATTTGATTTTCCTTTAATTCTCAATGGGTATTTATTGATTCTGAAAAGTGCATTTATATGAACCTTCAACCTAATTACTTCTGGGTTTATCAACTTCAACTCAATTCGGCAATAATCAAGTAGAGCTCCATCGGTTGAATACTTATCTTTGTCAACAATGCTAATCGGGATAATTGAAACACAAGGCTTGCTTTTCTCGAAAGATTTTACAAGAGCAAAATGGCTGGTAGAAAGACTGTTATACCCTCCATACTGTTTTGTCCACGCTTGCAATTCTGCTTTTTCGTCCTTAGTCTTTTCAAGTCTGCCTGCAAGGATTGGATCACTTGATTTTACAGGTAACATTTCTTCTTTGTCGTTTCTGATTTGAAGATCAAATAACGGTCCTTTTCCCGTTATTGGTTGTACTGTACAGAGAATTGTTTTTTCCATCTTCTCATTTGTAACAAATGAATAAACTGTTTGGATTGTTCCGTTTTTATGAGCCTTCCAGGAAGCGGAAGGAACATCATAATCAAAGGGTTTCGAGAGATTGTTTTCTGCAGAAAAACTACTTCGGAGAGGGAAACATGAATACTTGGAATCAATGATATTACCAACAACAATGTTGAGATAAGCATCTTTTGCGTGATGAAGATTGTTGATTGCGCGGCATTTCCATATTTCAAACTCTTTACGAAAATCCGAAACCTTTGATGCTTTGGAATAAACAATCTTTGATTCATCTCCATAGTATCTGCGGAGAATTTCCGCAGTTGCCTTTGTTGACTGACTGGTTTCAACTAATTGTCTATTAACAAATCCCTCAAGATCCTTATCCGTCAATTGTGTTGGCCGGATCAACCTCTCATATTTCTCAGAATTTATTAGATTTGTCTTCTTCAGCATAGACCAGAATGATTCCATCCTTGACCTTATGCCATCTTGGATGGGATAATCTTGGGATTTTTCTCTGTTGAGAGCACTCTTAACAAGAACCTTGTTGGTCAAAGAATCATCACCGGATTTCGAATACGGAAAAATATGATCTATGTCATATAGTGTTGCATTACCAAGATTTTCAAGGTCAATTGGTTCTCCAGAGTACATACAACGGCCCATCTGCGAGTAGTACAAATACAACCTGTCACGTTTGGTAATTATTTCCTGGCTCTGTTTCTCTAAGGACATTTTGACCTTGTCAGCATTATCTCCACCAAGAGAAAGAATCAGTTGCTTATCATCTTTGGACAAGTTGTGATATTTTTCCAGTAAGTCATCTTTCCTTGAAACAGTCCTTTTCTTTTTTCCACTGTTTCGTGTTACTTCGATGAAGACCTTTTTTGGCGCATGTCCCATGACCTTATGAACTTCTTGGACTATTTTCAACGTCTGCCATATCTGCCTTTTTACAGAAGGAGAAACAAACAGGTCATCAACAACCTCATATGAAAGCTTTCCAATTGCCGGCTTATTGTTCAATTCCTCACGAAAGGAGTATTTTGAACTTAGTATTTCCATTAGATTATCATTTGTCTCCCATAGAGTGGATATGATGCTTCGCACCTCACCTGTTTCTTTGCTGAAGCCTTCAAGCTTTGCGAGGAACTTCTCTGACATAGTTCCCCATCCTGAAAAATTGAGTGTCTCAATTCTACTGATGTCATCTTCTGCAAGTTTAGCACCAAACTCATTGTTCAGCCTCGAATGAAGTACCTTTCCTCCTTCTGGGAAAACGGTAATGAAGTAGATTATTTTCTCGCAGTCAGACCAACTCAACCTTTTTGAATCAATGTACGTTTTGAAAACACGGTAAGAGGCTAGAGATGACTTGGGATTGCCATCGATTCCTGATATAATCAGTTTCTGTTTTTTAGGATACCATCCCTGAGCATACATATATGTGATTATTTGCTTTTGAGTAACGTGATCCCTTCCTTTGAATAAATCGTTGTAAATGCCTTGTTTCTGCACAACCGTTATCTTCAAACCATTTACTTTGAGATTGTTAATCTCATTCAAAACCATGAACTTAGAATACAGAAGTGAATTCTTTGGAATAACGTCCTCTTCTGGCATGTAGACGCATTTATTGGTCATTCTTTTAATAAATGCTTCTGCAGAGGATTCTTCATCAACAACATCTGAGAAGTTCCAAGGGGTAATCTTTTCATTCCATTTTCTTTCAATCCAATGATTTCTAGTACTGTTGTTTGAATTGAATCCAAGCGGACCAACATAATATGGAATTCTGAATTTTAGGATATCAACGAGTTTCTCCGTTACAGATAAACCAGAATCATCTTTCTCATTCAAGAAAGGAAAGCAGTGTGAAGCTTTCTTTAGAATAAGTTTAAGTTCCATCAAATTGACTTGATATGGTACAACACCGTTTCTGAAAGAAACCAGAAGATTTAGGAAAGTTCCGTTCTCGATTTTATCCTTTATGTACTTGATGTCTGAATCAGACTCAGGCGCTTTCTCTATCAGAGAATTAATTCTTTTATAGAACAACTCTGTTGAACACCTTTTTACGGCCTTATGTTTCTTGTTGTTATTAATCTCGCCGATGTAGTTCGAGTAATTTCCATTCTTTTTGTTGTCCTTATGGAAGAAATCATGATAGTCGGTTTTACTGCAGTTTTTCTTCAGAGCTCGCTTGAGAACAATGAGGTCTTTGTGGTTTTCATTGAATAAATTGACCTTGCCAGCAGAAAGAGAAGTCTGTCCCGCAAGGACCCTCGCTAGCATTGACCAATCAAACAATGACTTCGTATATAAAACAAAACTGAATTCATCTTCAGAGAGTCCGCTTTCCAAAATCGGCAAGTCAATTTCTTCAAAAGACGTTTTAGTAAATTCGACTGCTGGAAGTTCCTTGTAATCTTCATTGCAGAAAAGGGTTGCGGGTGCCACTTTGTAGCCTACCATCATCTTGATAACCATTTTCTTGAGTTTGTCATCATGGCATGTGAAAGCCTGATTGAGAAGATCTGCCTTTTCTGAACGTTTTGTCTTCTGAAGTGCCATCTCAGTATCTTTGACTTTTGAACAATTCATATCTCCACCCTCAAAAACACTTCTAAAAGCAGAAGAAAATGAATCCAGAACGGCGGACAAGTCCATTACCGAGCTGAAGTCGTCACCCATTGTAAATAGAAAGTGTCCCCTGTTCTTGAGAATATGATGAACTGCAAGATATACTAGTCTAATGTCAGGTTCTGCTGTTCCGTTCATCAATGCAAGCCTGAGATGGTAAATCGTAGGGTATTTTTTGAAGAAATCCTTGTCGTTGAATCCCACATCGTTAAATAGGGAATTCTTTTGCACGTAATGCTTATCATCTGACAAATATGCACTTTCCTTCAATCGAATAAAGAAGTCATGATCGACCTTTGCAATCTCTTTAGCAAAAAGCTCTTGTGCCCAAAGAATCCTTTGCTTTCGTCTTTCCAGCCTTCTTCTGGCGCAACGGTTCACTCTTCTGTCTTGAGCAGTATGAGCTTCTGAAAACAAATGAGAACCCCACATGTATTTGTTATGGAATTTAAGAACGTTGTATTCTAAATCCGTTACAGCCCAACCAACAGACTCTGTTCCACAGTCCAATCCCAGAAAGTAATCCTTTGCATCTGAACTATTCACTTGACTTCCCTCCCATTCCTAACTTAGAATAGTGTCGTAACATAACATGTCCAAATAAAAACATGTTCAAATCGTCTGAAAAGACCCCGAAGTCGGGAAAAGCACTCTAGGGTGCTTTTTTTTTGGCCAAATTCCACGATTGGTGTTTTCTATCATTAACTGGATTATAGCAGACATTTTTCATAGCTCAACAGTTTTTATCTATGAAGAAACGTATTTCTGCTTTTTTAAAGCCTCGAAAAATCAAGTTCCTCTCTTTCTGCGCAGTAATTTCCGAGTTGCAAAAAATAACAAAGAACCCAGTTCCAATAATCTGGAAAAGTAAATCGGAAGGCTCTGGCAAACTCCACGTTTTTTTTCTTTCCTTGATTTTTCTTTGGTTGGTTGCTGAGGTTGTGAAGGATTCTCTTATGAAAATGCTCAAGAGAGCAAGCATTGAATACATTTCGATGCCGGAAGTCAGCGTCCCTTCTGACAACAAGGATGAGTTGCTGCCAGAATGCCGGGGAGAAGAATTTTTCCAGTGGTATAGAAAGCACATCATTCCAAATAGCTTGGATTCTGACGAAGGCATCCGTGACAACAATCCTCTTGCAACCAGACCTGTGAGAAAACAATGAGAAAAGACGGAAATTCCTGCTTCCCAATCTGGTCCCGATTGATGAAGCTTTGCAAGAGAAGAGAAATCTGATGATCTATCCTTGGCTGTTTCCATTTTATTCTCCGACAATTCTACCACGGTTTTGGTATTTCGTGTTTATTTAATTATTGTAGCATGCTAGTATGACGTATATTGTCATTGTAACAATTATTTCCAAATCTCCAAAAACTGATCCGGAACTTCTTTCATTTACACTTATCGTTGTTTTAAATACCCTTAGTAATGGAAAGGAAGCTCTCCATCGGATTGCTCTGGAACGGTAGCAGTGCTGAGGACTTCAAGAGCGGTGGCTGTAGCGGAAATGAATCTTTAGAACAGTATTCAGCATGCTGTTTCCTACTGGGTGGTGGCACAGCTTTTCCAGATTTTTATCAAATACAAATTGCTTTCCGATCTGAATCGCAATCAGAAGAACAGGCGAAAGCTTCAGTCATTTCAAATCGGAAGGCTTTCTTTCATTCTTCGCCTTGCTGGAGAAAGTGCTTTCCGACGAGTACTTTGCTTCGGCTCGTAATCTTCTTTCGGAGCTTGGCACTGGCTCGGGAACCTTGATAAGCTCTGGCTTTTTAGACAACCTCACAGGCAAGGGCTATGTCCTGCGGCAGAAGGAATACAAAGGATTTTGGCGTCATTGGTGGCTTGCACCGTTATTCTCCATTGCCGACCATCTGTGTCCAGATGCAATGATCCTGTTCAACGAATCGTTTGCTTCTACCAACGAGAGTTAAGGTTCTCACCTCTTCGTTTGATTGAGAACGCAATAGAAGTATGCTCTGTAATCTTCCTTTGCACTTTTGCATCTAGGTTCATTGGCAGGGAAGAAGCTGGGTTTGGCCAGGCACAGAGACTTGAACATTCAGGATAGTGCAGGGATTGCCCCAGCAGACGGCCTGCGGGGGAAGATTTTCAAGGAAACAGGGGCGGGCGGGTTGCCAGAATGAGGCTAATCGGGGTATGAATATATGTAAGGGCATTATCGCCTAGTCAGTTATTGTTATCAATGTATTCATAGGAGGGTAAAATGATTTACTCAACGGAAGTGCAGC
>Ga0265294_10009095_pt1 | contig 11496 bp, 8 predicted proteins | sample MunlanPumphouse3_FD_192504 | JGI IMG/M metagenome (GOLD analysis project Ga0265294, IMG submission 192504) | Groundwater microbial communities from a municipal landfill in Southern Ontario, Canada - Pumphouse #3 | ecosystem: Environmental > Aquatic > Deep subsurface > Groundwater | place...
CGGAACGCTTGCAGGCGGCATCGCCGCTGGGGCCACGGTCTGCACGCCGCCACCCGGTGCACTGTTCAGGTGTGCCGTACAGAGTTCGTTGAGCCATTCAGACCGGGACATACCCAGGGAGTCGCACATTCTGTCGATCGCCTTCACGAGGTCATCGTGCATCGTGACCGAGTATCGCACCATATATACAGTTATGTGGTGCAGGACATTATCTTTTTGATTTATTTCGCACCGGACCTCGGGAAAATGCACCGATTCCGGTGCTGGAGACTCCAGGAGCAGGCGGAGAGGTGGTGAAGGACGCCGACCCCGGGGGAGGAGCGCACCGGATTTGAACCAGAACGGCCAGTGCCGGTTCGTCGCCGATGGTGCCGGAGGTGCCGTGCCGGATGTGGATCTCCCGCTCACAACAGGTGAGGTGCACCGGTCTATCACCCCGGTCATGCCGGAGCAGGAGGTTACGCCCGGCGGGATCGCGGTGACCTTCGCCGCGAACAATCTCGCCCCCGTTTCTGCTTCACCCGCGACCTCCTCCCGCTTCTCCCACAGAGCGCCCCGGCGAGGGTCGTCAACGTCGCTTCGATCGCCCACCCGAGCGTGCGGTCGGTCGAACGGGAGAACCTTCCGGGCTTTGAGGACGACGACGCCTACTCCGCGTCAATACCTGGATCCGGAGGTCCGGGAGTTGGGGCTCGACCTCACCAGAACGGGGCGATGATGACCCGAAAGCATATACCGGATGAAGGAGAGCCGTAACCCTCCCGGTACCGGGCAGTGAACACACGGAGGAAGATCGTATGAAACGTGAGTTGAAAGGTGAGGGGAAAGAGGAGACGAAAGAGTACTGGTGCGAGATATGCGGTGCGGCCTGTGATGAGATCACCGAAGAGACGTTTCCCGACCTGAGAAAGGCCCGGACACTCTGTCCTGACTGCAGGAAGTCCTACGATGAGTCCTGCAGGCTGCGGTAGTGCGGCAGACCCTCTTCCTGCGGGGCAGGAGGAGGTGCACGGCGAAGGGCAGGACGGGCCGGCTTCCCGGCAGGAAGAGCACTCCGCCTCTCCCCCGGTTCGCACTGCCTACCGGCACTCTCCAGTGCGTCCGCGGATCTTCTCCACCGCCTCCTCTGCGGCCCTCTGGACGTACCAGTCCTCATCGCTGAAGATGCCCCTGAGGGCCTCGACCGCCCGTGCATCCCCGATCTCGGAGAGCACGTCCGCAGCACGCTTCCTGACGTCGCTGTCCCGATCGCCGAGTGCGGATATGGTCGGCCCCATGGCCGGGGCCCCTATGGCGACAAGCGCCGCGGCGGCCTCCCGCCGGATGCTGTAGTAGTCGTCGTGGAGGAGGTCCATGAGGGCAGGGACCGCGCGGGGATCGCACACCTCGCCGAGAGCCTTTGCCGCCCGCCGCCGGATGCTGTCGTCGCGGTCGTTGAGCACCCGCAGCAGTGGCTCGACCGCGAGCGAGCCCATCCGGGTGAGATCGCTCCACCGCTCCTTCGCGATCAGGTAAAGGGCCATCTCCTCCTCCTCCGGGCCCGGTGACCAGCCCAGGCGGTCGAGGGCGTCCGCAGCCCCGGCACGGACACGGAAATGGCCGTCAGCAAGCGCACCGGGGAGCAGCCTTCCCGCGGGCTCGCCGACCAGCACGAGGGCCGCCACCGCACCCTTCCGGGCTGCATCGTTTCCCTCCTCAAGGACGGACAGGAGCGCCTCGACTGCCATCTCGCCCATCATACCGAGCGCCCGCACAACTACGCGCCCCACACGCGAGTCCCCATGCAGGAGCGTATCTGTGAGCGGCTCGAGGGCAGCCGGGTTTCCGATCTTGCCGAGCGCTGCGGCCGCTCCCATCTGGACCGCCGGAGGGCCGCTGCGGAGAGCCCGGACCAGCGGCTCGACAGCGGGGTCCCCGATACCGACAAGCGCCCGCGCCGCTCCCAGGCGGGTATGCCAGTCGCGGTCCTGGAGGGCATCGATGAGCGGCACGACCGCCGCCTCCCCGATCATCTTGAGCGCCTCGACCGCCTTTCTCCGCTCGCCGTCCTGCTCATCATGCAGTTCATGGATCAGTCTCATGACCGCAGGCGCTCCAATCATGCCGAGCGCCCGCGCCGCACCCATCTGAATTGCACTATCAGGGTCGTTGAGCGTCCGGATCAGCGGCTCGACAGCGCCGGACCCAATCTCCGCAACGGAAGTCCACTGCTCCTTTGCAATCAGGTAGTTGACCGTCTCACCTTCGGTCTCCGGCACCCATCCGACCCTTCCAAGAGCCTCCGCGGCGCCCAGCCGTACGCGGTAACGCTCATCCTGAAGCGCCTCCCTGAGCTCGGTGACAGCCTGTCTGCCGACCCGGATGAGCGTATCGATCGCCTCCAGCCGGATAGTGTCGTCCGGGTGCCCCAGTGCCCCGATGAGCGGGCCGATGGACACATCCCCGAGATCGATGAGCACGTCCCCGGCCCTCTGCCGGACCAGAGCATCACCGTTCGCGAGCGCGAGAACCAGCGCGTCGACGGAAGGTTCCCCCATCGCTATCAGAACATCCGCTGCAACCTGCCTGCTATCAGAGCGTCCGAGAGCCGTGATGAGAGCACCGGCAGCAGGACCTCCGATCCGGACCAGCGCCCCGGCGGCTGCCCGGCGGAGCGTCTCCTCGTCCAGGGCACGGATCAGGGGTTCCACAGCCGCCTCCCCGATCCGCACCAGTATATCACCCACCGGCCCCTGATGAGCCTCTTCGCCGAGCAGGCGGACCAGGGGGGGAGCCGCAGGGGCCCCGATGCGGGCAAGAGACTCCGCCGCCCCCACCTGTACCCCCGTATCACGATCGGCGAGCCGCGCCACCAGAAGGTCGACGGCAGGGGCTCCGAGACCCGCGACGTCGGGCCACTGCTGCAGCGCGATCAGGTACACAGCCTGCTCCTCCACCCCCGGGGGAACCCAGCCAGCCCTCTTGAGGATCATGGCAGCCCCCATACGGATCCGGGCATTCTCGTCCCCGAGTGCTTCAACAAGCGGTTCATGTGCAGCGTCGCCAATCCCGGTGAGCGCAGCCGTCGCCCCCGCTTGTCCATCGCCGTCCTCGCCGAGGAGGGGGATGAGGGCGCCTATCGCAGGCGCACCGATGCCGACCAGGGCGTCGACGGCCTTCCGGTGGAGGCGGCCGCCGTCGCTCCTGACGATTTCGACGATGGCCGGGACAGCCTCATGCGCCCCGAGCCTGCCCAGAACCTCGACAGCATTCTCCCGGGCGGCGTCGGTCCCCCCCTCGAGCAGCGCAAGAGCCGGGGCGACGGCAGGTCTCCCGATGGCAACGAGTGCATCCGCCGCCGCCGGGGCAACGACACTGTCAGCGAGGGCACCTACGAGCGGCCCTACAGCCGCAGAAAGACCGATCTCGCCGAGTGTCGCCGCAGCCTCGCTGCGTATTTGGTCGTCGTCACCATTGAGCGTCCGGATCAGGGGAACGACCGCCGGAGCACCCATCAGGGCAAGTTCCACCCACTGCTCCCGGGCAATCAGGTACCACGCCCGCTCGGCGTCACTCCAGGGTTCCCAGCCCATCCCGTCCAGAATATCGGCGACATGACCACGGACCCTGGACCGGCCGGCTGTCAGCGCCTGGATCAGGGGCGGGATCGCCGCCTCCCCGAGCGCACCGAGGACCTCCCTGAGCGCCCCCTGCGCCTCCCCATCCGGGCTGTCCAGAGCCTGGATGCATGCCTCCGCTGCCGGCTCCCCGATCTTGAGTATGGCCGTCGCCGCTGCGCTGCAGAGAGACGGGTCGGAGAGCAGCCGGATGAGCGAACCGACCGCGGGGGATCCGATCTCCGCGAGCGCCATGACCACGAGCCGCCGGACCTCATTGTCTGCTTCGTGCAGTAGATCGACCAGGGGGCCGACTGCGACCTCCCCGACCTCCCCGAGGGTCCGGGCGGCATTCCACCATGCCTCCCTGTCCGGAGATTTTAGGATGCCGATGAGGGGGCCGACCGCGGCCTCGCCATACTCCGCAACATCAAGCCACGCCTCGCCGGCGATGAGATACCGGATCGCCCCGGCGTCGTCGGGCGGCCTCCACCCGAGTTCCCGGAGAACCCCTGCAACAGATCTCCGGATGTTCCCATCGGGGGCATCAAGGGCCCCGACAAGGGAGGGAACCGCCTCGTCCCCGATCTCCCGGAGCGCGTAGAGAGAGCCGAACTGCACATCGCCATCATCTCCGGCGAGCGCTGCGATGAGGGGCGGCACAGCGGGCCCCCCGATACGCACGAGCGTGGCGGCAGCCCCGGTCTGCGCCGCATCGTCCCCGAGCGCGGCGATCAGCGCCGGGATTGCCTCTTCACCCATCAAGGCGAGGGCTTCGGCGACGCACCACCGCCTCCCGTCGTCCGCACGAGCGAGGGCCCGGATCAGGGGAGCCACGGCATCGGTTCCGCGCTTGGCGACGGCATCCATGGCGCGTCCCCGGACTTCAGCATCTGCACTGCCAAGGTCGTCGATGAGCGACTCCACCGGGCGGTCCTCATGCGGGGCAAAAACCGCAGTCACCGGTTCATCGGAGCCGGGATCATCCTCCGTCAGGCAGGCATCGAGTTCGATGATCCCGGGAGACGGTTCATCAGCCCCGCCGTCGAACCCGAGCAGTCTCATGAGTTCCTCATCGCTGAGGGACTCGGAGCGCGGGGTAGATCGGTCATCCGGAGGAGGCTCCGGAAGTTCATCCGGATCGCCGGACACACCGTCGTCCGGGCCGTGCCGGGGAGGAAGGTCCGGAAGCGTCTCAGCCTCGCCCAGGGAGGCGGCACTCTCGAACCGCCGGAGACCTTCGGGGATCTTTTCCGGCCTCTCAAGGACGTCCGTCTCACCATCGGTCCCGGCGTGCTCACCCGGGGGTGACATGTCGTTCTCTTCAATGCGTCGCCTTATCCATCGCCTGAAGAAAGAACGCCCGTCCGACCCGAGTATCCCGGGAAGGCCCACGATGGGACAGAGGGTCTCAACCACCGGAGCCACCTCGATTCCAGTCACCGTGTAGAAGAGGAGGAAGGCGAGAACTACAACCCCGGAGATCGCACACGCCAGGGCGCACAGCACCCGCCTGCGATCCCTGCCGGGCCCGGGCACGCACCCGCCCGCACAATCCATCCGCTCTGTCGCCACACCACCAATTCCGGTTGTGGAATCAACGAGAGGGGCGTCCCGGGATGCCTGTGAGGCCTCGGCGCACATAAGGAGAACTCTACGTCTGAAAATTAAATATGTTTGTTTTCTGTGCCCCACCAATAAGATAATTATTAAATACTATTTGTAATCGATCCGGGCCAGGGTGGCAACCTTCCTCTTCCCCTTCAGCCAGACCCGGAAGCCCTCCCCCGGGGCCTGGACCGGATCCTGGACGTATCGATGAGCAGCGATCTGGGTCGCCGGCCAGCCGATTCGGGCCTGCAGCCAGACCCGGAAGACCGATCAGAAGCCTTCGTTCATGAGCCGCTCAAGTTCCGAACGCTTGATTCGCCAGGACCCCCCGCACTTGACCGCCGGGATCCGCTCTTCCCTGATGAACTCACGGATTCGGCCGGGGGTGAAGTTCAGGGTCGAGGCAACATCGTCAACAGTGAGCATCGCATCGCCTGCGCTATGGTGGCTGCCGCACCCGATCGTCTCCCAGTCCTCATCCGGCAGCATGATGGTGATGACCGGTTCGCCGTCATCTCCCGGGGAGACCGCGGCCCTGAAGGTGAGTGTGGGGACGAGGCCGTTGAGGTAGATGCTGGCCTGGAACTCGAACTCCCCTTCGGTCGTCGTACGGGCTTTATCCCTGAACGCATGAAGGGTGTCCCATAAGTTCTCCGTAACGGTCTCCTGCGGTATGTTCGGAAACGGCACCATGCTCTGCGCGGCCCGTGCCGAGACCGCAAGGGGAAAGGTGATACCTATGTCCCTCCCCATACGGGTGATCTCGATTAAGTCCCCATCATCGATAGCATCCCTGCGTGTCTTTCTCTGCTGGTCCGGGTCCGCCAGCCCCCAGGTCTCGGCCGGTGTCCGTAATCGCACTTTTCGTATCTCCATGGATCATATCTCTCCGGGGTAATTTCGCGCTCTTCTCTACCACTATAGGGAAATTGATCATAAAAGATTTACCAAATATTTCGCGATATTTTGCGATTTCTTTCGCGTTAAAGGCTTTTTTTGAGAACCCGGCAAGTGAAATGCCGCCATAATCCGGCGTTATGTCGGGCACAGTCTCCAGGCGAGCGAGTATCCGGCAAAAAAATCGGAAAGGATGAAACATACGGTCCGAAATGCCTGCCACAACTCCCTATCCCTGGAGGCAGTTCCCGACAAAGCCTATATAGCAGCAGAGCGAGTCTTGAGCAGTGATTTCCCCCGAGATACCCACCCCCGGCGATGTCTACATTACACTCCTCGGACGCTCAACATGGGCGCTCGTCAACGCGTATCATGCAGTCCTGCGGGAGAAGGGGTTGCGCCCCGAACGGGTCTCTATCGTCACCGAGAAACCCTACTCGGTGAACGCATCAACCGCGGTCGAGGCAATCCGGATAATCTCAGAGGGATACGGGTTCGCTCCGGCGATAGAGGTGGAGGTCCTGCCTGAAGCCGACTTTGTAAGGGCCGGCCAGACCATCCGCTCGCTCGCCGCTGACTTTATCCGGCAGGGGTTCCACGTGGCGATCGATATCACCTCAGGGAGGAAGGTCACGGTCGCCGGAGCGCTCATAGCGGTCTCGCTTGCAGGACTCGATATCCGGCACATCTACTATCTCGCCATGGGGAGCGTCGACGACGTTGCAAAGCCATACATGATGATCCCGCACCAGATCCAGAGAATCCGGGATATCATGGAGGACGCGGGAGCAAGATCGTGAACGATGCGGTCATCAGGGAGGCCGAGGTGCAGGTCCTCCTCAACAGCCTCGACGAGGTACGCGTCTCGTATCCGCTCTACGAGGGGGACCTCCTCATCGCACGTCCCGAAGGGACCGGCTTTCGGCTCGAACTGCCCGCCTCCCGGCAGACATTCCAGGGCTGGCTCTCCGGGTACGGGCCGATGGCTGGCGAGCTCCCTTCCTACGCCGATCTCCAGGAGTGCATGTTTGCAAGCGGGATCGCGCGTTACGCGAACCAGGCCGCCTTTGATGCGATGCGCACATCCTATGGGCAGCTGAAGAAGGCCGTCTTCTTCGGCCTGGATACGAATCTCTTCTATCACGGTTTTGCATCGAACAACCCGGAGATCAATCACTCCTCTTACCTGATCGTCGATACCGTCCGGGACGAGATCACGTATGCTATCAACCGCAAGTACCCGGTAAAGATGATCGAGGAGATGGCGGCGCATGCCCCCGGCTGCCGGGAGTTCATCGGGGAACTCGAGAATAAGCGGACGAAACGGTCCCGGAAAGCAGCATACCTCGCGCTGAAAGAGTACCGCTCCATCCGCGACCGGGCGACGGAGATAGCGTCGCCGGGGACGCACACGCATCTTTCCGAGGAGAACGACCGTAACATCGTCAGGGCGCTCCGGAAGTTCGAGGAGGAGCGGTATGCCCTCCCGGTCCTGCTGACCGCCGATATCTATATGGCGGACCTCTGTATAGCCGAGGGGCTCGAGTACTTCTACTTTGACCGCCCATATCTAATCGAGGCAACAACCTGCACGGCACCGGAATTCCGGCGACTACTCTTCAACCTCGCTGCCGTCTTCGGGTTCATAGGCTGCAACGGCACCACGATCTTCGGGGAGTATGGCGGGAAGGGCAACGACCTGGACGAACTGAAGGTGCGTTTCCGGGATGATGAAGCCTACCGTGAATTCACAAGGGAATTGAAGATATGCAGACGGCTTGCAGCACTCGGCATCGAACGATAGAGGCGGTCCTCTGCGACATGGACAACACCCTCTTCGACCTGGTTGGAGCGAAGCGGGAGGCATGCCGGTGCGTGGTCGACTATCTCGGGACCGGGGATCCTGAAGCGCTCTTTCTGCAGTTTCTCAACGGAACCTACGGGTTTGAGGACCACAGGAACATACGCGACTACCTTGCCGGTCTCGGGGCATACCAGCCCGGGACATTCGAGGTCTGCTGCCGCACCTACGAGGACGTGAAACTTAACTTCGTCGAGGCTTACCCGGGCGTCGAGGAGACGCTCCGGTGCCTGCAGAACGCCGGCATCAGGCTCGCGGTCGCCACCGACGCGGAGGGGTTCCAGGCGCATCGGCGGCTCGAGAAGACCGGGCTCATCGATTACTTCGAGGTCGTTGTGACCCCGGAGGTCTCGGGAAAACGAAAACCGGAGCCCGATTCCCTCCTCTACGCCCTCCGGCGGCTCGATACGGCTCCGGCGGAGGCGATGATGGTGGGCGATAGCCCCAGGCGCGACATCGTCCCGGGAAGGCTTCTCGGCATGATGACCGCGTTTGCTGCCTACGGCGACTGGCGCGGGAGAGGAACGGCGGACGTCGAGGCCGATATTATCCTCGCGGAGTTCTCCGAACTCCCGGGCCACCTGGGCATCCCGGACCGGTAGGGGCCAATCGTCAGCAGAGCGGCGATGGGGACTGTGACCCCGGCACCGGGAGGCGCGCGGCGTGGATGATGAGGGGTTGGTTGGTCTCCCCGGCCTTCCCGAGAACGATTGCTTTTCCCGCCCGGGTCATCGCAAAGACCGGGATCGACGTCCCCGCCTGCAGGAGCGCGGCCTTCGCCGCCGCCTCCCGGATGTGCTTTGAAGCACAGGCGGTGAGGAGATCGGCCGCGCCGGCCATCAGAATCGCGTCCTCCTGTGAGATCCCGGTCGTGTGGACGGCGACGATCACGACCTCCGGGAACCGGTCCCGTATAGTCGCTGCCTCGGCGGCAACGGCGGTGGTCACGGCGATCCGGCGGTGACCAAGTGTTACTGCCAGGGCGACGCCGGCGGCCTGGTCGATGGCGGCGGTCTCCGGGTCGAGGACCGCACCACCGTTCTCCTCAATCCGTGCGATCACCTCCGGAATCGGGCTCGTCTTCACGAGTCCCGACATTCGGCCGCCGATTCCCTGGATGAGGGCGGGGTTCTTCGTGACCAGTGTCCCGGCCCCGTCGGAGGCGATCACCGCAGCATCGAGGTCTCCCCGCCGGATAGCGCTGCTCAGGAGTTCCGACGCCCCGAAGAGGACGAAGTCCGGCCCGGCAAGAACCTCCCGCTCCGGCGTGCACATCCCGAAGGACCGGATACGCTCCTCAATGTTTTTGCGTATCGCCTCAGGCGTCATCTCCTTGACCGGGCAGGCAAACCGCCGTGCCAGCGGGCAGTCTTTTATCTGCGGCGTCCCGACTTCGACCACCCGGCCGTCCCTGACCACGACACGGCACCTGCCGGCAGCCTCTATGATATGTTCGTCACGGTCACTCATGTCATGCTCCTGTATCCCTATGGTAGGACGAGTATGGGGAATAATAATGCCTCTTCTGGACCCCGGGTAAACGCTTATCCGATAAGCCCTTCCATGAGAGTGTAGGGAGTCTATGATACGCTTACAGCTGGAAGACGGAGTGAGCAGGCATGGGCCGGATCTGTAGCCCGTTCGTCGTGATCGAGTGCAGCCGGCAGTGCGGCTTCTCCCGGATCTACAACGAGCCCACCGAGGAGCAGAGCGCTGAGATCGCCAATATGAAGACCTGCCCTGCTTGCGGCGCCCCCGCCCGGCGAAGACTCTTTTGACGGCTGGAACCATGGCGGCGAAACGCTACTGGGAGATCGATCTCGCCCGGGGCATCGCTGTCGTGACGATGATCCTCTTTCACTCCGCCTTCGACCTCAATTTCTTCGGGGTCCTGCCGCTGGACGTCTCCGGCGGGTTCCTCCGGATGCTCGCCTACCTGACTGCATCGACGTTTATCTTCCTCGTCGGGGTCTCCTTCACCATCAGTTATGCCCGGGCCGCACGAAGGCTCACCGGGCGCGATCTTACGCTCAAGTACGTCCGGCGCGGCCTCACGATCTTCAGTTACGGCCTCGTCATCACCGCCGTCACCTGGATCTTCCTCCCGTCCGTCTACGTCGTCTTCGGCATCCTGCACTTCATCGGCGTTGCAATCATACTTGCGCCGCTGTTTGCGCGGCTCAGCCCAACAGCCCTCATCCTCGCGAGCGCCGCCTGCATCCTTGCCGGCTACGTCACAAACAGCATCTCAGGCCCCTGGCCCCTCCTCTGGCTCGGGATCCACCCGGTATCCTTTGCAAGCCTTGATTACGTGCCGCTCCTCCCCTGGTTTGGCCTCGTCCTCGCCGGCATGGCCTTCGGTTCGCTCTTCTACCCGGACGGGAGCCGGGGTTTCTCGCTCCGGACGGCGGAGCCGGCGTTCGCCCGGCCATTCTCGATCCTCGGCCGGCACTCGCTCTTCATCTACTTCATGCACCAGCCGCTCATCCTTCTCCTGATCGCGGTCTTCGCGCCCGCCGTCATGCCGGTGTTCTGGTGATGGGGCGGGGCGGCCTCCTTCGCCCCGGAGACCTCTACCTGCCGAAGAGCGGGACGTCCGCGAAGGCCCGGACGTCAAAGACCCCCCGCTCCGTGACCCGCACCTCGGGGATGACGGTCAGGGCGAGGAACGAGAGATACATGAAGGGGTTCTCGACCGCGCCCAGCCGCCGGGCATGCTCCTCAAGGGTCGCGAGGCGCTGCACGACCTCCCCGTAGGGGAGCGCCGACATAAGCCCCGCACACTCGAGGGGGAGCGCGGTCACCTCATCGCCGGAGGCGACCGCAAGCCCCCCTCCGAGCCGGACCACCTCGCCTACGGCGCGGATGATATCGGCGTCACTGGCCCCGACGGCGACGATGTTATGGGAGTCGTGGGAGACGGACCCGGCGATCGCCCCTTCCTGCAGGCCGAAACCGTGGACGAGCCCGACACCGGAACCGCCTGCCCGGTAACGGTCGGTGACGACCGCCTTGAGGATGTCGCGGTCAATGTCCGGGACCCCGGCGGCATCCACCGGGCAGCGCAGATCAAGGGTCGTGATCTGCCCGGGCACGATGCCGATCACCCGCGCCTCTCCACGGCCGGTTATCTGGATATCGCGAGGCTCCGGTACGCGGGCGTGCAGGGGGACCGCGGGACAGACCGGTGGGCGGTAGCCGGCATCGACCACCTCAACGCCGCGCTTGAATGTCCTCAGGACTCTGAACCGGACGGGGTCGTCGATGATGCAGAAGTCGGCGATTCTCCCGGGGGCAAGGGCGCCCCGGTCGTGGAGCCCGAACCGGTCGGCAGCCGAGAGCGTCGCCATACGGAGCGCCAACTCGACCTCAAGCCCGCATGCGACTGCTTTCCTGATGCAGTCGTCGATATGCCCCTCCCCGGCGAGCATGTCGGCATGCCGGTCATCGGTGGCAAAACAGCACCGCGGCGTCGTGCAGGCGTTGACGAGCGGCAGGAGCTCCCGGAGGTTTCGCTCCGTCGAGCCTTCC
>Ga0265294_10009096_pt1 | contig 11496 bp, 20 predicted proteins | sample MunlanPumphouse3_FD_192504 | JGI IMG/M metagenome (GOLD analysis project Ga0265294, IMG submission 192504) | Groundwater microbial communities from a municipal landfill in Southern Ontario, Canada - Pumphouse #3 | ecosystem: Environmental > Aquatic > Deep subsurface > Groundwater | place...
TTCGTGACAGCTATGTGAGGAGCCATCCGTTCTGCGAGTTGTGCATGCTTGAGGGAAAGTATGTGCCGGTCGAGGAAGTACACCACAAGCTGCCGTTGTCGGAAGGCGGAACCCACGCAAGGGACAACCTCATAGCACTGTGCAAGTCATGTCACTCCCGCATCCATGCAGAGCGTGGCGACAGATGGCACAACCACTGACCCCTAGGGGCGGTCAAAATCTCTACGGACCCTTCTGCTGGGGACCGGTGGCGGGGTCACGCGTGCACAAACCGCAAAATTAACAGGGTAATAGGGGAAGGAGGGATTGAAGGCCAAAGAAAGGTGTGCTGGAGAAGGCTGATGCCGGAAATCCAGGGCACAGACCGCTGGAAGTGCTAGATATCCCCGAGGCGCTCGGAGCGGCAGAACTGGAGGGTGTCGATATGCCTCCGGTCAAGGAATACATGAAGTCCGAACAGAGGAATGGTGAGAAGTTCCTCGCGGAAGATATCTACAAGGAAGTGTGGACCTGGCTCAAGAAGCTGGGGTGCGAAACGATAGTAAGCCCGCAGATGATAGAACACTATGCAATGGCCCAGGCACGTTACATTCAATGCCAGGAAGCCATCTCGCAGTTTGGCTTTTTGTCAAAACACCCGACTACGGGTTCACCAATGCAGTCACCATATGTTGCCATGGCGACCACATTTGAGAAACAGGCAACGCTGGCATGGAACCTCATATTCCAGGTCGTGAAGGAGAACTGCACCAAGGACTTCTCTGGCGCAACCCCAAACGACGAGATGGAAATGCTCTTGAGGTCCAGAAGCTAGAGAAGGAGGAAACGATAATGTTTGAGAAAGTAAATCCGAATCATCCCGATAAATTGTGTGATCGCATTGCCGGAGCCATCGTGGACCTGGCATATCAGGTTGAAGAGAATCCAAAGATTGCAGTTGAAGTGCTGCTGGGACATGGAATCTGCCATGTCATCATTGAGACAAGTGTGTATTTGAATGAGAGTGATATTGAATCTGCCATTGCACGTATCGCAGGTGACGAAGTCATCGCTGAAATCATGCAGGTGGAGCAGGATGTACATCTCGCCGATAACCAGAACGGAAAAATCCGCTGTGGAGATAACGGTATCTTTAAAGGTGTACCTGTGACTTCTGAAGAATCTACACTTTCAAATATTGCGCGGGAAATATACACTTCCTATCCGTTCGATGGAAAGTACATCCTGGATGGCGAGAAGCTCATCATCTGTCAGTCCATGGCTGATGGCGATGCCTTGAGGGAAGCATACCCTGGAGCCATCGTGAATCCGCTTGGTGATTGGTCTGGCGGTCCTGATGTAGATACCGGCGCTACCAACAGAAAGCTTGGGTCTGATATGGCACAGAGTGTAACTGGCGGAGGATTACACGGCAAGGATCTATCCAAGGCCGATGTGTCCGTGAATATCTACGCATTCTTAAGAGCCAAGAAAACCGGAGAAGTGATTGAACTTTCCTGTGCGATTGGTGATGAGTATGTAGATGGTTTGCCATATGAGGAAATCGTGGAGATTGCCAGGAAATACATTCAGGAGAAGGGTGGCTTTGAGAAGTTCGCTGAATGGGGGCTTGTATAATGCAGACGACTACCAAGATGGAGCTTGTCGACATTGATAAGCTCATACCGTATGTAAACAATGCCCGTACCCACTCGCCAGAACAGATTAACAAGCTGCGTGCTTCGCTTCGTGAATTTGGATTCATCAATCCGGTCATCATTGACGATAAGTTCAACATTGTGGCGGGTCATGGAAGAGTGATGGCTGCACAGGCAGAGGGTATCAAGGAAGTTCCATGTGTCTATGTGGACTACCTGACAGAAGCTCAGAAGAAAGCCTACATCCTGGCGGACAACCGTATGGCTATGGATGCCGGTTGGGATGAAGAAATGCTGAGGGTTGAACTTGAAGCACTACAGGATATGGCCTTTGACCTTTCAATGACAGGTTTCGATGATAAGGAACTGGCAGATCTGTTCAAGACTGATGAACACGTAGAGGATGACGACTTCGATTTGGATGCAGCGCTTGAGAAGGCTGCGTTTGTAAAGAAGGGTGACATCTGGACTGTTGGAAGACACCGCCTGATGTGTGGTGATGCCACAAGTGCAGAGGATGTTGCAAAGCTGATGGATGGAAAGAAGGCCAACATCATCGTTACCGATCCCCCTTATGGAGTTTCATTCCGTAGTTCCGATGGTCTGTCCATTCAGAATGATTCGCTCAAAGGTGATGAGTTCTACCAGTTCCTGCTTCAGGCATTCAAGAACATGGCGGACAACCTTACAAAAGGTGGAGCTGCATATGTCTTCCATGCCGATACAGAAGGACTCAACTTCAGAAAAGCCTTCATCGATGCTGGGTTCCATTTGGCTGGATGCTGCATCTGGGTGAAGAATTCCCTGGTACTTGGAAGAAGCGATTACCAATGGCAACATGAGCCAGTGTTATATGGATTCTTACAAAACGGAAACCATCCGTGGTACTCCGACAGGAAACAGACTACCATCTGGAACTTCGACAAGCCAAAGAGAAACAAGAATCACCCGACCTCCAAGCCGCTTGACCTTCTTGGATATCCTATTCAGAACTCAAGTCAGGCAAATGGAATCGTTATCGATACGTTTGGTGGTTCTGGATCCACGATGATGGCGTGTGAGCAGACCAATCGAATCTGCTACATGATGGAATTGGATGAGAAATATGCATCCGTAATCCTTAGACGTTATGTTGAGGATGGCGGTAGTCCTGATGATGTCTACTGTATCAGGGATGGCAAGAGAATAAACTACTCAGATGTTGTGATTGAAGTAGACACTGACTAAGCTGCAACCTGGGCCCTCCTGGTTCTATCTCCTTTACGGGAGGGCCTGGATTGTATATATGGAGAAAAGTGAATGGAAAACAAGTTCACTAAGTACATTGCTGCCGGGGCATCCGCTTTGGCGGCATTTTTCATCGCAGTGATCTCTTTTCTTTCTTCAAGACTGAAGAGTGAAAAGAAGAAGGCAGCGGATAACGCTGCAAAGGCTAAAAGCTATGAAACACAAATGGAAAAGCTGGAGAGCGTCCAGGAAGATATCAGAACCATCGAAAAGAAGAAGGAGCCTGAGAGTGTTCCTGCCCCTAGTGGTCCTGATGAGCGTCTTGATCGTCTCAACCGGTTGTCAGACAGGAAGTGAAACTTCCGATGAATACAAGTCCATCGTAATTGGTATGGTACCTGAACTTCCCAAGCATCCAGAGCTTCCGGCATTAAGCTGGGAGTATAAGGATGGCAGATACAGCATATCGGCTGATGACGCCGACCTGTATCTGGATTATGGGGAGAATCAGATTCCTCTCTATCTTCACCAAGTGGAGGTGTACAGAGAAAAGCTCGACATACTCCTTGAGGCGTTAAAATAGCACGATTGTTTTCTCCAAAGATTGGTGGTTATATGTGCTCTTATTGACTTGCTATTAAGGCACACCAGAGGGAATATGTAACTGCCAATGAAGGAGGTTAAATTCTTATGATTAAACATTTTAATGTAAGTGGAGACACAAGGAAAAAACTGGTGAAGCTTATAAGCTCACACCTTGGAGTTGAATCCAGATACCTGGGTGCACCAAGCTTTGCGTACAGCATCGGAAACTACACTGTGAATAAAGACGGTTCGCTTTCCTGGGACGAGGATGATGAAAGAACAGCTGGACTTCTTGAAGCCATCAAGGCTGAGGGATTCACCACTACCGAGGATGAAGAAGTCGAAGAAGAGGAAGTGCTGATCGAAGAGGAAATGGAAGAAGAAGCGGAAGCCAACAGACTCTGCATCAGCTTCCCCAAGTCCATGTACGATGAGCGTACCCTGGAAAATCTGAAGTACCTGGTGGAAGGAAAAGGATCCCTTATGAAAAAGGCATTCAAAGCCGAGAGCCTTGAGATTGTGGTTGACGATGAGAAGGTAAGCTTCCCATGGTTCGAGCTTATTGACAGCGACCACTTCAATGCCTACACGCAGTTCATCACAGCCATCACAAAGATGGCAAGGGAGCAAAAGAGAATCCTGGGCAAGGAAAGAACGGTCGAGAACGAGAAGTACGCATTCAGATGTTTCCTTCTTCGTCTTGGGTTCATTGGCGATGAGTACAAGCTGACCCGTAAGATTCTTCTTGAAAACCTCGAAGGCTCTGCTGCCTTCAAGATAAAGAAGGAGGAAGCATAAGATGAAGTTTCCAAGTTTAAGACAGGTCGAAGAAATGAGGATGCGCTATCCAAAGGGCACCCGCATTGAACTTGAGAAGATGGACGATGTACAGGCTCCGCCGATTGGCACAAAAGGCACCGTCCTTTGTGTTGATGATACCGGCAGCATCATGGTTGCCTGGGACAACGGCAGTCATCTGAATGTCATTTATGGTGAAGACCAAGTAAGAAAGATATCGGGAGAGTGACGGGAGAGCTCTCCTTTTTGATTGGAGGAGAGCATGAACGCAGAAGAAAAACTATTAAAAAACGGATATGAGGGGACGATGTTCCTTTCTGATTATTCCTACGATGATGCGCTGGTTGGTGTAACGACTGATAAGCGTGCTGTCTACGACTACGACCTGATGGTGCAGTGGCTGGTAGAAAAGGAAGGGTTTGAGGATGACATCGAGGCTATGGAGTGGATTGACTACAATACCATCCGGGCGGTTCCCTACTTTGGAAGCACGGCACCTGTTATCTTTTACCCGAAGGATTATGAAGAACAGACAGCTCTTGAATACTTGATGGACCATGCTTATGGAGATGAGGTCAAACTTCTGGAAGGGCTTGATGATTGCTTCCTGGGTCTGACAGCGGATGATGCACCTGTCTATGATTTTGCCCTGTCTGAAAAGGCAGTTCCTGGAATCGGCTGCAGGGATTATTCCATCTATGATAACCCACCTGTGTTCTTGGTGAAACTTTAACAGGGCAAAACTTGAATAGTGGTCTATAATGGAAATACATCGTATGTCTTGGCAATATTGAAGGCATACAAAGTCCCCTAAACGGAGAGTGTATTTCCAGTCAGATAGGCTGCAGATACTGCTCTCCGTTTTTGTGCTTGAAGTACTGGATTTTGGCTTAAATATGCGTAATTTCTTTAACAAATAACTCCTTAAAATATAAGGAATTATCTACACTTTATAACTTGCTATTACCTTTGATCAGAGTGATATATATACACGACAAAAGAACAAAGGAGAGTAAGAACATGGCAAACATGGAAGAAGCAAAAAAGCAGACAATCGGAGTTGAAGTCGAGATGAACAACATCACCCGCAGGGATGCCGCAAGAGTGGCGGCTGAATACTTCGGAACTGGAAGGTACGAAGACACCGCAAGAAGAAACGGGTACTTCACCTGGAGCGCTTGGGATGCACAGGGTAGGGAATGGAAATTCCAAAGAGACGTCAGCATCGCCGGACCTGATTCCCAAAAGTGCGAAATGGTAACGCCAATCCTTACCTACGCTGACATGGAGACATTACAGGAGCTGGTAAGACGCCTTAGAAGGGCAGGGGCAAGGTCCGATGCAACTCGCACATGTGGTGTCCACATTCACGTAGGCGCCAAAGGCCACACAGCGCAGAGTTTAAGAAACCTCGCCAATATCATGGCTTCACACGAAAGCCTGATAGCCGAGGCGCTCGACCTTGACCGCTACAGAATGAGCCGTTACTGCAGAACGGTCGATCCAAACTTCTTAAAACAGCTCAACAAGAAGAAGCCGCAGGATATGGCAACGCTCGCAGACATCTGGTACGGAACACAGGATGCCGACTACGGAAGAAGCCACCATTACAACGAAAGCCGCTACCACATGCTCAACTACCATGCGACCTTCACAAAAGGTACGGTCGAGTTCCGCCTCTTCCAGTTCGACGCACCGGCTGATGGAAAGCAGAACGGCCTCCACGCAGGTCAGCTCAAGGCTTACATCCAGCTTTGCCTGGCACTCAGCCAATTGGCCAAGGATGTAAAGTTTGCAAGCGCCAAGCCCCAGCAGAACGAAAATCCAAAGTACGCGATGAGAACATGGCTTCTCAGGATGGGATTCATTGGCGAGGAGTTTAAGACCGCAAGAGAGGTGCTTACAAGAAGACTCAGCGGAAACGCAGCATTCAGAATGGCAGGCTAAGGACACAGTTCCTTATCCTCCTACTGCCTGGCCCACATACGGGCCTTAAGGTGGTAGAAGGGTAAAGAAGTGTGCCCTCAAGACAAAGGAGAAAAAAGATATGAAGTATTACGTCGCTTATGGAAGCAACCTCAACACCAGACAGATGCTGCGAAGATGCCCCGGTGCAAAGCTTGTAAGGGACTGGGTCCTCATCAACTATGAGCTCCAGTTCAGGGGAAGCAAGACAGGGGCCTACCTTACGGTGGTGAAGAAAAAGAACGGGACTGTACCTGTTGCGGTATGGAAGATCACTGAAGGGGATGAGAAGAGGCTTGACCGCTACGAAGGATTCCCGAACTTCTACTACAAGAAGACACTGCCTTGGAAGAATATGGATGCTGAGGTGTTCATGTATGTAATGCACGAGGATAGGCCCTTGGGCATTCCAAGCGAGTCCTATTACGAAGTATGCAGACAGGGCTATGAGGATTTCGGATTTACGGAAGAGCGCCTCAAGGATGCGCTCAAGATCAGCATGGAGGCGCTGGAGAATCATGAAGACTGAAGAAAGAATTACAAGGACCTGCCCGATCTGCGGCAGAGAATACAGTGAGCACCCGGCACTTTCAAGAGTTGATGGCGTGACGCTCATCTGCCCGGATTGCGGGACAAGAGAAGCCTTGGAAAGTATCGGTGTTTCAAAGGAACAGCAGGATAAGATTCTAGGAATCATCCATGGAATTGGAAGGAGTGAAGATGTGTAATTTACTCAAAGCGGTAAACAGATACCTTGTCAGGGAATTTGATGAGGACGCAAAACTTGAAAGGATTCCAGAGGATGGAATCTTCCATTTGGCCTACACCACCTACGAGTTTGGGGATGGTAAGGAGCATGAGATACAGGTTGATTTTGACCTTCTCAATCTCAAGTACCTTAACTACATTGATGGCAAGTTGGTGCTTGAAGAGCCTAGGGAATGCGAGCAGGAGTTCATTGATGAGATGAAGGCTTGCGAGTTTGACGACATCATAAGGGACGTGGTCCATAAGGGCTTTGAACTTTATGAGTAGGAATTGAAATAAGGATTTTGAAGGGAGCTGGAAACGGCTCCTTTTTTCGTGGAAGGAAGTGAGAAGAATGATGGAACTGATATGTGGCGATTGCCTCAAGCACCTGGATGAGGTGCAAAGTAAATACAGCGACAGGGATATCATTCTTGTCTCCGATGTGCCATTCAACATTGGTTATGGTTATGCCACCTACAAGGACAGGTTACCCCAGGATGAGTATCTAAGGATGCTGCAGGTTGTATTTGACAGGGGAGTTCCCTTTGTCATCATCCATTATCCCGAAAGCCTTTATGCCATCGCTTCATTCCTTAACAAGACCCCCACAAGGGTCTGCAGCTGGGTCTATAACTCCAATACGGGTAGACAACATAGGGACGTTGCATTCTTCGACGTGAAGCCTAATTTCGGCCAAGTTTCGCAACCCTACAAGAACCTGAACGATAAACGCATCATAAAACGGATTAAGGAAGGTAAGACCTGCAAACTTTATGACTGGTGGAATGTGAATCAGGTCAAAAACGTGTCGAAGGAAAAGACAGCCCACCCTTGCCAGATGCCGCTTGAGGTGATGAAGAACATCGTGGGAGTGCTGCCGAAAGGTTCACTCATCGTGGATCCCTTCATGGGTTCTGGTACGACTGGAGTTGCCTGCAAGGAGCTTGGCTATGACTTTGTGGGCATCGAAATTGATGAGAGCTATTTCAAGATAGCAGAAGGGAGAATGAAAGATGGAACTGGATAGAGATTTTGGAACGGTATGCGGTTGCGCTGTTCGATATTCACTTGGTAGGCAGACTTATATGCCATCCCTGGTGCAGCAGTTTATTAACCGCAACCTGAAACAAATCGACAGCTATTCTTTGGCTGTAATGGCAAGGGATATCAAGGAAGCTCCAAGTTATGGAAACGAGACCATCGACAAACCTGGGTGGATGAACTTCCTGGCGGTGCTTGAAAAGGAACTGAAGGACAGAGGCTATGGCAATTGCGTATAAACTTCTACGTAAGAAGGGTGACAAGCTGTTCCCGCTGTATGTTCTCTCCAATGAGGAGGTTCCTGTCGGTGTGTGGCTCGATGCCAAGGAAGGTGAGAAGCTTCAAAATGGCAAGGTCAAATCAAAGCTTGGCCCGCTGCAGTTTCGTCCTGGCTGGCATCTGTCGGATATTCCGCTTGCAGTCCATATCGGTATCAAGGAGGATGGGGTAATCAAATACATGCACGACGATGAGGTGTGGTGTGAATGTGAATACTCCGATGCCATCGACTATCAGAGCGAAGTCGAGAAAAACGGCAAAGGAAGAAAGGCCATGATGACCACGGTTCCGGTGAATGGCTTCTACCGCTACAAGACTTCTCCGGCGATGCTAGGACGATGGATTATCACTGGAAGTATGAAGGTGATAAGGGTCTTGAGTGATGCGGAAGTGGGTAGAATATGCTTGGAAAATCACCAGAAACCGATGCCAAGAAAACCGCATAAATAAGCGATATTCTTACACTTATTTGTTGATATAGTGTGCTTTTAGAGTGATATATATACATGACAAAAGGGGAGCATCCCTAAAGGAGGAAAAGCACATGACAAGATTTGAAAAGGAACTCAGCGGAGCACTTGGAGCTTACTGGAAGAAGGAAGCCGAGAAGGAACTGGAAAGAGTAAGCCAGGACATCAAGGATGGAAACATTACCATCGATGAAAACGGAGTCGCAAGAAACTGCAAAGGTAGAGCACTTCAAAGCGACATGCTTGAAAAGGTTCTGATGGTAAGCGACCTGGTGAGCGCTGAAGCCACCAAAGCAGAATGCGAAAAGGAAAGCATGGAAGCAATAGAAAACTACCGCAGGAACTACACAGGGCCAAGCGAAGAAGAGCTGTTTGAAATGAGAGCGGCATTTGGCACAGGCACAACGGTGGTCGATGTACTTACCGGCAAAAAGATAAAGCTCTAGGAGGTTTGAGGATGCGGGAATACTACATCACCTTCGAATCCCTAGAAGGAAACGAAATCCTCACCTGCGTAGGACATGGCTACAATGGGCAGGAGGCGGTGAGGGAGCTGATGGCTTACGCATCGGTTCTCAGGATTATCGAAGTAAGACAGGCAAGATAAGGCGTATAGGAGAAAGGGAATTAAGGCTAGTTCTTTTTCTCGTATATGCCTTTTTTGATACGGGGAAAGGAGTGAACCTGGTGAGGGAAAAAGACAGATACGTACCGACACGATTCATGGCGGAAACGTCACACTATGATAAGGACAAAGCGGATTATGCAGTAAACTTCATACAGCTTTTAAGCCACACAAAGGGGACCTGGGCCGGTAAGAAGTTTGAGCTTATTCCATGGCAGGAACAGATCATCCGTGATGTCTTTGGAGTCGTTAAGGAAAACGGATACCGGCAGTTTAATACCGCCTACATTGAGATACCCAAGAAGCAAGGTAAGTCTGAGCTTGCTGCAGCAGTGGCTCTTTTTCTTTTGTGTGGGGATGGAGAACAAAGAGCCGAGATATATGGTTGTGCAGCAGATAGAGCCCAGGCCTCTATCGTCTTTGAAGTAGCTGCGGATATGGTGAGGATGTGTCCGGCACTTAATAGAAGGTGTAAGATACTTGCTTCCCAAAAGAGGATTCACTATCTTCCAACCAACAGCTTCTACCAGGTACTTTCAGCTGAAGCATACTCCAAGCATGGGTTCAACATTCATGGGGTTGTCTTTGATGAACTACACACACAACCGAACCGTAAGCTCTTTGATGTCATGACCAAAGGTTCGGGTGACGCGAGAATGCAACCTCTGTATTTCCTTATCACCACTGCCGGAACAGACACCAACTCCATCTGCTACGAAACACATGAAAAAGCACTGGACATCATGAATGGAAGAAAACATGATGAGACCTTTTATCCTGTCATTTATGGTGCGGATATCAATGATGATTGGACTGATCCAGAAGTCTGGAAGAAAGCCAATCCTTCACTTGGTATCACAGTCGGCATTGATAAGGTTGAAGCGGCATGTGAATCGGCAAAGCAAAATCCAGGAGAAGAGAACTCTTTCAGGCAGCTTCGTTTGAACCAATGGGTGAAACAGGTGGTCAGATGGATGCCGATGGAGAAATGGGACGCCTGTGCTTTTCCTGTCAACTCGGAGGCACTTGAGGGGCGTGTCTGCTATGGCGGATTGGACCTTTCCAGCACCACCGACCTCACGGCCTTCGTACTGGTGTTCCCACCCGGAAGTGAAGATGAGCCATACTATGTTCTTCCTTATTTTTGGGTTCCTGAAGAGACGCTGGAGCTGAGGGTAAAGCGAGATCACGTTCCATATGACATCTGGGAGCGGCAAGGCTTCATCAAGACCACGGAAGGCAACGTCGTGCACTATGGATTCATTGAGCAGTTCATAGCTGAACTTGGAGAGAAATACAACATTAGGGAGATCGCCTTCGATAGATGGGGCGCTGTCCAGATGGTGCAGAATCTGGAAGGTATGGGTTTCACTGTTGTGCCTATGGGTCAGGGATTTGTTTCCATGTCACCTCCCACCAAAGAACTGATGAAGCTGACATTGGAAAAGAAAATCGCCCATGGCGGCCACCCGGTTCTAAGGTGGAACATGGACAACATCTGCATCCGCACAGACCCTGCAGGAAACATCAAGGCAGACAAGGCAAAGTCGACAGAGAAGATTGACGGTGCCATTGCACTGATTATGGCACTGGACAGGGCGCTTAGATGTGGCCAGGGAGAAGTTACCGAATCTGTGTATGATGAAAGAGGAATTCTTTTTATATAAAGGAATTCTTTGTCGTTTTTCGTTCTAATATATTACTCAAACAAGGATGGTGAGTGTATATGAAAAAAGGAATTCCAAATGCTTTATATGAAGATATAAAGGAAAAGTACAGGAAGATTGCCGATAAGCGACCAGATATTACTCAAGAGAAACTGAATGAGCTGTTTGAAAGCGAAGTTAAATACTATCAGGAAATCTATGAGACACTTGAGAAAATGTACGAGGAAACGATTGATGAAAACGATATATGAGTATTATCCAAGCACCTGCAAAACCAGGTGTTTTATTTATGCACCTTCGGGTGCTTTTGTTTTGCGTCCGATGGGGCGCTTTTTTATTGGAGGTGAATTTGGATGAGCATTTTATCAAGTCTGTTCCGCTCCCGTGACAAGCCCATAAAGGACAGGACCAGCGGCAGCGCCTATACATTCTTCATGGGTGGATCTTCTGCC
>Ga0265294_10009098_pt1 | contig 11494 bp, 9 predicted proteins | sample MunlanPumphouse3_FD_192504 | JGI IMG/M metagenome (GOLD analysis project Ga0265294, IMG submission 192504) | Groundwater microbial communities from a municipal landfill in Southern Ontario, Canada - Pumphouse #3 | ecosystem: Environmental > Aquatic > Deep subsurface > Groundwater | place...
AAAAGCAAGAGGCTTCAGGCTTTATGAGAGCTTCAGGACAGCGATATTCTTATGTGTAGGGAAACTGCAGCTTTCATATCCGAATCCCTTCCCATTGTAACTTTTCACGGAAAGAAGTAAAGAACCTCATCCAGCAAGCTCTTTAGCCATTCCTCTGGCTTCGGCTATCAGCACATCATCAATTTCAATATCCTTCGCCATCGCCATAACCATGGGAAGTCCGAACATCTCTTTCATCTCCACGTACCCGATGAATTTGTAATGGATGTCCACCCGCTGGCTCTTGCTGCCATCAGGGTTATTCGTCTTTTCATAGACCACAATCTTCTGTATTAGCTCGTTGAGGATGTGCGTGTTGAGTTCGGTGATGTCGGTATATTTCTTAATAATCGGCAGGAATTTCTCGATGTTTTCATATACCGATTCCGCCCGTGTGATTATCTCCGTCAGCTTATTTCGCCGCTCCTTCAGTCCAGACTGCTCTGCTTCATAGCCTTTGGACATGGTCTGATAGCGTTCCTCTGTGACCTTTTCGAGCGCCAAGTCCTCGTAGAGCTTGTTCATAATCTTATCGAGCTCGGCGATTCTTTTCTCTACGGTTTTGAGCCCACGCTTGCATTTTTCTGTTTCCTGCCGTTTCTTTTCGGTCTTGGCGGCGATAAGCATTTCCTTGTATTTGGGCGCCGCCAGCTTCGCCGCTTTCGCATTCCGGCGGATGTCCTCCAGTACAAGCTGCCCCATAGTTTTCCATCCGATGGCATGAGATGTGCAGCGATCTTTGCCGTAGTTCTTATATACCCAGCAGGAAAAACCGGTATATTTGCCTTTCTTCTTATCGAAGTTGACGTTCAGGGAGGAGCCGCACTTTGAGCATTTGACCAACCCCGCAAACATCTGAACCTCACCCTTGCTGTTTTCCCGCCTGCGGCTTTTCATCAGCTGCTGTACCGTATCCCAAAGCGCCCGCGATATAATCGGCTCATGCACGTTCTCAACGATGATCCATTCTTCTTGTGGAACAGGGATTCTTTTCTTGACGAATAAACCTTTTACCTTCGTTTTGCCGAACACCACATTTCCTGTGTACGCCTGGTTCATCAGGATAGACCGCACGGAGGTGGCGTGCCAGTCGAAGGGCTTACGCCAGTAATCACTCTTGAAGTAGTCGGGATTATTCTGATTGAAGTAGGCCATGGGATTCAGGATTTTACGCTCCCGCAGTATTTTTGTCATGCGCACATAGCCGACGCCGTCAGCAAACAGCTGAAAAATCGTCCTTACAACGTCCGCCGCAGGAGGGTCGATAATGAGCTTGTGCCGGTCATTGGGGTCTTTCATATACCCGAAGAGCGCATGTCCGGCGAGGTACATTCCATCCTGCGCTCTCGCCCTGTGAGCCGCTTTTGTTTTGGAGCTGGACTGCCTTGCGTAGAAGGAGTTCATAACATTTGTGATAGCCATTATGAGGTTATCCTTGCTTTTTGCCGTATCCACACGGTCATACAGCGAGATGAAACGAACACCTTTTTCCTCGAAGTAGTGCTCGATGATGAGCCCCATTTCAGCGTACTCCCTGCCGAAGCGGGATAGGTCATTGACGATAACTACATTGATTTTTCCTCTTTCAATGTCGTCCATCATACGTCTGAAATTCGGGCGGTTGAAGTTCTGACCGGTATAGCCGTCGTCGCAGTAAATCTCGCCGATGGCGATGTGACTGTCCTTGCAGTACCTTGTGAGTATGGCTTTCTGGGTCTGGATGCTTCCGCTTTCACCGAGATCTCCGTCATCCTGGCTGAGCCTGCAGTAGATTGCCGCTAATTCTTTTTCCATCAAAACACCTCTCTTTCAGCAACACACAATACCATCAATCCGTTTCAATAGCTATACAATTCTCCGATTTTTCGTTCGTAATTTTATCGGCTTCGGTTGCCTGAAAGGATTGCTGTATAAGGTCGCCGACCTTGTCAAAAATGAGCTTATCCCCATCGTAAAAGCTAAAGGTTACATACTGCACCCCGCCTAAAATCGTGCTGTTAACCCTGAAATCTCCCTTGAATAAAAATGGCATGTTGAGCCTCCTTGTCAAGAATATTGCCAGCTACTCGTCCTCGCTGTGCTGAAATTTATACGCTTCTTCAAATTTCTGGATGCCTTCCAAGTGCCTGATGTCATACTCACATTTATCACGCAAGCGCCGGAAATCCTCACCCGATATCTTAGCTTGAGATGCCAAAATATGAGAGATTAACGCCAACTCGACAGCAATTTTGAATTGTCCCGTGCCAAGAGATTTGCCGATTTGCTCAACCTTTTGCTGTGCTTTGCTGGCAAACGCACTTTCAAAATACCTTGAATTCAGTTCGGCGTTTAAGTAACCGGCGTAGTATTCGATGGCTTTTTCTACAAAAGAATTGCGGGAACTGACCTCCGCTTTGCGGAGATTTTCATCGCAGAGAGACAGATGTTTCTGCGTTATGGCCAACCCTGTCTTGATTCTTTGTTCTAACATGGTTTTCTCCTTCCTGTTTGGTTTTTGAGGGAGGTACCGCTTAACTTGCACCTGAAACCCAGGCTAAATGCCGTAATACTGCGGAAATTTCCGGATTATTCATTTTTATTGACACCTTTGCGGGTACCAAACGGCAATCACCGACACCTAAAAGGTACCGTCCCCGACCCGCATTGCGGGGCGGTGTTTTCGGCGCGGGGTACCATCACCGACCACGCGCCTTTAACCTGCATGGTTTTCGACCCCATGGTTTACTCACATATAACCCTATACCGCTACCGTCTATCCGGTTCAATCTTCTTCGCTGGCAACAATCCCTGACCACAAAGTGAGCCAAGTTGGATCACTTATTGTCCTTGGGTAATAACGGCAGCATAAAAAGTGAGCCAACATGGTTACATTTCATCTTCCTGCGTCGGCTACGACGGGTGCGTCGACAAATTTGATACTGACGCTGTATCTGTTTTGCCGTCATTGCCGACGCAGCCGTCGCGCTCATAGCGGATGCTGATTTCTTTTCTGTCGTGAGTGCGTTTCGTCTCAAACGTAATCCCCCGATCGGCAAGCTCCGCCTGATTGCGGATCATTTTCTTGATAAGAACATTTGGCAGCACAGTGGCTCCGCACACTTTCTCAATCTCGACTACAAGCTCCGTCGCCGTTCCGGTGAAAGCAAGCAGGGACACCATAACGGCAGAGAGATGAATAATAATCTCGTCGCTTGGCTGGGGTTCATCGGTAATGCTGTCGGAGAGCAAGTTCCAGATGTGCGACGCTTTATCAAACTCCAGCTGCAGCTCACGATATTCAATATCCCGCCCCACACAGTAGAGTGTGGCGGCGTTCCCGCTGCGCTTATCCTTTTTCAGAACGAAGTTGGAGTCCGTCGCTCCGCTGATGCCTGTCGTGCCGGAAATCATATTCATGGGATCGTCGTCGTTCATCTTCCGCAGATGGTGGATGAGCAGGATTGCGATGCGATGCTTGTCCGCCAGCTGCTTTAAGATACCGATGTCGCGGTAATCGCTGGCGTAGGGATTGGCGTCGGTACTCGCTTTCCGTATCCGCTGTAGCGTATCTATGACAATAAGTACTGTGTCGGGATATGATTTCAGAAAATCCTCAATCTGATTTTCTAAGCCTTCGCCAATGACCTCAGACATAGTGGCAAAATGCAGATTGTCCGGGGCATCATCCGTGATATCGAACAGCCGGTTTTGTATTCGGCTGAAGCTATCTTCCAGACAGAGATAAAGCACAGTTCCACTGGCAACAGGGAAGCTCCATAGCCTTTCGCCCAATGCTACCCGCAGACATATTTGCAGAGCCAGCCACGACTTACCGATCTTCGGCGCTCCCGCGAGAATGTGCAGCCCCTGGGGTATGAGCTCGCTGGCGATAAATCGCATTGGCGGCAGCGGAGTGGTGAGAAGCGTTCCGGCATCCATAGTGATTAGCTTGTTCTGTGACATAGTAACCTCCTTTCAAAATATCGCCTCACTTCTATAAGGGAAAAATCTGCCTGGTGCACCAAAAAAAGTTCTCCTATATCTATAAGGAAAAAAACAGGGGTTTGGACGAAAAAATATCAAAATATTTTTGTTTCTATTTACTTACACATTGAAAAAGGTCGTTGGGCCAAAAATATCCTCTACTTATTTACACGTTGAGAAAGGTTGTTGCACGGAAAAATTTAAGAGAATTTTCAAACATAAAAAAACTGCCATATATTAAGGCAGATTTTAATAAGAGAGTCTTTATATGGTTCGCTCACAGCGTACTATATCCGCTGAAGATGAACAGCACACTCAGCTTTTATGCCCGAGTGTGCTGGTACTGTATCTTACAGATTATTGATCTCCGTTTGGCTTATACACTGGTGGGGTGCGTCTTTCGTTACTGGCGGCTGAAGCTCGGTATATATGACGTCGCCTGTCGGCTCCGGCTGTTCGGATGACGGAGGGGATGTATTGCTCGGCGCAGATTCTACTCCACCCATAATCCCGACCTGCTTACTGATATCACCTTTGCCGTGAACAGTTGCACCGCCCATGATGCCGACTTTGTTGCCTGTTAGCTCGTCGCCGTGATTACCGACTGTCGTTCCGACGCTACCGCCACCTTCATCTATAATCCAGCCAAAGCCCGGAATCCAGATATGGGGCTTGCCGTCGATGATGGCTTTGTCACCCGATTTTGGTTCGGTGGAGACTGGCGCGGATTTTGACACAGCATGAGGTGACATGGCTATCGCTGTTGCAGATTCTGTTTCTTTTTCTGTTGTTATATCCGTTTTCAACGGCTCACTTTCTGTGGCAGTCTCCGCTTTGGGAGCAGGAGCATCATCAGAAGGAGTAATTTGCGGCTTTTCCTCTACCCGAGCCTCAATTTCGGCGGTTACGGCGGCTTTTATCGGCTCGGCAGGTAAATTCCCGACCTCGGCGCTCCGTGGCCACACGGCGGCACACAGTGCGACACAAGCGATTACGGTTATTCCGGCGACTATTTGCTTTTTCATATAGACCATCTCCCTTCAGCAAGACACCATACCACAAGGCTGGGGAGATAGCTACATATTTAGGTCTCATTGTACCCTTGCACGTTCAATCCAGAATCAAGCCGACTATCTCTTGTATTTTTTGTCCCGAATAACGCGAGTAATCTTCCATATTCTTTAGGATTGTTGCAACGTTAACGTAATCGCCGACTCTCATTGAGATTACAGCTTTCGCCTTGACTTTTTTCATAACAGGTTTGCCGCTTTCGTCAAATAGCATTTTGCCATTCGCGTCATGGTCAATAATGTCTACCCACTCATCTTTTTTACTTTCAACTGTATTTACAACCGATGCGGCTGATGTTCCGTGAGCTGCAAGAGTACGATAAAATTGTGCCTCAACGTATAGAGTTTCCTGCATTATTCCTACAAAAACAGAGGCAACATCATTAGCATTTTGTTTAAGCCAATCAATTACTTTGCTTCTAAGCCGCAGGTCGTTGGGATAGTCAAGCCCATAGAAGTGATTCAATATCTCAATCATGGAATCCCATATTGAGGAGATCTTCAAGTAAAAAGTGTCAGAGAAATAATTGAACCAATACCGGCGCATCCAATGCTCCTCCTGAAACTCAGGAAAATACTGAATCGACTGACCTTTTTTGCCCGGTGAAATATACCAAGGATCGTCCGGTATACCCTTATCAAAATAGTGCCGGGCAAGGGCATATGTAATTGCCAACGAGCCTACTTTGTTATTGTGCTGCTGAATCATTTCTGCCAGCTTTGGATGTGATAAGTCGGGCATACCCTCAGTTGAAACTCCGAAACGAGCCATATCAAGGCGCATTTCGTTGAATAGATCGACCTCTAAATATTCGTTCCATTCATCTTGCGATAATAACTCAAAGGAACCCTCGATGCGAATCTCTCCCATATCTATCCCTCCTTATTCTGACGTCAGAACAGCTTTCCCTCCAAAGTGGTTTAGAATTGCCAGCCTTCTTTAGAGCAAAGCTCGATTATATTCAAGCTTTCAACTCCCATAGCCTCGCATATTTTGGGAATTTTATAAAGCTTGTCCTTATTTTCTTCAGTAATGACTGTTAAACCATACTTCATCGCTGTCGCAATTAGAAAAGCATCGCCAGATGACTTCACTTTCTCGAAATCCACCAGTTTTGGATGCTCTGTTACTATTCGGATTACATTTTCCTGTATTTCCTCATCAACATCAAGAACAACGCATGATTGAGCTTTGATCCAATCCGCTAAATCCCTGTCCTTTATTTCATCTCTTATTTCAGAGCAAATTACAATTTTTTGCTCTTTTATATAGTCATCAATCTTTTCCCAGAGACTTCTATTTACAGTACGTCTGTGCAATTCCGTCGGCTTTTGAGAAAATATCGAGGAAGAATCAATTATGTATTTATAAGGGCGTGATATATCAAACAAGCTCAATTGTGCCATAATGACACCTCCTGAAGAAACTTGTTGACATGCTGTTGCCCTATTCCCAGATATCGCGAAATATCCTGTTTGCTGAATAATTCTTCGCTGTATCCCTTATAAAGGGTGGTACAAAGAACAGAACTATATCTATCAATAGCTGTACGTTCTGGTGGCTGGGAAGCAAACTTTGTAGGTCTTCCTTCTTGGCGCGCAAGTCTTTGTTCCACACGTTCTTGTTCAACGATCCGGCGGAACTCTTCCATGTATGCAGTATAGGCAGGTTTTTTAATTCTACCAATATCCAATAGTCTTCTTATGACGACTTCCTTGCTTACACAAAAGCGCCCTGCGATTTCTGTAATATCATCTATTGAAAAAATCTCATCTGACTTCCACTTTTTTAATATGATCTTAAGAGCATCTTCTGGCACAAGAACCTCACCGGCAACCGCATTGCAAAACACTTCTTCCTGATTGAAAGAGAAGGCATTGAACATTTCATTACAAAGCGATGACTGCCGTTTAAGAAGGTGCGTTAATTCATGAATGATTGAAAATGTTTTTGCAGGCGGTCGATCTTCCTCGTTTATGCCTATAATCGGTATCTTATCATCATAAAGTGCAATGGCTCTAGCTATTTCTAAATCAACGTCTGAAAAGCATTGAATGAAGGTCCCCTGGGCTTCAATTTTCTCACGCACGTATAAATAAAACTGTCTTGGTGAAGGTAATCTAAACTGCGTTTCCAGGCTTAAGCCGAACACTTTTCTGATTTCAGCAGCCCATTTAAGAACATCTCTCTGCGTAGAATTAAAATTTACAGAAAAAGTTAATATTGGGTCATCCAGTTCTTCTTTAGTCTTGATTAGAAAGTCTTTTGCTTGTAATAGGTCTGCAATAGCAATATTTAATGAGCTGTCATCTCCAATAAAACCATCCGGAAAAGTCCGATAGCTCTTTATCCATGGCAATTTTTTCAGAGGAATGTCTTCGGGTTTCATGTAAAGCCCGGCAAATGGGACATGCAAGCATTTTGCAATATTCTTTGCCTGAATAAAAGTTGGTCTGAGCGTATCAGATAGATCGGACCATTTTGAGATTTTATCTTCAGCATATTTTGTTTCCTTCGCTATATAAGCGCAAGTAACTTTCTTCGCTTCACATATCACATGGAGCGTTTCTTTATTAATCAATGCTTGCGTGGCCATTCAATCACCTCCCCCGAAAAGTATTAGAATCCTGCATTTATGCTACCCAGTTATATCCCATGAGCACCTGATCTACAATATGTTCAAAGACCACATTGCTCTTTATCGTGAATATCTCACGATCATAGCTATCCGGTAGATGTCTATTAAGACTTTCTATGATCTCAGCTTTCACTTTTTCTTTTGGCTGCGGGTCATTCTGCCAGCCGACAACAAAAAGTTCATTTTTCTTTGATAGCAAGGTATTGCAAAGCTCTTTAGCTGCAAGCTTAACTTTCTGTTCCTCTGCTTTGCTTAGCTTCTCTTTGCGAAGTAAATCGAACAGTTCCAGTTCCTCTTCAGTCAATTCCTCTTTAATGTGCCGTTCTTCCTCTGCTCGAAGTTCCTCCATGAACTTCAGGATTTTCTCGTAGAAGTCATCAGTTTGCGAACCTCCGGCATTATATGCATCAATGATAGCTTTGAAGCGTTCGGCAAAATTAGAACGGGTGACGTTGCGCTTCAGCATCTGCTGCAACTTCTTTTCGATATGCTGCCGCAGGTCGGCGATTTCAAGGTTTTTGTTCTTTGTGTGTTTCATCTTTTCACGCAGTTCATCAATGTCTATTACAGAAAGGTCTATCTCCTTTCCGTTTTCGTTGATGGTATAAGTAATAGCTTCCTCGGCAACTAACACACTTTGGTCGAGTAGTTCGCTTATGCGTTCTTTCCCCGCTTCCAACTTTTCTGGGCGGATTTTTCCCTCGACGACACCGCGCAAGTAGAGGATTGCGTCCTTGAATCTCGGGTCAAAGTCCATCTTAAAAATATCAGGACGCAGGGACTCGTAGAGGCTCTCTACCGTATTGGCGAGAACCTTGAACTCGTTTCGTATTTCGTCATTTCCGACAATTATATTTGCGTAGTCTCCGAACAGAGCAAGGTTCTTAAAAACACTACTGTCTGTGACGACATTGTTTAAGTTGACTCCTTGAAGCAAACAAAAGTCAAGGGTCGCCTGGATTGCTTCATTCAACTGATTAAGCAGTTTTTCTATATCCTTAACGGGTATTAAGCCTTCGGTATCCGTAGCGTAGTCGGCAAGGGCGCGCTTTAGGTACTTGAACACGTCAAGGAAGTCCACAATAACGCCGTTTTCCTTGCCAGGGAATACACGGTTTGCCCTTGCAATGGTTTGCATAAGCGTGTGACTCTTCATTGGCTTGTCAAGATACAGCGTGGAAACTGACGGGGCATCAAAGCCCGTCAGCCACATTGCACAGACGAATACAAGCGAGAGCGGATGGTTCGGGTCTTTGAAGTTGTCCTCTATATCCAGTCCGTTCTCATCGACAGTGGTCATACGTTGGCGATGGGCGATTACAGACAATCCCTCTTTGTTGAATTTTTCCTCTTCTTTGTCCTCTTCGCTGATGACTACGGTCATTTGCACACTACGCATATAGTCGCGCAGATCTTTCAACGCGGCCAGTTCATTGTGGTCAGATTTCGCTGAAATAGCAGCATTCAGCTTTTTGATTTTCTCTTTCCAATAGAAGCTGACTTTATCATACATCTTCACCGCCGTGAATTTATCCACGGCAATGACCATACCCTTGCCGCGAAAACCGCGACGAGGGAAGTGGTAGACTATATGCTGCGCCACGGCGTCCAAACGGTCGTCGCGCTTGATGACCTCGAGTTCTTGTGAATAGTGGTTCTCAAGTCGCTTTTGTTCGGCTTCAGTCAAATTTTCATCTTCGAGAATATCCGCGAAGTCGCTTTCGAGGAAGTCGTTCTGCAGTTCTACCTCTGGCACGCGCTTGACGTAGTAGAGCGGCACAGTGGCGTTATCCTTAATGGACTCGGCAAAGTTATACTCACTGACATAATCGCCGAACCATTGGTTGGTAAGCCTCTTGCTGCCGAGCAGCGGCGTGCCGGTGAATGCAAAGAACTGTGCGTTAGGCAGCCCCCTCCGCATATTATCCGCCAAGTCCTTATATTGAGTGCGGTGCGCTTCGTCAACGAATACGATGATGTCGTCCCGCTCCGAAAGAATCGGATACTTCTTACCCTTGTCATAGCGGAATTTATGAATAAGTGTGAAAAGAATACCTTTATTGGTTGTCAAATCCTCGCGCAGTTTGGTGCTGTTGGCGGGCTGGCACTTTTCCTCTTCGCTCATAAAACCGGAACGAAGGAATGTCTTGTAAATCTGACCGTCCAAATCGTCACGGTCGGTAACGACCAGAAATGTAAAATTGCCGACACTCTTGCGGCGTATCTTCCGTGCCAACATAACCATAGAGTAGCTTTTACCGCTACCCTGCGTATGCCAGAACACGCCGAGTTTACCTTTTTTGTCCCCGTCGAGAATGCCGCGATTCTCAAAAGAGCGGAAAGCGTTGTTCACGCCGAGATACTGGTGGTTCTTTGCGATGATTTTACTCTTGATAATACCGCCCTTGCGCTGGTCGAATAGAATGAAGTTTTCTATGTAGTCAATCAGGGCGGACGGTTCGCACAATCCGCGAATGAAATACTCCAAGCTGACACACTCGTCCTTGATGGCTTTACGGTCGGGATTTTCCTTTTCATCGGCAAGCTTCAGCCACTCAAAGAAATGCTCGTAACCCGCTGAAAAACTGCCGAGGCGGGTTTCCATCGCGTTACTCAGAATGCAGATTTGATTGTAGTTAAAAAGCCACGGAATGTCACGGCGGTAATCGGTCAGGTTCTTATCGTAGGCATTTTTGACGTTGATATTTGAGTTTTTAAGTTCAATAAAAACGAGCGGCAGACCATTGACAAAGATAATCAGGTCGGGCCTGCGCCAGTAGGTATTGCCTTGAATCCACATTTGTGAAGCGACTATGAAGCTGTTGCTTGCCGGGCTTTTAAAATCTATAAGCCGTAAGGTAGCTTGGGTTTCGCGTCCGTCTTTTTTATACTTGACTTTTATCCCGTAAAGGATTTTCTGATAGTGCTTGAAATTGTCTTCCAACGGGTCACCGTGGGTATTCTGGCACAGTTCGATTGCCGTGCGCTTTACAACATCCGCTGGAATGTCGGGGTTGAGTTCGCACAGCTTGTCGGTAAGCACCTGTGGCAGAACCACTTGCTTTTTGTTTGCTCTGTCCGTGCCGTCGGGCAGGGTTTCCCGTTCGGGGGTATAGCAATCAAGCCGGCTGTATACTGGGTACAGCGATACGATCAGCTCTATGGCTGCTTTTTCAATCATATCCTCGGTTATGATTTTTGCCATTTGCTACACCTCCAGTTTACCGCTCATCAAACGGGGCAAGAGCATGTCCCGCTGACGGGCAAGGTTTTGAGATTGCTTGTGCAATAGCTGCCTTTCAGCTAATAGCGGCGAAACATACTCCGAAAAACCTGATAGCATCTCCTCGTTTGGTACGACAATTTTAAATCGCCGTATGAAAGTCAAACCAACAAATTGTTGTGATGCACCATTGGTCTGTGCTTGAAAAATATCTTGCATAGTCTGGCTTGTTAATAGTAAGTATAGATATGCTGTTTTCGTTTTGCTTTCAGGCTTGAAAATGATTACGTTTTTCACGCTGAATTCTCGATAATAATCAACAATGCAGGTACTACCCACAGTCCCTATGTTGCTGAAAAGAATATCGCCTGTTTCAAGCCCGCTCCTCTTGCTGATACTTGCATGGTCAGCTTCACTTATCATGTATGCACTATCAAAGTCAATGAAGCCGTTTGAAATGCAACGCCCCGTAATAAGCGGAACACCGAAATCGGTTTGTTTTGGAGTATCGTGTGTTCCATCGGTGACATGGGTGAAGGTCGCTATGCGCTTCACTT
>Ga0265294_10009101_pt1 | contig 11491 bp, 6 predicted proteins | sample MunlanPumphouse3_FD_192504 | JGI IMG/M metagenome (GOLD analysis project Ga0265294, IMG submission 192504) | Groundwater microbial communities from a municipal landfill in Southern Ontario, Canada - Pumphouse #3 | ecosystem: Environmental > Aquatic > Deep subsurface > Groundwater | place...
TGTGATATCACCAGATTTTCCTATAGCTCTTGGAATTTTAACAAGAATATCTCCAGATCTTACTTTTTTACCGTTTTCTACAACAATATGTGCTCCTACAGGTAAATTGTATTGACGAAGCTCAAGTTTGTTTTCGTCCATAATTTTGAGAGTAGGGTTTTTAGACTTATCCCTAGACTCTATAATTACCTTTTCTTTATGGAGTGAGTATTCATCGGCTGCTTCTTCACGGAAAGTAACTCCTTCTATTAAACCATCATATACTATTTTACCACCAATTTCGGCTATAGTAAGTGCGTTATATGCATCCCATTCGCATATTTTGTCTCCTTTCTTTACCACATCGCCATTTTTATAATAGAGTAGGGCTCCGTAAGGAATGTTATGGTTAGATAGTACAATACCTGTGTTCACATCTACGATGTGCATTTCGGCGGTACGACCAATAACAATTTCATGTTTCTCTTTAGCGTCGGTTTCTTTTATGAGTGTTCTTAACTCTTCAAATTCAATTCTACCATCGTAACGGGCAGTAATCTCACTTTCAGATGCTATGTTAGAAGCAGTACCACCTACGTGGAATGTACGAAGAGTAAGCTGGGTACCTGGCTCACCAATTGATTGAGCAGCAATTACACCAACAACTTCGCCTATCTCTACCATTTTACCTCTAGCAAGGTTACGACCATAACATTTGGCACAAACACCTTTCTTTGATTCGCAGGTTAGTACTGAACGTATTTCTACTTGCTCAATTGGCAAACTTTCAATAAGTTCTGCTATTTCTTCTGTAATTTCTTGACCTGTATCTACTATTTTCTCGCCTGTTAAAGGGTTGTAAATATCATGGACAGATGTACGGCCTAGTATTCTATCGTATAGTGATTCAACTATTTCATCTTTATTCTTGATTGCAGTAGCAACAAGGCCTCTTAAGGTACCACAGTCGTCTTCGTTTATGATTACATCATGAGAAACATCAACTAAACGACGTGTAAGATAACCAGCATCTGCTGTTTTAAGGGCAGTATCGGCAAGACCTTTACGAGCACCGTGGGTAGAGATAAAGTACTCTAATACGGAAAGACCCTCTTTAAAGTTAGATAGAATAGGATTCTCAATAATTTCGGCCGATGAAGAGCTTGATTTTTGTGGTTTAGCCATAAGCCCTCTCATACCACAAAGTTGGCGGATTTGCTCTTTGGAACCCCTCGCACCAGAGTGGAGCATCATATAAACTGGGTTAAATCCGTTTCTATCGGTAGCAATTCTTTTTTCTACAATATTGGTCAATTTTGTATTTGTAGAGGTCCAGATATCAATTATTTGATTGTATCTCTCATTGTTAGTAATTAAACCATTGTTATATGAGAACATTATATTTTCTACCTGTTTGTAGCCATCTTCTATTAGAGTAGCTTTTTCTTCGGGTATAATAATATCTTCTAAGTTGAATGAAAGACCTCCTTTGAATGCCATCTTGAATCCAATATCTTTGATATCGTCAAGGAAGTTAGCTGTCTTGGCTACTCCTGCAACCTTAAGGATATTACCAATAATATCTCTTAATGATTTCTTTGTAAGGATTTCATTTATATAACCTACTTCTTTAGGAACAACTTGGTTGAAAATAACTCTTCCAACTGTAGTTTCTATTATTTGTGTCCCTTTCGAAAGATCTAAATAGTCTTTTGGAATCCTAACTTTTATCTCTGTGTGTAGAGCAACTCTGCCTTCGTTATATCCTATTATTACCTCTTCGGGGCCATAGAATGTCATTCCTTCTCCTTTCGAACCCGATAAAGGTTTAGTAATATAATACAGCCCAAGTACCATGTCTTGTGAAGGAACTGTAATAGGTGCTCCGTTTGCGGGGTTTAGAATGTTGTGTGAGCCCAGCATAAGAAGTTGTGCTTCTAATATAGCTGCATTACCAAGTGGAAGGTGAACTGCCATTTGGTCTCCGTCGAAGTCGGCATTAAAAGCAGCACATGAAAGAGGGTGTAATTGAATTGCTTTACCTTCTATCAGCTTTGGCTGGAATGCTTGAATACCTAATCTGTGGAGGGTAGGGGCACGGTTTAGCATAACTGGGTGTCCTTTCATTACGTTCTCCAGTATATCCCATATTACAGGATCTTTACGATCAACTATTTTTTTAGCCGATTTCACTGTTTTTACTATTCCTCTCTCTATGAGTTTGCGAATAACAAATGGTTTGAAAAGTTCGGCTGCCATATCTTTTGGGATACCACATTCGTGCATTTTAAGGTGGGGACCAACAACAATTACGGAACGTGCAGAGTAGTCTACTCTTTTTCCGAGTAAGTTTTGGCGGAAGCGTCCCTGTTTACCTTTAAGACTATCTGAAAGTGACTTAAGGGTGCGGTTTGCTTCTGTCTTAACTGCGTTTGATTTTCTTGAGTTATCGAATAAAGAGTCTACCGATTCTTGAAGCATTCGTTTTTCGTTCCTGAGAATTACTTCTGGAGCTTTAATTTCTATAAGTCTCTTTAGTCTATTATTTCTAATAATAACTCTTCTGTATAAATCGTTAAGGTCCGATGTAGCAAAACGGCCACCATCCAAAGGAACCAATGGACGTAATTCCGGTGGAATAACCGGGACTACTTTAAGTATCATCCATTCTGGTTTGTTTATAGCTTTAGATTCGCGAAAAGCTTCTACTACGCTCAGGCGTTTAAGTGCATCGGCTTTTCTTTGCTGTGAAGTTTCGGTTTCGGTCTTATATCTTAATTCATAAGAGAGTTCATCCAGTTTGATTCTTTCCAACATTTTAAATATTGCCTCGGCACCCATGCCTGCAATAAATTTGTTAGGATCGTTATCGTCAAGAGACTGATTCTCTTTAGGAAGTGATTCTAGTATTGTAAGATATTCATCTTCTGTAAGGAAATCGTGTTCTTTTACACCGTCGGCAGCTTTTGCACCTGCTTGTATTACAACATAACGTTCGTAATATATAATAGATTCAAGCTTTTTCGAAGGAATTCCAAGAAGATAACCTATTTTATTAGGGGTGCTGCGAAAATACCAAATGTGGGCAACAGGGACAGTAAGCGTAATGTGTCCCATCCTTTCACGCCTTACTTTTTTCTCTGTTACTTCAACTCCGCATCGGTCGCAAACAATTCCGCGATAGCGGATTCTTTTATATTTACCGCAATGACATTCATAATCTTTGTAAGGACCAAATATTCTTTCACAAAATAGCCCGTCTCTTTCTGGTTTGTAAGTTCTGTAATTGACTGTTTCTGGTTTTAGAACTTCACCGGACGATCTTTCCAAAATCTCTTCTGGAGAGGCCAGACTTATTGTGATTTTACTGAAATTGCTCTTTACCTTTATATCTTTCTTTGTAGACATGTTATTCTATTTCAAAGATTAGCTAATACAATATATAATTAATCAAGGGTTATGCTTAATCCTAAGCCACGAAGTTCGTGGAGAAGAACATTAAGCGACTCCGGAATACCCGGTGTGGGCATAGGGTCTCCTTTAACAATAGCCTCATATGCACGAGATCTTCCTGTAACGTCGTCAGATTTAATGGTGAGAATTTCTTGAAGTACATTGGATGCGCCAAAAGCTTCCAATGCCCATACCTCCATTTCTCCGAATCTTTGACCTCCAAACTGTGCTTTACCACCCAAAGGCTGTTGGGTAATAAGAGAGTAAGGACCAATCGAACGTGCATGCATTTTATCATCTACCATATGACCGAGTTTGAGCATGTATATTATACCTACTGTTGCCGGTTGGTCGAAAAGATCACCTGTCCCTCCGTCTCTTAGATATGTTTTACCATATTTAGGAACACCAGCTTTGTCTGTATAATCTGTGATTTCATCAAGTGTTGCACCATCAAAAATAGGTGTGTCAAACTTAATTCCAAGCTCTTTCCCTGCCCATCCAAGAACAGTTTCATAAATTTGTCCTAAGTTCATACGAGAAGGTACTCCAAGAGGGTTTAGTACAATGTCTACTGTAGATCCGTCTTCAAGGAATGGCATATCCTCGTCGCGAACAACTCTTGCAACAATACCTTTATTACCGTGACGGCCTGCCATTTTATCTCCAACTTTAATCTTACGTTTCTTAGCAATATATACTTTTGCTAGTTGCATAATTCCTGTTGGAAGCTCGTCTCCTATAGTAAGGTTATACTTTATTCTCTTGAGTTCGGCATCGTACTCTTTGTATGCGATTAGATAATTATTAATGAGCTGTTTGATAAGGTTATTAGTGTTCTTATCTGCTGTCCATTTTGTTGGATTAATGTTTTCAAAATCAATTTTTGAAAGATCTTCCGACTTAAATTCTGCTCCTTTTAAAATTATTTCAACTCCATAAAGGTCACTAACTCCTTGTGATGTTTTACTGTGTAATAGTGCTGTTAATCTTTCTATAAAGTTGTCGCGAAGATGGCCTGCTTTGCGAGTAAAGTTCTCTTCGGCTTGCTGAATCTGATTCTTAGATACGCTCTTACCCTTTTTTGAATTTTCTTTGGCTACCCTAGAGAATAGGCGTTTGTCAATTACAACTCCTCTTAATGAAGGGGATGCTTTTAGTGACGCATCCTTTACATCGCCTGCTTTATCTCCAAAAATTGCTCTTAGAAGTTTCTCTTCAGGAGAAGGGTCACTCTCACCTTTAGGTGTTATTTTACCAATTAAAATATCTCCGGGTTCAATGTTTGCACCTATTCGAATTATACCGTTTTCGTCAAGATCTTTTGTTGCCTCTTCACTAACATTAGGAATATCTGCTGTTAATTCTTCCATCCCTCGTTTGGTATCGCGAACTTCCATGGTGTATTCATCTACATGTATAGATGTAAAGATATCTTCACGAAGGAGTTTTTCCGAAATTACAACTGCATCTTCAAAGTTATATCCCTGCCAAGGCATGAATGCTACTTTAAGGTTCCTTCCTAAGGCTAATTCCCCTTTTTCGGTACCATAGCCTTCTGTTAGAATTTGATTTGCTACTACTTTTTCACCTTTAAAAACAATTGGTTTAAGTGTAACAGATGTATTCTGGTTTGTTTTTCTGTACAGAGGTAGTTTGTAAACTGTTATTTCAGGATCGAAGCTTACAAATTTTTCGTTTTCAGTCATTTCATATTTAACATGAATTTCCTTTGCATCTACGTAAACTATTTCTCCTTTACCTCTTGCTGTAATTTGTATTCTTGAATCTTGAACAACTGGGCCTTCCAAGCCTGTACCAACAATTGGTGCTTGGGGTCTAACAAGCGGTACTGCTTGTCTCATCATATTGGAACCCATAAGAGCACGGTTGGCATCGTCATGTTCAAGGAAAGGGATAAGTGATGCTGCAATTGATGCAATTTGGTTTGGAGCAACATCTACAAAGTGTACATCGTCTCTACCAACTACTGGATAATCTGCTCCATAGCGACATTTAATTCTTTCGTCGGTGATAAAACCGTCTTCTCTTAAATGAATGTTCGCTTGCGCTACCATTTTATCTTCCTCTTCCTCGGCACTCATATACATGATTCCTTTTCCGGTCATATCTACCTTTCCGTTATCTACTTTACGGTATGGAGTTTCTATGAATCCGAGTTCGTTAATCTTTGCATATACGCATAGCGATGAAATAAGGCCAATATTTGGTCCTTCTGGAGTTTCAATAGGACATAAACGGCCATAGTGTGTGTAGTGTACGTCACGTACTTCGAAACCTGCTCTGTCTCTAGAAAGACCACCTGGGCCTAATGCAGAAAGGCGTCTTTTGTGAGTCATCTCGGCCAATGGATTGGTCTGATCCATAAATTGAGAGAGTTGGCTGGTTCCAAAGAATGAGTTGATTACAGATGATAGGGTCTTGGCATTGATTAGGTCTATAGGAGTAAATACTTCGTTATCTCTAACGTTCATTCTTTCTCTAATAGTTCTTGCCATACGCGAAAGTCCAACTCCAAATTGGTTTGCTAACTGCTCCCCAACTGTGCGAATTCTTCTGTTGCTTAAGTGGTCAATGTCATCTACTATTGCTTTTGAGTTTATTAGCTGAATAAGATAGCGAATAATCTCAATGATATCTAGTTTTGTAAGAACTCTTGTTTCATCAGAAATGTTAAGATTCAATTTATGATTCAATCTATAACGTCCAACTTCGCCTAAGTCATATCTTTTATCGGAGAAGAATAGTTTGTCAATAACATCTCTAGCTGTAGCCTCGTCGGGTGGTTCAGAATTTCTGAGTTGGCGGTAAGTATAGAAGATTGCTTCTTTCTCTGAATTGGTTTGGTCTTTTTGAAGTGTGTTGTGAATGATTGCAAAGTCGTTGACATTTGCATCTTCTTTATGTAGTAAAATAGTATCTACACCAGATTCTAAGATTATCTCTAAGTGTTGCTCTTCCAGAACGGTCTCTCTGTCTAGTACTATGTCGTTTCTTTCTATATATACAACCTCTCCTGTATCTTCATCTACAAAATCTTCATTCCAAGTTTTAAGAACTCTTGCTGCTAGTTTACTACCAATGCATTTTTTTAAATTGGTCTTATTAACTTTTACTTCATTGGCTAATCCGAAAATATCTAAGATATCTTTATCACTTTCATATCCAATGGCTCTGAGGAGTGTTGTAACAGGTAATTTTTTCTTACGATCTATATATGCATACATCACGTTGTTGATGTCAGTTGCAAATTCGATCCACGATCCTTTGAAAGGAATTATTCTTGCGGAATATAATTTAGTTCCGTTGGCATGAACGCTTTGTCCAAAGAATACGCCGGGGGAACGGTGAAGTTGAGATACTACAATTCTTTCAGATCCATTTACTAAAAATGTACCTCTTGGAGTCATGTATGGGATGGTGCCTAGATATACATCTTGTATTACTGTGTCGAAGTCTTCATGTTCAGGATCGGTGCAATATAGCTTTAACTTTGCTTTTAACGGAACACTATATGTAAGTCCTCTGTCAAGACACTCATCTATTGTGTAGCGCGGTGGGTCTACAAAGTAGTCAATGAATTCAAGAACAAAATTATTACGTGTGTCTGTAATAGGGAATATTTCTTGAAAAACTTTATAAAGGCCTTCATTCCTACGATTTTCCGGTGTTGTTTCAAGTTGGAAAAAATCTTGAAAAGATTTTAACTGTACTTCTAAAAAATCCGGATAATTAAGAAGAGATTTAGAAGTTGCGAATGTAATCCGCTGATTTATATTTTTTTGCAACATTATGTTCGGATTGGTTGAAAATATAATAAAATAACGACAAAAAGGTTTAGAGCCTTAAATGGCCCTAAACCTGATATAATACCCCGATTGACGGGTTGTGGAGTTATTTAACTTCAACTTCCCCGCCCGCTTCTTCAATTTGAGATTTTACTTGCTCAGCTTCGGCTTTTGAAACTTTTTCTTTGATAGCCTTAGGAGCTGCATCTACAATTTCTTTAGCTTCTTTAAGACCAAGACCAGTAATTTCTTTAACAACCTTAACTATTTGTAGTTTAGCTTGTCCTGCCGATGTAAGGATAACATCAAACTGAGTTTGTTCTACTTCTGCTGCTGGGCCTTCTGCTACTGGGCCTGCTACTACTGCTGCTGCTGCTGCAGGTTCAATTCCGTACTCGTCTTTAAGAATTTTTGCTAATTCTTGTACTTCTTTAACAGACAGGTTAACTAATTCTTCTGCAAATTTTTTGATATCTGCCATGGTTATAATTGTTTTTAAATGATTAATATTCTGTTATTCTTTTTCTGATAGGGTCTTTACAATACCTGCAATGGTACCGCCACCATTCGATTGAAGGGCAGAGACAACATTTTGCATTGGAGATTGTAATAGACCAATAATGTCACCGATAAGTTCTTCACGTGACTTAATTGAGATAAGTGCTTCAAGTTGATCTGCACCAACATATGCACATTCTTGTACGAACGCTCCTTTTAATACAGGTTTGCCGTGTTCTTTACCAAACTTTTTAATGAGTTTGGCAGGAGCATTAATGTTCTCAGCGAACATTATTGCTGTAGGACCTGTAAAAATTGGGAATAGATCTTTTGAGTCTGTCATGGTTGTTTTTTCAAGAGCTTTGATAACCAAAGTATTCTTAACAACCAACAGCTTGATATTCTGTTCAAAGCAAGCACGACGTAACAATGCAGTCTTTGCGGCGTTTAGGTCGGAAATATCTGCTAAATAAAAGTTCGGAGTTACTTTAAATTGTGCTGCCAGACTCTCAATAATTTGTGTTTTTTCTTCTTTTTTCATAAAACATTAGTTATTTTATTCAGCAGCATTTATTGCTTTGCTATCTACATTAATACCAGGACTCATGGTAGATGAAATAAAGATACTTTTCACATATGAGCCTTTAAGTGCCTGAGGTTTCAGTTTAATAACTGTATTCAGAAACTCAGAAGCATTATCTATAAGTTTTTCAGATTCAAATGATACTTTACCTATAGAGGCATGAATAATACCTGTTTTATCTACTTTAAAGTCTATTTTACCGGCTTTAACTTCGGAAACAGCTTTGCCAACCTCCATTGTAACAGTACCTGTTTTGGGGTTTGGCATAAGACCTCTAGGGCCTAATATCCTTCCGATTGCACCAATTTTAGCCATAACAGAAGGTGTGCAGATAATAACATCTACATCTGTCCATCCATTTTTAATTTTATCTATATAGTCTTCTAGACCTACATATTCTGCTCCTGCAGCGGTGGCTTCGGCCTCTTTATCTGGAGTACATAGTACCAAAACACGAACAGTTTTACCTGTGCCGTGTGGAAGAGTCACAACGCCGCGTACCATTTGGTTCGCTTTACGAGGGTCCACTCCTAAACGAACAGCCATGTCTACAGATGAATCAAATTTAGTAAAAGAAATTTCTTTTATTAGTTTGCAAGCATCTGCAAGCTTGTATTGCTTGTCGGGGTCTACCTTGGCGTATACTATTTTCTGATTTTTTGTTAGCTTACTCATATTCGCAGGATTTTTTCTATTTTATATCATTGGGAAAATCCCCTGAAACAGTGATACCCATGCTACGTGCAGTACCAGCTACCATGTTCATGGCAGATTTAATGGTAAATGCATTCATGTCGGGCATTTTATCTGTAGCAATCTCGCGGATTTGTTCCCATGTTACAGAGCCTACTTTGTTACGGTTAGGTTCAGCCGAACCAGATTGAATTTTCGCAGCTTCTTTTAATTGTACTGCAACAGGAGGTTGTTTTACTATAAAAGTAAATGATTTATCACTGAAAACAGTAATAATCACAGGTAAAACTTTACCTGCTCTGTCCTGTGTGCGAGCATTAAATTGCTTGCAAAAATCCATTATGTTAACACCCTTTGATCCTAATGCCGGGCCTACCGGAGGTGAGGGATTGGCTGCTCCGCCTTTAATTTGCAATTTAATGAGAGCGGCAACTTCTTTAGCCATAATGATTGATTATTTATTCTTTAATTACTTGAACAAAATTAAGTTCCAAAAGAGTTTTTCTTCCAAAAATCTTAACCATAACTTTGAGCTTCTTTTTATCTTCAAGGATCTCTTCTACAGTTCCATCGAAACCGTTGAAAGGACCATCGATAACTTTTACAGGCTCTCCGATTATAAATGGAGTGATGTTTTCTTCTTCTTTTTCGGCAAGTTCATCTACATGGCCCAAAATTCTGTTTACTTCTGATTGACGAAGTGGAACAGGTTCTTTATCCTTACCAGATTTCTCTGTAAGAAAGCCTGAAACATGAGGTAAGTTGCGAATCAGATGTTGAATTTCTCCGGTTAAAGTGGCCTCAATAAGAATGTAACCGGGATAAAAAATTCGTTCCATACTAACTTTTTTACCATTTTTTACTTGGTAAATTTTTTCAGTAGGAATAAGTACTTGAGAAACGTAGTCTTCAAGATTTAATCTTTTAACCTCATTTTCTATGTACTCTTTGGCTTTTTTTTCTTTACCGCCGGCTGCCCTTATGACATACCAATTTTTGGAATTATCACTCATAAGATTAGTACAACATGTTGTAAATAAAAGTCATTATATTCCTGAACCCTAAGTCCATACTAAATATGACTAAGGCAAATATCAGAGAAGCGATCATTACTACAATGGCCGAATTCTGAAGCTGAGACCAAGTTGGCCAGCTCACCTTTTTTACTAACTCAGTATACGATTCCTGAAGGTATAATCTAATTTTGTTCATTTTTTTATGTTTGCGGCTTGAGACAGTGGAAGCTATGCTCTTACCGATTACTTTAACTCCCCTCGCGTAACCGACGGTGTTGCAGGGGCAGAGCGACTCGAACGCCCATCAATGGTTTTGGAGACCACTATTCTACCCTTAAACTATGCCCCTATGTTAGAATATAAGTTAGTCATTATTTTGTGACTAACTTATATTTAATTTGGTTTTGTTAGTCTAACAACTCAGTTACTTGACCTGCACCTACTGTACGACCACCTTCGCGAATTGCGAAACGAAGTCCTTGGTTAATTGCAACAGGGTAGATAAGTTCAACTGTAATAGTTACGTTATCGCCAGGCATAACCATCTCTGTTCCTTCTGGAAGCATAATTTCTCCAGTTATGTCAAGAGTACGAATAAAGAATTGTGGACGATATCTATTGTGGAAAGGGGTATGACGGCCACCTTCATCTTTCTTAAGTACGTAAATCTCTGCTTTGAATTTTTTATGAGGAGTGATAGTACCTGGTTTAGCAATAACTTGACCACGTTTGATTTCGCTTTTTTCAATTCCACGAAGTAACAAACCTACGTTATCACCAGCTTCACCTCTGTCAAGAATTTTACGGAACATCTCTACACCTGTAACGGTAGATTTCTTAGGAGCTTCCCCAAGACCGATAATGTTAATTTCTTCGCCAGTTTTGATTATTCCTGTTTCAATACGACCAGTAGCAACTGTACCACGGCCAGTAATTGAGAACACGTCCTCTACAGGCATTAGGAATGGTTTTTCGTTATCGCGTTTAGGAACCGGAATATAGGTATCAACTGCATCCATTAGTTCCATAACTTTGTCTTCCCATTGAGCATCTCCGTTCAAAGCACCAAGAGCAGAGCCACGAATAATAGGAGCGTTATCGCCATCATATTTATAGAAATTTAATAGTTCACGAACTTCCATTTCCACTAAATCAATCATCTCGGGATCGTCAACGATATCTACTTTATTAAGGAAAACAACAATCTTAGGTACATTTACTTGACGGGCAAGAAGAATGTGTTCACGAGTTTGAGGCATAGGGCCATCTGTTGCAGCTACTACAAGTATAGCACCATCCATTTGAGCAGCACCTGTAACCATGTTTTTTACGTAGTCGGCGTGACCTGGACAATCAACGTGTGCGTAGTGACGCGCTGCTGTCTGATACTCAATGTGTGCGGTGTTAATAGTAATACCACGCTCTTTTTCTTCAGGAGCGTTGTCGATCGAGTCAAATGA
>Ga0265294_10009102_pt1 | contig 11491 bp, 11 predicted proteins | sample MunlanPumphouse3_FD_192504 | JGI IMG/M metagenome (GOLD analysis project Ga0265294, IMG submission 192504) | Groundwater microbial communities from a municipal landfill in Southern Ontario, Canada - Pumphouse #3 | ecosystem: Environmental > Aquatic > Deep subsurface > Groundwater | place...
TTACAACTTATCAATTAACATAGAACACTTTCCACTTGGGATTGGAAGCGTCTTTTTCTTTTTTTCATCAAGGATTTCAATAGTAAAATAATATAATTTTTCACTCTCAAGTCTAATTTCCCATCCACGAACATTCTTATTACTCAAAATAGTAATGAAATTCCTTTTAAGTGAAAGATTTTCAATCCCCATAACCTCTAGGCTAGGTACAGTCCAATATACAGTCTTTCTAGGAAGCGAAATTTCAAAGCCAATTATATTTTCAATCATAAGGGTAATTGAAAGAAGACATACTTGAGAGAGATCCTTTTTTATAGGAAATCCTTCTTTTTCTCCCTCAACCCAATGAGGAAAACCTTCTTTATCAGTGAGATAAGCTCCCCATATATCTCCCTTTCGATTATCTTCAGGATTTAAAGTATCTATAATAAAATACAAAGTTCTAATTGCACATTCACGAGCAAAAACGGCTTCTCCATATTTTTCAAGTCCTTTTATAACCATATAGGTAAAAGCTGGAATAACTGAACCAGTATGTCCATCGCCTTTCTCATTGTAGCATTCACTATCAGAGCTTACACAAGGGAATGGATTATCAGTACCAAAAAATTCAGGATCTTTTAGATACTTTATCAAACTAGCCGCTCTTTCATCATTTGGAATTTCCGCCAGCATCGTCCAAAAACAACCAATATGCTTTAAACTTAATTTATTCTCATCCTTATCAAGATCAAAATAAAACTTCTTCTCTGAGTCCCACATAAGATTGTTAATTCTTGTTTTAAGTGCAAAATACATTCTCTTAAATCTAAAGCTAAGTTCTTTATCATTTAGAATATCACCGATATAAGACATATAAAGTGCATTCATGGCAAGTTGAGCATTAAAATCTACCGGATAAAAAACATCATCTCTAGGTAAATTCCCTAAATCCAAAGCCTCAACAGGAACACAGAATAAACCATTTTCTTGTCTAAAAGTGGCTTTAATCCAGTCAAAATACTTCTCTAACTTTGGTACAATTTCTTTCAGTCTTTTCTTATTAGCAATTTTATGATAAAAGAAAAACTCTACATAAGCCAACAATGGGATACAAATTCCCTCAGGATTTTCTTCAGACAAAACAGGCATTCCGTCCTCAATTCCATAATCACATCTAATAGCTCCATCTTCTTCTTGTTTACTATAAAAATAATCAACCATCGGAAAGGGAGAAAAAGTTTGATTGCTGTAATTAAGAAAAAGAGAGCTTAAACAATTTTCATAAAGATTAAAAGTCGTTTGACCTTCGCGTCCCAAATAGACCCCCTCAAACTTATTCGTTTGAGTGCCCTCTTTTTTGTTATCTAAAATCCTAACCCAAGATCTGTCATATAAATCAATAAAGTCTTGGTCGTAAAAATTAATTTTTGGTAATACTTCGTTACTCAAGAAAATAAACTCCTTAAAAAAATACCCAATTAACATAAGCCAATCGGGGTCATATACCATAATACATTATGTTCTGGATACAGTCAAGGATAAAAGAAAAAAAAATCTTTCATAACTCTTGATACAGTAAAAAATTATTTTTTTTATCAAGTTTTTTTTAATTTTTTTTGTAAAATTTTGTTTTATACAGTTTTCCTTACTAGGCTGTTTCTTCCGGCCGACTTAAAAGTTTTATGGAACCTTGGTTTAAAAACAACTCAGCCTTTCTAACATTCCTTGAAATTTCCTCTCCATCAACATGTATTGGAAGAGTTCCATTAAGTGCTTCAATCTTAACATGTGTACATCTTACACAACAAAAATTCGGGAATTTTAACTGTGATCCATTTAGGAACTTCATAGCATTTGACAAAAGCTTTTTATTTGGTATTTCCTCTTTTGTAAAAACAACATCAAATAAGCCATCATCAATTTCAGCTTCAGGTCCCATATAAAATGCGCCCCCCATCCTTTTTCCATTACAAATTGAAATTTGTTGGGTATTAATACTATAGAGTTTTTCATCCAAAAAAAGATTTAGCTTTACAGCTTTTGGAGCATTCAAAAGAATCTTTATCAAAGCACATACATAGCTAAAAACACCACTAATGTGCTTGTAATCACTGGCAACAAAATTGACCAGAGGTTCAAACCCAAGACCACAACCATTAATAAAATAACGTTTCTTATTTAAATTTTCACAAATTAAGTAACCAGAGTCAATTGTTCTAATAAAACCATTGGCAATGACTGCTATAGACTCTTCAATTTTTAAAAGAAGCTTTGCAGAAAAAGAAAAGTCATTCCCTCTACCAATGGGAAGAACCCCAAATGCACACATGTTTTTTTCTTCAATAGAATAATCCTTCTTTGCTTGAAGAATTCCATGTATGCATTCATTACAGGTTCCATCACCACCGGCAGCAACAATGACTTCCTCTTTATTAACTACTGCATTATAAGAGAGCTTGATTGCATCTTCTTTCTCTTTAGTTAAAACCAAATTAACCTTGATTCCAAAGGAATTAAATCCTTGTAGAATCTTTTCTTTCATTCTAATTGCTTTTCCTTTAGCTGCATTAGGATTCAAAATTATATAAACTGAACGAACTTTCATCGTAACTCCCAAATTAATATATATTAATGATATCACAGAAAAAGAAAAAAAATCAATTTTTATTTAAAATGTTCAACTTCGAATCCAGAAATAGCACCAAGTTTCTTAATATCCTCAATATGATTACCATAAACCATACATAAATGGTTACCATAAAGGCCTTCGGCTTGTCTCTTTCTAAATTTCCTTACTCCACCTTTTACGTAAAAATAACTTTCAGGACTACAGTAAAGTTCTTTGAATTCACTACCAAGAATTTCAGCTTCAGCTACCAAGACCTTATCTCCATGTCTATTAAATCTAGCCAAAGTAACTGTTTTCTGTGGAGCATCTTTATATAAATCAACCTGCATCTTTGAACCAAAACCTTCATATGTGAAGTGTCCCATTTGATAAGGAAGGTTTTCTTTATCATATCCAGCCATCTTAAGAGAAGGAACAGCATGGTGAATTTCAAGAACATCTTCATCAAAGGTTAAAGTAGGATCAAAAAGAAGTTTAGGCATACCAAGAGTATTTGTAACATCACTATCTTTTTCAACAAGAACAGAATTTCCCATGTATACTGCACTATTTGTAAGGTATGTCAAAAAGGTCATAGTAAGCAAAGCTCCAATGTCTTCTTCACAAGCTGAAGGTATTTCTTCATCTTTTAACAAAGAATGACAAAGACAAGGAGTAATTTTATGAGCATAAGGTAATCTTGAAGCACAAAGTTCCTTACATGAAATTGTAAAACCATTGCAATCATAAGATTCCATCATAGATTTTACAGCTTTGTAAAATTTTACATCACTAGAAACAAATTCTTTCTTAATAGTACTTTTAGTAGAATCAGAAAGGATTTGATCTGCTTTTTTTTCAATATCTTCAGTCATTTCCATCTTATCCATTAAATCAAAAATATTTCTAAAAGTTATTCTATTGTTTCTTATTCCGTAACGTTTGTATAAGTCAAAAAGATCTGTGGGATTAGCATAACCAGTTGCTGTAATCTGTTCAGTTGCTGAGAGAATTAACCATTTTGTGCTTTTTACAGCTTTTTGTACCTGAAGAAGGCGAAGTCTTTCATTGTATTCTTTATAATCATGAGCAAACCAAGCATCTAAGCCAAGATCAATGTAATAAGGAATTACATCAAGAGGTGTAGGTCCTTTGTTAATCATTGTTACAGGTTTTCCAAAAATATCTAAACCAGGAACTCTGTAAGTAATTAAAAAAAGATCTGTTTTCTCGTTGTCTTTTTTTACCTTATCCAGTTCTTTTTGAGGAACTACAAACTTCTCATCAAATTCCATGTAAACTGGTTCCAGAACATTAGCATATTTACTATCAATATTGGCCATAAGTTCTTTTTTCCAAAGCTTAAATTGCTCCTTTCCCGTTCTTACTTCAAATACAGGGTCAAGCTCTTCCTTTGTCCCAACTCTACATGGGCCTTCCCATATTCCAGTATGTACCATATTACTGAAAACAGGTTTTACATTAATTCTGACATCAATTGCTTTTTTCATTTTATTCTCCTATCCGAAACTTGAGTTTCGTCTATTATCATTTTTAAAACTTTCTCTATGCTTTCTCTTCTATGTTCATCAAGCAAGCCCACAACTTTGACACTGTTCATCAAAAAAAATTCTGAGTTATTTACTTCTGTGAATGAAGAGCCTTCATATATTTCCTTCATTGCTACTAAAAGCCCTTTTAAAATCAAAGAATCACTCTCAACCTCCATATGAATTCTTTTATTTTCTGACCAAACTTGAACCCAGGCTCTAGAAATACAACCTTCAATTAAATACTTGTCACTTCTTGACCCTTCTCCTACTGAAAAAGCTTTGTTAAAAAAATAATCAAACTGCTTTAATTCAGTGTCTAAAGCATCCAGTTCTTTAATAATTTTTTGTTGTCGACTTATTAAAGTTCCCATTTACTCATCCTTTCTTTTATCTGCTTTAAACTAGAAATCAAAAAATCTATTTCTTCTTCGGTGTTAAAAAAAGCAAGGGAAACACGAACTAAGCCTTCTTTGTTAAGTCGTTTTAATAGTGGCTGTGCACAGAGCTTTCCTGATCTAACACAAATATTCCTTGTAGCAAGAAACATTGCGATGTCATTAGAATTTATTCCCTCAATAGAAAAACTAACTATTGGGGCACTGTTTTCCCTTCTAGAAAACATTTTCAAACCTTCAACTTGACTCATCCTATCAAAAATATAATTTTTAAGAGACTTTTCTCTTTCTTCCAAAGTTTTCAAACCTTGAAGGTTTAACCATTTAATTGCACTAGCCATACCTACAATTCCAGCAAGATTTAACGTTCCAGCTTCAAATTTGCTGGGAAGATTTAACCACTCTTGTCTTGCAACATTTAAAACCATGTCTCCACCAAATTTTGGAGGGCTAAGACTATCCATTATTTCAGCTTTTCCATAAAGTACTCCAACTCCTGTTGGTCCATAAATTTTATGAGCTGAAAACACTGCAAAATCACAATCGATTTCTTGAATGTCTAATTTCTTGTGTGCAATAAATTGAGAAGCATCAACAATAACAAAAGCTCCTTCAAAGTGGGCTTTTTCAATGATTTCTTTCAAATCAATATAGTCTCCTGTTACATTAGAACAAGCTGAAATAGCTACTAATACGGTATTGCTATCAATTAAATCTAAAACTTTTTCCTTCTTTAAACTTCCATCTTTTTCGCATGAGGCAACTCTTAATTCAGTTTTTCCCATCAACCATGGAATAAAATTTGAATGATGTTCAAGTTCGGTTGTAACAATATTATTTTCAGTGAAATCCATTGAAGAAAATAGACTGGTGGTAATTAAATTAAGACTTTCTGTTGCGCCAGAAGTAAATATTATTTCTTTTTTACTCTCAGCATTTATAAAATTCTTAACAAGAGTTCTACTCTCATCAATCTTACTTTCAGATCTAAGGCTTCCTTTGTATCCACCACGATGAATATTAAAACAATCTTTTTCATAATAGGTTGAAGTTTGATCAATACAAGCTTTGCAAGTGGGTGTAGTAGCTGCATTATCAAAATATGTTATTTCTTGCTCTAACAAAGGGAAGCTATCTCTTAATTCTTTAAGATTCATTAAAGTCTCCTTTATTTGCAAAGTTAATTAAATCTTCAATATCACTACATTTATCATATTGCTCGTCTGTAAGATGAAAATCAAATTTCTTTTCAATTGCCATAATTAATAATGCCTTTTTTTGAATGATGGCATTTGTATTATGGCAGTCAACTTTTGTTAGAGAAAGAAGTTGTTTTGAATCAATTAATTGGTCTTTTTTTGCCATTAATTGGTTTTTAAAGCTAATAATTACAAGTTTTTCAAGATTTGTTTCATCAATATCTTCTGGCAAAGATAATAAATAAAAAATCTCTCTTTCAATTTCTGAATTCTCTTTTTTTCTCATGACAAAATAAAGTATAAACCTTTATTTCTAAGTTTTTTCTAAGTTATTCTCTTTTTTTTTGCAATTCTTGGAAATTTTGAATTAACATAGCCCTATATTAATGTTATACTCCCAAATATGAACAAACTAAATAAACTAGAAGAGACAATTTATTCTGATTATGATATTCAGCATAAAATTACAAATTATAATGAAAAGTTCTGTTGCCACACTCACAAAGATTTCGAAATATTCTTTACAAATTGTGAGGGCGTGGTTGGAACTATAGGACAAAAGAACTACACCTTAAAAAAAAATACAGCAGTTCTTTTAAACACTTCAGATTCCCATTGGTTTGGGTGTACAAGGAAAAGCGATTTTGATCGTTACGTAACATTATTCAAACTTGAATTTTTGAACCACGTTTCAACTCAAAATACCAATCTTTTAGATTGCTTTTATTATCGACCTTTTCCCGACCCGCAAATTTTAGAACTTACGGACGAAGAAGCACAACAATTTATAAAGCTTCAAGAAACAATTATTGAAGTTATTAATAGAAAAAATCCGGAAGCTTTTGGCAAGGATTTAGAAATTGTAATAAATTATGCAAAGTTGCTTCTTCTTGTAAATAGAATATATAGGAAACATCATCATATTTATTCTACAACTACAATTGGAAAAGAACACAAACTTGTGTATAAAATAATTAATTACATTAATAGAAATTATTTTGAAGAAATTACTTTAGATAATCTTTCAGAAGAATATAATATTGATAAGTTTACACTGTGTAGAATTTTCAGCAAGGTTACCAGTGTTTCTCCAATCAAATATTTGATAAATTGCAGGCTTAATAAAGCAAAAGAACTACTTCAAACAGACATGACAATTGAAAAAATTTGTTTTGAATGTGGTTTTAACAACCTATCAAATTTCAGCAAATCCTTTAAGGCTCATTATTTAATTTCTCCGAAATCATATCAAATGAAAGCCCGAAAAGAAAAACTAAAAGCATAATAAGGAGTTACCAATGAAATACGGTTATTGTACAGGATTCGCAACTATCCCTTTATGGGAAATAAACAAAGCTCTAATTCAGGAAATCGCAAAAGCAGGTTATGATTTTGTGGAATTTCCTTTAATGAGCCTAGTAGAGCTATCAAATAATGATTTTAATGAGATATTGGATTTAGTAAAACAACTTAATCTTAAATGCAATTCAACCTGCAATTTCTTCCCAGAATCAATAAAACTTCAAGCTCCAGAATTTGATAAAATGAAATTTACCTCTTATCTTGATAAAGCTTTTGAAATAGCTGTTTCGATTGGAGCTAAGAAAATTATTTTTGGAAGCGCTGCAGCCAGGAAAAGAGACGAGAAAAAGATTTCAAAAGACGATGCAAAAAAGCAAATAATTTCTCTTTTAAAAGATTATATTGGCCCAAAGGCCGCTAAAAACAACATTCAAATACTTATCGAACCTATGAGCTATTCCGCAGGAAATGTAATAAATACAATACTTGAAGCCGATGAAATCGTTAAAAAAACTAATCATCCAAATGTGAAGCTAATGATTGATTTACTCCACATGCAAAATAACAAGGAGCCCGTTGAGACCATTTTAGAAGTTTTAAAGGATGTTGAACACATTCATGTAAGTGATTTGGAAAGAGGGCTTCCTTTTGAAAAAATGAATCCGTTCCTTCTTAAAGCTTTCAACCTTCTAAGAAAAAACGGATATAATAATACCGTTTCATATGAAACGGTAAGTGGCTCTTTAAAAGAAATGACAAATGCTCTTAATCTTTTAAAGACACAAATTTATTAATATTCTACTTTAACACTGGTATGAGTTTCGGAGCTTTTATAAATTGCTTCGATAACTCGTACTGATTTACTGGCTTCCATACCTGTAATTAAAACTGGAGTTTTATCAACAATTGCATCAACTACATTCTGAAAACATTTCTGATGTCCAGAAGAATCAATTGCTTTTGGATCAGCTGCACCACCACCAGTGGTAGTAATATTTGAATACTTTTTAAAGAGCTCTTCATCGGCATCTGTACTATCTGAGAATTTCCAATAATCAAGATTTTCTTCTTCAATTACAGCACTTCCCTGACTTCCACAGATTTCTATTTTCTTATAAAATCCAGGATATACGGATGTAGCTCCTTCAATAGTCCCTAAAGCACCTGAAGCAAAACGAACAACTGCTACAGCAGTATCTTCAACCTCAATCCTCTGATGAGCCAAATTTCCAGTATAAGCCATGACCTCAGTAATAGGACCTGCTATCCACTGTAAAAGGTCAATTGCATGGATACTCTGGTTCATTAAAGCACCACCACCATCCATTGCCCAAGTACCTTTCCATGAACTTGAATCAAAATATTCTTGAGATCTAAACCATTTTACGAAAGCACTACAAAGAGTAATTTTTCCAAAACGTCCATCATCTACAGCTTTTTTTACAATGTTAGGAACCTCATGGTATCTACTCTGAAAAATTCCAGCAAGAATCACATTGTTCTCTTTTGCACAAGAAATCATGTTATCACATTTTTCAACTGTAATAGCCATTGGTTTCTCAGTAATTACATTCTTTCCATGTTTCATAGCCTCAATTGCTAATTTATCATGAGTTCCAGAAGGAGTGGCTATAGTTATTACTTGAATCGCCTTATCCGAAAGAAAAGCTTCGAAATCATCATAACCTTTAACTCCAGTTTCCTTACAATATCTACTTAAAGCAGCTTTACTTGAATCATATACTGCTACTATTTCAGCACCCTTCAGCGCTTTTATAGCAGAAAGGTGGAACCTTGCAATCATACCAGTTCCAATTATACCAAACCCAACTTTTTCCATTTTTCTTTCCTTAGTTTTCGACTTTATTTAGCCGTCTTTTTCTTTTTAAAAATTTTATTTGAAAATTTCATAAATGTTTTATTTTGTCCAACAATTAGAACAAGAATAAAAATCATGAAAATAATGGATATAGGTCTAGTAAAGAAACTTCCCCAAGATCCATCATGAAGGATTAAGGCCCTTCTTAAATTTTCATCTGCCATATTCCCTAAAATTACCCCCAGCAACAAAGGTGCCGATGGAATCTTGATATAAGACATTCCAACTCCTATCATACCAAAAACAATCATCATTTTAATATCAAAAAGTCTGTTGTTAACAACAAAAGCTCCAATAACACATAAAATGAAAACTACTGGCATAAGAATTCGGTCATCAACTTGAAGTATTTTAACGGTGTATTTTGAAATAACATTAGCAAGTAAAAGCATAACAAAAGATGCAAAAACCATGAATACTACAACAAAATAAAGAAATTCAGGTGTTTCACTCATTAATAGAGGACCAGGCCTGTAACCATGCATCCAAAAGGCTGCTAGCAAAACAGCTGCTGGAGCACTTCCAGGGACAGCAAGTGAAAGAACAGGAATAATAGCACCACCAATGGCTGCATTATTTCCACATTCAGAGGAACAGATACCATCATAACAACCTTTTCCCCACAATTCTGGGGTCTTTGATTTCTTTTTTTCTGCCCAATATGAAACCCATCCACCAGTATCTTCGCCAACTCCAGGGATAGCTCCCATACTCATTCCAAGTATTCCACTTCTCAAAATATTAAACCAGTTTCTTTTAAGAATTCGATTTCCATCTTTAATTTTATATTTTGAAATTGGTTTAGGTTTGTGTTTTGCCGAATTAAAGGCATTAATAACTTCAGGGAACCCAAATAATCCAATCATTACTGGAAGCAAGGAAATCCCTGAGGTAAGATTGATTTGTCCAAAAGTAAATCTTGGGAAAGAGTCCATTGTATCTCGACCGACGAGGGCAACTAAAAGACCAAAGAATCCTGAAATCCAACCTTTAATTGGATCACCACCACTGGTGAGATTTCCACATATTACAACACCAAAAACTGCAAGCAAAAACATTTCCTGCGAGTTAAACTTCAAAGCAAGACTTGTAAGCAATGGTGTAAATAAAACTACACAACAAATACTTATCAAAGTCCCGAAGAAGGATGATGAAGTTGCTACAAAAATTGCTAAACCACCTTCACCTTTCAACGCTAACGGGTGACCTTCAAGCGCTGTTGAAGCAGAAGCCGGTGTTCCAGGAATATTTAAAAGGATAGCTGACTGGTTTCCACCAGAAATAGCTCCAATATAAATTCCAAGCAAAACAAGTATTGCATATGGTCCCTCAAAGGAATATGTAAGACCAGTCAATAAAGCTACACCCATTGTAGCAGTCAATCCTGGTAACATTCCAAAGATTAAACCAACCAATACTGATAGAAAGAGACAGCCAATTCCTAGTGGAGAAAGTACAACTGCCAAAGACTGTGTTAAATAACTTATAAACATTTCTTACTCCTAAGGCATTGGTACGTTGAAAACGTACTCGAAAATCACAATAATTAAAACATCACTTAAAGCAGCTATTATAATAGCTTTTATAATGTTTTTTAGTTTATATTCTCGGCAATTAAATATCAGTAATGCTGCTAACCCAACAAAGGTTGCAAACCAGAATAAAAATTTTCCTAGAAGAAAATATACATATATAATACATATTAACAATCCAATAATTGCTCTATGAAAATTCTTACTTTTAATTGTCCTAATAAATGCATTTTTAATTTCTATACTTCGTTGTTTAAAACTACTTTCTTTCAATGAGTTTGAAAAAAGTATTAAAGATAAAACCAGGATTACACCTGCAATTATAATTGGCAGAAAACCCGCAGAAGCATAAAAGGGGAGTTCCTGTTCTTTCCAATAACCTATACTTGTAATTATAGTGGCTACACTAACTACAAAAAGAATTATGGCAGTAATAAAGTCCAAATGTCCGATTGGACGTTGTTCTTCTTCAACTACGACGTCCTTGATTTCTTCATCTTCCATATTTTTTTTCCTTTAAATTCAAGAAGAGGTGTCAAAAAGATGACACCTCATTATACTGTCAAACTACAATAAACTAAGGACGTGAATAACCAAAGTCAGCTGGGGACTTCTTGGCAATTCCTGCATCCAAAAGAATATAACCTACACTAGCAGCTTCTGCATCTCTAATTGCATTAGATTTAGCTACATCCATATTCTGCAATAAGATAACACCTTTCTGATCTGCAAAGTCTTTTGCACTCTGAGTTGTACATGCTTTCTGGAAAGCAGCTTCAAGAACGGACTGAGCCTGTTCAGGAATATCAGCTGGGAACAATAGACCAAAAGCATCACCACAAGGTAAAACAGCTTCTGTTTCAGGAATGAAATTCTTGATTGATGGAATTACATAGTCAACACCTGAAAGCATTAAATCTTCTTCAGTGTTAGCAGCTAATGCAATTAAATCTCCACTTCTAAGAAGATCAATCATTTCATTTGAAAGCTGAGGGGTAAAGTTTACTTCACCAGCCAAAGTAGCTGTAACAGCAGCAGATC
>Ga0265294_10009104_pt1 | contig 11488 bp, 13 predicted proteins | sample MunlanPumphouse3_FD_192504 | JGI IMG/M metagenome (GOLD analysis project Ga0265294, IMG submission 192504) | Groundwater microbial communities from a municipal landfill in Southern Ontario, Canada - Pumphouse #3 | ecosystem: Environmental > Aquatic > Deep subsurface > Groundwater | place...
GGGAAAGTCCCGGAAGCGGAAGTGAGCTGGATCATTAAGACGATGATACCGATAAGCTCTCCGACCTTGCCCAGCGAAAAGGATAGAAATTGCATAATAGCAATGGAGGCGAGAGAAATAAGGATACAGAAGAGGATAAAATAAATAGGAAATTTAGTCTTTAATCCTAATCCGTAAATAATCGAAAGAGCAAGTAGGAGTGCCTGACTAATGCCCACTAATGCGAGCGGAATAAATTTTGCGATTGTAATTTCGGTTTTGGATACGCCGCTTAGGTTGAGCTTAGTATCGCGAGTAGGTTTTACCAATGTCAGGATGAGTGCGCCCATCCAAAGTGCCAGAGGGATAAAATAGGGAGCGAAGCCGGAGCCGTAAGTTTCGTTGGCATCTTCTGAGTAGTTTTCTACCTTAATCGGCTCATTGATTATATCGAGTAAGGTGTCGATTTTTTCAGGAGTAAGGTCTTCCTCCATTTGTTTTACGCCATCATCAAGCCCGAGGCTGAGCGTTGTGGCACCTTCTTGCGCGCTTGCCAATCCGTCGGTAAGCTGACGGTTACCATCTGTGAGTTGCTGAAGTCCGCTTGTTAGGTCTTTTGAACCGTTGTAAGCGGAGTTTACGCCGGCAGTATATTGAATGCTGCCGCTTTGAATGTCGGCAAGCCCCTTGCTCAGATCGGAGCTTCCGCTTGAGAGCTGAGTAATGCCATCGGAAAGGGTAGCGGCTCCATCTGAGGCGCTTTGCGCTCCCTGTTGAAGGGAACCTATACCCGTATCAAGTTTAGACATATTTTCTGAAATCGTGTCCGCTCCGGTTGCAATCTGCCTCGAACCGGAAACTAACTGGTCCTTTTGCTCTTTGGCGGGGGCGATGTAGTTAGGAACTTCCAGTGAATATTTCTGGTTGTTTGAGTCGATAATCTGACTGAATCCGTTTAGAAAAGGGTAAAAGGGATTCAACATTTCATCAACGCTGCTTACCTTGGTTGACATTTCGTCGGCGCCTTGTGCCAGTTGAGTTGTGCCGTCCGATAATTGCGCGCTGCCATTTTTTAGTTCAGTTGAGCCTTCGGATAATTGTTTTAGTCCGTCGGTCAGAGTCTTAGTTCCGACATCCGCCGATTTAAGCCCAGTTTCTAAAACGGTTGAGCCCTCTTTGGCCTGAGCAATACCGTTATTAAGGTTGGATGATTTTGTATCCAATGTTTTTAAGCCGGTGGTGAGATTTTGTGAACCGTCAGCAGCTTTTTGTAAATTAGTACCAATAGTATTTGATCCAGATTCAAGTGTACTAAGCCCTTGCGCCAATTGGCTTGCGCCGGCGCTTGCTTCTTCAAGTTTGACGTTTGTCTCTTTTAATTTTACCTGTGCCACTTGGGAAAATTCCGGCAAAATTTCTTCATTGATATTTTTACCCAGTACGGCGATCACGTTTTTGAAATAGGTGGTAAAAAGGAAACTGGTGGAGTCGTGCGTCTGCCATGTTATGCTTGCTTGGCGAGGCGTATCACTTTCTCCGGAAACGAGAGCGGTGCTGAAGTCTTCAGGAATGAGGACTATAGCGTAATACTTTTGGTTATCAAGTCCATCTTGGGCTTCGTCGTAATCAACGAAGTCCCAGCCGAGAACATCATTGTCTTCAAGATTTTCTACGATTTTATCTCCGTAGTATTCCTGCTTACCTTCATAGAATGCTCCTGCATCTTCATTGACGACAGCGACGGGAACGTCCGTCATATTTTCGTAAGGATTCCAGAACGCCCACAGATATAAAAACCCATAGGCGAGTGGCAAAAATATGGCGACGACCAAAGTAAGGAGTCTTATCTTATCCCTGAAATCGGTGTGTAAGTCTTTTTTAATTATAGCTGAAATTTTCATAATGTTTCTCTTATTAAATGTCCACCCGCTAAAGCGATGATGCGCTGTGAATTCATCCGGGCTTCATCAAAATCTTTGGTGGAAAATAACACAGTTTTATTTTGTAAGATGCTATTTGCAATCTCCCAATATTTTTTTGATTCGAGAGATGTCAGCCTCCGGGTTGGTTCATCCAAGATGACGATGTCGGGATTATGGGCGGTGGCGCAAGCGAGCGAGGCGATGGCGCGGGCAAAAGGGGGACAATATTTGATGGACGTATCGGCGTATGTTTTGACATTGAAACGGTCGAGTACCTTTTGTACGGTAATGTCTTCATAGTTGAATCCACCGATCTCTAGGACAAATCTGATATTTTCTCTTATACTCATTTCTTCCGCAAGAGCGTTGATATTGTCTATTTCCCCCAGACCGATATGGCTGCGATAGGATTCCAATTCGCTAAAAATATTTATGTCATCTATCGTGACTGTGCCGGAAGTGGGCTTCAGATATCCACCCAGCATTAGAAGCAGAGCTTTCTTGCCACTGCCCTCGGAACCATAGAATGCCACTTTTTGTCCCGATTCAAGGAAAAAAGACACACTGTCGATAATTGTTTTTGTAAGTGTGCGAAAAATTAGGTTGTTGGCTGATATTTTCATATGCAATATATTATAAACTGACTGGTCAGTACATATTATTACAAATAAATGATTTTGTCAATAGTTGAGAAATGAAACGGGGCGTAGTGTATTTACATGAAACGATATTTGGATCTTGATAGAAAGATAAAATAGACAAATAAAAACAGCCACTGCGTGGTCGTCATCTTGATTCTTCCTGCATTCCGATGGGCAAGAATATATTCTTTTTGCAAGATTATATTCTTGCGAAATTTGTATTGTCTTTCGCCTTACTTCGTCTACCTCCTGTGATGTCTTGTCATAGAACATTTCAGGCTGGTCACCTCCACGATATATTCTTCCGCACTATTTACCCCCAGCTCTTTGATGAATACGAAATCCAGTCTTTGCATTATTTCGAATTCATTGCGGAGAGTTGTTTCCTCCTGCGGGGCGATAGCCTGACTTCGTGGGGCGGATGTCTTGGGCTCAGGCGAAAAACCTTTGTCTTGGTTTTTCATAGCTTTAATTTTAACTGATAATTTTAGAGCTTTCTAGGATTATACACTGATAATGAAAACGTGGCAAGGGTGGGGAAATACTGGTTGCCGACAGCTTCTCGTAGGAGCATTACAGCTTTCAACAATAAAGGCTTAGTGCCTGTTATGCGTTTTTTTATGTGCTATTTAAAAAAGAATAAAGGTTCGGTCGAAGAAAACGACTGAACCTCAAATGTTATTATAATTAGTTTTCGTAATTCACCCTCCCTTTTTTACCCCTCCTTAATCTTTACTGAAGTTTCTTATATCGACATCAATCCCGTTCACTATCTTTAGCCCCCATGCGATGTCGGCGTTCGTGAAGGCGTCCATGCCGGTTTTTGTTAGTAAATATTCGGCATCGACGCAATAGCTTTCGCTGCTCTCTTCGTCCTCGTAGTTTTCGAGGACCCATATTTTGTATCTCTTAAAGTCATAAATGATTCTCTTGTTTTTCTTGAGCAGATAAAAGAATCTTTGCTCAATCTCGCTCAATTTTTCCATTGATGGAATTGTCATTTTTGCAGCTTTGACGAGAATCGGATTCGCCTTGTCAATACCAATCTGGCTATCCCAGAATTTTTTAAGCTCCGGTTAATCTTCGGATTCAAATTTGGGTAATGTTATAGGTTCTATGTTTTCATCTCCTTTTCAAACATTTTTTCTATTAACATAAGATTATACGTGGAATGTGATAAATGTCAAGTGTCGTTATAATCGAAGAAAAAAGGCGCTTTCGGGGCACCGTAGTCTGTTCTGTCCTCCGCTAAAGCAAGCTATTTTTTATTCTGTCGACATAAGAATTTCTCCACATTTATCTTCGGCGGCGGTTGCTAGATCTATTATGTCGTCAATTTGCGGTTCGATGGCGCTTAGTTCCGTTCCATCCTTCAGTTCAGCCCAGGCAGTGTGGCTGTGGGTTTGAGAAACGGCTTTGACTTTGCAATCGTTGATAGCCTGTTTGATTTTTTCCCACGTTTTGTCGTTTTCTTCGTCGCTCCGGAACCAGGCGGGGGATTGTGTCTTCAGTTCTTGGGAGAGTGTGGCGCTGTCGTAGTTGGAAATTTTTTGCTGCAGATTTTCGGGGAATATCCTTCGGATGTCTTCGTTATATGTGGCACCGTCGCTCGGCGCTTCGTGGGTGAATCGTGCTATATCGTAGAAGGACAACTCATTGGGGTAGTCTATCTTTACCGGCACCGATAAGCCGCTTAATTCCGTAAGTGTGTCATTTTGAAAAATAAATTCGCTGCAGCGCGCCCAGACGTATATAGGGAAGAGCTCATTGTTCGGGTCGAGATTCTCCACGACGCAGAAATTGCGGCTGTTTTCCTCTGTCTGCCAAGCGAAAGTTTTTTTAGTCACAAGATAGTCGGCGATGGCTTGTCCCATATAGTCATTGGCGAAACCGTATGAGGTCTTGCCCTCTCCTGTGGTACACGCTCTAAACTCGCAGTTCGGTCCGGTGCGACCGACAGAAGAGCCGTCGGGACAGAGTTTGGCATCCGTTGTGCAGACAGTGTCCTCTGGCGCTAGAATATCCGTGTTCTCGGTAAGAAAGTAACCTACGCTCAAAATAATTAAAGCGAAGAAACCGGCAAGAATTTTTTCATTCCTTGATAAAGATAGAGGTGTCATGTTCTTGTTGATTATTATTAAATGTTGTCTTTCGTGAGGCTGGTCGTAGGACTAAATACCGTGCTTGATTTGGTCCGCAAATAAAGCTATTTTTTCTTCGTAGGCCAGCTTGGCCGCAAGCTCCTGTTTGTTGAAGCCCGTAAAAGCGACAGGATCTTTGCCGGCGACTTGCGCTGCCATTTGCGCTGCCGATGCCGGATCGGTGTCGCTGGAAGTGATAAAGAAAGCAAACTTGCCGAGTAGAGATTGGCACTGGGAGAGATAAGTTCTGACTGCGGGAGAGAGATTGCCGCCCCAGATCGGACTGCCGATAATCACCAGATCATAACCGGTCGGGTTTTTGGTCATCGGCGCGATGTCGGTCAGCTTCTGCTTCATTGCATCGCGGCCGCCGGTAATCGAGCTAAAGAGGCCCGTTCGTTTTTTCTTGTCTATGATCTCTTCGATATCCGCATCGAGATGGGAGGCAAGGTCAAGGGCAACTCGGGCAGTATTACCGGTTCGGGAATAAAAGACGATGAGAATTTTTGGCATATGCTTTATTTTATTTTTGGTTAAAGCTTTATATAGGGTTGTATTAATTTTTAACATTATAGCAAGACTTGATAAAATAATACAACAAAACGAGCTAAAGGTAAAAAATAAAAAAACCGGTCGAGACGGCCGGGTCGGTAGATGGGGAGTAGCGGGATTCATCCCGCGTCGCTGTCCAATACAGAAAATGCCGTTCGATATCCCTCATTCTGTTCGTATCGGATAGTCGCGCAGGCTAAAGTCTGCCACTCCATCGTCTCGAGGGACAATCTGTCTTTTTTGTATGGACTGGTGTTGTTCGATGGAGTTTATAATTTGATATATTTTTCGATTATACATATTTATTCTAAATTGTGTGATAGGTGGGGTATTTTTTGAATATACATACGATTGCTTTGTCTTCAGGCACCACCCTCTTTGTTTTTCTCCGCCTTTTCCTTCAATATATACCAGCCTCCTGTCAGCTCTACTCCATTTTTATCGGCATATTTCTTAGCTTTTTCGAATATAGCGAACGCCTCTCCTTTCTTTCCTTCATATAAAAGAGAAGCGAAATCTTGAAAAGGCATATCGAGGCGCTCCATAACCTTATTCTTGCGACGTATTTCGAATTCTCCCGGCCTGTCAAATCCTTGACCCGAATGGATCATCGCATTCGGAAATTTCTCTCCCGCATTTTCAAGTGCGACTCTCATGGTGTCGCCTTGATCTATCATATCGTCTGCCAAAATCACTGCTTGTGTGTCTGTGTCTGTCTCGGCTGTTTCGTATGTTGCAATTTCTTGCTGCTTGTCGACGGCAATCATAAAAGTATCAACTCCGAACGAATTTTCTCCATATCTTTCGACGACCTCTTTTACGATTTCGACGTATATACCGCCACCGCTTATGATGCCTCCCACTTTCGTGTTTTTCGCGAAGAAGTCTTTTATGGCATTCACGCTGAGAGCGTTAGTTCCATAAAAGAATTCTTTGAGCACGTATTGCATCTCATCCTCTGTCAATTTATGATCCGGGTTTTTGACGGATTGCGCCTTTTCTTCTACCCGAGTCAGCATGTCTTCTGTAGCTTGAAGGAGGTTTTCTATCACTATTTGTGGCGGTATGCCATGGGCGGAGGTATCATCTGCACCGGCGTGATTTTCCGTTTGTTTTTCAAGAGATTGCAGGAAAGACGGGTTGATTTCGACAGATTTTTGCTCTAGGCATTGTTCTATGATTACGTTTGCCATCTGGGAAGCAAAATCATGCGCCTCGGCAAGCAATGATTGCTGTAGGGCCGAATCTTGGATCTCCAGTATTTGTGTTTTTATCTTCCTGAGGATATCAACGCCTTTACCGATTTCTTTTTTTCTCTTTTCTCTGAGTTCACGTTCTTCTTCCGATAGAGGTGCGCGTTCTCTTTCTATGAAGGCTGTGTGACTGCCTCTGGTGACAATTTCTTCGAATGACATTTTGATAGATTATTATTTAATTAGGAATTCGTTCGAGTATATTTCCTTGGCATCGGTAAGGGCGAAAGTATCCTCATCTGTGATCTGGGTGCCATAGGTGAAAGCGAGTCTATATCTTCCTTTCGCAATGCGTTCGATAGTCCCTGCTTCGGAAAGGTTTGTCAGGCATATGTTCTGGTTCCATTCATCAGAAAGTTCTTGCCCTGCTTCGAATTTGATCGGGAAGCTCCTCTCGTATAGAGCAATCTGGCAGGCCCCTCCTGTAGCTTCATATGTCAGTTGAAAGTCACTGCCCTTATTATCGTCGAGGTATATCCATTTCCCCTTTTCGAAATATTTGATGTTCCAGAAGCGGTTTTCGTTGTTATAATAGAGGATGTCTTTATCTGAATCATTTTTGACGATGATTCTTATCGTATCATTCTCGGCATATTCCGTTTTGTCGGTAGAAATTACAATGCCCGATCCATCCTTTTTATCAGTAGAAGTTTCTGCGTCGTTTGATTTCTCTAATTCGGCAGGTGATGGAGCAACAGCCTGCTTTGGTTTGAAAGCGTCGAGAACCAACGTGCTAATCGTTATGACTGCGATGGTTGATAGGAGTGCGATGATAAATTTTTTATTGTTCATCTTTTTTCTTAGTGAATTAAATTTACAATAAATCGCTTTTTTAAATATTAGCATAAAAAAACCATATTTGCATATGATTCTTTGATGTGGAGGGGAGTCCGGAGTCTGACTTAAGGCCTGATCTTGAGTATCTGAAAGGCCAGACACTTCCGTAAATCTCTCCATAAACCGCGCATAACAATAAAAGCAGCGGTGAATACAGCCCACATAAGGATTTATTACATAATCAGCCTCCGGCAGATTTGATTTGGTGATTTTGAGCACTATGTTTTATATGATTTTTTATTTGTCATTCCGAGCTTGTCGAGGAATCCCTATATTACGATAAAATTATCTAATATGATTGGGTTGTAGTGAAGCGATTCTTCGACTCCGCTATCGCTCCACTCAGAATGACAACTAGGGAACATCATTTATTTCACTAATTTTTCCTTTGCCCCTTCGATAGAGCTTACAAATAACATCCTCTCTGTTTTATTGCTCTCACAGATGAAATTTTTCAGATTCTTGCTCTCAAATTTTGAATAGTCGCCGACTAGGGCGATGCGGAAATTGTAGGTCGCGAATTTCTGGAGGATGTCTCCTAGGATACCGGTCTTAAGGTCGAAGAATTCAGGAACGATGTTCTTTTCGTGTATGATGAGCCGGCTTGCTTTCTTGGCATAGCAGTTCGCCATCAGGTCGAGTGCATCGCTGACGTTTTTGATTTCGATATCGTCTGATATGAGCTCGGCGATGTTGATTTTTTTGATTTCAATCAGGTCTATTCCAATTTTTAAGAGGGGATAATTTTGTTAATCTTTATACAAATATACGATAAATATAGCAAAAAGTAAAAACAAAAAAGTCCGGATCGTTTCCGGGCAAGAAGAAAGAGGCTCTTGTTATTTGAGCCTCTCGTTTCCAATTTTATTATTCAGTCCATCTTTCCGGAGGCCTGCAGTCCTTGTCCCCAGGGAATGGATCGGCTGCCATTATGCGGTCGTTGCTTGTATTACGTTGATGCTCCGGAACCACTTGGATTCCGCGTCCTTTTAACCCCTCATAATAGTCATAGCGTATAATCATTCTATCTGTGGGCGAATCCGCACGTTCAAATTTGAACGGGGTTAGCTTTTGTTTCTCTTCGTAATAGATTATCGCTCCGATTACCCCGATATTATTTGGCGTTCCCATTTGCGAGGCATACACCTGAGGTATGGAATCGAAACAAAAATGTGTCACTTCTTCCTCTTTGTCGTTTAATCTCCACCCGGGGACATTTAAACTTCCCCAAGGACGTATCAGATATCCGCCGCTGTTTTTGCTGGCCTCTTCCCCGTTTATGACGCTAAGTCCATCAACTGAAGGGACGAATAAAATCACGTAGGGGGAATCGTTGTGAAGACGTATGGAATATTTTTCACCTTTGCAGCTCTCTACAAACGTTTCTCCTTTATAGTCATACTCAGTTTTCGGTATCCCATTTTTTCCAATGATTTCCATTCTGAACTTTCCTGTGGGGTTTCTCATCTTTCTGTCTCCTTTGCTTTTTTTGTTGCTGTATCGAACAGTATATCTATTCCTCCCGTATATTTTTTGCGGCCTTTCTTGAGCTGAAGCGTCCGTAAAATCGTTTTTTGTGGCCAGAAAAAAGATAAATAGGGCAGGTTGCTATCCGTTACTTTAAGACAACTGCTGATTCTAGCGCAATCAAGCTATTCTGTCAATGACCGCGATGTAGCAAAAAATCATGCTCTCGCATGAAGTTTGTTACAAGTAAAAACCCCGGCTTTTAGCCGGGGTGTACGTTTGAAGGCGACGCCGTATACTAAAGCCGTCCGGCAGGACGGCTTTAGTAGTAAGTTATACGCCTATGAACCAACATAAACGTACAATCCGTACGTTATCACATTCTTTCTACGATTTGAAGTACCATCTAGTATGGACACCAAAGTCTCGTGGCAAGGTATTGGGATCAGATCATGTTAAGAATGAACTGAGAAGAATCTTCGAGGCCATCTGCAGATGGAAGCACTGGGAAATCATTGAATTAAGCATTCAAGAAAACCATATCCATCTCTGTCTTTTAGCCACACCCAGAGATTCAGTCTCTTATGTAATGCAAATGCTCAAAGGTAAATCATCAGCTTGGATGAAAAAGAAGATTAAGCGTACCCACGGTCTTTATGAAAAAGAGTCCTTGTGGGCACGGGGGTATTTTGTTTCGACTATCGGTTTGGATGAAAATATCATCACGCGATATGTAAAACATCAACACCATAAAAACCAAGTCGATCAACCATCGCTCTTTGATAAATTAATCAAATGGAATACAAAAAGTCGCCCTGCTGGCCTGGCCGGCAAACCCAAAGCCACCGGACCTCAGCCCAGTGGTCGTTTACTGTTTTTGCGGAAAAAAATTGTTCTGATTTATTTTCAATCTTTAACTTCGGTGATGACAAACTTAATAAACTCAATCACCTCATTTTGCCTCTCCATCTCCACTCCATAATGCCAACTATCAGCTTCCTCTATGAGATCTTTCCATCGGGGATATTCTTTTTTTACCCATGTGGCGGCAACTTTTTTTGATACGGCGTCGCTACGTTTTAACGTGTAGAGGATGCGGCACAGGTTTAGTACGACATATGATTGCAGGTGGCTGTCTGCGAGACGGGTGGGGGCGGTTATTATCGGTTCCCATTCTTTGTGCAAATCTCGGATGCATGCTTCTTGGACGTCTGCGATATTTACCGGCTTTATGAGAGTTTTGAATCCGGGGCCGATGAGCGCGATTCCGGAATTATAGAGGAAATAGTTGTTGATTATCCATTCATTGCCGTAAGGTATTTCGTCGTAGAATATACCGCCGCCGACATATGGTCTCGGAGCTTGGGGCGGAAGGATATTTTGCAGCATATTATGAGGGATATATGAACACTCTATCCGTTTCGACCATTTCTCGAATTTTTGCTCTGTGTCCGAGTGCAATATTTTTACTGAGGCAATCTGTTCTTTCGTGGCTGGGTGCGTTAAAACTACCGCAAGGTCTATGTCACTGCGTCCTTCGTCGAAGTCGCCGTATGACAGTGAGCCGGTGAGATAGATTCCGACGGGGTCGGCAGTGAAGATATCCGATATGCCTTGTGATAAGAAATATAGAACATCGTTGATGTCTTGGTAGGGCGTTATTTTTTTATATTCAATTTTAAGCATTCCGGTATATAAGGTTATTGGATATTGATTTTTCTCTACTCCGATGAAATATAGTTACGGGATTGCCGTCCCCATCTCCGCGAGGACAGGCTATATTCGCAGTGTCTTCTTCTCGCAATGACAGTGATATAGCGTCCTCTATGCAGATTTCTTGCCCCTCTTTGACCAAATCATACTCCAAATAAGCGAAAAAGTAAAAAGAAAAATAATAAACACTCAATGTTAAATCTGCGGAAAATTCTGATGCCCGGATTATTTAAAGAGATTTCTTGGTTTATGACAGAAGAAAAGCGCCGTACCCGTAGGTCGTGCGCTTTGATGATTTTTCTTTTTGATTATGCGAGAACACTATGTTTTGCTCGATAAGGCAGTGTATTTCGAACGACTGTCCAGTCCGGATTAATTGTCCAGACATTATATTCTCCTACAAACACCTTTTCTTTTTCAATCAGAGATTTGCACATCTTTTCTATGCAAATATGTCCTTGTCCATTCAACCAGCAAAATGGTGGAGCGACATCCGGTGCAATAAGGGCAATTTTCTTGTCGAGTCCAGCCCTCCATAGCAGTGCTTGCATGATGAGAAAGCGATTCTCGTAAGTAAGCTCGGCAGTGTGTAAATTCTTGTACTCCTCTAGTATTTCTACAAAATCACAATAGTCCAATTTTGCATATGGATTGTTTTCCATTCTTTTATCCCCCTCGGTTTTTTTGATCTATTCTGTTTTATGCTGTTATTGATAGTAGTGGATTTTAGTAATATTGTCAAGGTCAGTCGTGAAATTTGATTGAAACAATTATGAATATACCATATAATAATTATGTCAGGCCGACTATTTTATGTTTCGGATTGATATGATAATTCTTTAATTACACTCATATGAAAAAACATCTCTTGTGCTATTCCTTCTATCGATAGCAGCAGCGATAGTCATAGGCAGCCGTTCTTTTAATTCAGCTTCTAAGGAGGCCGGTATCTTTGATTCAAATGAATCGGGCGAATCGCAGGA
>Ga0265294_10009105_pt1 | contig 11488 bp, 8 predicted proteins | sample MunlanPumphouse3_FD_192504 | JGI IMG/M metagenome (GOLD analysis project Ga0265294, IMG submission 192504) | Groundwater microbial communities from a municipal landfill in Southern Ontario, Canada - Pumphouse #3 | ecosystem: Environmental > Aquatic > Deep subsurface > Groundwater | place...
ATCATAAACTTCCAGGCCGTCAGCACCATAATTACATAATATCAGGGCATGTTTTTCAGAAATGCCGACACTACCCTTTCTATATCCTTTATAACCGGCTTTTTCGATAAGCTGAGCTGCAGAAAGTTTAACGACATCATTTTTTAACGCATCAACTTGATAAGTATTCAGATGATTTTCTTCAATCACATTTTCATAAACTTTTTTAGAGACGACAGGGTTTTTAAAAAAGCTGCCGGCATTTGGAATACTCTTATAATCAACAAGTTTAGATGTTCTTAATGACATAACTGCATCTGCTACAGTACCGGCAGTTATATTTTCACAAATAGCAACTTTAGCTGCGACCTCTTTATTAGTAAGAACAGGTGAAAATATTTTATTCAACTTCAGGGTCACTTCAGTAACGCAATACTTTCCAATATTTTTTTTGAATATAGAATTTCGATATTCAAAGCAGCAATCATCTTGGTAGAGAGTCGTAACAGACACAGGTTTATCTATTTCGATAACCTTAACACTTTCCACAATATTTCCTACTTCGGCACCATAAGCTCCGATATTTTGCACAACGGCGCTACCGCAAAGACTTGGAATTCCGATTAAATTTTCGGCTCCGAAATAAGAATTATTCAAGCAATATTTAACAAAATCATTCCACACCACGCCTGCTCCAACACTTAAATTAACAAATGTATCATCTTCATTTTCAATTTTATAATAATTAATATTTACATTAATTATCAACCCGTCAAAATCAGACATAAATAATACATTTGCGCCTAATCCTAATACCATTTTTTTAGTATTCAAAAATTTTGTATCGGATAATAATTGTTGCAATTCTTCCACACAATGGACATCAGCAAAATATTTTGCTTTTACATCTACCCTAAGAGTATTGTAATTTTTCAGAGAAAAATTTTCTTGTATAGTTATCATACTGCAAAGGTAAATTAAGTTTTGGAAACAGTATAAAAAACATCTACTTAATTAAAAAATTTAATGTAAATTTGCACCTTAAATATTATAAATATAAATACTTGCCATTTGGTGTTATAAACGTCCAAAATGCAGTTAAAGTTTTATTATGAAGAAATATCAGATTGTATGTAAAAAATGTGGCACTGTCATAGACAATTTCAAAGAATGGTTTGCCATAAATCAGAAATGCCCAAAATGTGGCAGTAATCACGCTGAAATAGAATATACCTCAGATTACTCTAAGTTAAAAGATTTATACCATGATACGCCGGATAGTTTTTGGGAATATTTCGACTTTTTGCCATTAGAAAACAGAGAGAACATAATATCATATAAAGAAGGAGCAATTCCTATTGAGGAATGGGACTTTTTAGAAGACTATGCAAGTCGGAAATATGGTATAAATTGCAAGGTATACATATACCGTAACGATTTGAATGGTGGCACAAACACTTTTAAAGATGTTGCGGCGAGTATGGCGGCATCTGTTTTCAAAGAAAACGGCATATCAAAATATTGTCTTGCCTCTACCGGCAACACAGCAACTGCATACAGTAAATATTTAACAAAAGCGGGTATAGAATTTACTGTTTTTGTTCCAAATTGTGTAAATCAGGACACCGTAGAAGAAATAAAATCTCATCATCAGCATATTGTTGTCAGTGACGGTGATTATTCCTACGCTAAAAAGTTGGCGGCAGAATTTCACAAGAACAACGGTGTACTCATTTCCGGCGGCAACATAGACCCCATACGTGTAGAAGCGAAAAAGACAATGGTATTTGAATTTATGCGTCAGTTAGGGAAAATGCCTGACATTTATTTACAAGCTGTCAGCGGCGGCACTGGACCTATTTCTATTGACAAAGGTGTCAGAGAAATAAAAAATTTTTATCCGGAGGTAAAATTACCAAAGATGTTCTTAGTACAGCAAGACACTTGTAATCCGATGGTACAAGGCTGGAATAACGCCGTAAAAAACGGCTTCCCCGAAGGCTATGAAAAAGACTACCCTGCCATAGATAATCCACAAACAAAAGTATCTATCTTATCCACAGGTAATCCGGGAATGTTTCCTATTGTCGCACCGATTGTAAAAAAGAGCAACGGAACTTTCTTGTGCGTAAAAGAATCCGAACTTCTTGATTATGCACGAATGATAAAGAAAGAACGCAACATCATATTAGGACCGGCTTCGATTGTATGTTTCAGCGGATTTTTTGAAGCATTAGCACAGAATAAAATAGAAAACGGGCAAACTGTTTTGATAAACACCGGCGAAGGAGCAGCTCGCTCCAAAGATTTTGCCCAAGCTATTTAGAACATGAATAAATTTATTGATAAAGTCGTCTGGATTACCGGATCTTCATCCGGCATCGGCGAGCAAACCGCGTATTGTCTTGCCAAAGAAACTGCAACTTTAATATTGACTGCTTTAGAAGAAGACTTACTTCAAAAAGTAAAAACACAATGTATCAACTTAGGAGCTGCTGCCGTAGAAATTCTACCCTTCGACCTATCTAAATTAGATATGCTTGACGAGCTTGCTGAAAAGGCATGGAATTTATTCGGTAAGATAGACATAATGTACAACAATGCCGGCATCAGTCAAAGAGCAAATACCATAGACACCGAACTTAAAGTATTAATGAAGATAATGGACATAAATTATTATGCTCCTGTCATTATCACCAAGCATTTATTACCGTTGATGATAAAAAACGGCGGCGGGCAATTAGTAGTCACGACCAGCATTGCCGGCAGATTCGGTTTCCCTTTACGCTCTGCCTACAGCTCGTCAAAACATGCTCTATACGGCTTTTTTGAAACAGTACAAGCCGAATATTACAATAAAAACATTAAAGTAACTATTGTGTGTCCCGGACGAGTACAGACCAACATTTCTTTATATGCTCTCGAAAAAGATGGTACACGACACGGAAAAATGGATGCAGGACAAGCAGGCGGCATAAGCGCAGAACAAGCAGGACGCATAATCACAAATGCCATTTACAAGAAAAAACGTGAAGTTTTAGTAGGAAGAAAAGAACTAATTATGGCGTATATCAAAAGGTTTTTCCCCGGATTAGCTGCCAAAATTGCAAGAAAAATAAAATCAATGTAAAATTGACAAATTACTAATAAAATTAAAGCAAACATTAATGAATAATTATTATATATCTGGTATTCAACAAGTTGGCGTAGGAACGGAAGATTTAATGAAATCATGGAAATGGTATGCCGACATGTTTCAAATTGACGTTAAAATTTTGGAAGACGACACTGTAGCCGAGCTTATGCTACCCTACACCGGCAACAAGCCGCAAAAACGTCATGCTGTCATAGCTATAAATCTACAAGGTGGCGGCGGCTTTGAAATATGGCAATATTCGGAAAGAAAGCCTAAACCTATTGACTTTGATATACAGGTTGGCGACTTAGGCGTTTTCGTTGCTAAAGTAAAAAGTCGTGATGTAAAAGCCTTCTACAAAGAAATTTCGGCTAAATATAATAAGGTAAGTGAACTTACAGCATCGCCAGACAAGCGTCCGACATTCTACGTGGAAGACCCTTTCGGCAACTATTTCCAAGTTGTGGAAGATGATTATATTTATATTGATGAAAAGCGGCTTTCCGGCGGTATTGTTGGTGCCATGATTGGTGTTACCGACATTGAAAATGCGATGAAAGTTTATTCGGATATCATTGGTTATGATACTGTTATCTACGACATCACCGGCAATTTTGACGATTGGAAATTTTTACGCGGCGGCGAGCAAAAATACAGAAGAGTCTTATTAGGACACAGTAAAAAACGCAAAGGAGCTTTTGCCGACTTATTCGGACCTAGTACTATTGAATTAGTAGTAGCATTAGACAGACCGGCAAAAAAATTATATGAAAACCGTTTTTGGGGCGACCCCGGTTTTATTCAGATATGCTTTGATGTTACTAATATGGCTGCTTTGAAAGAATTTTGCAAGAGCAAAGGCTTTCCTTTCACTGTTGACAGTTGTGCTGACACAAACAAATTTGACATGGGTGAAGCAGCAGGACATTTTACTTATATTGAAGACCCTGATGGAAATCTTATCGAATTTGTTGAAACTCATAAAATCAGCATTATAAAGAAATTAGGAATACACATAAATCTGCTAAAAAGAAACAGAGAAAAAGTTATGCCTAAATTTTTATTCCGGTTGATGAAATTTTCAAAAATAAAATTTTAATTTTACGTTTAAGGTATACTTTTTGATAAATATCTTCGTTTGTGAAGATAGAAAAACATCTTTTCAGATATTTTTTTTATCTTTGCACTTTGTTTTTGAATTATGATTATTTAAATATTTTATTAACTAAAAACTTTTTTAAAATGAAAAAAATCAGTGTATTATTTGCAATTGTATTAGGAATTGCAATCGGATTCAGCTCATGTAATCCTACAAGTGAATCAGCAGTTATTAATCTTACCAGCGAAACAACTGTTGAAGTTGACTTAATGGCATTAGACTCTGTTTATGTTGCCGGATATGTTACATCTGCTACCGATGATATTAAGAGTGTAACATTTACATCAAACTTTAATGATGGCACTTGGGTTACTTTTGAAGTTACCACATTTACAGATGCCAGAAATTATCAATTTGAATTAAAAGGTACGGATATTTCTGCTCGCGATGGTATGACAGATGTTGTCATTACAGCCACTACAACAGCTGCCGATGTTGCCGCTACAACCAAAACTATAACTGTAACCATTAAAGAAATTGTTATCCCTATTGAAGAAGGAACATTTGAATGGCAAAGAATTGGCGGTGGAACAGCAACAGGTCTTGAAGGCTATGGCTTAGAATGGAAAGGTAACTATGTAAGAGACATTTTCGTTAAATTAGTACCTGCTGAAGGTTCTATGTTATACATTCTTGATGCTGCTGATTGGAGCATAAGCACAGTAAAAGAAATGAGGGCAAGACTTGCTACAGCTACTCCTGCTACAGAATACTTTAACGTATCTGCAGAAGCACCGAAAGATTATGATGATGTTCTTTTCACAATTTACAATGGTTATGCTCATTTAATTCATGTAACACATGCAAATGTTGTTAATGATGCAAACGGAACAACTATTACCATCACAGGTGATTACAAAGAAGTTGCATTTGCAATAAGCAAATAAGACACATTTCAATAAAAAAAAAGCCGGTTCAATGAGCCGGCTTTTTTTTTGCTGTTAAAACAACATACAATTACGAATTTTCGATAACATTTATAATTTCATCTACCACAGCTTGGCGTTTTTGCTCTATCATTGAGGTATCAGCATCAACAGTGTTAGCATAAGCCGTTAATTTTTCCCTACGCAACTTAGGCATAGCTTTCAATATTTCTGTCCGGTCTTTACCAATTAAATTATTAAGAAGAAAAACGACTATATCGTTATTCAAATTTTTAACTACTTTCTTAATCACCGTAGAATTAAACAGCAATAAGCTTTTCCACGTGATAGGATTTTTCACTATGTCGCTTTTTTCTTCTTTTGATTTTTCTTCAGCTGTAGATATTTCATCGACTCTACATAAAAAATCAGAGAGGACATTCATATAATTAATAAAAGCGTTATACGGTGAATCGTAAGGAGTGAGCATGTGGCGGGCAGCCACGCCGTCCGAGAACAGTTTTGTACACATATATATCAGATGGTCAGAAGATTGCAGATACAGATAATCTTTAATAATTTCTTTATCGCTGCAATATTTGACTTTATCTGCGACATCATACAATTTTTTAAAAGCATCATTTTGGAGTTCGTTACCGAGCCAAGTTGCAGTATCTTTTTCTTCATCAGCCCAAGTAATAGGGAATGGAATATTAAGTTGTCCGACAGGAGCAAATTTTTTAACAACTATGGAAGGCGTATTCATTTCAACATCTTCGCGTATAGCTATTCGTTGCAGCAGGTCTTTCAAAAAGTCGAAGATACCAGAAGAAGCCGGTATATGTTCGCCAAAAGTCTCATATTCAAGTCCGAGTGTCAGACATTCTCCTTTAGATAACGCCTTATCCATCCAGCCCATATATTTGTCGGCAGTAAGAGGCCATTGGTCCCATGAAGTTTTAGCAAATCTAAAGGCAATATCATCACTAAGGCTACTATTTCGTGTCAGTAATTTCAGTTTCGGATTAGCTCCGCTACAATAGAGAAATTCTGGTTGTTTCCAGCCGAGAACATGGCGTGCACCTTCAATAATAGCGGCATTAAAATTTAAAGAAGATATAATTTCTCCAACTTTATCGCTATAAAGCATCTCTGTATTTACAAACGCTTTAGGAGTAACGCCGAAGACATCTTCCATCAACTTTTTATGCTTAAGTACTTGTTCGATAAACACATCAGTATTACCGAGACAAGAGAAAGAGTAATCATAAGTTTCTGCCAACAATTCAACGTTGCCTGTATTCACTAATTTTTTAAAGCTGTCGAGAACCTCCGGAGCCGACCACATAAGTTGTTCTATGGCAAGTCCGGAAACAGACATGCATATTTTTATTTTATCTCCATATTCTGCCATAAGGTCAAGCAACAACTTATTCATTGGCATATAGCTGTTTTCTGACACTCTTTTTAAAATCTGCCTATTAAGATAATCATCATAATAATTATGATTTACGCCTATATCAAAGAAGCGATATTTTCGTAATCTAAGAGGTTGATGAACTTGGAAATACAAACAAACTGACTTCATTATATAATTTTTTTAATATTAACGACTAATTTAAACATTAATTACGGTTTTATAGATACCGGTGATTTTAGCTGCGGCTTTTTCCCATTTCAGTTCCATTATTTCTTGTTTTCCGCAACGTTTATACATTTGGCTAAGAGAATCATAATGGAGCAGACCATAGATAAAGTCAGCCATTGCGTTTACGTCCCAGTAATCGATTTTCAGTGCGTGTTCCAATATTTCGGACACACCGGATTGTTTAGAGATGACGACAGGGACATTAACTCTCATGGCTTCGAGCGGGACAAGTCCAAAAGGTTCTGATACCGAAGGCATTACAAACACATCACTCATTGCGAACATTCTATCCACCTGTTCACCGCGCAGGAAGCCTGTAAAATGAAAATGGGAAGACAGTCCGAGTCGGGCTACATACCTTATCATTTTCTCCATCAAGTCGCCGGTACCTGCCATTACGAATCGCACATTTGAATCTTTTTCGAGTATCAGTTTAGCGGCTTCAATAAAATATTCAGGACCTTTTTGGAACGTCAGACGCCCTAAGAAGGTCACGACTTTTTCTTTCACATTCTTTTTAACCTCATCTATATCAGGCAGTTCCGATAGTTCTATTGCATTATGTACGGTAACCACTTTATCAGGGTTGATACCATATTTATTGATAACAGTATTAGCGGTAAGGTTACTCACCGTTATCACCTTATCGGCGGCTTCCATACCTGCTTTTTCGAGATTATACACCAAAGAATTGACATGTTCGCCTGTTCTATCGAACTCTGTGGCGTGTACATGTACGACCAAAGGTTTTCCAGAAGCTTTTTTAGCGGCTATTCCTGCGGAATAAGTAAGCCAGTCGTGAGCATGTATCAAATCGAAATCATGTTCACAGGCAATTTTAGAAGCTACTAAGGCGTAGCGGGCAACTTCGTCCATCAGGTTAGCACCGTATTTACCGGAGAACTCGTATTTTTGAGCATAAATAGGATTAGAAGTATAATTTGGTATAGACTTTAATTTTTCGATATATTTTTCGAACTCTTCCGGTCCAAGATAAGGAATCAAAGAGGAGCCGACTTCGATATAAGTCATTTTCTCCATTTGTTCCTTATATACTGTTTCGTAAAAGTCGACTTCTACGTCACTTGCATTCACAAAATCGGCGACAGAGGAATCTTCATCGCCATAAGCTTTAGGGACGACAAAAATAAGTTCTACCCCATTCTTAACCAATCCTTTAGCCATTCCATAGCAAGCAGTACCGAGACCGCCGGTAATATGAGGGGGAAATTCCCAGCCAAACATTAAAACTTTCATCATTTCACGACTTTAGAATTTTCACTTATTTTAATCAGTTCGGTAACCCACAAAAGGGCGGAGACATTAGTTGCCTGAGATATAGTGCCGCTACCTTCATAAGGAGGATTACCATTATATAATTGAGAGATAAGACCGATGCCGCCTTCAGACATTTCCGGTTCAAAGTCGGCGACTATCTTCTTCAGATATTGTCCGGCGTAATTACCGCCTTCCAATTTGAATATGCTGATAGCATAAAATATAAGCAACCATGGGTAAGCCGATCCTGAATGTTGGCTTAATCCGCGTTCGTTATGGTCACCTTCGCACTTAGCCAAATACTGTTCATGACGTGGCGACAAAGACCTAATGCCACGAGGTGTCATTAACTCTTCGTGGACAACTTTAAGAATGGACATTGACTGCGGCATAGACAATGGCGTATAACGCATTGCAATAGCTATCAGTTGATTAGGGCGTATCAAATAATTTTTTTCTTTATCATTAAAAAAGTCACACAAGTAGCCATGTTCCTGACTCCAGAAAGCCTCTAAAAACGAGGCAGCAAGTTTTTCCGCAAAAGGTTTCCACTCTTCTACAAATTCGTTATCGTTAGCAGAGGCAGCTATTTCCATTGCGAAACATATTGCATTGTACCACAAAGCATTTATTTCCACGGCATAACCTGTGCGCGGTGTTACGGGCTTTCCGAGTACCACAGAGTTCATCCACGTAAGGGCGAGACCTTCGCGTCCGTGATGAAGCAGACAATTTTCATCGGCATAAATACCGTAATCAGTACCATTTTTATAGCTATACAGTATTATTTTAATATACTTCCACCATCTTTTATATACGTCTTTATTTCCGCCGGAGCAATAGAAAGCATATTGTTGCAGTGCCCATATAAACCATAGCGAAGCATCAGCAGAAGGCGTTACGCTCGAATGTATATTATAAGAAAATTTAAAGAATGCGCCGGACATATCCTCTACCATTGCATTAATCACACTTCTAAATATGTCCGGTTTATTTTGTGTCAATGTTAATCCGGGCAAAGATATAAAAGTATCGCGAGGTATTACGCCGAGCCATTGATAGCCGGCAATAACCTTATATTTACCATTTTCATTGATAAGAAATTGTTGAGCTGCATTCAACAGGCAAGAGCGGAAGCTGTCGCGTGGCATGCGGCGAGCCAATTCATTATTAAACAAGCGGGTAAGACAATTAGGGTTACTTTCTTCGATACCCACAGACAAAATTACGCTTTCTCCGGGTGCTAATTTTATTTCAAAAAATCCCGGCGTATACAAATCTTCCAATCCATAATATCCGCGTTCAATATCTTTTTCGTATTCAAAATTATAATACCAATCCGGAGCATGAACATACTCAAACGGTTTATTCAGTTGAAAGTGCAGATAAGAATATCCGTTATACATACGGCATTTTATTCCGTCATGAATAACATCATAATGTTTATCTACATCATTATTAGCCTTTGATAGTTGATGGCGATTTCTATAAGCAAGCAGCGGACAAATTTTAAGTGTGGTATCGGAGTGAGCTTCGAGTAAAGTATATCGCACCATAAATCTGACACCATTATAAGTATTAATACGCTCTTTTTTCAGAAGCACTCCTCCCACTCTGTAAAACAGAGCCGGCATTGGGTCAAAAGTCAGTTCACGTATATATTTATGTCCTTTAGGATAATAATATCCGTTCTGATAGCGATGAACAGCGAGATGAAATTCCTCTTCATGTTGAATAATGGACTCATCTAAACTCGACAGCAGCACATGCAAATCGCCATCCACATAAGGTTGCGGTGCCACTAACAGTCCATGGTAACGACTTGTATTACATCCTATTAAAGTCGTAGACCCATAAGCTCCGTTTCTATTTGTACGTAACAATTCCCTTTTGAGACCGTATGATAAATTCACAAGGGAAGACTTATCGAAATGTATATAACTCATATAGCACTTGTTTTTAGCAAGTGCTAAAGTAATATAAATATTTGAGTTTTTACAAAAAACATCTTATTTTTTTTCAAAAAAAAATAAGATGTTTAATTCAAACGGCAAATCAGCTTAAAAAAATTCGATTTATCACATCATATACCGATGCAGATACCAAGTCCGAGAGCTGTTTTCATGAGGGCTGTATCCATAGTCACGAGGTTTGGAGACATGATAGCCTCTTTAAGTGTGACATGAGTAATATAAGGGTGTCTGTAAGAGACCATTGTACCGAATTTCTTTTCGAGGACGAGTTCAAAAGCTTTCACTCCAAATTGTGAAGCGAGGACTCTGTCGTAAGCGATAGGCACACCGCCACGTTGCAGATGTCCTAACACAGTAGTACGAATACTATGTTCACAGCCGGCATCTTTCAGTTCTTTTTCCAATTGGAACCCCACACCGCCAAGGACTCTGTTTTCGTATCCCGGTTCGCTACTTGTATGAGCAACATTTTGTCCATTGATATTTCTTGCACCTTCAGATATTACTATATTAATAAATCCGCGACCTTTACTAAAGCGAGACTCTATTTTATCCATCACCTTATTAATATCGTAAGGGAATTCGGGCAGCAGGCAAACTTCAGCTCCGCCGGCAACAGCTGAGTTAAGAGCTATCCAGCCCGCATCTCGCCCCATAACTTCAAGAATCTGCACACGATTATGGCTGGCAGCGGTAGTCACCAACTTATCAACAGCTTCGGTTGCAATTTGCACAGCAGTTTGGAAGCCGAAAGTGGAATCGGTAGCCGACAAGTCGTTGTCAATAGTTTTAGGCACGCCTACTATATTAAGACCTTTCTCGAACAATCCTTGTGAAATACGCTGTGAACCGTCGCCACCAATATTAATGACAGCATCTATGCCGAGATAAGAAATTTTGCGTATCATTTCATCGGAGCGGTCAACAGTTATCCATGTGCCATCATTCTGTTTAACCGGCCATGCAAAAGGACCTCCCTTGTTAGTTGTTTGAAGTATTGTACCTCCCTGATAATGAATGCCTCTCACAGCATGCTCATCAAGTACGACTATTTCAGTAGGCTCTCTAAGAATACCGTTAAAAGCCTCTATTGACCCGACAACTTCCCAGTTTTTTTCTTGAGATGCACGATTAACCACAGCTCTAATTACTGCATTTAATCCCGGACAATCTCCGCCGCCGGTTACTAACATCACTCTATTCATACAATAAAATTTTTAATAACACATTAATCTTAGTACATGACAAAATTTTCAAATTTTCTTTTTAATTTTCTTATAATCAATTAGTTATGAACATTTTTTGTTGATAACTTTTTTCATTAGTTATTGAATAAGTGATTGATATTCAGTATTTTAGAAGCAAAAAATCTTCACACCTTTTCTTCTATGAATATCAATCACAACTGCAAAAATAATCAATTTTCAGACACATTACGTTGTTTTTTTG
>Ga0265294_10009106_pt1 | contig 11488 bp, 12 predicted proteins | sample MunlanPumphouse3_FD_192504 | JGI IMG/M metagenome (GOLD analysis project Ga0265294, IMG submission 192504) | Groundwater microbial communities from a municipal landfill in Southern Ontario, Canada - Pumphouse #3 | ecosystem: Environmental > Aquatic > Deep subsurface > Groundwater | place...
AATCTTATAGAAGAACTTGATCCTGTATCAAAAATTTCAATAATTTCTCGAGGATCAGCTTTAGGTTTTACTTTAGTGCCACCTCAAAAGGATGTGATTCATTACACTAAAAGTAGGTTAATTAAACAAATGGCAATGGCAATGGGTGGAAGAGCGGCAGAAGACCTTATTTTTGGTGATATTACAACTGGAGCATCATCAGATATCTCAAATGCGACAAGAATTGCGAGAGATATGGTGGTTGAGTGGGGTATGAGTGAGTTAGGCCCGATTAATTTGGGACCACAAATTGATGTAAATGATTTTGGAAAAGCTTATATGGAGCCAGCTAAAATTTCTGACAAAATGCAAGGAAAAGTAGATGAAGAAATTAAAAAATTTATAGATGAGTCTTTTGCTGAAGCCAAAAAAGTTTTGTTGAAAAATAAAGAAAAATTAGAAAAAGTGGCCAAAGCTTTAGTAGAAAAGGAAAGTTTAAATCAGGAAGAATTTGAAGAGTTGATGAAATAAAACAAAACCCACCCGGTCTTCGACCACCCTCCCTTGAAAAGGGAGGGTTTTAATTTATTCTGTTATTTTAGTGAATCTGGGAACTAGTTCTCCGTTGATTTCGGTGGGAATGATCCAGCCGTTTGGGCTGTCGAATGATCGGCTCCAGATGATGGCAGGTTGATGATTGAGTTCTTGATAAATAACTCGGATTTCTTCGGTGTCTTCTTGAATGACTAGATTTAAAACAAGATATTGCCCACCACTTTTGGTGTGTTGATATTTTGTGCCAATTTCAACTTGAGTTTTAGCTTGTTCGAGTTTGTTTAATAAAATTTTTCGATCACTTTGAGGCATGGGTTATGCTATCAAAAAAAAGGCCGGAGATGCAAATATTATTTATTTGCGTTCTCCGGCTGCTTAATTTTAACTAATAGATCACAAAATAAGCATCAAGAGTGTTTATGGCATGAGAGGTATTTTTTGTAGGATTACTGCTACAAATAATTCCTACTAAATAATCAGTATCGGTTATTAATGGGCCACCAGAATTTCCAGGTTTAATAGTCATTTTACATTGAAGAGCATTTTTTATTGAACGGTTGTTTTTAAATTTGTCTTGGACGGAAATATTCTCTAAGCCAGAAAAGGTGCCAGTAGTTGAAATAAAATCATTACCACCGGGATATCCATAACAAGTGACAGTTTGATTTTTGTCTACTTTTTTTTGTGATAAATTGAGAGGTTGGGAAATCAACAAAACCCAGTTGTTGTTTGCTATACCAATAGCAATATCTTTTTCTGGATCCAATAGATCGACCTGGCATTGGTAATATTTTGAATAGATAATAGTGCCGTCAGTTTGTTGATAAGAAAATTGAATATTAAAACTACCAATATAAACACCATCTTTGACTTGTAGGCAATGAGCGGTGGTGATAATTTTATTATCAGAAATAAAAAAACCTGTTCCATATAAATTAGTATTTTTTTGATTAAGAATACTTATTTTAACAACAGAATTACGAAACTTATTCACTCCAGTAAAGTCTAAATCGCTTAAATTTTCTAAGGTGACGATACTTGGGTTGGTGTCAATATTGGTTGAAGAGGATGTGATAAAAGTTGTTGGGGTGATGGTGGTTGACCAATAAAAACCCAAAAAAATACACAACACTAAAACGATTGGATATATTTTTTTTCTAAACATTTTCCATTCCTCCAATTTCTTTTATTTTGTGGTCGGTTTGTGATAAATTAGATTGATTTTAAAGAGCTTATATTAAAGATAAATGCTTTATTTATCTGTATAAATTACATTATATGAGAATTTAACCAATAAGTCTATACTATAGGTTTTTATTCGAGTATGGGTTAAAAAGCCAAGGCAAATTTTTGACGAGAGAGTATTTTTTTACCTAAAATAAGGGAAAGTTCGTAACCACCAATAAAAAGAGTGGTATAAAAAAGATCGCTGAGAAGAGTGTTACGGAAAAAAGGAATGGCGGCGATAAAACAGGATTGGAGACCAATGAGATTTTTAGTGTAGATGGTGGTGGTTAACCAGACGCCAAAATTAGAAATTAAGAAAAAGATGACCGAAGAGGAGATACCAGCCAGAGGAATAAAAGATAAAGATTTTTTATGGCGATTTATTAATCCAATTATTCCAGCCAAAATAAAACTACTATAAACAAAAAACATTTCAGGACCATAAAAACCTAAGAATAAGTCACTGATTAATAAGATGCTGATAGGTAAAATAAAGGCAAATTTTTTTGGTAAATATCTAGCACCAAAAAGAGCAATGGCGGTAATAGGGGCAAAATTGGCGGGATGGGGTAAAAAGCGAGCCATGATGCCAAAAATTAAAAAAAATAAGGGGACTAATTTGAGTTCTGGTGAAATGGAAAGATTTTTTAGTGACATGGTTTATTTTAACTCCCAAATAATAATTTCACCACCTTGGCATTGATAAATATCGGCCCCAACTTCGGCATATTTATCATCGATAGAATATTGCCAATATTTTCCGTTACCTTGAGAGACACCGTTAATTGAAGTGATCATTTTGCCAAGAGAACTTTGTTGAAATTCCATCTTATTGCCGCTGATAGTAAGGGAACTAAAGGCAGTTTCACCCTTAAGACATGGATAATTAAATTTATTATTTAATTCAGAATCAGAAATGGTAGTAGGAGTGGAAAAATTTGAAGTGACGGATGAATTTTTAATTGAACAACTGGTTAATAAAATAGCAAAAAAAAGAATGAGGAAAAAAGATAGAATTTTTTTAGTCATTGAACGATTATAACATTCAAAATCCACCCCCTACCCCTCCTTTTAAAATCAAAAATCCCTTTTATTTTAAAACCCTCCGTCTTCCGATTTTATCGGAATCCACCTCCCTTGACAGGGAGGCTTTTCTTTCTTGAATATTTTTTATTATTTCACTTTTAACTTTGTTTAATTCATTTAATATTTCTTCATTTTTAAATCTTATGGTTTTGATATTTAAACAATTTAAAAATTTATCTCTCTTTGAATCTTGTTCTTGTTTTTTAATATGATATCCACCATCAATCTCAATCACTAATAATAATTCAGAACAATAGAAATCTAAAATAAATCTATCTAATGGTTTTTGTCTGGTGAATTTATAATTCATTGGTCTATTTTTTAAGAATTCATACCAAATCTTTGATTCTGTTTTGGTCATTTTATGTCTATTTATTTTGGCAGCCCATTTTAATTGTTCCAAATATTTTAAGTTTCCTTTCTGAGTCATTATTCCTTTAAAGCCTCCCTGTCAAGGGAGGTGGATCGAGTTTGCGAGAGACGGAGGGTTTTAAATTATTTTGATTCTTCAAGATTAATGATTCGTTGGAGAATAGCTAGGCTGCCCAAGGTGACAGGTTCGATGCCGGTGATGCCAAGTTGACTGTCACCGAGATTTTGGAGACTGGAATAAGGTGTGTCTGAGGCGTAATTGATGATACCAAGATCGAAAGGACAGTTGTTAAGATCGACAATAGATTTTTTTGGGGCTTGTTGATCGTAGCAACTTTCGGCGACAGCACTTAAATAAGGGCCGGATTCCATTTCAATAACAGTAATATTGTTTTTAAAATAAAAATTTAAAAGAGCCTTGTTTTCAAGAAAGGTACCAAAAACAGAAACAGCCTTTTGATTGGTTAAAATTGAACCTTGATTATTAATATAAGGAAAAAAATTATTAAAACAATTTTTGAAGAGGTATGAATTTTGGGTGTGTTCGTCAAAAACCAAACGCGGAATAAGGAGGTCTCCAACCTCACTATTGAGAGCGGCGGCTTTACCGAGAATATAAGCCCCTTTAATATTTTTGACATTTTCCATGATTTCACTAAAGACATGATAAGCAGCGAAACCAAGAGGGTAATCAATATTTAAAATTAAAGCATTTGATTTTTCGAGAGTGAGGGGTTTTTTGATTTTAATTCGCGGGTCGAGATATTTTGATTTAATTAAGTTTTTTATGGGAAAAACTTGAGATGTGATGTCAAGGTAATTATGATTAGGGATATTAAAAATACCGAGTTTTTTTTGAAAGGCTTGATAATCTTTCTTGACTTCAGGGTGGGAAAGGAAGTATTTGGAAACAAAATAAATAAAATCGTTGGGATTTAAGAGTGAGTTTTTTGATTTAATCTTTTCCCAGATTTGATAAAGAGAAGGATGTTTGGTTTTTAAATCGGAAATAATTTCAAACTGGTGGGCGATGGGAAAACCAGTAAAAATATTCATTAAACTATGGGTATTACTGGAGACAAAATAAATTTCTTGATGGGACATATGGTGAAAAACAGGAGAAACGTTAGTAGAGATGTTTCTCCACCAATGTTGAGTGGATTTGGTGTAATTGAGCCAAGAGGCAGCTAGGAGCTGAATTTTTAAATTAAAAGGATAACTATACATATATTTAATTTTTTTTCTCCAATTTGAACCGAGAGCGGAAATAAAACTTTGCCATTTTTCAGGATCAATTTTTAGTCTTTGAAAAAATTTTTCAGTCGCTAGTTCTTTTTGAAGGAGAGAATAAAGTGAATAATTTTGACGTAAAAGATGGTTTAATTTATTCCATTCAGTTTGAAAAGCAATAAGAATGTTGACAAGATCATCAATATCAGAGACGGAAGCAATAAAAAAGGCTAATGTTTTTTTTTGGGAATTAAGGTAAGCAACCCGACGACGATTTTTGGATTTAACTTCTTTCCATTTGGTAATATTTTTATAACCTGATTCTTCAAAAACCTCTGGACTTTGACCGATGATGATTTTTTCAACTCCATGATTAATTCGAGGAAGACGATCGAGGGAATAAATTAAGGCGGAAAAATCGACTTCTTTGGTATGTCCGAGGGGGTGAAGGATAGAATGCATTTTGAGATGAGAATTGGAAAGAGAGTTGATGGTGATTTCGAGATTGGATTGAAGAGCGGAACGATAGGAACGGATATTGTTTTCAATTGAGGAAATATTGGAAGATGGTAGAAGAGAAGGCATATGTTTAGTTTGTCAAGTTTACAAAGTTTGTCAAGTCAAAAGTTATGATTTTTCTTTTTGACAAGGGAGAGATTGGATTTGGTATAATTAGGGCATATGAGTGAAAGAGGACCAGAAATTAATATATCTACAGAAAAAGTGTCGAAAGTGGTGAATTTGTCGAGAACGATTGAAAGGAATAAAGTTTTGGGAGATAATTCTCAGGAATCTGCTGAAAAAGCAAGAGAAATTTTAGGAGGGAGTTTTGCTGCTAACTACCAAAGTGTAGAAGAAATGATAAATACCACTAAAGATTTAACAGGTAAAACTGACATCCAAAGAAAAAACGCAGAAGAGGCTTTAAATCTTTTGGGTTCAGCAATGTGTTTGACAGAAAATGGAAAGGCGAATGATTTATTATTACAAGGTAAATTGAGTGAAAATTTACCGTCTAATTTAATAGGAATAGAAAAATATGTGGCGGAAAATTTATTAATATCTGGAGATGATGATAGGGTGGGTAAAGAAATTGTAACCAATTTAATTGGTTTAGAAAAAATTAATAGAAGGGCGGCTTTAGCACCAAAAGCTTTTTCAGAAAAACGAGAAATAGAAACTAAAAAGGTAATTGAGGTTTTATGTGATAAATTTGATGAAATTGACCCAGATTCGAAGGACGGATTAAAAATAGGGGCAGTGGTGGGATGTTTGGATAGCGAGTTGGCAGGAGAGGTGTCTCCAGGCATAAGAAGAAAGATTGATATAGACGATGAAGTAGACTATGAACCAATAATTATTGATCCAGAAACTCAGGAGACGAGAGGGGGCGCGAGATGGGAAATTTCTCCAGAAAATGCGGCAATGGCGATGAAATTTATGGATTCTTCTATGAGGTGGCAAACATATACACCGCCGGAATGGTTTAAAAAGATAAAGCCAATAATAAATAAAGATGGAAGTATTAAAGAATCTGCCGAAGAAATACAATCTAGAATTGAATATATGGTGATGGTAAATGATGGAGCGGCTAGTATGAGTTATGCAGGTAAAGATTTAGACAAAATTCAAGGTAATAAAATGTGGTTTGCTTTTGATAATGAAAAATTTACAAAATTATTTAATGAAGATTTTAAATTAGTAACAAGTAAAATGTTGAATGATTTATGTGAGTTTTATACAGATCAAAATGGAAGAAAAAGTTTAAGATATAAAGAAATTGTTAATGATGGTTCAAGAAAAATTGATGGAAAAGTTAAAGATCATTTGGTTGATATAAGGAATTATAAGGAAGAGTTAGCGACTTTTTTGGCGGAACAAAATGGTAGGAAAGAATCAAATTATATGGATAAAATGAATGCGTATACAGCTTGGAATTTGTTTTATATGTTTGGTGATTCGAGTTTGGCTGATAGAATGAGATTATTACCGACCTATGGGGGAATTATTAGTGATGGCGTTAGGACTTTAAATCCGGAATATAAGGCTTTAAATAAATGGAGAATTTCTAAAGGAGAAAAAGAGGTTGTTAACGATAATGAACTTTTTGAGGCAGAATATTTTGGTGGGCCATTGGCTGATTACGTTCAGACAATAATGAAAATGGAAAGAGATTTAGAAAAGCCAATTGATGGAAAAAAGACCTTAAGAAAAAAGATGGTTGATAAAGAATTGCCTATTTTGGCTAATAAAACTTGTTATGGATTTTTTGATTTTACGTATGGAACTAGAGATTTATATAGGGAAGTTGGTAAAGATGTTAATGGAAAACCAATTTTGAAAAAATTTGGAAAAGAAGAGGATTTAACATTGGCTAAATTGATAATGAATTATGCATCTTTTGATAAAGAAGGTAAATTTTTAGGTAAAAATGGTGAAGATTTTAGTTTTGGGACAGATCAGGTTGATTTTTTAAATTTATATAGAGACCAAATAGAAGCAGCGGCGTTGTCTTTTAATTGTATGACTGGAAAAGCGGACGTTAAAAGTGTGGAAGGATGGGCTCGTACTATAAGAGATAAAGTAGGTATGGTGAGAGGAATTAAAATAAATGAAGAACCAACTTATTCTTATACAAAAAGACCTGATTATTGGGCAAATATGATTTTAGGTTCGTTTGGGGTGGATATGACAAGATTGTCGACTGATTATATAAAATTAAAAAAACAACCAATTAAAGCTGGCAAGGGAACAATAGAACCGCCTTATAATTTATATCTTTACGATTTTTTGACTAAAGATTTGGGTTTAAGTAATAATGATGTTAATTTAAATGAAGTGATGAGATATATGGGGGTTAAATTGGATAAAGGTGATAAGCCAGATGGTTTTGGTATAACTCTTAAGAGTGGTATGCAAGAGAAAAAAGAGCTATTGGAAACAAATAAATTATATGATAAATTGGGTAAAAGTTTTAAGCATGATGAGTATAAAGATAAAAAAGAAAAAGGTAAAGTCGTAATTAGTTGGGAAAAAATAAGGCATGATTTTGATGAAATAGAAGAAAATTCATTAGATGCTGATGAAAAAAGAATGTATATTGACTTGGTTAGGGCAATAAAGTCTCGAAATATTGATGTGGCCAATAATCTTTTGAATGCGTTAAAAAGATAAGGGTATTTATTTAATTAAAATATTGGAGTTTTAAGGATTAGTGGCTTTTATGCATTTTTTCAAAAACTTTACCAGCTCTGGCAGCGGCTCCTCTCCATCCAGTAGTAGCAGTTCCACCGCCACTAACATCTTGACTCCAGTCATAACCTAGTTCAGATCCATATTTAACACCAGGTTGAATAAGTTTCTTGTTAATGGATCCACCAACACCACCAAAACCTTCACCAATAGCTTTACCAAATGGAGATGGTTTAAGATTGAAAACAAACTCAGGAATCAGAGTGGGAAGCTTGGAAAGCATCATTAAAGCACCGATACCAATTGCGGGACATAATAACCAACTACCTCCAAGCATTGGTGGAGCCCAAAGATTATTAGTATTAACACTATCGATAATCATATTGACTAAAACCAAGAAAATAAGAGAAATTGGAAAAACAGCTAAATTGGCAATGATTTGCCAAATCCAACTGGAAAAGTTCATTTTACTATTAGGAATAGCACCCATACCGATTTCAATTGGAGCGAGAATTATTCTAAGAATTAGACTAATAAAGCATTTAATCATACCGAAGAAAAATTTTATAACATAAATCAAAATCATTATGATAATCATTAAAAATATAAGAATAAAAGTACCTGCTCCTACGGCAACGGCAATAGGTGTGGCTAATCCAAAACTAAAACCAGCAATAAGACCAGTAATTATTCCACTAGGAATACCAGCTAGTAAAGTTATAGCTGTTACAGGAACTGCTTTTGTAGACAAAAAGAAAAACTCCCAGAAGCCGGTATTCATTAGTGTAGAAAAAGACGGGTTAACTAATCCACCAGAAAAAAGAGTTGAGCTGAGACCTCCTTTTGAATTAAAAAGTATAGCTAAAACTAAGCCTTGAAAAACATAACTTAGATCGATTAATAGACCGGCAATAGCATAGGAAAAGGTAACTAAAATAAGACTGGTAATTAATGATGGAATGGCGGATTGAATGGAAATAACGGCTTGTTGGCTGATTTTAACTCGAAGCATGATAGCAATACCGATGCCGATAAAAACTACTGAAAAGAGAATATAAACGGCATTTCTGAAGGATTTCCAGATGTCTTGAATACCTTTTAAACCTTCATAACCGGTAGTAGCATATACTGGTTTGCCGAGAAAACTATCGACTGTTTGGGCAATATATTGAACTCCAGAAGCGGGTGGGTTATAAAGATAAGCAATTGATTGGTTGGCAACACCAATCATACCACCGGGAACCCAAGAAGTGGTAGTACTATTGAGAACACTATCGGGAATAGTGCCAGCAATGGCTTGATTAAGAGACATGGCATTACTCATGATAGATTCGTTCATCCAGGATTCTTGATTATTCCCTTCATCAATAGCAATTTGTTTGTTTTTGAATTTTTCGATAGCTGAAGAATTGCTGATATTAATATTGGTGACAGCGAATATTTGATGACTAAGGAAACCTAAAAAAACAAAAGCAATTAAAATTGAGGCAAATTTAATTTGTTTATTTAATTTGGGAAGTTGGGGAATTAATCGGGTGTCGCAGGAGTTGAGTTTCTGTAAAATATTTGAGATGGACATTATGGATAATTTTAACATAAAAAATATTTACCAACTAGCGGGACGAAGGCCATTAAGACCGGCAGATGTACCATCAGGAGAAAAATTTTGATCAAGTTGTTTTTTTAGATCTTTGATACTATCATCATTGGAATCTTGGTCACTGGCAGAAATTGGAGTTTGAACTATGTTTTTGGAATTTTCTTCATTTTCAACACTGTCTTTGGGGACTAAATAAAAATCATTGTAAATAGTTTTATAACAATCTAAATCAGTAGAGGAAATGGAATCGGAATATTTTTCATTAACTTTATCAATAATATTACTTTCAGTGTTAATTAATTTATTTTCTGTGCAATAAAATTGTTTTTGAGTTTGAACAAAATAATGAGCAAGATCACTAATTTTTATTAATTTACAAGTTGAATCTGATGAAACAACGCATTTGTTTGAGTTTGATGGATCGGGACAAATGTAAGAAATGTCGGAATCTTGGTATTCATCTAAAATAACTTTTTTTATGACATTTCCTTTGTAACAGGTTTGGTTATTAGAATCGGTAAGACGAGTACCAGACGAAGAGTGTTTATCATTATCTGAAGCATTGCCATAATCGGTCATATCAGAATTAATTTCTGTGGTTTGTCGCTGAGCGATTGTGTAATCAGTTTTAATAAAAACACTGGAGATCCAATTCCAAAACTGACTCCACAGACTTTCTTCTGGGGTGGCAATAGATGGGGTAGTGGTTTGATTGTCGGTGGTGATAGTGGTGACTGGTTGGGCGAAAATAGAATTGGGTTGGAAAAAAGGGATGATTAAAAATAATAAAACGACGAGAATGCGTTTCATTAACCAGGGATATTAAATTCAGTAACATTGACACCAGTAAAATTACCGATGAAGGTGATAATTAAGAAGGAAATAATGACTCCGACCAGACCAATGACAGCCAAGGTGAGGGTGGAAGTGGCTTTGGCGGTTTTTTTTGGGTCACCACCAGAAGTTAAATAACTGAAACCACCGCGAATAAACATAATGAAAAAGGCAATACCGGCAAAATAGACGATAATTTGGGCAATATTTTCAAAAACAACATTAAAATCTTGAATAGTGGCAACATCACCACTCCAATCTGCCGCAAAAATAGGGGCAGTGGTAAATATTTTTGAGATTAAATTCATAGGTTAATTATACTATAAAACCCACCTTCCCTAAAGGGTTCCTTCCTCCATTGAAAAGGGAGGATTTGCAAAAAACAAAATAAAAAGGGCCCCAACGGGGCCCTTTATAAAAATCAAATTGATTTTATTGGAAAGTGGGGATGGTTAGAGTTCCAAGAATACTGATGCCGAAGAGGGTTTCAATAAGTTTCATGATGGCCCAAGAAGCAAAGACAATAACTAAACCAATTAAAGCACTGGTAATTCCAGCACGAGCAGCAGCGACTTTCTTTTCATCGCCACCAGAAGTAATCCACTTAAGACCGCCAACTACTAGAATAAAAAAGAATACTAATGAGACTACAATTAAAACTAAACTAATAGCACCGGAAACCATGCCGTTAACAGTTAAATTTTCGAGATTGGTAAAACTATCACTTTTACCAGTAAGTTCTAAGCTTTCAGCGGCGTAGATTGGAGCAGCAACAGCTGCTAATTGAATTTTATTTTTGATTTTTTTAATCATTTTTTGATTTAATAATTATTAACTAATTTTACCAGTAAATTTAAAATATTAAAGGGATGGCCAAGTAATGGTTAAACTGTCTAGACCGGTGATACCGAAAATAGAACCAACAACTTTAAGTAGGGCAAAGATGGAGAAAACAATAGCGATACCAATTAGTGCATAAATAAGGCTATGTTGAGCTTCTTCGTATTTTTTAGGGTCACCTTGAGAAGAGATCATCTTATAACCAGCAAGAACTACATGATAGACGAAATAGATAAGACCAAAAATAAAAAAAATAGAGATAGTGGTTTGAATAACACTATTGATGTAATTTGTGGGGTTACTGCTAATATTAGAACTATTTTTTAAAACAGGATTAGTGATAGGCATATTTATTGTATTTGTTTAAAAACAGTTGATAAATCGAAAATACTATTCATGCCAAGCAAACTGGCAATTAGAGCACCAAGTCCGTAGGCAACAACGATAACAATCAATCCGATAATATTTATGGTTAATCTTTTTTTACTGGATTCAAATTCTTTTGGGTCACCCTTGGAAGCCATTAAGGAAAAACCAGCGAGAATTATTTGGATGGTGAAATAGACGACACCA
>Ga0265294_10009107_pt1 | contig 11487 bp, 8 predicted proteins | sample MunlanPumphouse3_FD_192504 | JGI IMG/M metagenome (GOLD analysis project Ga0265294, IMG submission 192504) | Groundwater microbial communities from a municipal landfill in Southern Ontario, Canada - Pumphouse #3 | ecosystem: Environmental > Aquatic > Deep subsurface > Groundwater | place...
CTGTAAGCCATCGGCGGATAGCAGGAGCGAATGTATATTCAAAAATGGAGGTTCGACCATCTGAACCTATACCTCCTTCACTCGGATCAGCAGGCTCTCCGTACTCCTGTCCGGCGTAAATCATGACAGGGCCATTATTCATAAAGGTAGCTAATGCCAAGGCTGGCAGACCGGGCCAGGGATTACCAGCAAATTCACGGGAAGCCAAACGCTGCTCATCGTGATTTTCGATAAACCGAAGCATTTTATTATCAAGCCCTTGTAAGGTTTTCCAGATGCTGGTGATTTCACTGGCTCTCCTCTTTCCGATAATGACTTCACGGATAGTATCATAGAACCCGGCCTTATCATAGAGGTAGTCAAATCCGGCAATTTCGATATAGGAAAAATAGCGCTCCGGCTCATATAACTCCGCAATGAAGGTCATGGCCGGGTATTCATTCTTGATATTTCCAATAGCAAACCGCCAAAACGATTCGGGCACCATTCCGGCCATATCACAACGAAAACCATCAACTCCTTTACCAGCCCAGAAGCTGAGAATATCCGTCATCTTTATCCAGGTGTCCGGTATCGGATTAAAAAAAGTATCTCCTGTTTGATAATCGATGCCATAATTCAGCTTAACTGTTTCATACCAATCGTGAGGTTGCGGATTGGGATGAAAGACATCATTTCCGGTGGCACGGGCCGGCTCCTCACGATAACCGTGAAGATCCAATACTGTCCCAGGCAGGTAATAGAAATTATTCTGCGGATGAAACTGAACCGTTGGGTCATCTCCTTCACCAAGATCGTGGATTTCAACTGGTTTGGTTCGTGAGGTATAATCTCGCGCTACATGGTTTGGGACAAAATCTATGATGACTTTGAGTCCTGCATCATGCACTCTTTCAATTAGTTCCTTAAACTCATTGAACCTTTCACCTACCGAAGTTGCCAGATCAGGATCGAGATCATAGTAATCATTAATGGCATAAGGAGACCCGGCTTTTCCTTTCACAATGCCCGGGTGGCTTGCTGGTAAACCGTCACTACTGTAATCGGTTCCCGTGGCATGTCGGATTACTCCGGTCAGCCAGATATGCGTAATTCCAAGTTTCCGAAGTTCTTTTATAACCTCCTTCGTGATGTCGGCAAATCGGCCACATCCGTTCTCCTCGATCCCCCCTCCAGCTTTCCCACTGGTATTGAGATTGCCGAACAATCTGGGAAGGAGTTGATAAATCACCATTTTTTCTTTCATGTCAGCTTCACCGACCGATGAACTTTAGCCGGGCGGATACGTTTTAACACGATACCGGTCCGGGCTGGAAGGTAGAGCCTTACCTGATACCCGCTTCCTAGTTTTCCTAATGGCTCTGCACTATACAACATTGTGTCATCAATTCTTCCAAAACCTTCAAAATCAAGATGATCTGTATTCAATTCAATGGTGTAATCCGCTGGTTCTGCGGGAATTCCGTAACCGGTATAGGATTGACTGGGGTGAAAATTAAAAACAAATAGATAACCACTTCTTTGAAAAGCCAATACGTTATCAGCATCCTGGGCCAGAACGAAAGCCAAAGGCTCGCTGTCGGGGAATTTTATGGAGGAGAAAAAGGAGATCATTTTCTGATCAAACTTTTGGAGACCCGCATACTTTAAGTCGGCATCTTCGGCCAAGTGCCATTGTCGACGGGCATAGTGATAGGACCAGTTGTTTCCTTGGCGGGGGAAATCGATCCACTCAGGATGCCCAAATTCATTGCCCATAAAATTCAGATACCCACCACCGTGAGTAGCCAGTGTGACCAGACGGATTAATTTATGAAGAGCAAGTGCCCGGTCGATGATCAGACTAGGGGTTAATTTTGACATGTGGGTGTACATGTCGCGGTCGGCCAGCCTGAAAATGATAGTTTTATCTCCAACCAAAGCCTGATCGTGCGACTCAGCATAGGAGATTGTCTGCTCCTCTATCCTCCTATTGGTCAATTCGTAAAAGATTTGAGACATGATCCATTGCTCATCCGGGATCTCTTTAATGATTTTGATCCAGAAATCCGGTATGCCCATGGAAAGCCGATAATCAAAACCAAGGCCGCCAGACTCAGGTTTAGAGGCCAATCCGGGCATGCCACTCATATCTTCTGCTATGGTTACTGCATAAGGATTTAATTCATGAATTAAAAGATTAGCTAATCCAAGATACGTCAGGGCATCTTCATCCACATTCTCATTGAAATAGTCATGATAGGAAGTAAAGGCTTTCCCCAGGCCATGGTCGAGATACAGCATGCTGGTAATACCGTCAAACCTAAAACCATCAAAACCATACTCTTCCAACCAGTACCGGCAGTTCGACAAGAGGAAATAGAGGGTAAAGTTATTTCCGTAGTCAAAACAGAGAGAATCCCATGCCGGGTGCTCTCTACGTTGATCTTGGTGAAACAACATTCCGGTGGTACCATCGTACAACCCGGGTCCCTCTAGGGTGTTCTTAACTGCATGAGAATGAACGATATCCATAACCACCCGAATACCAAGGTGGTGAGCTGTCCGGATCAGTTCTTTCAGGTGTTCTGGGGTTCCAAAACGGCTGGAGGCAGCAAAGAAGTTAGAAACGTGATAGCCAAAAGAGCCGTAATAGGGGTGTTCCTGGATGGCCATCAATTGGATCGTATTGTAACCCAGTTTATGGATTCTGGGTAAGACCTTCTGTGTGAAATCAAAGTAGGTGTTCACTTTACCTTCTTCTGATGACATCCCGATATGGGCTTCATACACCAAAAGAGGCTCTTTGGCTGTTGGCCGAGGGAGGTAAGATGGGGGAGTGGATGGTGGGCAATAAACCTGGGCGTTGAACACTTGAGTCACTTCATCCTGAATCACCCGTTTTGCCCAGAGTGGCAGACGGAAGTCACCGCCACCGGGCCAAGAGATAAAATATTTATATTCATCCAGGTGGTGAAGGTCTTCAGAATTTAACTTCAACTCCCAGTTCCCATCAGCACCTTTTCTGAATCGATATTGATCCTGGATCTTCCAATCGTTGAAGGTTCCTGTGAGCCAGATACCTGTGGCTCCGGGCGCCCATTCGCGCGCGAGCCAACCATCAGGGGTTTGATGTAGTCCGTACCGATGATACCCATCAGCAAATTCCCGAAGACTTTTCTCTTTGGCTAACTCCTTCTTTTTGAGCAGTATCTTATCAAGCCGGCCTGCCAAAATTTGTCGGTAGGGTTCGAGATACGGATCCTGCTCCACGAAAAGTGGTTTAGGCATTGGGAATACGTTTTAAGATATCAATGAGTAGCTCCCAAAACTTTGTAACAGTGCTAATCTCCAGTCTTTCATCCGGTGAATGAGCTCCTTTAATGGTTGGGCCGAAAGAGATCATATCTAAATCGGGGAACTTTTTCAGGAACAGTCCACATTCGAGCCCGGCGTGGATAGCTTTGATCTGTGGCTTGGTCCCGAAAAGCGTTTGATAGGACTCGTTAGAAATCTTCAGGATGGGGCTGTCCGGATTTGGGTTCCATCCCGGGTACCCAGTTGATTTCTGGCAGCGGGCATTGGCTAACCTAAAGACTGATGTGACCATTTGATTGATATCTTCTTTGGCAGATTCCAGGGAGCTTCGCTGACTGGTGGTGATTTTGACTTCGTTGGCTTCCATTCGAATAGCGGCGAGGTTGGTAGAAGTCTCGACCATTCCCGGCATGGTCTGGCTCCAGGCGTGCACTCCATGGGGACATGCGGAGATCGCATTGATTAATTGCTCAAATGATCTCTCCCCCAACACTTGATCGGGTAGGGAATGATGGCTAAGTTCGAGGGTCAGCTCCGGTTCAGTCACCGGATACTCTTTATGCATGTTTTGTTTAAACTCTTCAAACAGGGAAGATAGTTGCGCTTCATCTTTTTTGTTGATGGTGATGATAGCTTTGGCTTCGCGGGCGATCGCATTTCTGAGATTTCCGCCTTCCAGATCGTGTAAAGAGGCGCTAAGTTGGTCTTTTATTATTCGTAAAAACCTATTAATGATCTTGTTAGCGTTGCCGTATCCTTTGTGTATGTCATCTCCCGAATGACCTCCTCGCAAGCCAGTCACAGTTACAGCGAAGGCTTCGGAATTCGCTGGGGTGTTAACCTTTTCAAATGTCAGCCAGGCTGTCAAATCGATTCCGCCGGCACATCCAATAAAAATTTCTCCTTCATCCTCTGAATCCAGATTTAAGAGAATTCGGCTTTTGATCAATCCCTCCCCAAGGCCAAAAGCACCCGTCAGGCCGGTCTCTTCTGCTACGGTGAACAGGCACTCCAGGGGCCCGTGAGCGATATCATGGGAGTCAAGAATGGCCATCTGGGCAGCAATACCGATGCCATCATCGGCACCAAGAGTAGTTCCGCGTGATTTAATCCAACCATCATCATCGACATAAGCGGGAATCGGATCTTTTAGAAAATCGAAATCGATGTCGGAGTTCTTCTCGCAAACCATGTCGAGATGGCTTTGCAAGCATACGGATTGTCTTTTTTCCATGCCTGGAGTAGCCTTTTTCCGGATCATCAAGTTTCCAGCTGAGTCAACTTCATGGTCCAGTCCACGGTTTTGGGCAAACTCGATCAGGTGCTCCCGAACAAGCTCTTCTTGGTCGCTAGGCCGGGGAATGGTCAAAATTTGTGAAAAGAAATCCCAAATGGGTTTGGGTTGAAGATTGTTAAATTGAGTCATGATGCTTTGCTTTTTCGTAAAGATAACATCTAATATTTAACTGCTATCTTTACTACCTGGACCTTTGCAAACAATCTATTAACCAAAAAAAATAGTAAAAATGTCGAGACGAACCATTGTAGCCATGCCCGGAGACGGAATCGGGGCAGTGGTGTTGGAGGCTGCCATAAAGGTGTTGGATAAGGCTGGTTTCCAAGCTGATTATGTTCATGCTGATATTGGATGGGAGTTTTGGAAAAACGAGGGAAATCCGTTGCCCGAGCGGACGATCAATGCTTTGAGGGAACACAAGATTGGTCTGTTTGGAGCTATCACCTCCAAGCCTAAGGATGCCGCCGCCGCCGAATTGGCTTCTCATCTCCAGGGCCAGGGGCTGGTCTATTCCAGTCCAATTGTTGGGATGCGGCAGCTTTTTGATCTGGACATCTGCATCCGGCCTTGTAAGACCTACAAGGGCAACCCCCTGAATTTCATTCGGAGGGGAGTTGGTAATACCATTGAGGAGCCCGAGGTTGATGTGGTGATTTTCCGTCAGAATACCGAAGGCCTTTATTGTGGCGTTGAATGGAGCAATCCGCCGGAAGAGGTTTATCGGGCATTTTTGACCCACAAAACCTTCAAAAAGAACTATGGCTCAGTGCCTAAGGAAGATTTGTCCATTTCATCGCGAATTTTTACCAAAAAATATACGGAAAGGATTCTCCGTGCAGCCTTCGACTATGCGAGAAAAAACCACTATAAATCAGTCACAGTCTGCGAAAAGCCAAACGTCATTCGAGAGACTTCGGGCATGATGTACAAAATGGCTCAGGAGATGCAGAAGGCAGATTATCAGGAGATTGAGCTTTGGAATACCAACATCGATGCCCAAATGATGTGGCTGACTAAAAATCCTGAAAATTATGGAGTTATAGTTGCTGGCAATATGTTTGGTGATATTGTTTCCGATGGATTTGCCGGATTGATCGGTGGCCTCGGTTTCGCCTGCTCTGCCAACCTGGGTGAAGAGGTAGCTGTTTTTGAACCTACTCACGGGTCAGCTCCAAAATATGCCGATTATCCGGTCTCAATTGTCAATCCTATTGCCATGATTGAATCAGCCTGCATGATGCTGAACCATATTGGTGAGAAAGAGATTGCACTCCGGATTGAGCAGGCCATCAAGGAAGTCATTCTCGAAGGAAAGGTCCTGACTTACGATATGTTGAAGATGAAAGGATCGCCGGATGTAATTGCGCAGGGTGCAAGCTCTACCATGCAGATGGCTGAGGCAATCATTGAGAAATTGTAATGTCATGAAGAAAAAGATACTGGAATTGTGGCCTGAGCTCGAGTGGATCCAGGATCCTGATCTCAGGGAAAAGACAGCTCGTACCTGGGAAGTTGCCCTTGAACGTAGTGTTTTAACAGCTGAAGATTTGCAAACCATTCCTTTCACTCTGCTGGTACCCGGTTTAAAGGTGTCCTTCATGGCCCATAAAAGAGCAGTAGTACACATTGCCCGGGATGCCGGCGTGAAGTGTAATGAGTTTTTTGGCGATGATTTGCCGGTTGATCTCGATGTTCTGATTTCCGGTGCGATCTTGGCAGATGTTGGAAAATTGCTTGAGTATGAGAAGATTGACGGCAGGGTGGTGCAGGGTAAATATGGTGCTTATCTCAGACATCCCTTTAGCGGAGTCTCCCTGGCCGAAGAGTGTGGCTTGCCCCCCGAGGTTTGCCATATCATCGCTGCCCATGCACATGAGGGAGATCTGATCAAAAGAACGACGGAAGCTTACCTTGTTCATCATGCAGATTTCATGACATTCCTGCCTTTTAAGGAAAGATTAAGATAGAAATTCCTCAAAAACAGCCTGTTCAAGATAGGAAATTTTATTTTTTTGAGAAATTTCAACAACTAATGATTATCTTTGTTTTAAACACGGTTTGTGCCGACGTGTTTTTTTGTTTGTAAACTGAACCTTAAAAATACTCAACATGAAAACAAAGATTTTACTACTGGTCTCAGTTCTGGTTTTAGGAACAGTCTCTGTTAATGCCCAGACAAAAGACCATAAGTGGGGATTCGGAGGTTATCTTGGGGTTATGCAATATTCGGGGGATTATGATAATCAGTTCTTCCGTTTCAACGAAGGCTATGGTGCCGGAGCTAGCATTGCCCGTTATTTAAATCCATCCTTTGATTTGATGCTTCATTTCTACTATGATGGCATTGATGCACGACCGTTTGAAGATGAGTGGGCCGATTGGAATTGGGCACAATTCCGTCTTCACATGTTCAACCTGAACCTCTTAGCCCGTTATAAATTTAATAACGGATACATTTTTAAGGAGGATGCCTTCTTTGCCCCCTACCTATTATTTGGTCTAGGTGGTAATCTGGCAGATGTGTACGTCGGAGTTGGTTCGGAAGGAAACTATGCTCCCAAAACCTTCATTAATCCTAACCTTTACGGGGGAGTTGGACTAAACTTCAGATTCCATCCTGCAGTGAACCTGCGTTTGGAATCCGGACTGATGGTTCCCCCGACAGACGAGATTGACGGATGGGCCGGTAATGCTGATGGTAACTTAGGAATCGATATGTTCCTGCAAAACTCAGTAGCTCTGTTTATTACGCCGGGTGAGTTTGGTGGTGGTAAAAAGGATTCGGACGGCGACGGTGTTCCTGATAAACTGGATAAATGTCCCAATACGCCAAAAGATGTCAAAGTGGATGCCGATGGCTGTCCGCTCGATACCGACGGCGATGGTATTCCCGATTATCAGGACGACTGTCCTCTCATTGCTGGGTTGAAGGAATTCAACGGTTGTCCCGATACCGATGGCGATGGTATTCCAGATCACCTGGATGAATGCCCGGATGTGGCCGGACCAGCTATCCTCAAAGGTTGCCCCGATAGCGATGGCGATGGAGTTGCCGATAAGGACGACCGCTGCCCTAATACCCCTAAAGGTGTGAAAGTTGACCGCTTCGGCTGTCCACTGGATAGCGATAAAGACGGTATTCCGGATTCAAAAGATGATTGCCCAAATAAACCTGGTGTGCCAGAACTCAACGGATGCCCCTGGGATATCGATGCAATCGTTAATAAATACGGGCTTACCATGGATCCAATCCTCTTCGATTTCGATTCCTCAGTGCTTAAACCAGAAGGAGTACAAACCCTCTCACAACTTGCTAACGCTCTGAAAAATCATGAAGATTTTGGCGTTCAATTGGATGGCCATGCTTGCTCGATCGGAACAGAACCGATTAACCTGAAACTTTCCGAAAAGAGAGCTAATGCTGCAAAAGACTACCTGATCAATAATGGTATCAATGATGCCAATATCAAATTGCAGTATTATGGCGAAACAAAACCAAAATACGATAATAGTACCAACGAAGGACGAATCATGAACCGTCGCGTTGAATATAACCTGATCGAGATTAAATAGAATACTAAAGGTTTATTTGAAAAAAAACCCCGTGCATGCGGGGTTTTTTTTTATTCTTTTCTATATTTGACCAAAAGGTTAAACTAAATGGTTAAAAATGATCGAAAGAAGTAAATCCACTGATAATCAGATGACAACAGAAGAGAAAATCATGAACGCTGCCTCATTGGTGTTTATGAAAAAGGGAATGGATGGGGCCAGAATGCAGGAAATCGCCGATGAAGCCGGCATAAACAAAGCCCTTCTCCACTATTACTTCAGAAACAAGGAGAAGCTTTTTGAAGCCGTTTTTAAACGGGCATTTGATAAGCTAATGCCTCCACTCTTGGAGGTGTTTAACTCTGATATTCCTATCCTGGAGAAAATACCACGATTCCTCAACCTGCACGTCACCTTTCTCCGGGAAAATCCAAATGCCCCACAATTTATCCTTTTTGAGATCCAACGTAATCCGCAAATGATCATGGAGTTCTTCGCACCCTTGATTCATTCTGGTGTCATCGATCAGTTCAAAGAAGGAGTTCAAAAGAGCATTGAGAAAGGAGAGATCAGACCAATTGATCCTATACATCTACTTGTGAATATCATATCAATGAGCGTTTTCCCCATGGTGGCCCGCAACCTCATCATGGAATTTGCTCCTTTTTCTCCCACCGAGTTTGATCAATTCATGGAAGAGAGGAAAACATCTGTTTCTCAGTTTATTATAAAATCGTTGTGATGAGAAAACTGCTTATTTTTTTGTGGCTTGCACTCTTACCACTCTGCGCGATTACTCAAACCCTGGAGCTACAAGAGTGTACCCGCCTTGCCAAAGAGCATAACCCGCTGGCCAACAACAGACAGCTGGCTAACCAGCTCGATTCGATCCGGACAAACGTGATCAAAAAAGCCTGGCTACCTGCTATCGAACTAAACGCCCAGGCCTCTTGGCAGTCCGACGTTGTCGCTCTCGACCTGGACCTGCCTTTCCCGGTTAACCTACCCAAAATTCCACACAATCAATACCGGGCAACCCTCGAGGTTAGTCAACTAATCTATGATGGTGGCACGACCAAATCAAGTCAGATACTTAATGAAATCAGCACCAGAATCTCCTCCCAAGAGGTGGATGTGGGAGAACAGTCTCTCGTAGAAACGGTAGAGGATCTCTATTTCTCTATTATGTTGATTAATAAACGTATCGACGTACTTCGTCTCATGAAGGAATCGTTATCAGCTACCCAAAAACAGGTGGAATCAGGGGTCTTAAATGGTGTTCTGAGTGAGCCCGATATCCTGGGGGTTAGAGCCGAATCCATTCGACTCGACCAATCGGAATGCCAACTTGAGAGTTTGAGAATCCGCGCTCTTAATAGTCTCGGACACCTTATCGGCGTTTCTCTGCGAGCAAATACACAGCTGAATCCACCCCCGGTAAGTGACCTCAATCAAAACCAATCGAATCGTCCTGAGTTTAAGCTCTTTCAACTCCGAATGGAGCTGGTCGATGCCCAGAGCAAACAATTAAACGACCGTAAAAGGCCACGCTTGGCAGCTTTTGGGCAAGCAGGATACGGTAAACCAGGATTAAATATGCTGGGAGATTCTTGGGATCCCTACCTGTTGGTCGGAATACGGTTCTCCTGGATGCCCTTTGATTGGGGAAAGGTGAAGGGAGAACAGAATGCACTGTATGTTAATAAGCTAACCTTAGCTAATGCCCAAGAGGCTTTCGCTCAACAGCTGGCGTTGGCAATCGACCGGCAAAAAAATCAAATCGCTGAAATCGAGTCATTGCTTCAAAGGGACGAGGAGCTTCTTGAAATCCGAAAACAAATCTCGTTAGCCTATGCTAGCAAACTGAAGAATGGCATCATCACAGCAGCAACCTACCTGACCGAATGGAATCGTGAACAGGAGGCAAGAATTGCTCTCGAATCAAGAAAGGTAGAACTAGTGGCAGCTTTACACAAACTAAACACAATAACCGGAAAAAACTGATATTATGAGAACTATCTTGATTATGCTGATTGCCTCAGCCTTGCTCTCATGCAGCCGAAAAACCACCGAATTTGATGCTATGGGACATTTTGAGGCTGACGAGCAAACGGTCGTGGCCGAAACATCTGGAAGGATTATCTGGCTTAAGGCTCAGGAGAGCCAACGTTTGTGCCGTGGAGATACCATTGCCATAACCGATACGGTTACCATCGGCCTGCAAATCGAACAACTTCATGCTCAAAAGAAGGCCCTTAATGCTCGTCTTCCCGGAATCCACTCGCAAGAAACGGTCGTGGATACCGAAATCGAAATCCTGGAAAAAGAGGTTCAGCGATTCCGGAATCTTTTGTCAGACCAGGCAGTGAGCGAAAAATCTTTCGATGATGTGAAAAATAAACTGAAAATCGCCATGGCAAAAAAGGAGACTTTTCAGTCTCAGATGGAAAGCATTGCAGCTGAACTATCTGTCTTGGAGGCTCAAGAGGCCGTTATGAAGGATCAACAACGAAAGTGCTTCATTCTGGCTCCAACCGATGGTGTCGTGATTGACCTCATTGCCCACCAGGCTGATATGATGATTCCTGGTAAACCAATTCTGAAAATGGCTAACCTGGATCAGATTATTTTAAAAGCCTATTTATCAGAAGATCAGCTTTCTATGGTTAGTTTGGGTAGCCTGGTCGGGGTGAGAATTGATGGGCCTGTTGGAAGCTATCTGAATTATACCGGAATGATCTATTGGATTGCTGATCAATCGGAGTTTACCCCCAAAGTTATTCAGACAAAGAAGGAACGGGTCAACCTGGTTTATGCGATCAAAATTAGAGTTCCAAATGATGGCAAGATCAAAATCGGCATGCCGGGCGAAATGATTCTGATCCATGAATAACACAGTTGTTCAATGTGACCATATCCGGCGCACCTATGAAAATGAGGTTGCTCTGGCCGGGATCTGCCTGGAGGTTGGGAGTGAAGAAATATTCGGGCTGATTGGTCCTGATGGGGCCGGAAAAACCAGCCTCTTCCGAATCCTTGCAACCCTGATCCTCCCGGATTCCGGCACAGCCAGCGTTCTAGGATTTGATGTTAATCATGAGTTTGCTGCCATTCGAAAATCGATTGGCTATATGCCTGGGCGCTTCTCCTTATATCAGGATTTGACGGTGGTTGAAAATCTTCGCTTTTATGCCTCAGTCTTTGGTGTTAATATCGCCGATAATTATGAGCTTATTCGTAGTATATATGAGCCTCTGAAGCCAATTTGTAATCGTCGGGCCGGAAAACTCTCCGGGGGAATGAAACAAAAGCTGGCTCTTGCCTGTGCCCTGATTCACCGC
>Ga0265294_10009108_pt1 | contig 11487 bp, 14 predicted proteins | sample MunlanPumphouse3_FD_192504 | JGI IMG/M metagenome (GOLD analysis project Ga0265294, IMG submission 192504) | Groundwater microbial communities from a municipal landfill in Southern Ontario, Canada - Pumphouse #3 | ecosystem: Environmental > Aquatic > Deep subsurface > Groundwater | place...
GATCTTTGAAAATCTTGACAACGCAGGAGCATATTTAAAAAACGTAGTACTGGCCAGACTGATGGGGTATTTTTTCGCCATATCTGACTACCCCAACGCACTTAAATGTGCACAGTTGTGCATAGAGGCAGGGGAGCGGGCCGGTATGCTCCTGCAATCATCGCTGGCGTACGGAATCCTCGTAATAGCGGCAATAGCGACAAAGGATTATGAAAATTCGGTCAGCCTGACGGGGCGTTATCTTAAGCTCTGCTACGACAATGGTATTTATGAATATTTCAGGCTGCGGAAGGCTTACGACCCGGTCCTTGAATTTGCGTATGACAACGGAATAGAGCCTGAAATTACCAGACATCTGATGGAATTTGCCGGATACCGGCCAAAGAAAGCATATATTGAGATCTTGGGAGCCTTTACCGTTTATCAGGACAAAGACAAGCAAAAGCTATTAAAATTCAGGACGAAAAAGGAACGTGAACTTTTGGCCTTTTTGCTTGATGCGGGCGACCAGGGGGCTACAAAAGAACAAATATATAACGCCATTTGGTGGGAGTCGGATTCCAAAAATATTAAAAACCTGATTGCGGTAAATTTGAGACACCTAAAAAATGACCTTGAATGTGTTGGCTTAGGGGAATCAGTCATCTGCCGGGAAAACCGCTATTTTATCTGCCGGGACGAAATTACCTGCGATATCGACCTTTTTGAAAGGATATATGAAGAATTTAAGCTACATAATACCAAAGTGCAAGCAAAAAATCTTTTATCCCTATACAAAGGAGAATACTTATCAGATTTCGAAGCACTTTGGGCTACTGCGAAAAGAATTAGATATCACGAAATTTATGAAGAAGCCGAAAAGTATTGTCTGTAAATTAAACTGTTCTCTGATAATACACCGGTTGCCGCGGATGGTCACACTGTCGTGACGCTTCCAGCGCCAGTCCCTGCCGGCGCGGGTGAGCTGCTCTCCCTGGCGCTGCAGGAAGTCTACCAGGTCGACGGAGTTAGCACGTTGTTTTTCTTCCTCGGTAAACGGAATACATTTCATGGTATCCCTCCCCGGTCAGCCCTTCCGTCTGCAATAACGCCTGAAAAAAGAGGCCGTCCTTTTGGGACAGCCTCTTTTTAGTTCACAATTATTTTATTTCTACGCTGGCGCCTGCTTCTTCCAGCTTGGCTTTGATTTCGTTAGCCTCTTCCTTGGAGACTTTTTCCTTGACCGGGTTGGGAGCTTCGTCAACCAGGGCCTTGGCTTCTTTCAGTCCCAAGCTGGTCAATTCTCTAACCACTTTAATAACGTTTATCTTCTTTTCCCCGGCTGATGTAAGTATTACATCAAATTCATACTGTTCCTCTACTGCTTCAGCGGCTGCTGCAGCTGGGGCTGCTGCTACGGCTACCGGAGCGGCCGCACTGACACCAAATTCTTCCTCAAAGGCTTTAACTAACTCGGACAATTCAAGGACTGTCATCCCTTTAACTATTTCAATAACTTCCTGTACTTTACTCACTAAAATAACCTCCTTAATCGTTTACCCGCAATTTAATTTTTAATTAACCTCTCGTCAGTCTTCCGTCTTCCATCTTCCGATTTCCGACATCTGACATCTGACTTCCGTTCTAGCTGGCCTCTTTTTGTTCCCGAACCTGGTCAAGGACTCGTACCAGGCCAGTAAGGTTGGCATTAAGGACATATACCAGGCTGGTAATAGGAGCCTGCATAGTGCCCACGACCTGTCCCAGTAAGGCTTCTCGTGACGGCAGATCAGCCAGAGCCTTGATTTTCCCGGGTTCCAGCACCTGGCCCTCCAGTATTCCTACCTTAACTTCTAGCTTTTTGTACTGCTTGATAAAATCATAAATGGTTTTAACCGGGGCAACCGGGTCTTCGTTGCTGAAAAGTACAGCGTTAGGGCCAAAAATATCCGGGATTATATCTTCGTGGCCGGTATTTTTTAATGCAAACTCAATCATGGTGTTTTTAAGTACCTTGAATTCAACCCCGGGGACTCTGAGTTTTTCTCTCAAACTGGTCATCTCTTCGACATTAAGGCCTCTATAATCTGTAAAAACTACCAGAGTCGCGTCTTCCAGTTTTTGCTGTATTTCCTGGACCACTTTCTGCTTCTTTTCGATATTGGGCATATAATTTCTCACCCCCTTCGAATATAATTCTTAATTTTTGATTAATGTTTTAAAATCAAAAAACCTCTGCAGACACGATGGCAGAGGTTTTTATAACTGCTTTATCAGTTAATATCTTAAAAACCTCGGCAGGCGAACATCCAGTTCTTTAAGGCTCAAGCCACCGGCTGTCTACAGTTGAATATTCATTTTTTAATACTGGCTATTTTTTATTGACCGCCATTAATACTGGCGGATTAATCTTAACACCTGGTCCCATGGTGGAACAAACGGTTACTGAACGCATATACTGGCCTTTGGCAGCCGCAGGACGGGCTTTAATTAAGGCTTCGGCAAAAGTGTTCAGGTTATCCATAAGCTTCTCTACTTCAAATGATACTCTACCAATGGGCGCATGGATTATAGCGGTTTTATCCACCCGATACTCTATTCTACCAGCTTTAAGCTCATTTATGGTACGCTCAATGTCAAAGGTAACCGTACCCGCTTTGGGGTTGGGCATTAGACCGCGAGGGCCAAGTATCTTACCCAGTTTACCAACTACAGCCATCATATCGGGAGTAGCTACGGCTATATCAAAATCAAACCAACCACCCTGAATCTTCTCCGCCAATTCTTCTGCCCCTACATAATCGGCTCCGGCAGTTTCGGCTTCTTTTTGTTTTTCTCCCTTGGCAAACACCAGCACTTTACGGGTTTTCCCGGTTCCATGAGGCAAGCTTACGGTTCCTCTTACCTGCTGGTCGGCGTGGCGAGGGTCAACCCCCAGCTTGATGTGAACTTCTACTGTTTCATCAAAACGGGTACTGGACATTTCTTTTACCAGCTGCAGGGCCTCGGCCGGGTCATATAAATGATTACTATCAAGTTTTTTTAAGGCTTCCTGATAAGCTTTGCTTCTCTTCATATTTATAACCTCCCTGTGGTTTATCGGATTTTCTATCCTCCCACATTATTTGCAAAAAACTAATCGGTAACTTCCAGCCCCATACTGCGAGCTGTCCCTTCGAGCATCCTCACGGCTGCGTCTATATCAGCGGCATTCAGGTCTTCCTTTTTGATTTCAGCAATTTCTACCAGCTTGGTCCGGCTTACCTTGCCCACTTTATTCTTATTGGGTTCACCTGAACCTTTGGGTACGCTGGCTGCTTTTTTCAACAGGTCTGAAGCCGGAGGAGATTTTAGTACAAAGGTAAACGACCGGTCTTCGTAAATGCTTATCTCCACTGGAACGATGGAGCCTGTCTGGTTAGCAGTCTTGGCGTTATACTCTTTGCAAAATCCCATTATGTTTACACTGTACTGACCCAGGGCGGGACCTACTGGTGGTGCCGGTGTAGCTTTACCTGCAGCTATTTGCAGTGATACTTTTCCTATTACTCTTTTGGCCATATTTACACCTCCTTAGACTTTCTCTATTTGTTCATAATCCAGTTCTACAGGTGTTTCCCTGCCAAACATAGATATATTAACCCGTATTTTCCCGCGATCAGGCAGCAATTCCCTGACTATCCCTTCGAAATTGGCAAATGGTCCCGTCTTAACTCTGACGTTTTCGCCAACATCTATGTCGATTATTTTGGGTTTGCTTTCCACCAGGCCCATCTGCTGGAGTATTTTCTCAATTTCAAAATCCTGCAGAGGCACGGGTTTATTACCGCTACCAACAAACCCGGTAACTCCAGGGGTATGACGCACTACATACCAGGAGTCCTCATCCATTATCATATTGACTATAACGTAGCCCGGAAATACCCTGCGGCTGGTGACCTTTCTCTTGCCGCCTTTGTATTCTACTTCTTGAGCTTCGGGAATGATAACATCAAAAATTTTGTTCTGCATGTTCATCGATTCCACTCTTTTGGAAAGGTCAACTTTTATTTTATTTTCGTAGCCTGAATAGGTGTGCACCACATACCATTCACCCAGCACTTTGCTTTCCACGGCTGATTCAATTTTGTTCTGATTTTCACTATTTACGTCCTGTTCCAATTCGGTTTTAGGGATTGGAACCACCTCCTCCATGTTTAAGCAAAGGCCTCAAATAGTTTTGTTATTAATAAAGACAATCCGGAGTCAAATACCCATATGATCAGGGCAACGATGGTAACAGCAACTAACACTACTCCGGTATACGCTACCAGTTGCTGCCGGTCAGGCCAGTGAACCTTTTTAAGTTCATTATAGACACTGATAAAGTACTGTTTAGCCTTTTCCCAGCGTAGTTTTAAACCTCCGGCCTCATTTTTAGCGGGAACATTCTTGCTCACTATTATTCACATCCCTGACTTTACTTGCTCTCTCTGTGCAATGTGTGCGAATTGCAGAATTTGCAATATTTCTTAAGTTCCACTTTTTCGGTGGTTTTTTTCTTATCCTTGGTAGTTGTATAATTGCGTTGTTTACATTCGGTACATGCCAGTGTTATACCAACTCTCACTTTGATCACACCTCCATCCTGTGCACAGAAATCCTAAAATACTCTATCACACTGGAGTTCTTGCTGTCAATAAAAATAGATTGGGCAAAAACTGTATCCGTTTGAGCCGCTAATCCATATTTTACCCAAAATACAAGTAAATTAAAAGAAGTGAGAATGTATCCCACTCCTTCATTTTCTATATGGTAGCGGCGAAGGGATTTGAACCCCTGACACTACGGGTATGAACCGTATGCTCTAGCCAGCTGAGCTACGCCGCCAGATGGAGCCCTTAATCGGATTTGAACCGATGACCTCATCCTTACCAAGGATGCGCTCTGCCGACTGAGCTATAAGGGCATTTGTTTTTGGTTGCCCTCTGCAAGGACTACCTATCTCGATTCCCTACGGGAATTAATTTTCCCCCTTGCGGGGACCACTGATTTCATTTTCCCTTTAGGAATTAATTTTTTTGGTTGCGGGAGCCGGACTTGAACCGACAACCTTCGGGTTATGAGCCCGACGAGCTACCAACTGCTCCATCCCGCGTCGTTATGGTGGAGGGAGAAGGATTCGAACCTTCGAAGGCGGTGCCAACAGATTTACAGTCTGCCCCCTTTGGCCGCTTGGGTATCCCTCCGTTATTTTCACCTGGAGCCGAGCACAGGACTTGAACCCGCAACCTGCTGATTACAAATCAGCTGCTCTACCGATTGAGCTAGCTCGGCTCAGCAAGTAATATTTTATACTCTGGGTAATTCAAAGTCAATAGCTACTCAATGGTTTTAATTTATTAATAGTTTAAGTCCAGGGGCTACAGGAAACGGGCAGGACAGGTAAACCTGTTTATACGATGGTTTTTTTTATAGATCATTTCTATCCTCGAGGTATTTTTCCAGCTTTCTCTTTACCCTCTGCAGGGCATTATCAATGGATTTTACATGCCTCTTTAATTCCGCCGCAATTTCCTGGTAAGATTTACCCTCCAGGTAGGCCATAAGAACCTTCCACTCCAGCGAACTCAGTATTTCTCCCATTTTCTTTTCAATAAATATAAATTCTTCCCGACTAATGATAATATCTTCGGGATTGGTAATTTTGTTGGTAGAAAGTATATCAATAAGAGTACGGTCTGACTCTTCATCGTAAATGGGCTTGTTCAGTGAAACATAAGAATTAAGGGGAATATGCTTTTGCCGGGTTGCTGTTTTAATGGCAGTAATAATCTGCCGAGTTATGCATAATTCGGCAAAGGCTCTAAATGAAGTGAGCTTGTCCAGCCTATAATCACGGATGGCCTTAAATAGGCCTATCATACCTTCTTGGATAATATCTTCTTTATCCGCTCCTATGAGGAAATAAGATCTTGCCTTGGCTCTGACAAAGTTTTTGTATTTGTCTACCAGGAACTCTATGGCAAATTGATCTCCCTGCTGGGCCAATTCTACAATTTCTTCGTCAATCATCTCCGTATACGCCAGAAATAATTTCTGCGCCGTAGCGATAGAACCAGGCATTCAATCGCCTCCATAAAACTTTGTTATTTATTTGCAAAAAGTCGGAAATTATATGAAGTGTAACATACACACAATTTTATTATAGCTACAGTGCTGTTACAGGTCAAGCCAATAGTATAGGACCTTTACGACAGGTCACGGCGAATTCTTTCCAGTTTGGCTGGTATATCCTCATCAAGGCACTTATACCGTGCTGTTTGGCTCAGGTTTATTTATTGTTAAACTCACCCTGTTTTCTCTGGCGTACAACCTCATAGATTAGCAGTGCGGTAGCAACCGATGCGTTAAGCGAGTTAAGCTTGCCCGCCATGGGTATCTTTACCAGCATATCGCAATTCTCTTTCACCAGCCGCCTGATACCTTTACCTTCAGAACCTATAACCAGAGCCAGGGGTGCAGGGAACGATATGGAGAAATAATCTTTTTCGGCTGCCATATCAGCACCCACTACCCATAGTCCCATATTTTTCAGGTGTTTTATTGTATTCACCAGGTTAGTTTCCTGTACCAGCAGGACATGCTCAACCGCACCAGCCGAAGCCCGCACCACGCCCTCACTTACTTCAGCGGAGCCATGACGAGGAATGATTATTCCATGCACGCCAGCACACTCGGCTGTCCTTATAATGGAGCCCAGGTTTTGCGGGTCCTCCAATCCATCGAGAATAAGGATAAAAGGTTCCTCCCCCCGATCCCGGGCCAGTTGCAGCACCTCGTCCAACTGAGCATAGTTATAGCTTTCCACCAGGGCAATTACCCCCTGGTGGTTAACCCCAGGCGACATGCGGTCTAGTCGTGGCTTATCTACATACTGGACATAAACCCCTTTTTTCCGGGCCAGGTAAACCAGTTCTTCCATTCTTTTGCCCTGACGATCTTCCAGCATATAGATTTTGTCTATCTTGCGTCGGCCCTTAAGAGCCTCCATCACGCTGTTTATCCCGGTTAGTTTTTCTTGCATAAAACAGGCATTACTCCTTTAAAGTGGATTAAAGATATCATCGGTTATTACCATTTCGGCATAGTGTTTTTGCGGGAAAGATTGGTCATATTCTATATCATTGTACAGGCTGGGCAGCTGTTGCTGGAAATAGAGCAAGAGCGGTATAGCTACCTGCCGCATCTGGGGATGGGCCGCAGCATCACAGCGCAAACGGAAAAAATGCCGCCATTCCCTCATGTTATATGTAACCACTATCTCTGTTTTTAAGGAATTGGGTAAAACTGAGCGGGCTTCCTGAGCCGAACATCCAGCTTCCAGCAAAGCCATGTAACTCTTTTCCGCCGCCAGGCAGGATTCTTCCCAGTGCCGATAGGCAGTTTCATGCTCCAGGAAAAAGTAGGGTTCAATTACGGCAATCTCATTACCGAATTTGTCCTGACTGTAACGACAATAGCGGGTTGATTCCTGGCTATAGGCGGCGATCCGGTGCCGAACTATTTCATGGGATATGCCCCGGTCGATAATAAACATAACCGTCGCTTTTTCATGTTCAATTATTGATTCATGGCCTAGTGTAAGCTTACTTTTAAGGAACTCCGGGTTCCCCCGAGCTACCATTTTGTCTTCTGATTTGTAACAAACCCGGGCATAGCGTTCCAGCCGCAAGAGGATATCTTCCCCCAGAGCCTGTTTGGGAACAAGTACCCGAGGCTTCTGAATAATCATAGCCACCCCTCCTTAGGATTAATAGGAAATAGACACTGAATACACTGAAAACTATGAAAAACACTGAATTTTTAAAACTTTTCTGACGCAGATGAACGCTGAATTTTAAGAAAATACATCACGTATATCACGGGGACGGTCCTTTTGATATATTTTCATGCTTGTTTTGCTGTGTGTCCTTTAGGGTATGGCCCCCGGCCATAGCGGGTTAGTAAGAAAAATAGTATTTTTTTGACATACCCATAGGGCACTCGGATGCTCCCTACGATCGCTATTAAGGGAGCTGAGGGATGCAATGATTAACGCTAATAATATTTAAGAAAAGGAATATACGCAAATCATTGTAAATCATAATTAATCTGCGTCTAAAAAATTCGCAATTCAAATTTCCGATAGTGCCTGGTTGACCAGGTCTAAGAGTCGTTCTTCATCACCTTTGAGATAGAGATAGCCCAGAAGGGCTTCAAAGCCAGTACTTAATTGGTAGTCTTCCGGGTCGGCATGCCGAGGAGGAGTGCTTTTGGCATTTCTGCCCCGGCGCACTATATCCTGTTCCGCTTCGCTTAAATCATGGTATAGTTGCCGGGTAAGCCGAGCCTGGCTCTGGGCCTTAACCAATTCTACGGTATCATGGTGAATATCACTGACCTTCCTGGGGCCTGCAGTAACGATATGGGTTCTTACCAGCAGCTCAAAAACGGCGTCCCCAATATAAGCCAGCACTACCGCGGGGTACTCCCGCAACATACTCTCATTTACTGTATCATGCCTCAGCAATCTTCCACCTGACTCCTTCCCGGGTATCTTCAACTACAATACCTGCTTGCTGCAGACTATTTCTTATATAGTCTGCTTTTTCATAGCGTTTTTGGGATTTAAAACTGGCCCTTAAATCTATAAGCTTCTCCATTAAAAACTTTAACTCCGGGGCTGATTTATAACGAAATCGGGTACCGGCAGGGGTATCCTCAATACTAATATCTAGACTGCCTAGAAAATCGCGAATATCATCTGCCAGCAAGTAATCCTTTTCCTGGCGAGCTGCCTGTCGCAACCCGGCCAGTATCTGCAGCACTTCTTCTAATTCGGCACCCTGGTCTGATTCCTGGTCTATAAAAATACCCAGAACCTCTCCCAGTTCTTTAAAAATAGCAACCGCCGTGGCAACTACGGCCTGATCCCGGGCATTATCGCGGCTGGCCGTAGCCAGATAGCGGTTAATAAGATGGGAAATTTCAAATAAATACCCTATAGCCCGGGCTGTGTTAAAATCATCATCCATGGCGGCAATGAATTCTTGCTGGAGGTTATTAACCTTCTCCAGCAGTTCGCCCTCCTTCAGCCCGGTATCATCCGATAACCCATCCTGCTTAAATTCATCTGCCAGCAGCAGGGTGGTCTTTAAACGTCCCAGAGCCTTGCGGGCTTCCTCCAGTTTGCCGTCATCAAAATCCAGGGGGCTACGGTAATGGGTGGCAATTAAATATAAACGTACTACATCAGCCGGGAATTTATCCAGTACCTCCCGCAGGAGAAAAAAGTTACCCAGAGATTTGGACATCTTCTCGCTATTAATAGTGATAAAGCCATTATGCATCCAGTACCGCACAAAAGGTTTACCCGTAAGGGCCTCGGCTTGAGCTATTTCATTCTCATGGTGGGGAAAAATTAAATCGCTTCCTCCTCCGTGAATGTCTATAGTATCTCCCAGGTATTTAGTAGACATTACCGAACACTCAATATGCCAGCCTGGTCGCCCCTTCCCCCAGGGGCTATCCCAGAAAGGTTCACCCGGTTTAGCCGCCTTCCATAAAGCAAAATCAACCGGTTCTTCTTTACGCTCATCGACTTCTACCCGGGCACCAGATAGCATATCCTCTACGCTGCGCCCCGATAGTTTACCATAGTCCTTAAAAGCTTTTACCCGGTAGAAAACATCACCATCAACTTCATAGGCAAATCCCTTATCAATAAGTTTCTGAGTGGTATTAATTATTTCTTCTATATGCTGGCTGGCCCGGGGATGGACATCTGCCCGTAATATATTTAGAGCATCAGCATCTTTGAAATATTCATTTATATAGCGCTCTGCCAGTTTTAGTGCTTCTTCGCCTTCTTCCCGGCTGCGGTTAATTATTTTATCGTCCACATCAGTAAAATTCTGTACATAAGTCACCTCATAGCCGCGATAGGCCAGATAACGGCGCAGGGTATCAAATACTACCAGCGGCCGAGCATTACCCAGGTGAATATAGTTATAGGTGGTAGGGCCGCAGGCGTATATTTTTACCTTATGCGGCTCAAGCGTTGCCAGCTCTTCTTTTCTGCCACTCAAGGTATTGTACACTCGCATGGTTGGTCACCTCGTTTTCGTAAGATTGCAGGCGTTTTTCCAATTCTTCAATCCGAGCCTGCATAGCTACCAGGGTATCAGCTATCGGGTCAGGCAAAAGGTGATGCTCCAAATCAACCTCTATTTTACCATCGGTTATCCGGGCTCCATTACGAACTACTATCCTTCCCGGCACTCCTACTACGGTACAGGAGGGAGGAACACTTTTTAAAACTACCGAACCACCGCCGATTTTGGCATTATCACCTATGGTTATGGCTCCCAAAACCTTGGCTCCAGCACTTATAACCACATTATTCCCGATAGTAGGGTGGCGTTTACCTTTTTGCTTGCCGGTTCCACCCAGGGTAACCCCCTGGTACATAGTAACATTATCCCCTATTTCTGCAGTTTCTCCAATAACTATTCCGCTGCCATGGTCGATAAATACACCATTGCCAACCCTAGCCCCAGGATGGATTTCGATACCGGTAAGCCAGCGGCTAATATGGGATATGAAACGAGCCAGGAAATAATGTTTCTGGCGATAGAAAAAATGGGCTATACGATGATTAATAATAGCATGAAATCCAGGGTAACAAAAAATTACCTCCCATATGCTCCGGGCAGCCGGGTCTCTTTCAAATACTACTTGAATCTCCGCCTTAAGCCTGGCAAACATAATATACCCTCCTTAACGTTTTAATACGGATTTTTTTGACGCGGAATACAGGGAATTCTTTGGGGAATACGCGGAAATATTTTTAAAAAATCCTTAAAAAATTCCGCGTAAATCCTTACTATTCCGCGGTTTCCGCGTCTGCTAAAATTCTATTTTCTTATTAACTCCCATGGCCGAGGGCCGCAAAAAGGCATTAAAATAGGGTTTGAGGTGTCGGCTCTATACTAATATTTATAATAAATCAGTGTAATTCATAGGTTTCCCCCTACGGGGACACGGATGTACCTATCGGTACAATTAAAGTGGCAGTGTTTTCAGTGTCTATTTTCATATTAACCAGCCATGAGCGCCAAGCACACACAACCACCTATGAAAATAGCGGTCGGGGTTGAGTTTATTAAGGAAATTCAGTGTTATTCATATTTATCAGTGTTTTCAGTGTCTATTTTCTAATTAAAATAAAAAGGCCTTTCGTCTCCTTAAGAGGCGAAAGACCATATTTCCGCGGTTCCACTCTTGTTGAGCCCTGCCTGGGGCAGGTACTCCACTTAAATACTTTAACGGTATTACCGAGTATGCCTACAAAATTTCAACATACCTGCTCCCGGGCGCAATTTCGAAACAGCTTCATACTGTAAAGAGGCTCTCAGCCGGTGACCTCTTCTCTCTGGCAGCGATTACCGTCCTACTTATCCCATTCATAGCATTTATATATGGAAT
>Ga0265294_10009109_pt1 | contig 11487 bp, 8 predicted proteins | sample MunlanPumphouse3_FD_192504 | JGI IMG/M metagenome (GOLD analysis project Ga0265294, IMG submission 192504) | Groundwater microbial communities from a municipal landfill in Southern Ontario, Canada - Pumphouse #3 | ecosystem: Environmental > Aquatic > Deep subsurface > Groundwater | place...
TCGATAAGACCCGAAAGAGTGCTAAAGGCTTGATAATAGATCGCATCTTTAGGTGAATAACCTTCAATTTTCCCATAAGTAAAACGCATAGTGCCTGTTGCATCTGGATATTGAGGAGTGTTCTTGTAAATTGCAAGAAGCTCCATATATTGCTCGCGGACTTCGTTCATACGGGCAGTCCAATGTCTATGACGTTGTTTCTGTTCCAGCTTAGGCGCATAGAGGGAAATTGCAAGCTGCATAATAGGATCATTTAAGCCCTCCATTCTATCTACAGATAAGGAAAATAATCTTTGGACGTAATTAGGATCACTTAATTTTGTGCTGCGATAAGCATTCTCCACCCAGGATGAGGGATTATCGGGTAGATCAATATAATAGTTTTTCTTTAACTCAGAGGCTTTATTGATAGCATGTTTTAAGCATGCTTTGTCAAAGCCTTCATGATATGAATAGAACTTGTCAGGTAGTTGTTTAAGATATTCTTTGACCCGCTTTTCAGAAAAATCCGGGTCGCGATCTGCAGCGGGTTTTTGCCTTTCCATGGCAGTTTCGTAGGCGTATTGAGCGATATAATAGAGTTGTCCGCTATCATAGCCAAAAGCATTCAGCATTTTATCATCATCATGATAGCTTTCTTTTTCCTTGAGTAATTCGCTGATCTCCGGCAGAACATGAATAAAGCGTTTTTTTAGGTCCCTATCCTGATCGATGAAACTCCTGATCTTTTTTTCTTCTTTTTCTTGATTGGCAATAAAATCACTGGTAGCAAAACCATCGAGATTACCTTGGTATTTTTTCATATAATTATTAATGGCGGCTTCTTTAGAGGCAAGAAGTAATTTTGCTTTTGGATCTTTTTTGTAAATATTATCAATAATTTCCAGATAGTCTTTGTAATCCTCTATCCTCGGCAGATATACATGATCTATAGTGTGTTTTATATCAGCGACTGTGCGATAGCGGGTCGTTACTCCGGGAAAACCAATAATAAAAGCTGGATCACTTGCTTTAAGATCATCTTCTGCGATCTTTAAATAAGAGCTTACAAGTAAAGGCACATTGTCCGGAGAATATTCTGCAGGTTTACCTTCGGGGCTTTGATATACCCTGTAAAAGGTAAAATCTCCCGTATGTCTCGGCCACATCCAATTATCAATATCACCACCATATTTTCCAATTGATTCAGGCGGAGCATAAACAATGCGTACATCCTGATATTTGCTGTAGGTATATTTAATATAATCTCGACCTTCAAAGACTTTTACCACTTTACAGTAGATCCCCGGATCATTTTCTTCGGTTTTTTCAATCATATCACGGATCTTTTTTTCAATCATGAATTCACGCTGGGTGGGATCTGAAGCTCTACGAGAAGCCTTATATATTTCTTTTGTCACGTTTTCGCTGCTTTGCAACAGATAAGCATTTTGACCCGGAAGGGGGAGTTCTTCACCGTGCGCTTTAGCGAGAAAGCCTTCTTTAATATAATCTTTCCCATCTCTTGCAGAAGCTTTTTGCAAAAAACCATAAGCACAGTGATGATTGGTCAGTATAAGTCCTTCAGGTGAAACAAAAGCTCCTGAACAGCCACCAAGTGATACAATGGCTTTGTGAAGTGACATATTCTCTTCATCATATATTTCCTCGGCTGAAATTTCAAAGCCTTTTGATTTCAGATCAAGGTCTTTGATCTGGCTCATTAACCACATGCCTTCATCAGCTAAAATGAAAGAAAACATGAGTGAAATAATAATTAGAATTCGTTTTGACATATAATTAGCTCCCTATTTCTAACGATAACTAATGTAATTATTAGAAAGAAGAATAAAAAAGAATATTTTTTTAAAGACGGGGGCGATCGGATGCTTTGCAGACAGGATAAGCCTTCTACGCCTCGATAATTTGGGGCAGGAACTAGCACCGACAAGAAGCTACTAAATAGAGCAAAAATTGTCACTCATAAGAAAAGAAGTCTGTAGGGTTATAATGCAAAAGACATCCCTTGGGGATGGGACAAAAGGACTTTTTCTTGCGAATTATAAAATATGCGAGAGGCTCCCGAATAGTACTTTAGCTCAACCTTAACTTTAACCTAAACCTTCGGTTTTAGCTCTTAATATAAAGTGATTTATTGCTTATAGTTTTTATGGAATTCAAGTGTTTCTTCAGCTTGTATGATAAGTTTATGGTCAAGATGGAAGTATGTATTCAGATATTCATAGGATTTTTCAGCCGATCTATATTTTTCTAGATTTTCATTGCTTCTGATCTGGACATAATGACCGTTAATATAGATGAATTTATTGTCTATATGTCGGGATGCCACAATTTCATTGATATAGTCAAAAGATTTTATCCAATAAGCCCAAAATTCCTCTTTACTGACTTCATTAATGGAAAAGTTGTAGCGTTCTTTTTTAATTCCGGAGCTGATAGTGCTTAAACTGTATTTTTCTTCGCTTATTTTCTTTAGCTCAAAACTTATTGCAGATCCGGCTTTATTTATATTATTAATTTCCTTCAATTCAATGGGTTCGTTTATTAAATATCCCGGGTCAACAAGGTAATTCTTGTTATTGTAGTCTATGATAACAAAGAAATGTGGAAAGGTTCTGCGATGAATATCCGCTTTAACCGGAAAAGCATGTATGCCCTCGATCTTTAAGGATCTTACGACAAGATTCACCAGCGAAAAACAAGTCCCGCCACGCCGATTTTCCTGATATTCTCTAAGGACTGTTTGAGAACTTCTTGGACGATTTTCAGGTTTTTCAAATAATCGTAATATTTTGGATACGTTTTCGTAGGGTATTTTTTTCAGTAGAGAAAACAATTGTAATTCGGCAAGCTCTTTCATGCGGTAATTTTAGTTAAAAAGATATTCAATGACAAGCTGAATTACTCTGATTTTGCAATTCTTCTCTCTTTATTTTCCCAAGAATTGCTTTGCCTGCGCCAAGTATGGGATCTTGAGTTCAAATTACCGGATGGCTAAATTATTCAATAAACTCTTTGTCTTAAAATCTTGTTTTGCTTAGATTTCATGCAATATGAATAAAGAAAAAATACTTAAGATCATCCAAAAATACGAAGGCAAAAAAGGTTCCGCCATTCCCATCTTGCAAGAAGTTCAGGAAAGTGAGGGCTATATCTCAAAGGATGCCATTCGCTATATTTCTGACCATAGAGCTATTCCCTCAGCAGAACTTTATGGCATTGTGACCTTCTATTCTATGTTTCGGCTAAAACCAGAAGGACGCCACACTATTCGTGTTTGCAAGGGGACTGCCTGCCATGTTTCCGGAGCGGACAATATTTCATCTATGTTACAGACATTATTGGACTTGCCCACAGGTGAAAACACCACAGATGATGGTCGCTTTACTTTACTGGAGGTCGCTTGCCTGGGCTGTTGTTCATTAGCTCCTGCAATTATGATAGATGACGATACTTATGGAAAAGTTGAGTCCGATAAACTTGAAAAGATCTTGGCTAAATACGAATAAAAATTATGACAATAAAAGAAATAAAAGTTGGAATGGCTAGCTGTGGACTGGCCGCCGGTGCAGAGTCAATTTATACTGCTCTGCAAGACGCTTTACCTAAAGAGATAAAGCTGTCTAAAACTGCATGTATTGGTTTTTGTTACGCAGAGCCCATGGTAGAAGTTATTGACGAAGAGGGTAAAAGTCATCATTATGGATATTTGCAGCTCCGCGATGTGTCTGCCTTTGCTAAAAACGAGCCGCCAGAAAAGAAATTATTGCTGTCTCAGGTGCATGACGCTCCCGGGAATAAAAAATTGGCTCGTCAGGTTAAGATCGCGACGCGCAATTCAGGCTTAATAGATCCTGATAAAATTGATGAATATGTTGCTCGTGATGGTTACGAGGCCTTAAAAAAAGTCTGTACTCAAATGGAAGCTCAGGCAGTGATCGATGAGATCAAGAAATCCGGACTTCGCGGACGTGGTGGTGCAGGTTTTTCCACTGGACTAAAATGGCAATTTGCCAAAGATGCCCCCGGTGATAAAAAATATATTATTTGTAATGCCGATGAAGGTGATCCCGGAGCTTTTATGGACAGGAATCTCCTTGAATCCGATCCTCATTCCATTCTTGAGGGGATGGCTATTTGTGCTTTTGCTATCGGAGCAGACGAAGCTTATATCTATTGTCGTGCTGAATATCCGCTTGCAGTTCGTCGCTTGAATAAAGCGATCAGTGATGCCATGGAAAAGGGTTATTTAGGTGAGAATATTTTTGGTTCAGATTTTTCTCTACACATTAGAGTAAAATTAGGTGCCGGCGCCTTTGTTTGTGGCGAAGAAACAGCACTTATTGCCTCTATTGAGGGTTTACGTGGAATGCCCAGACTTCGTCCGCCCTTTCCAGCGCAATCCGGACTTTGGGGTAAGCCCACTAATAATAATAATGTGGAGACTTATGCAAATATTGCCTGGATCATTAATCATGGTGCAGAAGCCTACGCAAGCTATGGAATAGGGAAGAGTCGCGGTACAAAGGTCTTTGCTTTAGCCGGAAAGATCAAAGAATCCGGTCTTATAGAGGTTCCTATGGGGACAACTTTACGCGAGATTATTTTTGATATTGCCGGTGGAATTAAAGATGACAGACCGTTTAAAGCTGTTCAGCTGGGCGGTCCATCGGGCGGTTGCGTTCCCGAAGAGTTACTTGATACACCGGTTGATTACGAATCTATTACAAAGATCGGTGCGATCATGGGCTCCGGCGGTATGGTGGTCATGGATGATACAACTTGCATGGTCAATATCGCTTCGTTTTTCTTGAATTTCACTCAAAATGAATCCTGTGGTAAATGTACTTTCTGTAGAATTGGTAGCAAGCGCATGCTTGAAATCTTGCTAAAGATACAAGCCGGAAAAGCTGTGCTTGACGATATTGAAAAATTAGAAGAATTGGCTGAGCAAATTATTGCCTCTTCGCTTTGCGGACTGGGGAAATCAGCGCCAAATCCTGTTTTATCGACATTGTGTTACTTTAAAGATGAATATCTTGCTCACATAGAAGAAAAAAAATGCCCGGCCTTTGTGTGTCGTGATCTTGTTGATTATAAGATCGATGAGGAAGCCTGTACCGGTTGTACACTCTGTGCCCTAAAATGTCCTGTAAAAGCGATAGAAGGTTCGCTTAAAAAACCACATCGCATTGATCAGGATCTCTGTATTTCTTGCGGTGTCTGCTACGAAGTCTGCCGCTTTAATGCTGTAAATAGAAAATAAAAAAAGAAAATTATGCATATTTTACTCAATCATAAAAAAGTCAGCTGTCATGAAGGACAAACAATTCTTGAGGTCGCTCGCGAAAATGGAATTTCTATTCCAACGCTTTGCCATGAATCCGAATTAAATGCCTATGGCTCTTGTTGGGTGTGCTCGGTAAAGCTGGAAGGTACACCGGGTTTTGTGACCTCTTGTGGAACAAAAGTTAGCGATGGTATGTCGGTGATCACGGATTCACCCGAAGTTAAAAAAGCCCGTAAAACAGCCCTGGAATTATTGCTCTCGGATCATTATGCCGATTGCGAAGCTCCCTGTAAGATCGCGTGTCCGGATCATGTTGATATTCAGACCTATGTTTCTCTCATAGCCAATGGTAAATTCAAAGAAGCTGTAGAAGTTATCAAGAATAATTTGCCCTTACCCATGTCGGTGGGTCGTGTGTGTCCCGCATTCTGTGAAATGGAATGTCGTCGTACCCTCGTCGATGAGCCTATTGCTATTCGTCAGCTTAAACGCTGTGCCGGTGATCTGGAAATTGATACTGACTGGTATTTTGTTCATAACAAGAAAGAAGATAAAGGCAAGAAAGTCGCTATCGTCGGTGCCGGCCCGGCAGGATTAACCGCCGGCTATTATTTAAGCACCGAGGGTTATCAAGTCGATATTTTTGAATCTTCACCTCAGGCCGGTGGCTGGCTACGATACGGTATCCCGGAGTATCGCTTACCTAAGGCAGTTTTGGATAGAGAAATTGAGATCATGTGTAAGAACGGGATGAACATCCATTACAAGAAAAAAATGGGTAAAGATATCTTTCTAGCAGAGCTTTCAAAGGACTATGACGCTGTTTTTATGGCAATTGGCGCACAGTTGCCTTCGCCCATGAGAGCCAAGAATGCCGATATTGAGGGCTGTTTGCTGGGTGTAGATTATTTAAGAGCCGTTGCCATGGATGAAGCACCCAATATTGGCAAGAAAGTCGCTATTGTGGGTGCCGGTGATGTGGCCATCGATTGCGCGCGGACTGCCTTGCGTTCAGGAGCGGATGTTAGCTTGTTATACAGACGAACACGCACAGAAATGCCCGCAGAAAAATATGAAGTCGATGCCGCTGAAGAAGAAGGTGTAAAGCTACAATTTTTAGTTAATCCCGTCGAAATGATAGATATGGATGGCAAACTGGATAAAGTTATCATAGAAAAAATGAAATTGGGTGGGCCCGATGAAAGTGGTCGTCGTCGTCCGGAAGCCACAGGCAAGACCTACGAGGAACACTATGATTCCATTATTGCCGCTATTTCTCAAAAGGTCGATATTTCCTGGCATGAAGATGAGAAAAACAAAGTTAAACACGAGCTAAAATTAAGCAAATGGAATACAGCTGAATCCGATGAAGAAACCATGCATTGGAGTGATAATGTCTTTGCCGGTGGTGATTTTCGTCTAGGTCCTGCCACTGCTATTGAAGCCGTTGCAGACGGTAAGATCGCCGCTATTTCCATTGACAGATTCCTGCGTGGCGAAATAATGGCCTCAACTCCGCAATTTAACTCCAGAAAATCTGATAAGATCAAGGACATGGATCCCGAAGAATTTGCAGAAATTCCCAGAAAAGATCGGCTTAAAGCCAGAAAATTAAGTATTAAAGAACGAGAACTCAACGATAAAGAAGTAGAAATCGTCTTTGAGCAAGATAAAGCAAGCGAAGAAGCAAATCGCTGTCTGGAATGCGGTTGCATGGTCAACACGTCTTGTTTATTGCGGGATTATTCCACTGAATACGGCGCATCACAAGACCATTTTTCAGGCGAGTTGACAAAACATCCCATTGATGACACACATCCATTCATTTTACGCGATGCAAATAAATGTATTAATTGTGGACGATGCATCAGGATTTGTGCCGAAGTACAAGGTCCTGCCGTACTGGGTTATATTTATCGCGGTTTCGCGTCTGTGGTTGGTCCGGAATTTGGCGAAAAACTAGAAGATACCGTCTGTACCACCTGTGGAAAATGTATAGAAGTCTGTCCCACCGGCGCATTACTGCCCAAAACGAAAAATTACAAAAACAATCCAAGCTATTTTAGCTATCGCGATACACGTTGTACCCAATGCGGCGCTGCTTGCTATATTACCCTGCAAGAAGAAGGCGATACTGTTTTACGCGTGGATGCGAAAGAAGGAAATACATTTAACGGACTGGATCTCTGCTATAAAGGTCGTTTTGATTGGCAGAATCTTGACTTACAATATGCCGCAGAGAGTTTGAATGAGCTTGATGTTCCTGCTGATACAGTCATGAATATATCGCCCGCTATGAGCAATGACACGATCCAATCCGCCATAGATTATGCAAAGGCTAGGGGCCTAAAGACAGTTTCCTGCGAATTAAGAGATGATCCTTGCCAAGCTTATGCAAATTTGGCTGATCTTAAAAATGCTGAAGTGCTTGTCTTAGTCGGAGAATTAAATCAGATGATCAAAGCCAAAGCGAAATCTCTGCAACTCAAAGGCGCAAAATTGATCGTCGTCAATGATACAGACAACCGTTTTAATCGCTTAGCCGATGCTGATCTTTGTGAATTATCTGCCCTTGAAATTGAAGAAGATGTCAAAACTGTCTTTATTTATAATCGCGAAGACCTTTCGCTCGATCAGAAAAATGACATTAAAAAACTCATGTCAACACTTGATCATTCTACTGCCTGGGTAAATTCAAATTATCTCAATACTCGCGGAATGGAAGCATTTGATATTGAGTCAGTCGATGAACTTAACACCAAACATGCCATCGTCTTTGGAAAAACTCCCGATAATCTTTCAGCTGATAAAATATATCGATTGCCCTTGAGACCATTTAGGGTGGAGGGGAGTGTCGTGAATGATTTTGGAGAGGAAATAATCCTTTAAAAGATCAAAAATAAATTAAAAATGATTAAAGAGAGGTAGCGAGAGTTGCCTTTATTATTATAATATGGAGACGCAGCATGCTGCGTCTGTACATACATATCATCTTATTGTCGCCACTTCATAGCTCTCGTCTTATTCAAGCTAGGATCATTTTATCATTACATAAGAATGGAATGTGTATAGATAATAAGGTTAGATTAAGAATATACGAGCCCGCCGGGGTCGTATATTTTATGGGCATCATTTTTTCTATAGACATGTAATCCCTCCGGGATTTCTTCGCTTATGAATATGTTTTTTAAAATATCAAACGCTTTAGTTTTTTAAATTATGTTTAAAATTTTGCTTTATCAATTTAAATATTCTCATTTTAATTATCATTCCCTAGGAATGAAATGCGTATAGATTATAATGTTAGATTAAGAATATGCGACCCCGCCGGGGTCGTATATTTCATGGGTATCATTTTTTCTATAGACATGTAATCCCTCCGGGATTTCTTTGTTATAATCGATAATGTAAAGCACAAGAAATTTCCTATTGCTATGCAAAATAAAATTAAAATTTTAAGAAAGCGACCGTAATTCTGCATGTAGCAATGAATATCGGTTACAAACATAAAATGAACTATGCGCTTTTATGTTTGTTCAGTCCGTTGCATGGCGGATTGCGCTATAGAGAAACGCAGCTTAGATGCGTTTCTAATTTAAAAAGTGCTTTTTGCATATATCCTCTATGAGAACGCTCATTTTTTCTTTGGGATAAGTGTATTTAAGTTGTTTATAAGGAATTGTGTTGATGTATGCGTTTATTTTTCGAAAGGGCCAATCATCAATATGCCCATAGAGATATTTCCAATCCTCTACAGATTGCAATAAATAATTTTGTATGCCAATCGTTTTTTGATCATTATCCGTTTCACAAAAGTGAATATGTCCAACAAGCTTGCTTATATTATGTTTTTCAATTTTAATTTCATCAATGCTTAATTGACGATAGAGATGATCGATAAAGATTTCTCTAAAATTCATAAAATCTGCTTTAGACACACGATCTATGATCACGGTATATTTTGTAAGCGCATTTACCAGCAATAGGCATTTTTTATGATTAACATAAAAAAGAGTCGCATTCCATTTACCTAAGGGGTTTTCACTATGAAAAGGAGCGACGATGAGTTCACTCGGAACAAGGGCCTGCAATTTTCGAGATAAATGTATTTTTGTGTTCATGTATTCTCCTTGAATTCAACTAAAGATGTTTATAATGTTAAAATAATCTTGTATTCTTTTGGTGTTATTTCCATCACCGCCAATCTTGGTTGTTTGATTAGACCAATATTTTGTAAAGAAGAGCAGTCTATAATTTGTTTTAAAGAAATAGGTTTTGTGAAACTCTCTATGGGCTCAAATGTAACGGAAAGCCATTGGGGATCGCTAGTGGTTTTGTCTTGGTGGGCTTCTTCAATGATTTTCATGCTTCCCATGATGCGTTTTTCTTTTTGACTATGATAAAAAAGGGCGACATCATTTAATTTCATCGCTTTGAGATTGTTGCGAGCTTGGTGGTTGCGAACGGAGTATATCTCGAAGCTACCATTATGCAGTATCTCCTGCCAACTGACCCGAAAGGGAGCGAATTTTACAAGCCAGTAATTCATGGTTTATTTATAAGTCCCTATTTTGATGTTTTATAGTCATTTTATTTGACCCATTCAAATAAATAGTCTTTTTTAAACTCGATTTCGAAAGCTTTTAATAAGTTTAAGTATTCTTCTTTAAATGTTCTTTTCCTATGATGTTCTTTTTGTTTTTCAATATATTGAATAACATCGGATAGTTGAGAATGTCCGTAAGAGAATGCACCAAAACCTAGCTGCCATTGAAATTTGCAGTTTGTAAATTTCTTTTCTTTGATAAATTTATTTGATGATTTTTTTATTTCTCTAATTAAATCTGATAAACAACATGATGGTTTAAGACCGATAAAAAAGTGTATATGGTTTGAAGTGCCGTTTATGGCGAGCATTTTTTGTCCCTTGTTTTGGACAATACCTGTGATGTATTTATATAGCTCTTCTTCCCAGCTTGCTTGTATGAGAGCTTGGCGATTTCGTACCGCAAAAACAATTTGAATATAGATTTGTGTGTAAGTGTTTGGCATGATTTTACCTTTTGATCTTGTATTCATTCCCCAGGAATGAAATGCGTATAGAAAAGAGCAAAAATATAATCATACGACCCCGCCGGGGTCGTATATTTCATGGGTATCATTTTTTCTATAGACATGTAATCCCTCCGGGATTTCTTTGCTATAATCAATAATGTAAAGCACAAGAAATTTCCTAGTAACCCATGATGAGCTTAAATTCATTGATTTTATTATTGATATGATCAGACATATAAGCCAAAGCACCAATCGTAAAATATCCTGTAACGACATCAAGTTTGCCTTCTTCGGTATACTTTGCTATCCATTGATGAACCTTTAGATTGTTATTTTGGTTATCTAGAATCATTATTTATACCCATAGTTTGTTATTTGTGCCGCTCGCTTTAAGCATCAAAACAATAGAAGTTAATAATATTGGTTGAGACATTTTTAATCCTTAATATGCGTAAAATTTATAAATTTGTGTAGTAATAAACAAGCATTTGTTTATAAGAAAGCCTTGACTCATAAATCATATTTCTAATTGCAAATGCCACTTGTCCGACGAAGCTTTTGCGTAGTTGGATGGCATTTGGCACCATAAACAGAGTGCATGCTGTAAAGACGAGCTAAGGCGCGTCTATGACTTACAGAGTCGTGAATATTGCTTTTAGATAAGATCATGCCATCTTCAACCTCAGAAATTGTGACCTTAGATAAAAAAGATAGATAATCATTTGAGACGCACCCTGGCACGTCTCGTTTTATATCTCTCTTTCCACATCATAATTTCTCTGCGGAGCCTGTCCTGATGAAAATCAGGAGTCTGGATGGAAGTGCTGTCAGTTTTTTCGAGCAGCCGGTACTTTTCACTATTGTTTACCCCTTGTGTGAAATAGAGCGTCATTGACATTTCGCCCAAAATGAGGAGCGTAAGTGACGAATGTAGCGGAGAAATCTCAAACTTTAGGATTAAATTTATATCAAAAAGAACTATTTAATCTTAAAATTCACAATTTTATGTTAATAATTCCTAGATTCAAGTAGTAAGTGCAATTTTATAATTCTTAAAAAATACTTCATTTGGTGTTAAATAACCAAGCGTTTTTCTAGGTCGATTATTCAGCTTTTTCATCGCCATAATTATCTCATCATCA
>Ga0265294_10009110_pt1 | contig 11486 bp, 5 predicted proteins | sample MunlanPumphouse3_FD_192504 | JGI IMG/M metagenome (GOLD analysis project Ga0265294, IMG submission 192504) | Groundwater microbial communities from a municipal landfill in Southern Ontario, Canada - Pumphouse #3 | ecosystem: Environmental > Aquatic > Deep subsurface > Groundwater | place...
TTACAGTTCCAATCTTTATGTATATATTAAATGGAATGCTTTATGTAAGGGGCAAAGTTCTAATCCCTATGAGTCCGCTTATAATTTTATTGATAGCAATATTTTTATCTGACCTAAAAATAAAGAAAGTAGATTTTAAAAAATATATTATTGTTTTCTTAACAGCCATTATATTAGTTTTAATATTTAATTATAATGAAGTGCTATTTCATATTGATTTACTTATCACATCGTTGGGCATTATAATTTATTTATGGAAGAAAAAACCTTCAATCATTTATGCCTCTTTAATTGCTGTTGCTTTAGTATCAAATATAAGTATTAATAAAACAGATACCTTTGTTTCAAAAGAAACTTATAATGAGCTTAAATCTGTTTCTGTTAACGAAATGATAAACAAGATAAATAATGAAGATAATACACTTTATCGAATGGATAATTTAAATGGCAAAACATCATTAAATGTAAATAGAGTTTACAATGCTAATTATTATCAAACTTCGCTATATTCATCTACTTATAATCCATATTATAAAACGTTTTATGATAACGAAATAAATAATGCCATCCCATTTCGTAATAAACTTCTTACAGCCACTTCAAATAATATAATGTTTGAAACACTTATGGGTATCAAATATGTTATAACTAATGAATATAATATTCCAAATGGATATCATTTAGTTGAAGGGGATAATAAACTGGGTATTTATAGAAATGAGAATGTATTACCACTTGGTTATAGTACTTCATCATTGATGAGTCTGGATGAATATAATAAGTTAGATTATCCATATCGTAGTGAGGCTTTATTAAATAATATAGTTGTTGACAATGATGTTCGATCAAATTTTGAGAGTGAGATAGAGAAGACAGATCTTGTCTTTGAACTTGATACTTATCCTGCAATAGAAAACATAGATGGTAAGTATATATTAGATTTACCTTCTAAGAAAGAGTTTAATCTAAAATTAGCAGAACTTATTACAAACAAAATTTTATTTATAAGTTTTAAATTAAATAGAGCTCCTAATTGTAGTGATGGTGATATATCAATAACAATAAATAATGTTGAAAATAAGTTAACATGTAAACAATGGCTTTATTTCAACGATAATTATCATTTTGAATATGCTATTTCAAGCCCTGAAGAAATTAATGAGTTAAATATTATTTTAAGTAAGGGGTATTTTGAAATAGAGAACATTGCAACATATCTGCTTGATTATGAAAATGTAACAAAAAGTCTGTTAAAGGTGGATTCATTTAATATTAAGAAGAATAATACTAAAGGAGATATTATTGAAGGCTCTATTAATGTTAGGGACGATGGTTATTTTATTATGACTATCCCTTATGATAAAGGTTTTACTGTTTATGTTGATGGTAAAGAACAAAAGTATGAGTTGGTGAATAAAGCCTTTATAGGATTTCCAATCCAAGAAGGTAATCATGATATAAAGTTTGTTTATACCTCACCAGGTTACGATGCTGGTGTAATAGGTAGTAGTATAGGATTACTTTTATTTGTAGGAACAATAATATTAGAGAATAAAAGAAAAATTTATAGTTAGTCTAAAAATGTTATAAAGTCGTGATATTATTTATATAGTTATAATATGAACAATATTATTACATTTAAATGACGGAAAGGAATAACTCATGTTATTAGAATTAAAAAAGCTAGGTAAAAAATTTAAAATAAGTAATAAAGAGACATTCACTGCTTTAAGAGATATTAATATTAGTTTTGAAAAGGGTGAATTTGTTTCAGTTGTTGGTCCCTCGGGATCTGGTAAATCAACATTATTAAACCTTGTAGCAGGTCTTGATACACCAACTTCAGGTGAGTTGTTAATCGCTGGAAAGAGTTCTAAAAAATTCAAGAAACGACAATGGGATTTATATCGTAAAAACAATATTGGTTTTATTTTCCAAAATTTCAATCTTATTGAACATCTAACAGCAGCAGAAAATATAGAAATAGTAATGAATCTGATTGGTTTAAGTATTGGTGATCGTAAACGTAGAACTAAAGAATTACTAAAAAAGGTAGGGCTTGAGAAACATGCTGATCATCGACCATCAGAACTCTCTGGTGGACAAAAACAAAGGGTAGCGATAGCTAGAGCGCTAGCTAATGATCCAGATATTATTTTAGCTGATGAACCAACAGGTTCTTTAGATAAAAAAACTGGTAAGCAAATAATGGATTTATTATCTAGCATTGCTAAAGATAAATTAGTTATTTTGGTTACTCATAATAATGATTTAGCAGAGGAATATTCAAGCCGTATTATTAGAATGATAGACGGTCAAATAGAATCTGACACTGCACTCAAAGAGGTTAAAATAAATAAAAAGAGATCGTCTTTGAAGAAGAAAAATAAAAGTATGTCTTTTTATGAGTCTTTTAAATTATCATTACGTAATATGAATAAAAAGAAAGGCCGCCTTGCTATCACAACTTTAGCAGGGTGTATAGGCATAGCTGGTTTTGCTTTAATTATGGGTCTTGGTAATGGTGCTAATATATATATCGACAAGCAATTAAATAAATTTGCTAATGCTAATATTCTTGTTGTTCAAAAGAACGTTAAAGAAGAAAATGAAATGGGACAAAAGTTTGTAACAGTTGCTGACAATATTAGAGATTATGAAGAAGTTTTTAAAAGAGAAGGTATAGATTCTTTTCGACCTTATATCGATTCATCTAGGGCTGTATCACTTATTAATAATGAAATAGGCGAATTGTCTTTTCAAGCTTTAGGCACCGAATCATCATTATCTTTTTTAAATGAAAATTTAGAGGGTAAGTTGCCAATAAATGATGAGCTTTTGGTTAATCAAGCATCTGCTCGTGAAATATTAGAAATGTTTAATATCGATAGTGATAAATTAGGTGACGCTATTGGTAAGAAAGTAACCATTAAAATTGATGTTACTACTGATACATTAGAAAAAAGAAGTTTCACTAAGGAACTTACTGTATCAGGCATAATAAATGAGATTGATTTGAATATAAAAAATGCTTATTATAATTATAATAGTATTAGTAAATGGCTTAAAAGTGAAACCTTAAGTACATCAAATTTATATGATTATTTAACGGCAAACACAGGTTATGAAATAATTCTTAAAAATCTAAGTTATAATAAAAAGATGGCTAACATCATAAATGATGCAGATAACGGAGGCGTTGGTAATATCTTAGCTCTCGCTAATAGCGGAAGTACTTCTAAAGAAGGTTTTTTAGCTTTTAGTCTTCCAACGCTCTTTAAAACAATGTTTGAACAATTAATTAGTGTTGCTCAAATGGTTATAACTATCTTTATTGTTGTTGCTTTAATTGTTTCATCAATCATGACCTCGATTGTATTATACTCTAGTGTTGTTGAACGCAAAACGGAGATTGGCATCATAAAGGCCGTGGGTGGACGCGACAAAGATGTTTTGAGAATCTTTGAGAGTGAAGCTATGTTAATGGGAACCTTCTCTGGAATTTTAGGTATTATTGTGGCCTTCGCTTTACAATATCCACTGGAATATTTCATTTCTACTTATTTTAATATTGATTTGCCTGGTATTGTCTCTATTCCACTTTCAACAGTACCTTTTACTAATATAACATTCCCTTTAGCAACTATTATTTCACTTATATTATTTAGTTCCTTAATAGCAGCAATAGCAGGGTATTTACCATCGAGAAGGGCTACAAAAATGCAAGTTGTTGATGCTCTTCGTGATGAATAGGAGGTTTGCATGATTAAAGTAAATATAAAATCAAAAATTTACAAAATGAAAAGTCGGGATGTCAAAGCTTTAGCAAATATTAATTTTGAGTTAGAGAATAATGGCTTAGTTTGCATTTTAGGGCCTTCTGGTAGTGGTAAAACAACTCTTATGAATATTATTGGGGCTTTAGATAGTGATTTTTCTGGTGATGTTATAATCAATGATAAGTCATTAAAAAAAGTTCGTAGTGAAGATCTTGATAGTTACCGTAAAAACGCGATAGGGTTTATTTTTCAACAATTTTATCTTCTTAATCAGTTTAGTATCTATGATAATATTGAATTAGCTTTAGCGTTATCTAATGTTAAAAATAAAAAAGAACGTATTATGAAATTACTTGAAGATGTGGAAATGGATTCTTTTGCAAACCGTAAGGTTAATGTTCTATCTGGTGGACAAAAACAGAGAGTAGCGATTGCAAGAGCTTTAGCTAATAATCCTGATATTATTTTAGCTGATGAACCGACAGGATCATTAGATAGCCGAATGGGTCATGAAATAATGACAAAGTTAAAAGATTTATCAAAAGAAAAACTTGTTCTCGTTATTACTCATTCAGAGGAATTAGTTGAGGAATTTGCGGATACTGTTATTTGTTTAGAAGATGGCAAAATAAAAGAAATAGTCAAGAAGAACGATGTTAAAGCTATCGAAGTAGAAGCGAAGGAAGAAACTAGGTCAGTTATGTCATATTGTAAAGCCTTTACTCATTCTATAAAATCTCTATGGCAAAAGAAAGGCCGTACTTTAGCAACGGGTATTGGAATGTCAATTGGTATTATTGGTATAGCTCTTGCTTTTGCTCTATCTAATGGTAGTAGTCAGTTGATTAAGTCTCAAGTAGATAGTATCTTACCAGCTAATAATTTATCAGTTTATCCAAAGGGTGAACTAGATAATAATGGTGTATCAATAAACTTTTCTACATCTGATTTAGACATGTTTTCATATGAAGATCTAGAATATATTATGAAATTAGATGAACGGATTGAAACTTATTGGCCAGTACCTACAAATACAGCAGAGGAATTTTTTAGTGAGGTCTCATTAAGTAAGAATGATGCAACAAGTTCAACCTTTGAGGAAAACTCTGTTTATTTAATGAATGGCCCAGAACCATATGAAACATTAAATAATAATCTTACACTTGGTAGAGCACCAGAAAATAAGAATGAAATAGTTATTTCTTTAACGACAGCTGAGGCTCTGCTGAGTGATGATAAAAATATAGATAGTTTAGTTGACAAAGATTTATATATCAAATTTGGACCTAATATGTCTGTTGGTAGGGATGATGAACGTAATCAAGTGTTAACTTTTAAAATAGTTGGTATAACATCTATTAACACTATGGGTTATTCTGTTTATCAGAATGTTGATGATTTATTATCCCTTTATGAAAATCTTTTCAGCATTAAAAGAAATGATATGAAATTTATTCAGTTATTAGTTTACTTAGATAGTGATTTGAGAAATGATGAAATAAAGGCAGCTGTTGAAGAATTAAATAATCAACAAGATAAGTTTACCTTTGTCGGTGCAGCAGAAAGTATGATGGATGGTGTTCAAACATTTATGGATACTGTTCGTAATGTTTTAATAGGATTTTCTAGTATATCTGTTGTTGTAGCTATCCTTATGATAGGAATAGTTATTTATATTTCAGTTATCGAACGTATTGATGAAATTGGTATCTTAAGGGCTATTGGAGCCCGTAAGAAAGATATTCGTAATCTTTTCTTATCTGAATCTATGATTATTGGTTTATTAGCGGGTATTTTAGGTGTTTTAATCAGCATGGGTATATGTAGTATTATTAATGCCACGGTTGCTTTCTTAATTAGGTCTTACGGCATGCAATTAGGTAATATCAGTGTTGCTGTCTTAGATCCAATGGTAGCATTAGCTCTTATTTTGACATGTATAATACTAGCTTTAATAGCAGGTGTGATACCATCACTAAAAGCAGCTAAAATGGATCCAATTATGGCTTTAAGAAAAAAATAAAAAAAGCAATTTTAAGATATTTTTTTAAAAACTGTGGGAATAATAAGAGATATAACCACAGTTTTTTGTTTTTTCTTTGCAATTTAACAATTTCGTGCTATAATTACTCTCGTGTTTAAGAAGTGAAGGTGAATTAAATGAATATTAGAAATGTTGCCATTATTGCCCATGTTGATCATGGCAAAACAACTTTAGTAGATCAATTGTTGAAAAACTCTGGTACTTTTCGTGAAAACGAAGAAGTTGCCTCTAGAGTTATGGACAGTAATGACATTGAAAGAGAAAGAGGAATTACAATTTTAGCTAAGCCAACCTCAATAAAATATAAAGATTATAAAATCAATATTTTAGATACTCCAGGTCATGCTGACTTTGGTGGAGAAGTTGAACGTATTATGAATATGGTTGAGGGTGTTATTTTAGTTGTTGATGCTTATGAAGGAACGATGCCGCAAACACGTTTCGTTTTAAAGAAGGCATTAGAAGCGCAAGTAAAGCCTATTGTTGTAATCAACAAAATAGACAAAGAAACGGCTCGTCCTAAACAAGTAGTTGATGAAGTTATCGATTTGTTTATTGAACTAGGTGCAGATGATGAACAATTAGATTTTAAAGTTGTATATGCTTCTGCTTTAGCGGGTACTTCAAGCTTAGAAAGCGATTTATCAACGCAACAATCATCGTTTGAAAGTTTATATCAAATGATTATTGATGAGATACCAGCACCAGCAGTAGATAAAGATAAACCTTTACAATTTCAACCAGCTTTATTGGATTATAATGATTTTGTTGGTCGAATGGGTATTGGTAAAATAGCTAACGGTACTGTTAAATTAAATGAAATGGTATCTTGTACAAGATTAGATGGTAGTGTTAAACAATTTAGAATTCAAAAACTATATGGTTATTTCGGTTTAAAGAAACAAGAAATAGAAAGTGCCGAAGCAGGTGATATTATTGCACTTGCAGGTCTTCCTGATATTTCAGTTGGTGAAACCGTTTGCAATATTGGAAAAGAAGCACCATTGCCACCATTAAGAGTAGATGAACCAACTCTTCAAATGACTTTTGCAACTAACAGTAGTCCCTTTGCAGGTAAAGAGGGCAATCTAGTTACAGCTCGTAAGATTGAAGAACGTTTATTTAAAGAACTACAAAAAGATGTAAGTTTAAGAGTAGAACCATCTAGTAACGATTCATGGACGGTCTCAGGTAGAGGAGAATTGCATTTATCAATTCTAATTGAAAATATGAGACGTGAAGGTTTTGAAATGCAAGTTTCTAAACCTGAAGTAATTGTTAAAATAATTGATGATGTTAAATGTGAACCATATGAGGAATTACAAATAGATGTTCCTGAAGAAAATGTTGGTTCAGTAATTGAAGCTTTAGGTTTAAGAGGAGCTTCGATGGATTCTATGACTAGTAATGGGGATCAAGTAAGACTTATATATACAATACCATCACGTGGACTTATTGGTTTTATGACTAATTTTATGACGATGACTAAAGGCTACGGTATTATTAATCATACTTTTAAAGAGTATAATCCTATGCATTCATTAAATGTTGGTGAGCGAAAATTTGGTGTTTTAGTTTCAATGGAAAACGGGAAAACAACAGCTTATGCACTAGGTGGTTTAGAAGACAGAGGAGTTATGTTTGTTGAACCAGGTGTTGAAGTTTATGAAGGCATGATAGTTGGAGAACACAACCGTGAGAATGATTTAGCAGTTAACGCTGTTAGAGGTAAACAATTAACAAATACAAGAACATCAAGTAAAGATCATACAGTTGTTTTAAAAAGACCACGTTCAATGACTTTGGAAATGTGTTTAGATTATATAAATAATGATGAGTTGGTCGAAGTAACACCGAAGAGTATACGTTTACGTAAAAAAACATTAAATACTAATGAGCGTAAAAAATCCGATAGTAAAAAATAAATAATAGTAGGTGTTGTTTGTGAATGAAAATAATATTTTAGATATGTTTTTTAAGAATGTATTGCCAAGTATTGCTGAGGGTGAACTTAAAGTAGAGGACGCGACTTACAATATACGTTTTAATACAGCTGTATTGGTTGATGGAAAGTATAAAAATATGACAGATTATTATAATCCAGAACTACCAACGATGACTATCAAAAATATCGAACAGTTTTCTAGTTATCTTTTAGAGTTTATTAACGAAATAACTAATAGAAATATGAAGTGGTGTACACCATATATTGATGTTTCCACTAAAGAGGCTGAAATAAAATATTTCTTATCAATTATTTGGTGTAATATGACAGCTAATGATTTTCAAGATCCTCAGTATTATCTCAAAAGATATATATCATTCTTGAGAGATGAAACTTTTAAGAATTTAAATATAACTTGTGGACCTGTTGAAAAGTTAAATAATAATTATTTAACAGTTTCGAACATTGAAGAGGCAGCATGTTATGAAACACCTTATGCATTGCGTATAGCAATTGTTGATCAAACTGGAAATGAAAGTTTTACATTACCAGATATTAAATATGCAATTGAGGAAAATAATGGCATTAAAAAGGCTTATATATATGCTATTCAATATGATCGTAAATCAAAAATATCAAATGATAATAACAAGAAATTTCAATCCAAGATTAATCGTGCGTTATATAAAGTTAATCAGGATATTCCTAAAGAAGAGTTAGATAAAAAAATGAAAACTCAGGAAGCGACAGGCACAATTAAAGAAAACATTATTGATGTAACCCCTTCAGCACTTCTTAGTTTAACCGTAGCTTTATCTTTGTTCACAAAAGCAGGGATTAGAGATATCTTAGTACCTGGTTATCTTCCACTTAGGTGGGATGCAAAGAAAGTTATGTATGAACGTAAATTAAATTATTATAAAAATTTAGGTCTTGATCAATCTAAAATAGTTGATAAAGAAGAAGAGTTTAAGGAAGAACAATTTCGTATTCAACGAAATATAACTGATAAATTACTCAGAAATTTTGAAAGAATACAATTCCACTTTAGAGGATTAGATACTTTGTTTTATCCTTTAGAAAGAGATGATTTTATGCATCTTAACCTTGATAATAATTTTAATGCTTATAACAATGAACATTTACTTAGCCAAATATCAGAATTAATTGTAAACAACGAAATTAGTCCCAAAAGAAAATAATTAGAAAATCAGTCCTTTTATAGGACTGATCTTTTTTTAATTTTAGGTTAGCAAAAACTTTACAGAATAACTTTTTTAAGTTGACTAACAGTTTCCCAAATGTTAAAATTGTTAAAGATAGATGTAGGTGTTAAAATGAAGAAATTTTTAATTTTTGTTAGTTTATTATTTATTGTAACAGGTTGTTCAAATGGCCAATTTATGCCGAATTACGATAAAATGCAAATATCAGATGAGGGAATAAATGGTTATTATTTAGATTTACGTGTTTATGGAGAACTTAATAATGATATAATTAAAAAGACCATAAAAATAGATAATTATAATAATAAAGAATATGGGATTGTATATATGGACTCTAATATAACAGATGCTGAAGGAAGTATTGTAGAAGATAAATATTATTTATTAAATGATACAGCATATGTTTTAAATGCTGAGGGAGAGTATGTTGAAGATAACAATGATGTTAAATATAATAATACAAATATATATTTAGAAGGCATAAAAAAGGTTGCTGATATAAGTGAACCTAAAGAAGAAACTATCGGATTGTCTACGTATGACGTATATGAAGTAACTTTTGCTAAGAGAAATGTTCAAGAAATTATTGATTATTTAGAAATAAATAATCTTGAACTAAGTGATGATGTAAAAGGGCAGATATATCTTGATAAGGACGAATATGTACATAAGATAATTTATAATATAGAAGATTTAGAAATAATAGCTAGTTATTATTTGATTGATAAGGCAACAGAAATAAAGTTGCAAACTGAAAATGGCATTTAAAAAGTATCAACTAGAAGTAGTATACAACGCGAAAACGGTAATAAATATTTGGGTGGTATAGTAGATGAAAAGAAATTCAAAATCAGGTTTTACATTAATTGAACTTTTAGCAGCAATTGTTATTATAGCTATTGTTATCGTAATAGCTGTTCCTATTGTAATAAACATAATTGAAACCATTAAAAGGGAAGCATTTAGAGCTACAGCATATTCAATTGCGGATTCTGGCAGATTACTTATTGCCAATGAAAATGAGACTCAAGGGTATCAAGAGTTTTATTATCGTGACGGGTTGGAATTTAATGCTGATGGTAGAAAATTAGATTATAGTGGTAAAGGTCCTATAACAGGTATTGTTATATTAGATGAAAGAAATAAAGTGGTTTTAGCAATTCATAATGGAACTTATTGTGCAACAAAGTCAGCTGATACAAATACAGTTACAGTTACTGAAACACTACCTGATGATTGTAATGCTTATAGCATTATTGAGACCTGTGATACATGGGAACAGCTAGCAATTAAATATGATGTTAGTCTAGATGATTTGTTAGAGGCTAACAATGAATCTGATCCTGAAAGTTCTACTTGTGATAGAGATATAAAGATACCTGTCAAATCAATATCAGCAGGAGGTTCATATACGAGTGATAATGATGATGGATCAAAAGTATATTATAAAACCTATTATACAGTAGGCTATGTTTATTATTCGACGACATTGCCACTTTCTTATGAATATGTAATTGAATTGGGTGTATTACCTTTAAATGTTTCAGATATAAAGACAGTTAATGTAACTACAAAGACTGTGTTTGAAAGTTTAGATGATTTTAAGCGTTATATTGTAAAGAGAAATATGGGTGAAGTAATATGGCAGGATGCAGATAACTCCCCAATTGATATAAGCCAAGCTAGTGTGTTTAGAGACCATGCTGCAGATTTATCAAACATGAGCGCTGGTAATATTTCAGTAAATTGTAATACTGAAACATGTTATGCAACTGTAGGTGCAACAGTAAGTAATTTAAACGATGTAAATCCAAATACAATTGAAGGTGTTGGACTAGTGGCCTATACACCAATTAAGTTTACGGTTGAGTTTAATGGTTCAAGAATATGTCCTACTAGTCCAACTACTCCTGAATCTTGTTTTACTTTTAATTCAGAGACAGGAAATATTACTGATTATGATTATTTAAATGGATCATGTCCATCAGATGTAGTAATACCTTCAACAATTGGAGGAGTTAATGTTACGACAATAGGAAATAATTCTTTTGAAAATAATAATTTAACCTGTGTATCTTTTCCAAGTAGTGTAACATCGATAGGAGGAAATGCATTTTATAATAATAAGATTGTTAATGTAACAATACCTAATACTATAACAAGTATAAGTGGTGGGGCCTTTAGAAATAATCAATTTACAAGTGGAGTAATATGGAATGCCCCACTTTCATCAGTTGGAGCATCTTATGATGGAATCTTTAGCGGCTCGTATGTTAAAACAATAACTTTTGATACAAGTCTAACCAAAATACCAAACAATATATTTTCAGATGCAACGGTAGGATTTCCGAATTATACAATCCCAAGTCATATTACTGAAGTAGGTTCAAATGCATTTAAAAATTCCGGTTTAACAAGTGTGAATTTAAATAATACTGTAACAGTAGGTGGAAACGCTTTTGAAAGAAACGGCCTTTCTAATTTAACGATAC
>Ga0265294_10009111_pt1 | contig 11486 bp, 10 predicted proteins | sample MunlanPumphouse3_FD_192504 | JGI IMG/M metagenome (GOLD analysis project Ga0265294, IMG submission 192504) | Groundwater microbial communities from a municipal landfill in Southern Ontario, Canada - Pumphouse #3 | ecosystem: Environmental > Aquatic > Deep subsurface > Groundwater | place...
TAAACCATCAATGATTATATGCAATACGATTAAGGGTAAAGGTGCTGATTTTTGTGAAGGTACAGTTGGATCACATAATTTACCAGTGACAAAAGAAATGGCTGAAAAAGCTATTGAAAGGTTAGGTTAATCATGGAACTAAGAAATAGACAATTAAGAGATATCTATGTTGATTTATTATTGAAATATGCTGAAAAATATGACAATTTAGTCATTGTTGAAGCGGACTTAATGAAAGCTTCAAAAACAACACCATTTTTTGAAAAATATCCAAATCGTGCGATTAATGTTGGTGTTGCAGAAGCTAACATGATTGGTGTTGCTGCTGGATTAGCAAATATGGGTAAAATTCCATTTACACATACATTTACACCATTTGCGACTCGTCGTGTATTTGACCAAGTTACATTATCTGTAGCATACGCACAATTAAATGTAAAAATGGTGGGTTCAGATCCAGGTATCATGGCTCAACTCAATGGTGGAACACATATGTCTTTAGAAGATGTCGGTTTAATGCGTAATCTTCCAACGATGACAGTTTTTGAACCAGTTGATGGTGTTCAACTTGCTGCGATGTTCCCACAAATCATCGAACATAATGGACCAGTTTATATTCGCTTATTACGTCAAGAGTTTGATCCTATATTTGCTGATGATCAAAAATTTGAACTTGGAAAAGCCACTCCAATCATTGAAGGCACTGATGTATCGATCTTTGCTACAGGTATTATGGTTAAAGAAGCGCTTGATGCTCAAAAGATCTTAGCTGAACAAGGTATTTCAGCAAGTGTCATTAACATTCATACCATTAAACCAATCGATAAAGAAGCTATCATTAAAGAAGCTAAAAAAACTAAAGCTGTTGTTACTGCAGAAAATCATAACATTATTAATGGTTTAGGTAGTGCAGTTGCTGAAGTTTTAGTTGAAAACTGTCCAACAGTGATGGAACGCGTTGGTGTGATGGATCATTTCGGAGAAGTCGGTAAAAAAGATTTCTTAATGGAAAAGTTCGGCTTAAAAGCTAAAAATATAGTTGAAGCTTGCAAGCGTGTTGTTGCAAGAAAACATCATTGTTGTAAAGGAGAATAACTAAACATGGAAAAATTATTTATTGGATCAGACAAATCAGGTTTTTCTCTAAAAGAGGCAGTTAAAGCTTATTTAATTGAAAACAACTATGACGTTACTGACGTTGGTACAACTGATGAAAATGCACCACTTCCTTTCTTTGAAGTTGCTGAAAATGGTGCAAAAAGATTACAAAACAAAGAATTTAATCGTGGTATTTTAATTTGTGGTACAGGTATGGGGATGTCAATTGTAGCAAATAAACATGAAGGTGTTCATGCTGCTGCATGTGAATCTGTATATGCTGCTGAAAAGTGCCGTGCGATTAATGATGCAAACGTTTTATGCATGGGTGGTTGGGTAATTGCGCCAATCATGGGTGTTGAAATGGCTAAAACTTTCTTAAATACTGGGTTTACTCAGAACTTAGAAGATTGGCGTGCTCGTAATATCGAAAAAGCAAGAACCGCTGTTCGCGAAATCGAAAAGAAAAGTTTTCACAAATAGTCACAAAGGAGTTTATTGATCCATGATTGCATATATTTCATTAATCGCCATTGTTGTAGCCATTGCCATTGGGTTTTGGAAAAACATCAATGTTGGGCTTATCGCTTTAGTTTTTTCACTCTTTATCGGATTTTATTTAGGCGGTATCCCCATGGATCAAATCATTGGATATTGGCCTCTCAAACTCTTTTTCACCACATTTGGGATTACACTTCTATTTGGAATTGCTAAGCTAAATGGAACATTAGAAAAAATATCAAAAACCATAATTTATCAAAGTAAGGGAAAAAAGGTTTTGATTCCGATTATCTTTTACTTCTTAGCAGTTATCATTGCATCTGTTGGTCCTGGAAACATTTCTACTTCTGCATTATTGCTTCCGATTGGATTGATTATTGCTTTTCAAACGAATATCTCAATATTACTGATGAGTATATTAATTATTTTAGGATCAATTGCAGGAGGTTTATCCCCTTTAGCCCCTAATGGTATTGTTGCACTAGAATTAGCCAATGCCACAGGAGTAGGCGATTTAGGATTCCACATTTATTTTAACAACGTACTAGCAATGACATTATTTTCAGGACTTGCATTTGTGGTTCTTGGTGGTTTAAAGTTAAAAGGCGAAAAAGTTGAAATAACAAAAGCTGGAAAACTAAATCAAATTCAAATCATCACATTAATCACGATTCTTATTTTAGTTGTCTGGGTTATGGTTGGTGGTGTGAATGTAGGGTTTGCAGCATTTGCTTTATCTGCTGTCTTACTTCTATTTAAAGCAGCTGATCAAAATCAAGCCATTTTAAGTGTGCCTTGGTCCACAATATTATTAATTTGTGGTACTGCAGTATTAATCTCTGTGGCTGATGAACTCGGTGGTGTTGAACTACTTACAACATTTTTAGCAAGTCTTATGAATACACATACCGCTGTTCCTATACTTGCTGTATTATCTGGTGTGATGTCAATTTTTAGTTCTGCTGTGGGTGTTGTTATGCCAACATTAATACCAACTACTGTTAACCTTGCTAATGAACTTGGTAATGTTGTATCCCCTGCTGTTTTAACGATTACAATTGCGGTGGCCTCTCATATTGTCACAGTGAGTCCACTTTCAACGATGGGTGCACTTGCACTTGCAAGTTCTCCTGAATACGTAGATAAGAAAAAACTATTTAGAGATTTATTCATTGCTGCATTTATCAGTTTAGTTTTTGTTGCCATATTACTATGGTTAATGAACGCTTTAAATCTCTTCTTATAAAGGAGGAATTAACATGGAAGATTCTGTAAAAATTATTTCTGATTATATCAATCGGGCAAGAATTGCCCAAAAACAAATAGAAAATTACACACAAGAACAAATCGATCTTGTATGTACTGCTATAGGTTGGGAAGTTTACAACGACGAGAATATCAAATTACTTGCTGAAACTGCAGTGAGTGATACAGGTATGGGTAATGTAGCTGATAAAATATTAAAACATAAAAATAAAGTTCTTGGTGTACTAAAGGATGTAAAAGGTGCTAAATCAGTTGGTCTAATTGAAATTGATGATGCCAAAAAAATAAAGAAATATGCAAAACCTGTAGGGGTCGTAGGTGCACTAACGCCTGTCACGAATCCTACAGCAACTCCCGCATCTAATGCAGTAACAATCTTAAAAGGTCGTAACGCTGTCATCTTCGCACCGCACCCTAAAGCAAAACGATCATCAAAGATGGCTGTTGATTTTATGCGTGATGGTTTGAAAAAAGTAGGTGCTCCACTTGATTTGATTCAAATCATTGAAGAGCCTTCAATTGAATTAACAAACGAGCTCATGCATCAAGTTGATGTTGTATTAGCAACTGGTGGTGGAGCAATGGTTAAAGCTGCTTATTCTTCTGGACGTCCTGCTTATGGCGTTGGTCCAGGTAATTCAGTTCAAATTGTTGCTGAAGATGCAAATGTGAAAGATGCCGCAGGAAAAATCATCATGAGTAAGGCTTTTGATTATGCGACATCATGTTCAAGTGAGAATTCTGTGATTATTCATTCATCAATTTATGATGCCATGATTAAAGAATTTGAAGATTTGGGCAGTTATTTTATCAAAGGTGAAGATCGGATCAAATTAGAACAATATATGTGGCCTGTCAATGCCAAAGGTTATCGTTCGATTAATGGTAAGATTGTTGCTCAATCAGCCTATAAAATTGCTAAAGAAGCTTTGATTACTGTTCCAGAACATACGAAAGTTCTCTTAGTTGAGGGATGTGAAGATATCGAGAAAGACTTCTTCTCTCAAGAAAAATTATCTCCAGTATTGACTGTATTTAAATATGACACATTTGAAGAAGGTTATCACAAACTTGTTCGTTTAACAGATAATTATGGTACAGGTCACTCATGTGGTATACATACAAATAATCAAGCTTATATTGATCATCTTGGGCAAAATATGAAATCCAGTCGTATTATGGTTAATCAAGCACAAGCACCAGCAAATGGTGGTGCCTTCTTTAATGGCATGCCTTCAACTGTATCTCTTGGATGTGGTACTTGGGGCGGAAATATCACCACTGAAAACATCAATTATAAACATTTTATAAATGTGACTTGGGTGTCTGAATATTTCACACCAATTCGTCCCTCCGATGATGAAATATTTGGAGCGTATTTTAAAGCTATAAAGTAGGAGAAACTTCATGAAATTATATGAGTATCAAGCTAAAGAAGTTTTTAAGGAAGCTGGAATCTCGGTTCCAAATAGCATCTTAATTGAACAAGAAAATGAGTTAGATAAGGCGATTGAAATCGTGGGTTTACCTCTAGTTGTAAAGTCACAAGTTTTAAGTGGTGGTAGAGGAAAAGCTGGTCTAATTTCATTTGTTAAAAATGTTGAAGATGCTAAGTCTCATGTGCATCGCTTATTTACACATGAATTAAAAATTAAAAAATTATTAGTTGAGCAAGCCGTAGATATCGACAAAGAAATCTATGTCTCCATCACAGTTGATCCACTAAACGCCACTGGTTTACTGATAGCAAGTGCTGAAGGCGGCATTGATATTGAAGTATTAGCCGTAACTCAACCAGATAAAATTATCAAAGAACCTATCGACCTACGGTATGGGCTTATGTCCTATCAAGCGATCTCTGTTTCTTATGAATTAGGTTTAAATCCAACACAAGTCAAAGAAATGTCTAGACTACTTCTTAAACTTTATGATGTGTTTAAAAAATACGACGCTGAATTAGTTGAGATTAATCCACTTTTCATTACCAAAACGGGAGAATTTGTTGCAGGTGATGGAAAACTCATGATTGATGATAATTCGTTATTTAGACAATCACGATATGAAAGATCCTTAGATGATTACAAAACAGAGGCTGAATATGATGCTTTATTAGAAGGCATTCCTTTCATTCAGTTTGATGGTGATATTGGTTTAATGTGTGCTGGTGCAGGTCTAACAACCACAGTATATGATCTGATAAATTATGAAGGTGGAACCGTAGCTAACTACTTAGAATTTGGTGGACCTAATTATAAAAAAGCCGTCAAGGCTATGGAAATATGTTTAAAAGTCCCTTCAAAGGTGATTTTGATTGTGACGTTTGGTACCATTGCACGTGCTGACGTTATGGCTGAAGGTATTGTTGATGCAATTCAACGATTAAAACCTGACCGCCCCATTGTGACATGTATCAGAGGGACTAATGAAGCTGAAGCTGTTCGTATCTTAAAAGAAGCTGGTCTTGAACCACTCTTTGATACTGAAGAAGCCGTTAGAAAAGCTGTTTCTTTGGCGAAAGGAGTCTAACATGAGCATATTTATTGATCAACATACTAAAGTTTTAGTCCAAGGTATTACTGGATCTGAAGGTAGTTTTTGGACAAAACATATGATCGAACTTGGAACACAAGTTTTATGTGGTGTCACTCCTGGCAAAGAAGGTCAAACAGTCGAAGGATTACCCGTCTACAATACCGTTAGAAAAGCAGTCTTAATGCATGATGTGGACGCATCAATGCTTTTCGTCCCACCAAAACTTACGAAAGACGCTGTCATGGAAGCATTAGCTGCCGGTATTAAAAAAATAGTCACGATTGCTGATGGGATACCTCTTCATGATATGGTTTTAATTAGACAAGCAGCCAAAGAACATCAAGCGATGGTTATCGGTGGAAATACAACTGGAGTCATATCGCCAAAAGTTGCAATGATGGGATCATTCCCACATTGGATTGAACGTGTCTATAAAAAAGGACATGTCGGCGTGATGACTCGAAGTGGATCACTCACCAATGAAGTAACCGCGATGATTGTTGAAGCCGGATATGGTGTATCGACACTCATTGGTGTCGGTGGAGATCCAGTTCCAGGAACAAGATTTGCTGAAATGCTTCCATTTTATGAAAATGATCCTGAAACAAATGCTGTTGTCATCATTGGTGAACTCGGTGGAACCATGGAGGAAGAGGTTGCTGAAGCTATTAAAAATAAAACTTTTACAAAACCTCTCGTTGCATTCTTAGGTGGAAGGACTGCACCTAAGGGACAAAAGATGGGCCACGCTGGAGCAATCATTACTGGTGGAAAAGGCTCTGTTGAAGATAAAATTATTGCTTTAACTGAAGTTGGAGCGCTTGTTGCTAAACGTCCAAGAATGGTTGGAAAACTACTTGAAACACTAAACGTCCCTAAAAGTTACTGAGAATAGAATTTAAAATATTTTGATAGGGAGTGAACTTATGGATTATATTTATGTGAATAAAAAACTAAAGACCCCAATCTATAAACAAATCTCAAACTCAATCACAAAAGCTATTGATGAAGGTGTTTTATCTTATAATGATAAACTTCCAACTGAAAAAGAGATTTGTAAAACATTTTCAATTAGTCCTACTGCTGTTAAAATGGCATATGAAGATTTGATTTTGAATCAAAAAATCAAACGGATTAAAGGAAAAGGGACTTATGTTACAAATCGTTATTTATTCCATACACCACTCCATGAGTTCTATCAAGTTGATACCTATATTAATACGAAAGATTTAACTTATCAGTATCAAGACATCATGTTTGATTATATCGATGAGGATATTACGGCATACAGAATGCTCAAACTCACTAAAGGTGAACACTGTTATGTCATTTTGCGTTTAATTAAAGCAAATCGTAATCCAGTCATGTTACAAAAAATATATTTGCCTGAAAAGTATTTTCCAAAGCTTCAACATAAGCATGAAGAGTCTAATCGACTCTATGATCTCATTGAACAAAAATATAACCATAAGATTAAGAATATGAATAATACATTTAGCCCGATTAATGCTTCTTCTGATGAAGCACTACTCTTAAAAATCGAGGTTGATGATGCGATATATTTTGTGCGCTCAAAAATTGTTGATATCAAAGATCAAGTTGTTGCTTATGTAGCTAACTATTTCCCTGGAGAGTTTACAGAATTCGAGGTGATGGTTCATGCGCTCTGATCGATTTGAATCCATATCGATAGATAGAAGATCCTCTGTTTCTTATGATGATCAGATTAAGGAAAGTATTAAAGCACTGATTCTTGATCAAACTTTTTATTATCAAGCTTTACTTCCTACACCACAACAATTGGCAAAATTGTTACATGTTGAGACAGAACTCACTGAAAAAGCTTATAAAAAATTAGTGAAAGAAAACTATATAAAATATATTGACCCTAAAGGATATGTCGTTGCATATTTCGAACTCACTAATTACTTCTTCTATCGAAACATTGCAATCTATGATGCCATCAGTGCATTAGGGCTATCTCCATCCATTGAATGTATTGAAAAGAAGGTTGTCCAATTAACTGATGCTGAACTACAGTCGATGGGCTTTAGCACAGGTGAAAAACTCTTTTATATCAATCGTATATATAAAGGCAATGATAAACCTATTATCATATTAGAAAACTATATTCCGCTTAGCATATTTAAAGATATGGATAAAAAGTTTACCGGCACTGAGCCATTAAATGCCTATATGGATAAAGAATATAATTTGAAAGCAAAACTGTCTTTTAGAGTCACTAAAGCAGTCAATTTATCATCTAAACTTGCATCAATACTTGGAGAAAGAAAAAATGCTGCTAGCATTGAATCCACGAACAAAGTCTATGATCAATTTGATCGACTTATCGATTATGGACAAAGCCACACAACATCAAGTTACTACTTCCAAGCGCTTGTAACACGTGAAGAAATGCTATCGTACTATCAAAAAGAACAAATTCCTTTAACAACATAAAAGTCTTCATTTGATCCCCCAGATCATTGTATAAAAAATAAAAAAATCTTATCAAGCGATAGGATTTTTTTATTCATAGAATTAATTTGTTTTATTCAACTGAAAATTTTACTCTTTCCATAAAAACATTGTCATAAAATAAAATAATTTCATAATCGCCAATATACCAATCATCGGTAGGCTTAGAGAGACTAAAATAAAAACCCATATTTGTTTCAGTTACTGTTAAAGTCAATTGGTAAAGAAGAACATCTTCCTCTTCGTCCATATAATACCACTCTGCAATAACCTTTGACCCAACTGTCGCATCCTTAACATTCCCAGTTAAATAAATCACTGGTGTTTTATCATCAAAAACACTTAATGGATTAATTGGATAAGATTCCTCATCAACAGCGGCTGATGTCACAAGATTTTCAAATTTAGAGGGTGTTGTTTCTTTAGTACATCCACTCAAAACTAAAAATGAAGCAAAACCTAAAATCATTACTAAAACTAATTTTCTACTTTTCATAATATGCTCCTTCGTTATAATGTTTGAAAACTAGAAGTTTTCAGAAGTAAAACAACATGAAACTAAAGCTTATAAGGTAAGTCAAACATACAAAAATAAAAGAGATAAAATAGGCTTTACTTTTCCATAAAACACTGCCATTTGGAATAAATAATTGGCCTAAGTTAATGGGTAACACTATCACCATAACAATAATGGTGATACGTAAAAATGGTTCGACTGCTAAATTATTCTGTGTAATATTGACTGCATAAATATATTCAATGAGATGATATATTTGAACGAGTCCCCAAAACACATTGTAAACCGTGAATAAAAATGAAGCTTTTTTCATGTAGATCACCGGTGATACCTAAAAACATCTCAATGACGGTATACTATCATAATTTTATCATATTTCTGATAAGGGTTGATGGTTTACCCTTAATTTCTTATGATTTAGTTTTTATACAGCAATTTGACGCGTTCTTTGATATCTTTATTCTCAATATACTCATCAAATGTACCTTCATAGCTATAAGAGCCTAAATCCCCAATTTCAACAACTTTATTACAAACAGATTGTAATAAATTATGATCATGAGATGATACAATAAGTGATCCTTTAAAATCTTCAAGTCCTTTATTAACTGCTTGAATAGCTTCTAAATCAAGGTGAATTGTTGGTGAATCAATTAGTAATGTATTTGCTTGAGCAAGCATGAGTTTTGAATACATGCAACGCATTTTTTCTCCACCTGATAAGAATTTCACTTCTTTTAGTGGTTGATCACCACTAAATAACATACGTCCTAAAAACCCACGAATATAAGATTCGGCTGGTTCTTTAGAATATTGTCTGAGCCATTCAATAAGATTAATACTTTTATCAATAAAGTATGAATCATTATCACTTGGTAAATAGGACTTCGTCACGGTTTGTCCCCATTTAATGCTTCCAGTTTCTGGTTTCAGTTCACCAGCTAATATTTTAAGTAATGCGGTTTTTGCTAAATCGTTATCGCCAAGAAGTGCAACTTTCTCACCGCGATTTATCACAAATGAAACATTACTAAATAACTTTTTGCCAGCTAAAGAGATACTTAAATCCTTAACTTCTAAAACATCTTTACCTAGTTGTTTATCAATTTCAAATCCGATAAATGGATATTTTCTAGATGAAGGAATAATTTCATCAAGTTCAATCTTTTCTAATGATTTTTTACGTGATGTTGCTTGAGAAGATTTTGATAAATTTGCACTAAAACGTGCAATGAATGTTTTAAGTTCTTGAATTCTTTCTTCTTTTTTCTTGTTTTTATCTGCCATCAATTTTTGAACAAGTTGAGATGACTCCATCCAAAAATCGTAATTTCCTGCATATAGTTTTGCTTGAAAATAATCAATATCAACCATATGTGTGCACACATTGTTTAAAAAGTGTCTATCATGTGAAACTGTAATCACTGTATTATCATAATTGATTAAAAAGTTTTCCAACCATTTAATTGCATCAAAATCAAGATTATTTGTGGGTTCATCAAGCAATAAAATATCTGGATTACCAAATAGTGCTTGTGCTAAAAGGATTTTTACCTTCAATTTAGGAAGAATATCTTTCATTTTTTTATTGAATTCACTTTGAGGTACATTTAAACCATTTAAAAGTTTTTCAGCATCCGTTTCTGCATCCCATCCATCAAGTTCAATAAATCTGGCTTCTAAATGTGAAAGTTCATAACCTTCTTGATCTGTAATCGTCTCTTTTTCATATAAAACTTCTTTGGCTTGCATAATCTCAAAAAGCTCTTTATGACCAATAAAAACAGCTTCAAGAGCCGTTAAATGATCAAAGGCATTTTGATTTTGACTTAATACAGCTAATCTTTTATTTTGCTCAATAATAATATCCCCGGAACTTGATTCTTTCTCACCTGATAATAACTTTAAAAAAGTGGATTTTCCTGCTCCATTAGCACCAATCACACCATAGCAATTTCCTGGTAAAAACTTTAAATTGACATCCTCAAAAATCTTTTTATCAGAAAATATTAAACTTAAATTTGATACTGTTATCATAATCCATACCCCTTTACAAACAAAAATGGCCTAGCAACAAAAATTACTTTCTGGCCACGTCCGCATATTACTCTACATGATTCATGTTGTTTTGTCAATCAAATGCCATTAAATCTCATTTTTGGTAATATCAAAAACAAAAACAAGCCACTATTCGTTCAAATAGTGACTTGAAAATATTTTATATTAAATCTTAAAAGATAGTGGCAATCAAAGTTTTATTGTTATTTCTTGCCTGCTGGTTTGGCTGGTTGAGCTGGAGCTTTTGGAGCTGGTTTAGTTGGTTGAACTGGAGCTTTTGGAGCTGGTTTTTGGTTTGCCATGGAATTCACCTACCTTTCAAATTCATTTGAAACAAATTCGAATGGTGTTACAGGCGGTTTGTTTTTTTGAAGTGATTTTTGTCTCACTACATGAAAAGAAATCGGAGTTATTCGCCACTGATTATTTAACAAATGCAAGGTTCTTGAACCTCAACTTCATCATACTCCTAGCATACAATAAAAGCAATGGATTTTCTATCGATTTCTCGTTTAAATAATGAACATTAAACTATATTACTATAGCGCTAAGCATATTGCAAAAATTTGTTAATCCCCTTCTAATCAAGATAAAAAGATGTATCTTATTCTCTTTGTGATTTAGAAAAATATAGAAAAGCCTGATTTTAATCACTTAATCAGGCTTTTTTCAATCATTTCAATATGGCTACTAAATTTTTTTCTTTAGATAAATTTTCTATCTTCGAAGTTATCTCGAACATCAAATCATTTTAAGCGCGAATATATGGTGGTGTTTTAGGTTGATCGGGTTTGTTTTGTGGAAGATTTAGAATTGAAATGAATTGATTATAAAAGAAATCTGCGATATTTTGAAGATTTTGTGCAATATTTATCGTGATTGATCCGCTTCCAACAGAAATTGTTAACTCGAAATTTGAAGAATCTTCTAAGGCTGAGACAGTGTTTTGATAACTATTTGAGATTACCAAACCGATGGTTTCTTCTACATATTTTATAACAAAATCAAATTGATCTATCTCACCTAAATGATTGGT
>Ga0265294_10009112_pt1 | contig 11485 bp, 8 predicted proteins | sample MunlanPumphouse3_FD_192504 | JGI IMG/M metagenome (GOLD analysis project Ga0265294, IMG submission 192504) | Groundwater microbial communities from a municipal landfill in Southern Ontario, Canada - Pumphouse #3 | ecosystem: Environmental > Aquatic > Deep subsurface > Groundwater | place...
GTGCCGCATACCGCGGATAGAACTCCTCGTCTACCTCGGCGGCGCCAAGGCACCAGATGTCGTCCGGCAGATGAAAGTTCAGCGCCTCGACTGCGAGTTCCGGCTTATCGGTCGTGATCGAAAACAGCTGTCTTCGCGCACTCACACCTTTATCGGTCCGTCCGGCCGTTCTGAAATGCGCCTCCTGTGCATCCGAAAACAGCCCGAGCTCGATCCCGCCGGCGACGAACTCTCCTTCCACCGTCCGCTTATCCGGCTGAAACTGCGAACCGGCGAAGTTCTGTCCCCGGTATCCTGCAAGAAACGCGAGCTTCATGGGATACGGCGGGACTTCAGACGCGAGGTCTGCCGTCTGACTTTTCGAACGACGTTATTGAACGACTGGGAGGTGTAGGTCCGAATCGGCGTCTTTTTACACCGGCTCTCGATCCTTCCCTTTCTGATCGCGTCCAGGATCGAGGGGACTGTTCGCTCCTCCGCGTCAATGACATTGATCCCGTAGCCGACGAACTGACAGGTGTGGGCGTCGGAACCTGCGGTCATCGGGATATGATATTTTTTCGCGAACTTTGCTGCCCGGGAATTCGCGGTCCCGATATAGTATCTGCTGTTGAAAACTTCGATCGCATCGGCCTGCCGAAGGGCCTCCGGCGCGTGAAGACCGACCGCGTGCCGCCACCGGTGATAGGGGTGGGGAATGATCGTAAGGCATCCTTCTGCTTTCGCCTCCCGAATCGTTTCGATGGCGTCTTTTCCCGGCGCGAAGACTTTCGTTGTTCCAAGGACCAGTACATGTCCCTGTTTTGTCGAGACCTCGACCCCCGGAATGATCAGGAGCCCGGGATTTTTGAGTGCGAGGGCCTGCTTTGCCCCCTCGGTCGTATCATGGTCTGTTATCGAAATTGCATCAAGCCCGCGTTCCTTTGCTTTGGCTATGACCTTTTCGACGGGACACTTCCCGTCTGCCGACGCGTTTGTATGGATATGCAGATCGCAGGTTATCAGAACCATCTTAAGGTAATTACTATGTAAGTACAAAAACATAAGGATAACATACAATGCATGTTCTCTTTCCGACAGGACGCCAGAGTGCATCCTCCCTGAGTCTGGCTCTTTCCAAGGTAACGGGGTTCACCTTTGAGATCATCGAAACCGGAGAAATCGCCTCTTTTTTAACACCTGCGTCGTTAGAGAAGCTGATTAACGTTCACTCCTGCGATCTTGCTGTTGTTTCCGGTATGTGTACGGCGTCGTTTTCCGAGGTGGAAAGGAGGACTGGTGTTCCGGTCCGGAAAGGAACGCGCCATGCGGCCGACATGGGGATCTGCGTTCCGCTGATCCCGGCAGGAACGCTTTCACCGGATATGCCGGCTGATGATATGCTCTTGGAAGAGAAGGCAAAGGCGGCCCGTGAGAATCTGGTCATCGCGGAGGGTGAAGCCGAGCCGTTTTTTACGATTCGGGGGGTGAAGATCGGCGGATCCTCGCGGATCAAGGTGATCCATGAGATCATGGACGCCCATCGGCATCCCGGTCTCCGCCAGGCGGTGATCCGTGCAAAAGAGAACGGCGCGGATATCGTGGATCTCGGGTTTGGGTTCGATGCGACCGAGGATGATGTGGTCAGGTGTTTTTCGGTCCTCGGGGATCTGGATATCCCTCTTTCGATCGATACGCTGGATCCAAAACTGATCGAGGCCGCGCTTTTCCGTGCTGATCTGATCCTTTCTCTGACGAAGGAAACGATCCCCTTGCTTGCGGAAAAGATCCTGGAGGCGGGAGCCGCGGTCGTGTTGATCCCGCGGGACGGTTCGTCTCTCGAAGAGACCATCCATTCAGCGGTCAGCGCCGGGCTTTTTAAGATCCTCGCCGATCCGCTGCTCCAGCCGCCGCTTTCGGGGATGACCCGTTCCCTTGCGGGGTATCTGCCGGAGATGCCCTGTCCGAAGATCCTCGGCTGTGTGAACGTTGTCGAGATGATGGACGCGGACAGTCCTGGAATATGTGCGCTGCTCGCATCGGTCGCGGCGGAGACGGGATCGGCCTGTCTTCTGATTTCCGAACACTCGGACAAGACCCGCGGGGCGACCGCCGAGATGCGGCGTGCGGTCGAGATGATGGTTTTGTCAAAGGACCGGCCGTATCCGAAGGATACAGGGCTCGATCTGCTGATCCTCAAAGAGAAACGTCTCCGGCGGGAGCCTCCGCTCCTATATGAGGAGATCCGGGATGTTGGAATGCCTGAGGATTCCCTGGTCTATGATCCGAAAGGAAATTTCCGGATCGGACTCGAGAACGGATACATCGTTGCCGTGAGGAATGGAAAAGCTATCCGGGGGACCTCGTGGTATGACGTCTTCTCGGCGATCCTCGCAGAAGACGGTGTCTCGCTTCTGGATCACGCAGGCTATCTTGGAAAAGAGCTGTATAAAGCAGAGCTTGCCCTTCGGTTCGGCAGGAGTTTTGAGCAGGACGGGAAGTTTTAGGCATGCGGTATTATCTGAGAAAGGATGTTCTGATCGTCAGAGGAGATTTCCGGGCGGCGAGCAGCGGGATCGGCGGCGGTCTTCGCGATGTCAGATCGATCCTGAACATCTCGGTCCCCCGGCAGTTTTCGGATGACGCTTCGGAACACATCGCCCGCGTGTCGATGCAGAACGGATTTTTACATCCGTATTTCGGGCTTCTGACCGCTCTGCCGATCACGAATCTCTGTATCGCGAGGTATGACTATGTTACGGTTTTTGTCACGGCCGCCGTTTCAGACCGGAATCGGACGATCAATATCATTGTGATTTGTGAACGCCCGCTGACCGATGCCGCTCTTCTTGGGGCTATGATGACGGCGACCGAGGCAAAGATGCAGGTGATCGCGGCAAGAAAAGTTCCCGGCAGCGCTCTTTCTACGGACGCCGTTGTGGTAGCCTGTGAAAAGTCTGACGGGGAACCCGAGGCATTCGCAGGCCCCCTGACCGGGACCGGGATGCGGATCTCGAAAGCCGTTTCCCATGCCCTTACCGAGGCACTGGTCCGGTTCGATAATTATCTTCTGTCCACCTGGGGAGTGACCCGCGGATGGTCCCGGGGGCATCCAGCGATCGTGAAGCGGCGGCGTCCCTCGTTTTTTATTTACAGCCGGTACGGGGGCGACCACTGGAACGAGTGGATCCCGGAGGACTGCCCCTATTATCCGTGTCATAATTATGCGGATCAGCAGTGCAGTTTCTGCTACTGCCCGCTTTATCCCTGTATGGACAGGGAGTTAGGTCAGATGATCGATACGCCCAACGGAAAGATATGGAGCTGCATGGACTGCCGTCTTGTGCACGAACCTGCGGTGGCGAACCATCTTCTGGCAAATCCCGAAGCAGATGTTCTCGAACTGAAGTCAGTAAAAAAGAAAAATATTTAGATGCCGAGCTTTTTTGCAAGCTCTTCTAAGGGGATGCCGTGGACCATTGCGGCCTCGCGGATGGTCTCATTGTTTGCGATCGCGCAGCCGAGACAACCCATTCCGAAGCTCTGAAGGGTTGCTGCAGACTCAGGTTTCTCGCGAAGAAGGTCGGCGATAGTTGAATCAAGTGTGATTGCCATGATACTATGTTGGCGGGATTACTACTTGATATTTACGAAGATGATACTTAAAAAAAAGATTAATGGGATGATGCATGGACGGCTGCTTTCTTTTCGAATTTGATGATCTCTTTCCAGGCAAGATCGACCCATTCGCCGTTTTCGAGCCGCATCACATCGTATGAAGGATAGGCATCTCCTTTTTCGTCGAAGACGATGGAACCGGTAAGTCCCACATGCCGGATCTGATCAAGGGCATCTCTGATACCTTCAGCCGTATATCCGCTGTTTTCGATCGCCTCGGATACTACGAACATCGTTTCATAGCCGTAGATCGAGTCGCGGACCATTAAGGCTTCATTGAATCTCTCTACATAATGCTCCTCGTATAAGGGATCGGAGATCCTTCGCGCCTGCGAAAATCCGATGAGACCTTCGGAGTATGGGCCGACTTCCAGCGGGACCTGCCGGTTGGTCACCATATCGGAGCCGAACCATGCCGGGTGAAGCCCCTCCGCCTCCGCGGCTTTCATGATCTCTACGCACTGACTCGGGTTGACGATCAGAAGAACGGACTGCGGCTGTTTTTTCTTCATCTCGGTGATGATCTCTGAAACATTGACGGTATCAGAGTCAGGGACCCCCATGCAGGATACGACATGCATGTCCGGATATGAGTTCTCGATTTCATTGAGGAATGCATATCTCAGGCTTTTTCCGTAACTGGTGTTAAGATACACCATCATCACATTTTGCGTCTCGTCCCTTCCTGCGATGATCTTCGCCATTCCAGCTCCGAGGTAAATGTCGGACGAGACCGTTCTGTAGACATAGTTCCCATATGCTGAGAGACTTGAGGATGTTGCAGAGGGAGAGATGAGGATGATCTCATACGACTCCGCATACGGGGCAAGGGCAAGCGTGACCGTGCTCGACAGTGCTCCGATCACAACCGGGATCCCTTTGTCCCTGATCACTTTGAACTGTTCTTTTGCAAGGGTGATGTTTCCTTTATTGTCATAGTATTCCGCTTTGACCGGAACGCCGCGGATACCTCCATCATAATTGATGTCTTCGATCGCGAGTTCGATCCCCCGCATATACTCGACGCCGAACTCCGCCATCTCTCCTTCGAAAGGCAGGGAAACTGCGACGATGACTTCCTCCTCCGGAAATTCCCCGTCAATGATCGTCCCAAACGGGTGGAATGCGATGATAAACATGATGACCGTCAGAATGATGATCCCAAAGGTGATGTACTTCGATGCTTTTGTCTGGGGCGGTTTTTCCTGATGACCGGACATTTACTTCTCCTCCTTTATTGTATCTTCTGATCCGTTTTCGGTCTGGTTTTTCCTTTTGCCAAAGATGCTCTGTGTTCCTGCCGCAAACACGATGTGTTCTTTCGCGAAGTAGGCAAACAGTGCCACGCCTAGGGTATTGACAATAGTGATCGGCAGGAATGTGCTGCCGATGATCGCGATGATCTCATCAATGGTCTGGGTCCCGAAGATGATCCCGCAGCCGGGAACGATCACGAGGAGATGGATCCATTCGATGATGACCGTTATCAGGACCGCCTTGAATATGGTGACCCTTCCCTGCCACCAGCGCACGGCAAATCCGGCGATCAGTCCGGCCGCGAGAATGGCAAGTGAGCATCCGATCGCCGTCGGCCCGCCCTGGGCAAGACGGTAGACACATCCGATGAGGCCTGCAAGGCCGCCGATAAGCGGGCCGCCTAGTAGCCCTGCGACGATCGGGCCGATCGCGCTGAAGTTGAAGATAAGCCCGTTGACATCGATCCCCCGGAACACGCCGTAGATGGAGAGCCCGCCGCCTAACGCCACGGTCCATATTTTATCGGCGAAGTTCGCAGTCCCTCTGACGAGTTTTTTGAACATCTCCGTTTTTGTGAAGATGAAGAGGATCACTACGATAACAAGCATGCGTTCGATCAGGGGGATGCCGTTTTTTAGGAACGAGGATTCGATCAGCAATGCCACATAGATGGAAAGCCCGCTGCCCACTCCCATGATGACCTGCCAGAGTCTGGATCCTTTTGCGTATTTTGGCAGTCTGAGGTCAAGATAGATGACGATGAATCCGAATATCCCGAAAAGGATCGCCGAAAGCGCTGCGATCTGCCGGATGACCGCCATAGGGTCTGCGATCAGTATGGACAGGATGATCACGGCGGTGAATACGAGAAGGACGATCTGGTAGATGTTATATTCACTCGGGAGTGTTTTTCCCTTGTCTTCACCAAGATGTCGGACCACTTTGGCAAGAGCCCGGGCGCGTGCATCCATACCAACGACGACGGCTCCAAAAAAGATGATAGCGACAAACATCAGGAAGAGATACGGTCCGTAGGGTATAGAGCCGAAGATGTACAGGACCTGGGTGATCAGGGTGTCAAGCGTGATCTCAGATCCGTGCGGCATGAAGGATACGGCGTATCCTGCATACCCGAGAAACATGAAACCGATCGTGACGACAGCCACGAAGAAGAACCCGGTCAGCACGTCAATATTGACACTGCGGATATATTTTCTGAAAAAAGATTCGTTTAAAAGATTGCATTCTTTTTTGTCTGCGGAGTGGATCTTTGTTTTCTGGGAAAGCCACACAGAGTAGAGCATAAGGTTCAGTCCCGAACCAACTACTCCCAGGATCGCGAGGATCGCCATCTCCGAACCGGCCGGGATAGATGGGACCAGTCCGTCGAGAATGAGGTTGAAGGAGAGTGGAAACTGAGACAGGGAGATGAGGATGACGCCGGCAAGTATGCTTATCAGCACTGCCATGACCGGTTCGAGGATCTCGTAGGAGCTTGTTCTGATGACGGCAAGTGTTAAGATCAGCAGAAATAATGCGATCAGAAAGACTGAGTAGATGCCGGGAAGAAGATAATCCAGAAATGTCGCGGAGAAGACGAGCATCGCACCAATCGCAAACATCTCCATGAGGTAGGAGATGATGATCAGATACGAACCCCAGTTTTTCGGTCCGGGCAGACGGTTCAGCGCGTCGAAGATCGTCTGGTTGGTTGCAAGGGTATAACGGGCGATCCCGTTGGTGAAAGCGTATTTGAAGATGAGGGTGATGATCACGACCCAGATCAGGGCCGGTCCGTAATGTGCGCCGATTTCGATCGCTTCAGTAACTCCGGCCTCTCCTGCCGCGGTGATCGCGAGCAGAAGTCCTGGTCCGAAGAACACAAAGTTGTTTTGAAACCATTTTCGCAGGCGTGTTATGAGAGGTTCTTTCATCGATTCTATCTATTTTTTTGCAGGTCTGAGGTTATATACTCTTGGAGTTGACTGATAATAAGACGGGTTTTGCTGGATTCGTTCTGCATTTCCTCTTAGAATAACTTCACAAAGCATTGAATGCGGCAGCCGATGCCCCGAGAAGGGGAGCTCTTCCTTCAAGAGCGGAGATGCGGATCTTGGGAGCGGGGAGATACCGGTCCACATATCCGGTCATTTTTTTGACGATCAGTGCAGGGTAGTTTCTGGCGATCGGACCGTCCATTATGATCAGGTCGGGGTTGTAGGCCGCGATGATCGAGGAGAGGCCACGGCCGTTTATTTTTGCCAGTTCATCGCAGAAGGAGATGAAGAGCGGGTTTCCCTGCTCAGCCGCATACAGGATCTGTCCTGCATTCAGTTTGGATTCCGGATCAAATTCGATCCGTTCCCGACTCCATGCCCGGAAAAAGTTCGGGATGCCGGTGCCGCTCGCATAGGCTTCCCAGTGTCCGGTCCCTCCGCATCCGCAGGGAAGATCCCAGGTAGTATCCACGAGAAAGTGGCCGGCCTCGGACGCGTTGCCGTTCGCACCGCAGAGCAGTCTTCCCTGTTCCAGCACTCCTGCCCCGATCCCGGTGGAAAAGGTCAGATACACGAGCGTTCCCGCATCCTTTGCCCCGCCGAAATGATACTCGCCCAGAGATCCGGCTTTGCAGTCGGTCATCATCCGCACCGGGATCCCGAACCTTTCCTGCAGCGGATCGGAAAGGAAGATCGTTTCACATTTCATGTTGGGCGAGCCGACGACCGATCCGGTTTTCAGATCGACCGGTCCGGCGGTGCTGATGCCGATTGCTTTTGGTGAAATGCCTGTGTTTTTTGTCAGCTCTCCGATCATCATGCAGATCTCATTTCGTATTTCATCGCCGCTGGTCAGGCCGCTGACATCGGTTTGAGTGAATGCTTTGATCGTTCCCTTTTTATCCACGATCCCCGTACGGAGATTGGTGGCGCCAAGATCGACTGCGGCAACATACATACTGCTTTTCCTTAAAATAGAATTGCGCTCTTTGCACATCAAATCTCTCATTATCTGATATTTTTGATAAAAGAGGACGCGCAGTGTTGGTGTGGATCCGATTCAGGAAGGGTAAGGCTGGGAGTGGATACAAGAGATAAAAAACCGCGAATCTCCGCCAATCTTCGCGAATCGCATTTTTCTTGCGCCGTCGTGCTCTGCTCCGGCTTATCGCCTACGCAGAATCGCACGACGTCTGGAAAAATGCTATAGGAAAAACCGGCGTGCCGGTTTTTCTTTCAAGTTGGCTCTCTTTTTGTGTTGTATGAAAAAATAATATAAGAACAGAAAAACCCGCACGCGGGTTTTTCCCTCAGCATTTTTCAAGAGAGGGTGCGATTCTGCGTAGGCGATCAGCCGGAGCAGAGCGCCCGAACGTAAGGAAAATGCGATTCGCGGTTATTCGCGGAGATTCGCGGTTGTTTTTTCAGATATCAGAAAATAACCCGTACACGAAATCGAAGTAGATTCCATTTAAAAATTGCCATACATCCCCGCTTAACGAAAATTATTACACACTCCTTTTAACAATCATGCTTTCCCCTTTGTCAGTTCCAAATATTTCTGCATCAAAAACGCCACGATCTCCGCATCCGTTTGATAGGAAATACCATACGCTTTTGCAACGGCTTTGTCGAGATTTTTGTGCGCTTTCAAAAGTTCAGGCGGCATCGTTAGCGGATCATAAAGGTCAGCAAGTGAACTTTCCGGAAATAAAGCCCGTGCACCTAAAACGTCTTGAGCAAGTTTGCTGATTTCTTCTTTCTGGGCATCGGTTGTTTCTGGCCACGGGAATGTATTATAGACAACATCTCGTGTATAGCGATAACGCATTTCTAACCTGCCACAAACTGCCCGCATCCAAGCCATGTGAATCTGTGACATTAAAATTCCAAAATGATACAAAGTTCCTCCAGGAATAATATTTACTAAATCACTTGCTACAATATTTTTCTCTACAAAGCCCATTGGAACATATTTTCTTCTTTCAGATGAAACACGAGGAACTAGAATATAATCTTCATCAGTATGAGTTCTCTGCCCGTAGAGAGTCGGGGTTTCTGCTTTCTGACGAATACTTTCTGCCGGGCTTCGTAATCTAAATGTGCGAACACCTTCAACCCTTTTCATAATCAAAGGACATTTTCTTAGTTCTTCTGGTGATACGCCCTCTAGATACAGGATATATCTATCTAAATTATTGATGAACTCGCGAGATCCAGTAAACTTACGGATATAAGGGATGGCCTGTGGTTCTTTTTTTATGAAATCATTATATTCATCATTTTCTATAATAAAATTCCCGTCATCAATAATTTTGTTACCATATTTCATAGGTGGAACGTTACATAATGCCGCCCTACGGCTTTTCACGATAACATTTGGCATATCAGTAAGATATGGGGATATGTTTTTAACAACTTTTTTCTCCCCATTTTCATCATATAACCATTTTAGCCTATTTTTTTGTGATTCGACATCGAACCCAATAATAACACAGTTGACCGCTGCTTTTCCTTTTGCCTCGTTGCTCCAAATAAATGTTTGATAAGCAAAAGTTATTCCAACTCCAAATTTATATAACAAGTCATCCCATAGAAAAGCAACAGGCTCTCCCTGAGTGATAGAATTAGTTGAGACGAAAGCGACCTGTATTGATGTATTCTGAATATATTCTGCTGCTTTAAGATACCATGCACCTACATAATCCAAACTTTTAGATTTTGTTAGAAGTGCCAAATCTTCTTTTTGTTCTTTCGTCTGGTAAGAAAAACCCACAAACGGAGGATTTCCCATAATATACCTCAACTCATTTTTAGAAACAATCGTCTCCCAATCCACCCTCAAAGCATTCCCGCACGTGATATGAGCCGCCTCTTTCAGTGGAAGCCTCGCCTGATTACCTCCAAACGTCTCGGACGCCTCACGATTCATCAGATGGTCGCAAAGCCACATCCCGACACGGGCGATCTGTGAAGGGAACTCCTCATACTCGATACCATAAAACTGGTGAACATTTACTTTACAGATATCCCCCACATCCAGAACTTTCTGGCGGTAATCATCCCGCAAAGCTCTCAAAACCTGAATCTCCAGTTTTCGGAGTTCTCGATATGTCACGATAAGGAAATTTCCACACCCGCATGCAGGATCCAGAAATTTCAGCTTCCCAAGCTTCTCATGGAAAACTTCAAGATTCCTCTTACTCGTCTTGCTCCGCTCAAACTCCTTCCACAGAGAATCAAGAAACAGCGGACGAATTACTTTCAGAATGTTTTCCTCACTCGTGTAATGTGCCCCGAGTTCCCGTCGTTCCTCAGGACTCATCACACCCTGAAACATAGCCCCAAAAATTTCCGGCTTAATCTGTTCCCAGTTGAAATCACAGCAACTCAAAAGGATCTTCCGCATCTCTGCGTCGAAATCCGATCTGTGCAGAACCTCCGCAAACAACGAACCGTCGATATACTGGAACCTCTTCAGCTCTGCTGAAAGCATCGGCTTTTTTTCCCGAACTTCAGGAGGCATATCCAAAACCTCGAATAAATCAGAGATCCGGCTTCCTAAATCACTCCCATCTTCCTTGCACCCCTGAATATAATCATAAAAAAATCCCGATCCAAAAATCTCAGTGTCTTCTGCAAACAGACAAAACATCAAGCGAACAAGATAGACTTCGAGTTCATGACCCGAATACCCCAATGCGGCCATCTTATCGTGAAGTTTTGCCATCTTATAGGCAGCTTTAATATTCAGATCGTCATTTCCGGCAGGTTTCCACTTCGTCTCTACTCCAAGAAACACATCAAACACACGGATGCGAGTTGGAAATTCTTTAAGCGTGAACCGGGTAGGAGCTTTTGATACGCCCTCCATATTGTAAAGCTCGAACACATTAAAATCACAGACAAGAATAAACTTCGGTCTGATTTCCTCCTCTATCGCATAATAATATTCTAAAGCCTGAGCATAAGCAGTTTCAAGTTCCGCCTTCTTCTGCCCTTTCGATTTCATTTCGATAAGGATAACGCCCGGCCAGAAACAATCTGCCCATCGGATTTCCCCTGTATTCAAACGAACCGTATATTGGAAAAAATATTTGTCCCGTGAAACGCCATACACGGAAAAGAAATCGTTCATAAATGACTGATCAAACTTTTTTTCCTCCCCCGTGGTTTCCTTCCAGGTTTTTACAAACTTTCTGGCATTTTTTCCAATATCAGTCCATTTCATATTATAAATGAATGATGGGCGTATATTGTCATAAACCTGCCGAAAACGGGTATATTTCTCTCGTGGCGAACGTGCAGAAAAGGTTGGGATCACCAATTTCGATATTCCCAAAATCAAAACCGGCAAAATCACCGCAATCCGGTTTTCGACGCTCGAAGCGATCTGCCGCGTCCTCGACCGTCAGCCGGGAGACATCCTGAAATATCAAAAATGACCCCCTCTTTTTTCTCTATCAAAGACGTACGGCACAATCCTTAACTATCTATAATCCGAAACTCTGTACTAATTATGATTACCGTCGGGCTTTTAGGGTGCGGAAATATCGGTCATGTGATCGCAAAGG
>Ga0265294_10009113_pt1 | contig 11485 bp, 10 predicted proteins | sample MunlanPumphouse3_FD_192504 | JGI IMG/M metagenome (GOLD analysis project Ga0265294, IMG submission 192504) | Groundwater microbial communities from a municipal landfill in Southern Ontario, Canada - Pumphouse #3 | ecosystem: Environmental > Aquatic > Deep subsurface > Groundwater | place...
GACTACTTTTTCTATGGGGCGTGGGCGGAAGTTACGACCGCCGAGATAAGATACGGCGCAAGGATAGCAGCTGAATTTACAGCCCCGCGAAGCATGAAACAAGTCGACCATTTGCACACCTTTATGATTATACAGTTCACGTTTATACAGGTCACGGCGAGCCGGTCCCACCAATTCTATAGGAGGCTGCTTTCCCATGTAATTATAAACCTTTTTCAGCTTATTATTTCTCCAGTCGTCAAGAAATTCCTCTGTACGACCTTCCGATTCGCCCAAAAAGATACTGTCGGCATGAAGCATTGTTTCTTCTGCATGAAGCATGGTAGAGATACCGCCGAACATTACTGTTTTTCCTTTTTTACGAAATTCATCGGCAATAGCCCAGCCTCTTTTAACCTGCGTTGTGAGCATCATAGAGATAAACACGATGTCGCAATCGTCATCAAAGCTCAACTCTTCAACATTTTCATCTGTAAATGAGACCTCCACATAATCGGGCAACGAAGCGGCGAAGACTACGGGACCGTGAGGCGGCAGATTAAATGTAGTCTGTCCGGGTAATTTTTTCCACTTAGGATAAATTAATTTTGCTTTCATATTTTATTTTTTATTTATTCATTATCTATTTCGTTAATTATTTCGTTCAAGCCCAGAAACTCGGCGCAAGTAATTGCAGCTCCGATAGTTACGCCTAAAATCCCATGTGAATTTATATTTTGTCCCGTCATAAAAAGATTTGGAATTTTTGTCCGTTGTGACACCAATGTTTGTGTCGGAAAATTTTTATCTCTGATAATACCATACATAGAGCCTTCGTGAGTTCCTGTATAATCGCGATACGTAAGAGGTGATGATGTTTCATAACCTTCTATTGCGCTATTAATTCCGGGAAACGACTCTTCGAGTTTAGCAAGAAGCTGCTGTGCTTTCATCTCTTTAAAAGTCTTGTAATCTTCGCCGCGCCGTTCCACTTTAGTATTTACCCACTGCCGCACTTCATCAAATTTCATATAACCTATCAGCTCTGCACTTTGCGCATACTGTGGATTTTCTTTATGACATTGGTGCATGTACAGATAGCTCTGCGGGTATTTATTTACGTCATAATTATTTACATTCCACACATTTCCATCTTCATAAAAATAGTAGTTATAATTTAGATACGGGGTCGTATTTTCTTTAAACTTAATATAGACAGTAAAATTTGAGATGGTATTTTCAAGTGCATTAATACGGTCACGGTATGCCTTACGTATAAGGCGGGTATCTAACATAGTTAGCATTTTCTGCGGGTGTATATTAGACACAAAAGAATCGGCTTCAATACGCTCACCGTTAGCAAGTTGCACTGCGACAGCTTTATTATCATCACAGATGATATTTGTTATTTCACAATCTGTATAGATTTCTCCGCCAAAAGAGCGGATAGATTTAGCGAGCGACTGTGCAATAGCATCGCTGCCACCAACTATGCGATAAGCACTTTGGATATAAAAATTATTGATAAGCGCATGAATATATGTAGGTGTCTTACCTTTAACACCGGCATAAAGCGGCAGATTTCCGGCAAGGATATTTTGCAAAATCGGGTTAGAAGTCACGGATGCAATAAATTCATCAACACTTGTTTTTATATAATCGGCATCTATAAAGGTATGAGTATTGATTTTTCGCATATTATACAATGGCGATGAGGCGGCAATTTGTCTGACACGGCGGATATATTCTTCAATATCCTTATGATTTTCGGGGAAACTCTCACTTAAAGTATTTATAAATGCCTCATAACCTGAAGCATAACGGTATTTTTGTCCTGCCAAAGAAATCACATCATATCCATCTGTATCCAGAGAATGAACTTTTACATCATCTAAAACATTAATAAAATCAAACAATTTATGAAGAATTTGTCCTTCTTGAAGGCTGCCGATATAGTGCATACCGGTATCAAACTTTACTCCAAAGCGTTTAAATGTCTGGAGACAACCTCCTATCTGATGATTTTTCTCTAAGATGACAACCTTATAACCTTTTCGCGACAAGATATAACCGCATATCAATCCGCCTAAGCCGGTACCTAAAATTGCTATTTCGTATCTATTATGCGCCATATACACTTATAATTTTATTTTCATCAACGATATAATCAAACTGTTCAGTATCGGGAATACTTTCCACATAGCACAAGTTCTCAGGTACTGACACGCAATTCTTCGCCAACGCCAAGTTATCCGCATCATCATCGGTAGCAAAGATTTGTAACTGTTTTTTGACTAATGCAATTAGCAATGAAAATTCGCCCTGTCCACAACGTTTGACAAGTATTTTACCATTATCCGGCAACTCGTTTATCATCTTAGTCCACGAATTTATATTTTTTAATTTTCTACGACAAGTTATCTCCGCATTATTACCTTTATAGATATAATTATAAATCACCAATTGTTTAAAATATTCCGGTGTTTCTACTGATTTTACGATGTCTGCATATTTATTCACATAGAAAGCACGGATTTTTTGCGATATTTTTAAAGTTGGCAAGTCTTTTCTATATGTTGCATCATCAGGTTTAATTCTGTCAGCGATTTCCACAGTAACAGTTCCCTTTCGGAGCAGGAACTCTTTTTTAGGCAACACCTGCCCCACGCCGTGAATAATAATCGGCAGAATGTCAATGTTCAGTTGTTCTGCCAAATAAAACGCACCTTGATGAAAACGAAGTATAGAATAATCTATAGAGCGAGTACCTTCGGGAAATATAAGCACCGAGTAGCCTTTATCTATAAAACTTTTTAATTTCGGAACATTTTTCTCTATTCCGTCTGCAACCGGCAGATAATCAGCAAATTGCAATATCCATCCGTAAAAAATCGATTTACTGACCCATTCATTAGTAAGGACAACAATCTTCGGTGAAAGCATCAAAAGATACATCAAGTCGAGGTGTGACTGATGATTGCAGATAATTACAGATGGCTTATCAAAACATTCATCGTTTTTATTTATGACATTACATGCAACTTGCGGCATAATCTTACTCAAAAATCGGAACGTTTTACATATTGCTACATGGAAATGATATTTTGCTTTATCACTTTTATGACCTAATACGACCATAAAAAAGCCCGTTATTGTCATAATTAAAGAGCCTATAATAAAGCCGAAGAAAGATAAGCCGGTTTTTATCAAGCCCCAAAATGTAATCGGCACGAGACGTTGTCTGCCTTTTTTACGTGTCAGCCATTTGAATATCAACGGCGGGAAAATATATGCCATCACAACAACGGATAACATTCCCACAATAGTAACTTCGGCAAGAGATTTCATGGCAGGATGCTTTGCAAAGATAAGCATGCCTATGCCGATAAACATAATAGAAGACGACAAGAAGATGGAATTTTTAAATTGTGCCAGCATCTTGCGCCCATATCGATATTCGTACATTAATCCTTCTGTAACAAAAATAGAGTAATCATCACCCTGTCCAAAGATAAATGTAGCTAAGATAATATTTACAATATTAAATTTCATGCCTGTCATTCCCATGATACCCAGAATCCATATCCACGCAACAGCCAAAGGAATAAAAGCCATAATGCTTATTTCAAGTCGTCCGAAAGATATTAGCAGGAACACAAAAACGATGCAGCCGCATATATAAAGCACATAATCGAAGTCATCGGACAAGGCATCGACCATTCGCGAGGCGATAGAACTGTCTGTAAAAGCAAATATTTCATCATCGATTTTGTTCAAAGTACACTCCACCTCATTCATGGCATTTTTATCCACAGTGAGAATATTATAAATCATAGATTTATCATTTTCAACTACCACATAAGATTCAGCCAAATCGTGCATTACGGGTGCAAAATATTCTATTTTTTCCGGTTGAAATTTGCGATTAATCATTTCTCTGAAACGATTAAAAGATTCTGTTCTAAAGCCTGTTTCTATAGCGGCAGCATCAAATTCAGACAAGAAATTTTCACGTTTATCCTGCCAAAAATCATCCCACAGTTTCAGACGTTCTATTTGAACAGCTTGTGACGGCAGGAACACTCCTACTCCGCTGATTTTCTTTATCTTACCACTATTGGCAAGCGACTGTATAATCATTGATGCCGTTTCATTATTACTCAGTGCTTCGTCAACGTCTTTTCCTTCGGCAATACAATACAAAGTCAAAGTAGTTGTATCTGTTTCTGCCACAAGTTTATCAAACGCATCGCGCTGTTCATCAGTCATATAATTGATAGCGTGCATATTCGTTTCAAACGAAGTACGTTTACTGAAGAAGAAAAAGACAACAGTTAGAATGATGACCGGCAGTACAATATAGAACTTCGTTTCGGGTGCAAATTCGGCAACACGTTTAAAAGCGAGAGTGCTTTCGCGAGATGATTTCATACGTTTAGACGGCAGAAAATGCGGTAGAAAAATAAGCACAAAGAGAATTGTCCCAACAAGAAGCAGCGAAGCAAACAAACCCAAGTCTTTCATAGCATCGGAGCTGATAAACAACAGGCTCAAGAAAGCTCCTACTGTGGTGATATTTCCAATCATCAACGGATTAACAATATCTTTTATGATTTGCTCCTTATCCGCCGTGCGCTTAAAATGCGACAGAAAATGTATTGGATAATTGATTGCAATACCGAAGATGATAGAAGCAACGCCGACAGCAATAATCGACACCGGATTTTTAATCAGCGGAATTATGCCGAGAGCGAAAAGTCCGCCGAAAAGCACCGAAATAAAGATAAGAGAAATACTTCGGAAATTGCGATAATAATAAATCAGCAGAGCTAAAATAAATATGATAGACAATGCAATTGCGATAAAACTATCTTTTTTAATTTGAGTAGAATTGGTAAGAGACACTAAAGATGCTCCAAAGCTGCTTAACTCCACTTGTCCGTCAAGTTCAAGCTCAACAGCTTTCATCGCTTTATCTATATTGGAAATCAGCTTGCCGTTATTATCGGTTTCACTTATCGGATAATTAGAATTAATAACCACAACAGCTTCTGTTTCTTCTTTATTAAATATGTAATCGTCTAAGTTATGATATTGTTCATTAAGTTGGAAGCCGGCAAGTTTTTTCAAAACATTTGATGAAAAGAACAGCGGGTCGGAAATGACAACCGGTTGCAAAGTACTTACCGGAGAGGCAAGCAACATTTTATCGTTATAAAGTTGTTGTCTGATATTGTCTTGTGTCAGCAACGTATCCATACGGGCATAGTCATCTTCCGTTAAAAAATACGGCATATTATTGATAACGAACTCGGTAACTTCGTTAATTTGTTGTTGAGTAACGCCATAAAATATTTCTTTAATATAATTTGAAGAATCGCTATCTTCCATTTTTTCTACGAACATATCGACAGCTTCCATCAACAGGTCGTAATCTACTTTCTGCGTATCGCCGTCTGCATCGGCATCTTTTATATTTACAACAATTTTATTTGAAGATCCAAGATGTTGATAAGCATAGTTGATCCTTTTATTATCTTCATTTTGAGGAAGAAAGCTGCTGATGTCTTCTACAAAGCGCAGTCGAGAGGCAGCAAAGCCCAATGAGACAACTAAAATGGCAAAAATTGTCCACAACACGACAGGCTGTCTATTCAAAAAATGATAAATATTTACGAATAATTTTCTCATAGCAGATGTCTTTTAATATAATGGACGAGCATAGCGGGATAACCGTAAACGACAGCCAAGAGGCAGAAGCATGTATTCAGAATGCTTATACGGGCAAAGTCGCGAGCAGGTCTGAAATGCGACACACGATTTTCAGCATCCGGATAAAACACATTGATATTCAAAGGCACAATAGCTATTCCGCGCCACGCACATCTGACAAGGAGCTCAAGTTCGGCTTCATAACGTTTTGTGACAAGCCGCATTTTCCCCATTTTACGTAAAGGATACAGCCGAAAGCCGGTTTGAGTATCAGGCAATTTTTCCCCTGTTTGAAGAGTAAACCAGAAATTCGAGAATTTATTGGCAAAAGTATTCTTTTTGGGCATTCCATCACAACCAAGCTGACGACTGCCGATAAGCATTGCATCAGGATTATTTTCAATTAGATACACAAAAGCCGGAATGTCGGAGGCAAGATGTTGTCCATCAGAATCTATAGTAATTGCATAGCGAAAGCCTCTATCTGTCGCAGCTTTAAAACCTTGACACAAAGCATAGCCCTTCCCACAATTTTTTTCGTATGATATTAATGTAATATTCGGAATATTTTGAACGATGTCTGAAGTAGCATCTGTAGAGCCATCATTGACAACAATGACATCAGGACAATATTGCAACACCGAAACAATGACTTTTTCGATAGTTGTCGAGTTATTATAAGTCGGAATAATTACACAAATGTCATGTTCTTTCATCAGCACACCTCCATTTTTATTTTGACAAAAACCATATCATCATGAAATACTACTATGGTAAGCATGCTACTATCGTTATTTGCAGACTCGCGATGAATACGAAAACAGACCACAGGATTCTCCAACGGGCTGATAATATTTAAGAATTTAATATTTTTAGCACTTTTGATTTGGAATTTTTTACAGAAAGCTATGCTTGCCAACTCAAGAGCAATTTTTACGACACATACACCCGGCGTAATAGGTTCTTCGGGAAAATGTCCTTTAAAGATGTCGTGGAACTTATTCAGTTCTATCTCAAATTCAACATCATCGCCATTAACGTTCCGTGATATAATATTGTAAAAATTATCCATATTTGTCATTTAATTAAACACATCATCAAGAATTTCCGTATTAACTTTCTCATTAGTAAACATAATTTTAGTACTGTCGCCGTTAGCTTCTTCCATCACGACTTCATCAGCGAGAAAACTTTCAGCATCTAATCGTACCACTATCTTACCATAAAGAGCTTTAATTTTTCTGCTCTTTGGAGTTAAAACGGCATCTATGCCGCCATTTTCATTTTTTATATATTCGAGAGTGAAATTTTTATTATCAATAAAATTGTCACCATTTACGGTACTTATTATCATTTTGCCGAGTTCATCTATCATTTTATTGGGGGCATCAACCTGACCGGTAGCAGTCTTCAACAAAGATTTTCCTTGATTAAAAATAATGATAATCGGTTGAGGCTCTGTGTATTCCCATCTTAATTTATCAGGAGATTTAAAGTACATCTTCCCTTTTTGCACAACCGGTTCAGCGAATACGGCAGAAGTACGTTCCTGCACAAAATCTGCCTGCAAGCACAGGAGGTTGCTATGAGCGAGGACTACTTTATCCGCCACAGACTTATATTCTTCTTCCGTCAATATTTTATCGGCTTGAGCGTCAGCAGCTACTGTCTGGGCAAAAACAGGCACGGCAAAAGCCACAATTGTTATCAGGCATAAAATATGTATTATCATCTTTTGCATTTTATTCTTTTTTATTTTACGACAAAAAACACACCAATCATAATGATGACTACGCCGAGCCAGCGTGTCAAAGGTACAGCTTCGTGAAACACGAAACACGCAGCAAGCAGCCCGATAACATAACTTATCGACAACATTGGATAAGCAACACTAAATTGGTAATGCTTAAGCACATACATCCATATAAACATTGCACTCAAGGCACATACACCTGAAGCTGCAAACTGCCATGTGGTAAATACTGTTTTAAAAAAGTGCCATGTCCATGCAAATTTTCCGAATAATTCCATGGAAATTTTCAAAAATGTTTGTGCTGCAACAAGCAAAACGGACTGTATTATTACAAAAATTATCAATCTAAGCATGACAAAAGAATTATTGAATGGTCTATATTATGAAAATGATTATACACCAAGATATTTCGCGGGTTACGAATTTCATCTTTCGAAGAATACAGCAGGTGTGCAGGTACTTTTTTACGTGCGATAGCAGTAGCTGCAACATAAACGCCATAAGCTGACGAGCAGAAAGATTCTCCAAATATATGTTTATAGCACATCGCCGGTATATTTTGTGTTATTTGCAAAACAATATTTTTATACACCTCATCATTATCTTTATCTCCGCTGAAACCCATAACCACGGCATCGACATCGGCAAGTTTCATGCCATTAGCTTGGAGTATTGCGTTAGTTTTAGCTTTAATTTCATCAATTGAAGGCATATATAACATTTCCACCGCTTTTATTTTGCAAAGAGCATCAAAAGTTTCTTTATTAGTGAGTACCATTGCTAATGAAGCATTTCCGGAAATAGAGCCGGCGGTGTTTGCAGAATGAAACGACTCTTCTGTCAGCGGTGCATCTTTCCAATAACCAACTTTTTGCAAAAGCGTAAAATAAGCCGGTGTCATCTCATCATGACCGCCGACAAGCGCATTGGAAATCATACCAAGTTTCATCTGGACAAAAGCATCAAGAACACAAGCATCGAATGACGTTCCTCTATGGGAATAAGTTGTATTATAGCCATGACATTTGATGAACAAAGCTATCTGCGAAGAAATCGTATTATGAGTCGACTGAATAAAATATGTCGGCTGTAGACAAGTTTCATCATTATCTAAAACTGCATTTAAAAAATGCTCCGTATTTTCGATACAACCAAGTCCGGTACCTGTAATAACAGCTTCAAGACTATCGCCGGTAAGTTCGCACTTCTTTAACACGTCAACAGATGTAACGATAGCTCGTTTCATCAATTTCCCCATTCTTCTGGCAACCATAACCGGAATATAAAGCTTAAAGTCCGGATCTATAGATTCGTTAAGTATCTTCTCTGAAAATACCGGACTATCGAACCATTGTTCGCTTAAAGGTTCCTGAGTAGATATTTGTGAAGCCGCCTGAATAAATATGTCCATATTGTTATAATTTAGATAAAATACATGAAGAATCATTACCTCCGAAGCCGAAAGAGTTTGTCATTACGTGTGAAAGTTTCACATTGCGGATACATTCTTTCACAGGAGAAAAGCTAAGAGAATCTATTTTCTCCGAAAAATTAAGGTTATTCGGAATAAAATCGTTAATCATAGCGAGTACGGAGATGACGCTTTCTACGCCGCCGGCTGCGCTGGTTGTATGACCGGTAAACGACTTAGTAGAAGACACCGGAGGTATTTTATCACCAAAGATGCGCATGATAGCTGCACCTTCGCTTTCATCATTATTGCCGGTACCTGTACCGTGAGCATTAATATAATCAATATCACCAGAATTTAGTCCGCTCATTTCCAATGCCTTAGCCATAGCCTTGCAAGCACCTTCGCCGGTTGCGGAGGAAGCTGTTTGATGGAAAGCATCACAGGCGTTGCCGTAGCCGGAAAGTTCGCACAGAGGCTTTACATTTCGCCTTTGCACAGATTCTTCGGATTCAATAACAAGATATGCAGCACCTTCGCCAAGGTTAAGTCCCTGCCTGTTTTTATCAAAAGGCTTACATTCTTCTTTGTCAAGAATCATAAGAGTATTAAATCCGTTAAGATGAAATTTGGAAAGACATTCGGTGCCGCCAACTATTGCTGCGTCAACATAGCCTGCCTTGATAAGATTAGCACCAAGAATAGCCGCGTTAGCGGCAGAAGAGCAAGCTGTAGAAATAGTTGTAACAATGTCGAATTTCCCTTCATACTGTTTACCTATCATATCCGTACAAGCACCGCAATCGTGCATCGCAATATACTCATTATGAGCATCATTATTCAAAAAGTCGTGATAATACAGCTCACTTTTTTCCATGCCGCCAACAGTAGTACCTGAGATAAAAGCTAATTTACGCGGGCGGCAAAGATTTATATTTGCTTCTTCGAGAGCTTCTTTCAAAGCGACTCTTCCGAGCAGTGAAGTCCTTGTTATCGGCTTAGAAGAAGTATATCCGGCGATAGCTTTCAGCTCCTCATCATCACATTGCACCTCTCCAACGGGAAGTTCTATATGTTTTGTCTTAAGGTATTTAATAGAGCCTATTCCGGATTTGCCGTCCAACAACGACTGCACGGTTGCTGCCTTCCCAACTCCAATTGCGGAGATAATCCCCATGCCGGTAACAAGTATTTTATTCATCTGATGATAATTATTTTGTTCTATGTTCTGAAACGTATTTTGCCATAGTAGCCACCGACTTAAAAATGTCGCGTCCTTCAGCGGCGTTAGCTAATTTTATGCCGTAACTTTTTTCCATCAGCACTATCAATTCGAGTGCATCAATAGAATCTAAGCCAAGACCTTCGCCAAATAGCGGAGCATTCTCATCAATATCATCAGGTGTCATGCCATCAAGGTTCAACACTTCAATAATTTCTTTCTTCAATTCTAAAATTAAATCTTCCATAATTTATTCTAAATTTTATATAAGTTATTAATATTATTTTCTGATAGTTGTAGTTTATCTAAATCCGAAAAGCGACAAGCTCTAATCATAAGCACATCGCAGCCATTATCGTAATTTACCCAGCCGGCTATCACATTAGACATACTCGGATTATTAAGAATATCTTTTATCGCATTATACATCTTTTCAGCGGAAAATTTTTCATATATATAAAACGATGTTTCTCCGAAAATCTTATTTCTGATAGCTATCTCGCCGGTTACAATATTAGCGAGAGTATAGACGAACACAGCCGGGCTTGGAAAGAAATTTTCTTTATCTGATATAGTCTGCTGATAGATTCTGTCATCATCTATAGACGAAGCGTTGTTAAGGCACACGACAGAATAATCTTCACGTGCGGCAGATGTTTCAGCGTTACGCATTACAACTTCAGCTGCCAAAAATCCTGCTTTCGCCTGATTATCCATTTTGAAGAACTTCGGATATTGTATTCCTAAAGTACGATAGACGGTGTTCAGCCATGCAGAACCTTTTTCGCAAGTGCGCATGAGGATTGTCTTACCGTCTGCGACTACGCAATCATCTGTAATTCTGCAACTTGATAATATATATGCTTCCATCTGTTATATCTTATTATTTTCGGTAAATAAAAGTGCCGCATTACAGCCGCCGAAGCCCGACATCATCTTAATAAAAGAATGTTTGGAGATTTCAGCGTTTGCGAGACATACGTTAACCGGATTTATTGTACCCGGTATTTCAGTACCGGCAGTTTTAAGCACAATATTATTTTGCAATGCGTGACACGACATAATAGATTCCAACACGCCGGCAGCTCCGAGTGTATGTCCGAAATAACCTTTCAAACTTGTGACGGGAACATCTTGTAAGCCGGCACGATTTATCGCCACCGACTCCATGTCATCGTTGTACGATGTAGCTGTACCATGCGCACTGATAAAGGCTATATCTTCATAACGCAGCTGCATAATACATCTGTAAAGACCTTCGCCCGTCCGCGAAGGTGCCGAGATATGATTCGAGTCGTTGTGCATAGCTCCGGCTTTCAGACTAACCGCATGCTCCGGTAAATCACAGCCATTATCGGCAACATATACTATTGTCGCCGCCGCCTCACCCAAATTCAGCCCACAGCGG
>Ga0265294_10009114_pt1 | contig 11483 bp, 8 predicted proteins | sample MunlanPumphouse3_FD_192504 | JGI IMG/M metagenome (GOLD analysis project Ga0265294, IMG submission 192504) | Groundwater microbial communities from a municipal landfill in Southern Ontario, Canada - Pumphouse #3 | ecosystem: Environmental > Aquatic > Deep subsurface > Groundwater | place...
AAGCATGGAAGCGATCATTTCCTTGATGGGGGTCCCTGCAGGACACCCCTTCTGGCACTGCGGATTCTTGCACTGCAGGCAGCGCTGGGCTTCTTCAATAATATGTTTTCCCATGGTGATGCTACTCTCTTATGGTTGTATGATTGCAATTTCATACCGGCCCAGGGCCTGGTCGGATCTTGTACGCATGCAGATCGGGATGATCCCTGGACATCCCATGGCTACCCTTCCGCCATCTTTCATCCTCAATGCTCCTGCAAACATTCTTCTTCGTCTCTGCCCCCTCCCTGATGACCGTGGATCTTCCCCCGGGCTAGGGAAAAATAGATCCCGCAGGCGCACATACAGGCAAAAAGCAAAAAACAGAGCCGGACGGTTTTGAGAAACAGGGGATAGGTGACCGGCTCGATGGCCGCATTTTTGAGCATAAACGCGAAAAGCACCGTGGAAATGCCCATACTGGCCATCATGCCCAAGGTACGCATGGTCGAGGATATGCCCGCGGCCACACTGTACTGCCTGCGGTGGACTGAGCCCATGATGGCATTCATATTTGGGGAAGAGAACAGAGCGCAACCAATGCCCATAAAGGAAAGCACACAGACGATAAGCACCAGCGAAGAATCCGGACGAAGATAGGCAAAAAAGCCCAGGCCAAGGCCCGTCATCCCCATGCCCACAGAAGCAAGAATGCCCGGTTCGATGCGGTCTGAAAGCCGCCCGGCAAAGGGGGACAGGACGGCCTGAAAGACAGGCTGGAACAGGAGGATCAGACCCGCTGTCTGAGGCTGCATGCCCTTCATGTATTGCAGATACAGACTCAAAAGGAACATGGTGGCGTACGACGCCGCATAGTGGATGAGAGCCGCCACATTGGAAAAAGCAAACGCCCTGCTGGCGCTGAAAAGATGCATATCCAACACCGGATACGTGGTATGCTGCTCCATGCGCACAAACATGATCAGTCCCCCCATCCCCGCCGCAACCAGAAGGCATGCACTCATATCCGGCACTCTGGGCGCCCCGATCATGAAACAGGTCAGCCCTGTTCCATAGACCAAAGAACCCTGCCAATCAAAAGATTCATCCTTCCCCTCGATCCATTCCTCCTTGAGTCGGGCCCAGGTAAGCCCCAGAGCGTAAATACAAAGGGTTGCATTGAGCAGAAAAATACTGCGCCAGCCAAGGACCCTTGTAAGCCAGCCGCCCACAAAAGGCCCCAGCGACAGGCCGAGATAAACGGCTGCCAGCAGAAACCCCATGGCCCGGCCGCGCTGCTGCCCTGGAAACACCGAAACAAGGATGGCCACGCCAGTGCACTGGAGCATGGCCCCGCCGATTCCCTGCAGGGCACGCATGGCAATAAGCATGGGCATGGAAACGGCCAGCCCCGAACCGATGGAGGTGATCACGAAACCCAGGAGACCATAGATAAAAAAACGTCGCCGGCCGTACATATCGGCCAGCTTGCCCATGGGTACCAGGAACACGGAGATGGCCAGGAGAAAAGAAGTGATCACCCAGGTGAGCTGCACGGCACTGGCCCCAAATTCCGCCTGGATCATGGGCAAGGCGATATTGACCCCCGAAAGCATAAACGGAGTCAGAAACGATGTCAGGCAGACAACAATCAGCACCGTCCGCTGGAGCACGGGATTTTCTTTACAGAAGGAAATTACTTCCAAAATAGTCCTTGTTTTCAAAAAAGATGCCGGCAATGCAGAGAGTCCAGCCACGACGGCTGTCTGGCATCCCTTTCCAAGATCCTGGAGCAGTAATCAGTTCCCCCCTGGTGTGCAAGATCTCCAACCTACCTGATTTCCGCGTTCCGGCGTCTTTGGATCAAAAAAACAAGGAGTGGCCGCCGAAATATTTCCGACGTCGACTCCTTGTGCTGTACACCCTGAGAAAAGCCCATGAGTTCCCATGGTCCCAGATGATCACCCAAAAGGCTAATAGCTTACCATACGCGGTAGTTCCCTGGCCTGGACCACCCAGTCCTGCACCTGAGAAAGAGCCGGAAGTTTGCGCACCAGATTTTGGGCCTCATTGACCTCACCCATCCTCGCATGCAGATTCTCAGGGCTACGCTGGGCAAGTTCCGGAACGGTATCAACACCGGCAACTTCCAGAAGATCGGCGTATTGGGTACTAATCCCTTTGATCCGGGAAAGATCAGCACGATTGACCCATCCCAGAATCAGTTTTCCCGCTATCCCAGATGCCTCCTCAAGTTCTTTGCGGCCTTTTTGCGTTCCTCCTTTCTCAAGGAGTTGTTCGATGGACACAACCCCCTGATCCTGAAGTTTCTTTGCATACGTTTCCCCGATACCTTCAATTTCATGCAATTTGCTCATGTGCCAGGCCCCCTTGATTACGTTGTACATCCAGGATCGATCGTGTCGGCATTCCCGACATGCCGACCTGCCCCCACGCTTTCCAATAGTGGACCAGATATGAAAGAAGTAACGATTCAGGTAGACAACGCAATAACTAAAAGTGCCTATCCTCCTGAAGTTCGTGCAGAGATGAAGTTCCAGGCTGATTTGTATGGAATAAATCAGGAAGAACCGGACAATCCAGGCCGGTGCCCGACTCCTTTGCCCGTGCATGGACCGTTAATCATTCTTTAGAAAAATTATCACGGATCAATACGCTAAGATAAGGACCTTGCGTCAGGGCTCAGTACATGTGTCCACCGGCAGAGCATCACCACGCCTTCCTCCCAACAATCTCCGCCCCTCAGGATCTTCCAGAAACGACATTGCTTCTTGCTCCGGGATTCCATATGATGTCTGCCAATCATCCATCCGGCGCCCCTTGCGGCACCGGATAGGCAACCTTCCCACAACCTGCGGTATCCATGGGCATTGCAACCGACATCATCCTTCTTGTGGTCGCCTCCTTTTTTTGCGGCCTGCTCATGTACCGGCTGGGACAGCCGGTCATTCTGGGCTATATCATCGCCGGGATTCTCCTGGGTCCGCATACGGGCGGGCTGACCGTGTCCAGCACCCATGAAATCGAACTCCTCGCGGAAATAGGCGTGGCCCTGCTTCTCTTTGCCCTGGGACTGGAATTCTCTCTCAAGGATCTAAAGCCCGTCAAAAAAATCGCCCTCATCGGTACACCCATCCAGATTCTTTTATGCATCGGTCTGGGGTTTGGCATCGGCCGATTCATGGGGCTTTCCTGGCAGCCATCCCTGTGGCTAGGGGCTCTTATCTCCCTTTCGAGCACCATGGTCATATTAAAGACCCTCATGAATCAAGGCTGGCTGGGCACCCTTTCCAGCAAAGTCATGATCGGCATGCTCATCGTTCAGGATCTGGCGGTCATTCCCATGATGATCATCCTGCCCCAGCTCAGTGACCCGGACATGGGACTCTCGGTGCTGGGCCCGGCAGTAATCAAAGCTGCAATCTTCATGGCCGGCATGATTCTGCTGGGCACCCGCCTTCTCCCAAGGCTGATGACCTATATTGCCAGACTGGGATCGCGGGAGCTCTTTCTCATCGCCATCACGGCCATCGGCCTGGGCATCGGCTACCTGACCCAGCTGGCCGGACTTTCCTTTGCCTTCGGGGCCTTTGTGGCCGGTATGGTGCTCAGTGAATCGGAATACGGACATCAGGCCTTAAGCGACATCATTCCCCTGCGGGACCTTTTCGGCCTGCTCTTTTTCGCCTCGGTGGGGATGCTTTTGGACCCGGTATTTCTGCTGGATCATGTACAAGAAATCATGATCCTGGTCCTGGCCGTAAGCCTCGGGAAGGGACTTATTTTTGCCGGTCTAGCCCGGATATTCAAGTACGGAAACGTCATCCCCATGGCCGTGGGGCTGGGCATGTTCCAGATCGGCGAATTTTCCTTTGTCCTGGCCCGCATCGGTGTTGCAACGGGGTCCATTACCCAGGAACTTTTTTCCCTGGTGCTGACCACAACAGTGGTGACCATGGTCCTGACCCCTCTTGTATCCGGGATGACCGCCCGGCTCTACGCCCTGAAAAAGCGTCTCCGGAAACAAGACCCCATGGAAACCATCAATATTCCCAAAACGGGATTACACAATCATGTCATCATTGCCGGGTTCGGACGTATCGGCTCACAGGTGGCCCAGGTTCTGCAGTGCCTTGGGCTACCCTTTGTGGCCATTGAACTGGACCAGTACCGGGTGGACAGTGCCAAACAGGCCGGCGTACCCGTCATCTACGGCGATTCATGCCATGAAATCGTCCTTGAGGCGGCCTCGTTGTCTACAGCTGCCCTGGTCCTGATCACCCTCCCCGGCATCGTCCAGGCCAGAGAAGTTGCCGCCCAGGTCCGGAGAATCCGCCCCCGGCTGCCCATTGTAGCCCGGACATCGGACAAGGAATGTCTGGGAATATTCAAAGAACTGAATGTCCAGGACGTGGTTATGCCCGAATTTGAGGCCGGCCTGGAAATGACCCGCAAGACATTGGCATACCTGCACATACCGGCCCCCAGAATTTACCAATATACGGAATCGCTGCGGGAACAAGTATCCGCATCTCTGCCGGGGCAGACCAACGAGTACACCCTGTTACAACAGCTCAAATCTGCCGAGCACCTTTTTGATCTCCAATGGGTGGACATCACAGAGGACAGTCCTTTGACAGACCGGACCCTGGGGGAAGCAGACATCCGGCAGGCAACAGGAGCATCTGTGGTGGGTGTGGTCCGCAACAAAGAACTGACCATAAATCCCGGAGCATCCTTTAAGGTCCATGCAGGTGATATGGTCGCCCTCATCGGCACAGACCAGGCCAGAGAAACATTCTTCAAAACATTTCTGCCCGGGGCATCATCGCCAGTATCATGCAAAAAAGTTGAAATCTGAAAACGCATGGGCAAGGGCGACCTATACAAAAAAGGGGTCACAGATTGCGCCGGTATCTGCCGCCAGAGCAAACCGTTACACCAAGGAGTTCTTCGTGAAAATATTACGGGCATTGCGCATGGAACGATGCATCGGCTGTTATTCCTGTTCCCTGGCCTGTTCCAGACTGGTGCACAAAACCATGTCCTGGGAACGGGCGGGGATCAGAATCCATTCCGCCGGAGGACTGAGCACGGGATTTTCCGCTCAGGTCTGTTTGGCCTGCTCCCCTGCTCCCTGTGCCGCGGTCTGCCCCACGGGAGCACTGATACAGCGCAAAGGCGGCGGGGTCATGTTTAAAAAGAATCTGTGCATCAAATGCGGGGAGTGTGCTGCCGCGTGTCCCGTGGATGCCATTCTCATGGACAGAGAAAACGGACTGCCTGTGATGTGCATTCACTGCGGTCAATGTGTCTCCTTCTGCCCCCAGGAATGTCTGGAAATGGTCGAAATAGACGATGAAAAAGGACCTACGTCATGACAAACACCTTCAATGTGCTCCATGTGGATCTCACCAGCGGCAAGTCCCGTGTTCTGAATATCCCCGGCCGGAACACATGGCTGGGAGGATGCGGCCTGGCAGCCGTGCTGTTTGAACAATTCGGACTGTTGCACGAAGATCCCTTCCATTCGGACCAACCCATGGTCTTCGCCATCGGTCCCTTGACCGGATACTTTCCCCTCATGAGCAAAACCGTGCTCGGATTCATGTCTCCCTACCACGGACAGTATGCCGAAAGTCACGCCGGGGGACGGCTGGCCCTGGCTCTGCGCTTTGCAGGGTATGAAGGCCTGGTGATAACGGGACGGGCATCCTCCCTCTCCTGCCTCATCATCGGCAGCAGACAGGTGACCATCCAGAATGTTCATTTCATGCGGGGCATGGACATCTTCAAAACAGGCAAACTTCTTAGATCCATGCACAAAGATCATGCCGGCCACCGCAGCATTCTGCGCATCGGACCTGCGGGAGAAAACCAGGTCAGCTACGCGGCCATCAATGTGGACACCTACCGCCATTTTGGACGCCTTGGATCTGGGGCGGTCATGGGGAGCAAAAACCTCAAAGCCGTCATTGTCTCCGGGGACATGGGCTACGACCTGTCCGCCTATCCCGAGTATCCCAAGGTGTACAAAGAAATCTTTACTGCAGTCACCCAGTCGGATCTCATGAAAAAATACCACGACCTGGGCACGGCAGAAAACCTCAAGAAACTGGACGCGGCAGGCTATCTTCCCTGGCGCAATCTCACCCAGACATCCGACCCCAAGGCCATTGACGGCATTTCGGGCGAAACCTTTGCCCGGGATCTGCTCCTGCGCCAGAGCGCATGCGCCGGATGTCCGGTGGGATGCATCCATGTGGGGCTCTTGCGGGAAAAATTCGGTCCGGAAAACGAATTTCTCTACCGCCAGGTTGCCTATGATTATGAACCTATCTTTGCCGTGGGCTCCATGCTCGGCATCGACGATGCGTCGAGCGTGCTCACACTGCTGGAGGACGTGGAACGGGCCGGCCTGGATGTCATGAGCGCGGGTGTTGCCCTGGCCTGGGCCACCGAAGCCCTGCAGCAAGGCATTCTCACGCAGGAAGAAACCCTTGTCCCCCTGGCCTTTGGCGTTTGTGGTCCCTATGGCAGAGCCATTGAACTGCTGGGCAACCCCGCCGCCAACAGGTTCTATACCCTGTTGGGACAGGGCGCACTGGCCGCGGCCAAACACTACGGCGGAGAAGATTTTGCCTGTGTTCTGGGTCAGGAAATAGCCGGGTACGCTACCGGGGAAAATTATATTGTCAGCCAGGCACTGGGATTCCGCCACTCGCACCTGGACATCGGCGCCTATTCCTTTGACCAGAAAAACACTACCCATGATATCAGCCAGGCCATGACATTTTTCGATACCGAAGAACAGCAGCGGGTGCTTCTCTGCTCCATGGTTTCCTGTCTCTTTGCCCGCAAGGTGTATACTCTGGAACGGCTGACGGCGGCATTGCATTCCCTGGGACTGGAGGAAATGGCTGAAAACCTGGAAACAAAGGCCTCAGCCATTCAGGCCAAACGCTGGGAATTGCGCTTTAAAACAGGATTTGACCCTGCTTCTATTCCCATCCCCCAACGGTTCAGACAGATGGTCACCGGCAAAGGCCCCCTGGACGAAAAATATCTGGATCAGCTCATGGAAACCTACAAAAAACGGTTGGAAGCATTCAGACCGGGAGAGGATGTGGACCCAAAAAAATGAGGTAAGGACGCAGGGGGCAAAATCCAGTGGTAAGGATGCAATAGTAAAGGTGCCTGCATGGTTGCAACCATGCAGGCACCTTTTTTTATTCATTGCGCAGATAGCGCGCCGGCTTTTTCCCCAGGGCGCGTACGGTTCCAGCCAGACCGAAAAACAGGGCTAAACCGGTTCCGGCCAGGACCGTGATCACGGCCAGGGAGGGATCAAGGGTAAAACGCATGTGCATGAAGCCTTCAATGACTCCCCAGGCGGCCAGGGCACCGGTTATACAACTGATGATCCCAGTGCCGATCCCGATAACGGCAAATTCAGTGATCAGGGCCAGGAGAATATCCCACCGCGTGGCTCCGCAGACCTTATATATCACGGCATCATAAATCCGGCGGTGCTGGTCTGCGGAAAAAGCCCCGCCAAGGACCAGAAAACCGCTCAGCAAAGCAATGCCCGAAACCCCCTGGAACACTGCAGCCATGTTGGCAAAAAGCACCCCCACAGTATCTAAGACCTCTTTGACCCGGATAATGGCCACTGAGGGAAACGTCTCGCTGACGCGCTCAAAGATGCGGGCCTCGTCCTTGGCATCGGCCCGCACCGTGGCCAGGGTTGTCTGGGGAGCCGTATCCAGAACCCCGGGGGCAAAGATGATGGCGAACTGCATGGCCAGGGTTGTCCAGTCCACGTCACGGATATTGGCGATGGTTGCGGTGATATTGCGCCCCAGAACATTGATGGTCAGGGTATCCCCAATATCCACCCCGAACCTCCGTGCAAGATCCGAGGTCAAAGAAATGCGCGCAGGACCATGGTAATCCACGGGCCACCATGTTCCCCGGGCAAGGATGGTATCTTTGGGCATGGCTGCGGCATAGGTAAGCATGCGATCCCCCCGAACAGCCCAGTCAACTTCAGGAGCAACGTTCGCTCCGCTCACATTCGCCCCCCCAATCTTCATGATCCGTCCCCGGATGACCGGACTGCGATCAAGGCTTCCGGGCCCGGCAATGTTTTCAACCATGGCTGCAAACCGCCCCACGTCCCGGGGCATGACATCCATGAAAAAAAAGGATGGGGTCTGCAGGGCGATATCCCGGGTCAGAGCACGTGTCAGGTTGACGTTGACCAGGGCCACGGCTACCAGGCAGGTCAACCCGAGTCCCAGGGCAAAGACCAGACTGGTCGTCGGAGCACCGGGGCGGACGATCTGCCCCAGTCCGAGACGAACACTGGGGTAGGCAATAAACGGGGCATGACGCGCCACGGTTTTCAAAACGCCGGCAGCCAGACGGAAAAGGACAAAACAGCCGGCCGTGCCAAAAACAAATCCGGAAGCCAGCTTCATATTCCCAGCAAAGGCAAAAACCAGCAGGATCAGCAAAATAAAAAAACAGACGGGAAGAAACCGAGCCAACAATCCGCCTCCCCTTCCCCCTCCGTTGACATACCCCCTGAACAGGGCTGCCGGTGAAATCTGGATGGCCCGCACCAGGGGACCGGTTGAAAAGGCCAGCGTCGTACAGATGCCAAAAAGCCCCGCCCGGAGCATGGGCCCAACGTATATTCCCGTGCGCACATGCACGGGCAGCCTCTCTCCCCAGAAATAGGTGGCCGCCGAGGGAACCAGCCCCCCGAGCATCATACCCGCCAGAGAACCCAGACCTCCCAGTAACAAAATCTGCAGCAGATAGGTCCCCAGAAGGACCGGCCCCGTACCACCCAGACATTTCATGACCGCGATTCTCTCCAGGTGTGGCTCAAGATAGCCGCGCACCGCCCCGGAAATCCCCAACCCACCCACAAGCAATGCAGCCAGGCCCATAAGGGTCAGGTTGATATCCAACCGTTCCAGCAGCCGCTGGATATTGGGGGCCGCCCGGGAAAAATCACGCATGGCCCATCCGGCATCCGGGAACCGTTTTTGGGCCGCCTGAATCACTGCCAAAGGATCTTTATCCGTCAATTTGACCCGGTAACGGTAACGGATCAGGCTGCCGGGGCCGGTCAGACCACTCTTTACCAGCCCATCAAACCCGAGCAGGACCCGCGGTCCAAGAGCAAAAGCCTGGACCACACGGTCGGGTTCAAAGGCCAGCACCCCTCCCACCCTGTAGGACTGGGTACCAATGGTAATGACACCCCCCACCCCCAGATGCAGACGATCCAGAAGCAAAGGATCGACCACTGCTCCGGGAAGATCCGCACTTCCTGCCAGAATCTGCCGGGCATCCACTCCCGATACAGTGCGCAGAGAACCGTACAGGGGATAGGCCCGGTCTACACCTTTGGCCTCCACGAGGATGGACCGGCCATCGGCACGGGCCATGGTCCTGGTTTCCGCTACGCGGGAAAGATCCCCCTGCCCGCTGAAAAAGGCTTCCTGCTCCGGACCCATGGCCCGGGAGGTGAGCATGATTTCCATATCCCCGCCCATGATGGACCGGGCATCCTGCAAAAGCCCCTGCCGAGCCGACTCGGAAAAAGTGCCCACGCCGGTGATGGCAAAGACCCCCAGAACAAGACATCCCAGGAAGACACCAAAACCCCGCAGACCATGGCGCAATTCCCGCCAGCAGAGCACGGGCACAAGAGTATAATCCATGGCGTTACGCATGGGAGAACTCCGCATCGGTCTCTACTCTGCCGGAGACCATGCGCGCCTTGCGCGAACACAGATCCGCCAGCGTAAGATCATGGGTGATGAGCACCAGACTCGTGCCATAGGCACGATGGAGTTCAAGAAGCATCTGCATAACCCGCACCCCTGTCTCCTGATCCAGGTTGCCCGTGGGTTCATCGGCCAGAATGACCCGCGGGTGCCCCACAAACGCCCGAGCCAGGGCCACCCGCTGCTGTTCACCTCCTGAAAGCTGGGCCGGATAATGTCCCGAACGGTCAACGATCCCCACGGCATCCAGGGCTTCCCGTGCCCGTTCCATGGCCTTGGGAACCCGGGCAAATTCCAGCGGCAGCGCCGTATTTTCCAAAGCGGTCATGGAAGGAATCAGATGAAAAGACTGGAAGACAATGCCCATGGTTTCACGCCTGAAGCGGGCCAGATCATCCTCACTCATGGTATTTAAGAGAGTTCCTCCAATCCGGACCTCACCACTGCTTGGACGCTCCAGTCCGGCCATGATCATAAGGGTTGTAGTCTTACCTGAGCCCGATGGCCCTACAAGAGCTAGGGTTTCCTGCTGGTGAACAAACAGATCAACTCCCTTGAGGATATTGACCTCACCGCTTCCGCCGGTTAACGTAAGAAAAACGTTTTTAAGTTCGATAACAGGTGGCTGCATGTCCAGATCCTTGGTTTTTTTGTGTATGACCGTACTGCCGGCCTTTCTTTATACGACAACTCTGTGTAAAGGGGCAACCCTCGGGGCAGGACTGACCCACCAATCCCAGGCGCCCTCCCTGCATATTCTGGCCTTTGGAGACAGTCTGACAGCCGGCTATGGATTGCCCAGAGGACAATCTTTTGCCGCCAAGCTGGAGCAGCACCTTCTGGCCGCAGGGCACAATGTCCGGGTTACCAATGCGGGTATTTCCGGAGATACCACGGCAGGAGGAAGCTCGAGGCTGGCCTGGTCACTCGAGGACACAGCAGATCTGGTCATCCTGGAACTCGGTGCCAACGATGCTCTGCGCGGTATTGCCCCGGACATTGTACGGAAAAATCTGCAAAAAATGATCAACCAATGCCTGGACGCCGGCAGTGCAGTCCTCCTTTGCGGGATAACCGCCCCCATAAATTTCGGACCCGCCTACAAAAAGCAGTTTGATCGTATCTTTCCGGAGCTGGCCCAAAAAAGCAATATTCCCCTGTACCCTTTTTTTCTCCAGGGAATTCTGGATAACCCGGAACTGACTCTTGATGACGGCCTGCATCCCAATAATCAGGGAGTCGAAACCATCGTCACAAACATTCTGCCCATGGTGAAACGTATCCTACAATTACACTGATGCCCATGGATATTCTAGTGCAGAAACCGGGACACCAGGCAAAAAGGTTCGGTAGATACATACGCCCCCATGCAGTACCGAAATATAAAAACAAAAAGGCGACCCCGTAAATGGAATCGCCTTTTTGCATAGTGGTATGAAGAACTACGAACTTAACTGGCTGGCACACCCGCAGGTTCATGATCACGAGCATTCTGATCCGGTTTGGAAAACCCGAGGAGAATAGGACTGGCCACATAGATGGAGGAATACGTACCCACAACAACGCCGATAAGCAGCGCAAAGGCAAAATCGTGAATAACGCCACCGCCAAAGAAGTACAGGGCCAGGACCACAAGGAGCGTGGTTCCCGAAGTGAGCAGCGTACGGCTCAAGGTCT
>Ga0265294_10009116_pt1 | contig 11481 bp, 8 predicted proteins | sample MunlanPumphouse3_FD_192504 | JGI IMG/M metagenome (GOLD analysis project Ga0265294, IMG submission 192504) | Groundwater microbial communities from a municipal landfill in Southern Ontario, Canada - Pumphouse #3 | ecosystem: Environmental > Aquatic > Deep subsurface > Groundwater | place...
TTACTCATGACAGCTGGGAAATATTTGAATGACGATGTGTAAAATTCATATTTCCAAATCGATGTCAAAAAATTCCTTCCAAGGCAAACCATTTTCGCTAAGAGCCTTTAGGAATGGGTCAGGATCAAATTCTTCCACATTATAGACGCCTGCTTTTTTCCATTTTCCGGTCATGAACATCATGGCTCCGCACATGGCAGGAACACCGGTGGTATAGCTTACACCTTGGGCTCCGGTTTCCCTAAAGGCTTCCTCGTGGTGGCAATTCTGATATACGGCATAGGATCTTTCTTTTCCGTCCTTGATACCACGAATACGGCAACCGATGGATGTCTGACCGGAATAATTTTCACCAAGTTCACCGGGATCCGGTAATACGGCTTTAAGAAACTGGATAGGTACAATTTCCATTCCATGATACATGATCGGGTCAATGCGTGCCATACCGATATTTTGGATTACCCGCAAATGTGTCAGATATTCCTGGCCGAAAGTCATCCAGAAACGGGCACGTTTGATGGTCGGGAAATTCTTGACCAGAGACTCGAGTTCTTCATGATAGATCAGATAAGATTCTTTAGGTCCCACTCCAGGATAAGTTAGGGGCTGATGTATTTCATGTGGCTCAGTCATGATCCATTTACCGTTTTCGTAATATTTACCTTTTTGGGTAACTTCACGTATATTTATTTCCGGATTGAAATTGGTGGCAAAAGCCTGATGGTGATCGCCGGCATTGCAATCCACAATATCCAGATAATGTATTTCGTCAAAATAATGCTTGGCGGCATAGGCCGTCCATACACCGGTTACCCCGGGATCGAAACCACAACCAAGAATCGCAGTCAGTCCTGCTTCCTTGAATAGATTCTGATAGGCCCATTGCCAGGAATATTCGAAATGGGCTTCTTCTTTTGGTTCATAGTTGGCGGTATCTAAATAATTGACACCACAAACAAGACAAGCATCCATGATGGTTAAATCCTGATAAGGGAGTGCAACATTGATGACCAGTATCGGCTTTTCTGCATTAAAAAGTTCTATGAGTTGGTTGACATCATCTGCATCCACCTGAGCAGTGCGGATATGGTTGCTTCCAATGGCTTTGGCCAATTTGTCGCATTTTGATTTTGTACGGCTGGCCAACACAATTTCATTGAAAATCTCAGGATGTTGAGCCAATTTGAAGGCTACCACGGTGCCAACACCTCCAACGCCGATTTGTAATACTTTTCCCATCATTAACCAATTTAAACACTCTTCTGAAATCTAGTAGACAAAGATAATTTTTTTATTTGCAAAAAAAATTCATCGACATAATGTCTATAAAAAAAAACGTATCTTTGTGACAGATTTTAGGGGTGTCCTGCTAGTCAGGGCTGAGATAATACCCTTTGAACCGGATGTAGATAATCCTACCGTCGGGAAAAAGACCGCACTCTGTGCAACATTTGGTATCCTTCTCTTTTGTTACCCCTTTTTAATGTTAAACTTTTTAAATAAAAAGAACATGAAAAGGTTTTTTTTGTGTCTTGTGGTAGCGTGCACCACATTCAACACTGTCTCTGCACGAACAAATTTATTCAACGCTGAAACTTTGGCGACGAATGACAGTATCAAAACTTTCCATTTGGATGATGTCCTGGTCTTTGGAAACAGGGCAGGAAGCCGGACTCCCGTCGCCCAGACCAATATAGAGGCCAAGGCCATCAAGGAACTTACGGTGGCAAACAACCTGCCGTACGTGCTTTGGATGACACCATCCCTGATAGCGACAAGTGAAAACGGTACTGGTGCCGGTAACAGTTCTTTTCGCATTCGTGGTACGGATGCAACCAGAACCAACATTACATTGAATGGCATTCCGCTGAATAATCCGGAATCTCAAGAGGTCTATTGGGTCAATATTCCGGATATGACTTCTGCTTTACAAAATATTCAGGTGCAACGTGGAGTGGGAACTTCCACCAACGGAACAGGTGCTTTTGGAGCCAGTGTCAATATGACCACCAGGCTTCCGGAAACAAAGCCGTATATGGAATCTTCTACAACAGTTGGAAGTTATGAAACCTACCAACAAAATGTCGCTTTCGGAACAGGCCTTTTTGGAGATGGCTACAGTTTGGATATGCGCTATTCCAACCTGATGACTGATGGTTACATCAGAAATGGATGGTGCAAACATCAATCCTTTTTCGGCACATTTGCCAAACGTTTTGAACATGCCGTCCTTCACATCAATTACATCTACGGAAACCAGCATACGGGTATCACATGGGAAGGTATTTCCAAGGATCAGATGAATGAAGACCCTACCTATAATCCTGCGGGTGAAATCAAGGATGGTGTGTATTACGATAATGAGAGTGACAACTACCGTCAACACCACATTCAAGCCTTTTATTTGATGCAATTGAATGAAAATCTGCTGCTCAATGCAGGCCTTAACTACACAGATGGTTTTGGCTACTACGAACAATATAAGCAAGATAAAGAATTTGGTGAAATGAAAATTTTAAATCAGACAGTAGAAGATGTCTTATACACCAAAACAGACCTGATACGTCGTAAAAATATGGACAATGGCCTATATACAGCCAACCTGAATCTCAAGTATGAGATCAAAGGTCTCAACCTTCAAACAGGAACCATGTACACCTATTATGATGGCGATCATTTTGCCACTCTAAGTTGGGTGGAACACAATGAAAATATTCCGAAAAACTACGAGTGGGTGAGAAACAATGCCAAAAAGACAGACGCCAACACTTTTTTAAAAGTGGAATACAGTCCCTTGAAAGGTTTCAATACTTATGTTGATTTGCAATACCGTTATGTGGATTATGACCTGAACGGGTTGGATGACGATGATATGGAAGATATGACTCAGCACCGCACCTGGCATTTTTTTAATCCCAAAGCCGGTCTCTTTTATCAGATAAATTCCAATCAGCATGTTTATGGTTCTGTAGCAATAGCACATCGGGAACCTTCCCGGGCAGACATTAAGGATGCTTTAAAAAAAGGTATGAATTTCGATGTCAAAGCTGAAAAGCTCACCGACTATGAGTTGGGTTACACCTTTGATGACAAGACCGTCATGACTTCCGTAAATTTTTACTGCATGAACTATAAAGATCAGTTGATTCCAACCGGGAAATTGAATGACGTAGGTTATAAACTGATGACCAATGTGGAAAAAAGCTATCGTATGGGCATAGAAATTTCTGCAGGTTATCGTCCGGTTACCTGGATTCAACTGGATGCCACTACAACATTAAGCAAAAATAGGGTTATTGAATACACCACTTGGTATGAAACCTATGACAACAGCAACGACTGGGGAGATGCCGCACAGTTGAATCAATATTTTGATGAAGCAAAATTGCCATTTTCCCCAGAGTTGACTGCTGTTTGCGGCATCACGGTGATACCTGCAAAGAATTTCAAACTAAACCTGACTGAAAAATATGTCGGTGAACAATATATCACGAATACGCAAAATGAAAATCTTAAAATTTCGGCTTATCATTGTTCCAATGCATCACTGACCTACAATTTCAGGATTAAAGACTTTGCTGATGCCGAACTCGGACTTTATGTCAATAATTTGCTTAGTAATCAGTACATTTGCAATGCCTGGGGCTATGAAGCCCATTTTGCAAACGGAGATGCCACATATACTGAAGAAGGTTTGTATCCTGTAGCCCCTCGTAATTACTTGACAAAATTGACCATACGTTTTTAATTGAACATGCAAACAATCATACTTGCCGACGGTGCATTCCCTAAAAATGAAAAATTGCTCAAGCTTCTTCGAGATGCAGAAAGGGTAATTTGCTGTGATGGAGCAGCTCAAAATTTGATTGGTTTTGGTCGTGAACCAGATGCCATTGTTGGTGATATGGATAGTCTTTCCTCGGAACTGAAAAGCAGATTCAGAGATAAGATTTTCCCTTCAACGGATCAGGAAACCAATGATCTTACCAAAGCATTTGAGTATTGTCTGATGAAAAATTACCAGAATGTTGCCATTATCGGAGCTACTGGTAAGAGAGAAGATCACGCTCTTGGAAATATCTCATTATTAGCTGATTACGCTATGCGAATAGGGAGTATATGTTTGCTGACTGACTATGGTCGTATTGATGCTGTACATGCCTCAAAAAATTTTGAAAGTATACCCGGTCAACAAGTCTCGATTTTTTCTTTAACTCCTGATACTTGCATTACGGCTCATGGTTTACGTTATCCGATTTTGGGGAAATGCTTTACATCATGGTGGCAAGGTACATTGAACGAAACCGTTGGAGATAACTTCAGACTTGAGATGGATAAGGGGTGTCTGTTGGTTTATCGCCTTTGGTAATAATAACTACATATAATGGTAAAGGCTGTCTTAAAAATAGACAGCCTTTACCATTATATCTCTAGTGGAGAAACTTATTCAATCATCAATCTCCAGGTTATTGAGAGGCGCATGCCTACGAAAAGCTTCATTAAACGAAATCAACGTTTCCGTCCTCGATAGCCCCAGCGGTTGCAGTTTATCGTGAATGATGCTCAGCATATGCTTGTTGTTCTTGGCATAAATTTTGACAAACATATCGTACTGACCTGTCGTAAAATGACATTCCACAACTTCCGGAATCTTTAGCAATTCCTCAACCACATGCTTGAATTGTCCAGGATCCTTTAAGAAAATGCCCAAAAACGCACAAGTCTGATACCCGATCTGATTGGCATCGATAATGTATTCAGAACCCTTGATGATGCCAAGATTGGTAAGTTTCTGAATCCTTTGATGAATGGCTGCACCAGATACATTACATTCGCGTGCTATTTCCAAAAACGGCACACGAGCATCTTCTGCAATCATTCTCAAAATCTTTTCATCCAATTTGTCCAGTTGATGATGTCCCATAATTATTATATGTTTATTGTTTCTTGAGAACAAAGGCCGTACGTGCCGGGATGTATAATTTAAGCCATTCTAGGTCTGTATTTTTTTCAAGACCTTTTTGTGTAAAATGTTCGATGCTTTCATTGATCAGTCCAAAACCGCCGAATTGTGGTGAATCGGTATTCAGGATCATCTTGTAGCTTCCTTTCTCGACCAACATTCCGTAGCCGGTAAACGATTTGTAAGGGTGGAGGTTCACCACAAAAATCAAATCGTCGCGTTGATAAGCCATCACCAAATCTCCGTCATTCATGCATCGCTCAATGATACCTTTTTTGAACAACTTCTTGTTTTTACCCATCAGTTTCATCAAGCTTCTGTCAAAAGCTCCGAGATATTCATATTTAAGGTTGGAATTATCAGCAAGACTCCACTGTCGACGCGCATATTTATAGGACCAACCATTTCCCTGACGGGGAAAATCAACCCACTCCGGATGTCCGAATTCATTGCCCATAAAGTTGAGATATCCGCCATTGATGGTAGTCGCAGTCAGCAAGCGGATTATTTTATGCAAAGCCAAACCACGTTCCACCACAAAACTGGTATCTTCTTTCATCATGTGCCAGTACATCTCAGCATCAATCAGTCTGAAAATAATGGTTTTATCACCAACCAGTGCCTGATCATGACTTTCTGCATAACTGATGGTTTTTTCGTCAGCCCTGCGGTTGGTCAGTTCCCACCATATCCGGGTCGGTTTCCATTGTTCATCCTTGGATTCCTTGATCAACTTGATCCAAAAATCAGGGATACCCATCGCGAGACGGTAGTCAAAACCTATGCCTCCCTGTTTGAACGGGGTCGCAACACCTGGCATTCCGCTTACGTCTTCTGCTATGGTGATTGCTTTTGGATTAATTTCGTGAATCAATTTGTTGGCAAGCGTCAAATAGCAAATGGCATCTACGTTCGAATTCAGATTGTAATAATCGTTGTAATTGCTGAACGAGGAGCCAATGCCATGGTCGCGATAAAGCATTGAGGTGACACCATCAAAGCGAAAACCGTCAAATTGAAACTCATCCAACCAATATTTGCAATTGGAAAGCAGAAAATGAACAACCTCTTCACGCTTATAGTTGAAACAAAGTGAATCCCATGACGGGTGTTCTCCATCAAAATATAAATTTAGAGTACCATCCAACGCACCAAGACCTTCCACCGTATTCTTAACTGCGTGAGACTGTATCAGATCCATGATGACGGCGATACCCATTCCATGTGCTTCATCAATGAGGCGCTTCAAGTCTTCGGCAGTGCCGAAACGGGAAGAAGGAGCGAAGAAGCCCGAAACATGGTAGCCAAAGGAACCATAATAGGGATGTTCTTGAATGGCCATGAATTGTAAGGTGTTGTAACCAGCCTTGGCAACCCTTGGCAATACATTGCGGCGGAATTCATCATAAGTACCCACACGCTCTTCTTCTATCGCCATGCCTATATGGCATTCGTATATGAGAAGCGGGTTTGTGTTTGGCTTGAATGTTTTATGCTTGAAAGTATAGGGGTTTTCCGGCTCCCAAATCTGAGCACTAAAAATATAGGTATTGGAATCCTGCACCACACGTTTGGCCCAGGCAGGAATTCTTTCACCGGAACCGCCTTTCCATTCCACGAACATTTTGAACAACTCTTCGTGGTGCATGCAGTCCAGCGGCTTGTTTAGTTCCCATACGCCATTTTTCAAGCGATTGAGTTTAAAGTCCTCCTTTTTTTCCCAATGGTTGAAATCAACAAACAGATAAATGGCAGTTGCATTGGGTGCCCATTCCCGAAAAGTCCAACCTTCGGATGTTTTGTGAAGACCAAAATACAGATAGCCATCTGCAAATTCTGACAAGCTTTTACCTCCTGTCAGATTTTTCTCGCGATCACCGGCATATTGATATCTGCCGGTGATTGCCTCACTATACGGCTTCAACCAAGGATCATCTTGAATGATTTTCAATATCCCTTTCTTTTTGTCGGAAGAAACCATATCCATAATATTAAATGCTAGATCAGAACTTTTACAATTGCTTTTTTGATCCGGCCATCGCTGATGGCTGGAGCATGTCCGTCTTCAGGGAAAAATATAACGAATTCACCTGGGTTTACGGTTACGTAAGTAGTGGGTTTGTCTGTATAGAAAACGATATCGTTTTCTGCGTTGTATGGATCGATTTCTTTTTTGCAATTCTCAATGGCTGTCCAACCCATTGTTTCCTGACCGACAAGAACAATCTGAATATCAATGTATTTCTTGTGTGCTTCCATTTTGGCTGCTTCCGGCTTTTTGCCATCCAGTTCCACCAAGGAAATATATAAATGATCACCGTCCAAAATAATCTTACCCGGTTCCATTTTGGACAGGTCATTATTCCTGATATAATCAAAAGCTATTTTAAAGCGAGGGTTAAGTGAAAGAGATGCAGATGCATTTTTCAGAGAATCAAGAATCATAATGTAGAATATTTATGTTATTAAATTGAAAATATACAGATATCAGTATTCGAATAGGGGTAAACTTTCATCAAAAAGCTGACACAAATATATCATTTTATTGGGAGAAAACGTGAGAATTTCCTAAGTTTGTATCTGAAAATCTAACAAATTATCAGGATTTATGGCACATTTGCCTTCTCTGATTTACGACTTAGCGCTTATTCTGATTTCTGCGGGTTTTATGACCCTTTTGTTCAAATGGTTAAAACAACCACTTGTTCTTGGATATATCGTTGCAGGCATTATAGCCGGTCCGCATATTAACCTGTTGCCGGTTACAGTAACTGACACTAATAATATTCAAACCTGGGCGGATATAGGCGTCATTTTCCTTCTGTTTGCATTGGGACTTGAATTCAGTTTCAAAAAATTGGCTGCTGTTGGTAAAACGGCTCTACTTACTGCCATCGTTGCCGTGATTGGCATGATGATATGCGGTTATACGGTAGGTCATTTGCTTGGATGGTCTCCAATGGATTGCTTGTTTCTGGGTGGAATGCTTTCTATGTCATCTACCACCATCATTATAAAAGCATTCAATGACTTGAATATGAGGGATAAACCTTTTACGACAGGCGTTTTTGGCGTGCTGGTCGTTGAAGATTTGTTTGCTATTATTATGATGGTAATGCTTTCCACCATTTCCGTCAGCAAAGTTTTTGACGGGAGTCAATTCCTGTTCAGCATTACCAGGTTGGCCTTTTTTCTCGCTCTTTGGTCCATTTTTGGCATATTCCTGATTCCAACCTTTTTGAAAAAAGTCAGAAAGCTCATGAATGAAGAGACGCTGTTGATTGTTTCAACCGGTTTGTGTCTCGGAATGGTGGTCATCGCAGTCAAGGCTGGGTTCTCTGCTGCTTTGGGTGCTTTTATCATGGGATCCATCTTGGCAGAAACTGTTGATGTCAAACGTATTGAGAAAATGATGGGACCACTGAAAAACTTTTTTGGTGCCATATTTTTCGTTTCTGTTGGTATGATGGTAGATCCTGCCATTCTTTCCGGTTATGCCTGGCCGGTTTTTATCATCATTCTGACGGTCATCTTCGGGCAATTGATTTTTACCACTTCTGGTTTTTTGCTTTCCGGTCTTCCGCTCAAAGTGGCCATGGAGTCTGGTTTCAGTCTTGCTCAAATCGGAGAGTTTGCTTTTATCATTGCGGGTTTGGGGCTTAGCCTGGGGGTTACGGATTCATTCCTTTATCCGATTGTGATTGCTGTCTCTGTCATTACGACTTTTACGACGCCCTATTTTATTAAATTGGCTGATCCGGCCTATGCCTTTTTGAAAAAGATCCTTCCGGAAAAAGTCTTGGATAAGATTGATATACCCCGCATATCTAAGAATACAGCCACAAAGCACAGCTCATGGGGTGCAATGCTCAAGGATTTTTTCTCTTATATGATTGTGCTTTCGATTGTGGTCATTGCCCTCTTGTACTTATCGCTCGGTTATTTGTATCCCTTCCTGCAGAGACATTTGCCTGAAGGCTGGTCGGCCGGTATTGCTTTCTTTCTGACCATAATCACCATCGCTCCTTTTTTGCGGGCGATGATGAGTAATAATGGGGATTCTACTTCTTCTGTCCTTAATTTATGGATGGAGAAGGCTTCTAACCGAAAAATACTGGGATTCCTGGTTGGTATACGTACGTTCGCGGTGTTTGTGACCATCTTGTTCGTTATCAATGCTTTTTTCCCCATTTCGATTCAAATCAATTTGCTGATTTCTGTGGCAATTCTTGTCTTTATTTTACGTTCGAAATGGTTGCTCAAGCGGTTTTGGCATCTTGAATCCCATTTTCTGATCAATCTGAATGAAAGGCAGATGGATGAGAACTATCGTAAGATCGAGAGTAACAAAGGGGTGATGCAACTCAATGATATGCAGAAAAACCATTGGCTGGATTTTAAACTTTATACTTGTGCTTTAAGGATTAAAGGTGATAGTCGTTTTGTGGGTCAACAGATCAGGGCTCTGCATTTCAGGAATGATTACAACCTGATAATCATTCGTATCCGAACCGTTGACAATAAGTATATCAATATTCCTTCCGGTGATTATTATATTCAAAAGGGTGATACGTTCAGGCTTGCGGGAAAAAAGAGTTCGCTTAGGAAGCTTCAGGAAGATGAGTTGTTATATCTGGAGTTTGTGGATCATTCTTTTATGACGTTGCATGGCTTTTCTAAGCTGGAATTTAATCGTAAGAAGCAGGAGGAGCGGATTACTTGTTCGGGTTTGCCTATTAGTGATCAATCGCCGTTATGCGGTAAAAATCTGATTGAATCAGCAATAGGTGCCAAGACAAAGTGTTTGGTGATTGGTCTGGAACGTGAAGGTCAGCAGATTGTCAATCCGGCAGCGACAGAAACACTGCAGACCGGGGATGTGGTTTGGCTGGTAGGAGAGGAGAAACCGGTTTCCAAGCTGATTGAATCAAACGTGTATTATCTGTAAGATATTTGGGATCAAGTTACAAAGTTGTGGATTATTGGCAAAATGGGCATCGCTCCCTTCGTGCAGCAGTATGGCAATCAAAAAAAAGCATCGGAAATATCCGATGCTTTTTCTATATCAAGAGATTTATTATAAATCTGTAATCGGTTTATGTTGTGGCACCAACCACTTCATAAGTAACCAAGCTATCAGATAAGCAAAAGCACATACGGCAAACATGATGGTGTAAGCCTTGTTTGTATCGAATGTCCCATCCAAATAACCGGCCAACAATTGAACCAAGACACCGCCTAAACCACCGGCAGCAGCACCGATACCGGTAACGGTACCGACCGCTTTTTTCGGGAACATGTCGGAGACGGTGGTGAACAAGTTGGCAGACCAAGCCTGGTGAGCAGCACCAGCGACACAGATGATTGCGATGGCGGCTACGATACCGAAGCTGCCCGCAGCCCATTGGGTAGCAAGCAAGACAACAGGAGCGAAAGCAATCAAAAGCATTGCAGTCATACGAGCCTTATAGGTTGCCCAACCTTTGTTGATGAATGTCATAGGAATAGAACCACCATAAACAGAACCGATAATGGCGACACCAAACACGATGAAGTTGGAAATCATTACGTAAGTTGCGGTCTGCTCAACGTCCATACCGACGCAGAATTGTTGTCTTACATAGGTAGGTAACCAGAATAACAAGAACCACCAGATGCCATCTGTCATAAACTTACCAATGGTGAATGACCATGTTTGACGATAGGTCAACATCTTCAGCCAAGGCACTTTGTTTGAGCCACTGGCTTCATCGGCTGTTTCCTGTGCAGAATCACCACTATGGATATAATCGTATTCAGCTTGAGAGAGTTGGCCTTTTTCAAGTGCTTTTTTCGGGGACTTGTACATAATACCCCAGAAAATCAACCAAAGGAAACCAATGAAACCAGTAATCAGGAAGGCCATTTGCCAGCCTTCAAAAATGCCAAAAAATTTATAATCACCTGTCCATGCTAACAAACACCAAGGAACCAAGATGGCACAAATCATGGCACCGATGTTGGAACCGGAATTGAAAATACCAACTGCCAAAGCTCGTTCTTTTTTAGGGAACCATTCTGCGATGGTCTTATTTGATGCGGGGAAGTTTCCGGATTCACCCATACCAAATAAGCTTCGGGCAGCGATATGAGCTCCAAGCCCTTTACCCATAAAGGCACTCAAGATACCTGCCAATGACCATAAAATTAAAGAGCCGGCCAAACCAATTTTAGTACCGACTTTGTCGATGACCCATCCGGCCAACAAGGTGAAACCAGCATAGAACAGGGTAAATGCAGATGTTAAATAGGAGAACATTTGCGATGTCCATCCAAACCCTTCTGCAGAACAGAAGTAATCCTTCAGGAAACCGATGACATTTCTGTCCATGTAGTTGATTGTCGTGGAGAAAAGCAGCAAGGCCACAACGGTCCACCGATATTTCCCGACCTTTTCGGTCACATTACTCATAATGTATTAAATTTAAAGATTAATAATCATATTAAACCGGTTCGCGCAGCTTATAAAGCCAAGTGAA
>Ga0265294_10009117_pt1 | contig 11480 bp, 9 predicted proteins | sample MunlanPumphouse3_FD_192504 | JGI IMG/M metagenome (GOLD analysis project Ga0265294, IMG submission 192504) | Groundwater microbial communities from a municipal landfill in Southern Ontario, Canada - Pumphouse #3 | ecosystem: Environmental > Aquatic > Deep subsurface > Groundwater | place...
AATATTAGCTTTACTAATTGAAGACGAAGTAGAAACAATAATGACGCCGGCAAGTATTCCGATGATTACAATAACTACTAAAAGTTCGATTAAAGTGAAAGATTTTGTTTTCATAAATATATTATAATATTTTAAAATGTAAAAGTCAACTACCGAAAACTTTTAAAAACACATCTGGCGGAACTCTAACCTTAGTCTTCCCTTTCATTTTGTCTTTATTCTTTTTTTGATTATCAAGAAGTTTGTTTTTTCTAGTCACATCTCCCCCATAAAGTGGAGCTAAAACATCTTTTCTTCTAGCAGATAAAGTTTCTCTAGCAATTATCTTCCCTCCAACCTTTCCTTGAATCGCAAGATTAAATAGTTGAACTGGTAGAACTTCTTTTAATTTTTTAGTTAGTTTTCTTGCTTCTTCAACTGATTTTGTTCTAGGAACAATTTTTGAAAAAGCTTCTTCCATTTCTCCATTAATTAAAATATCTAATTTAACTAAATCAGCTGGCAAATACCCTATTTCTGAATAAGTCATAGAAGCATACCCTTGAGTCACGCTTAAAAGATTATCATAAAAGGTTCCAATAATCTCTCTCATAGGAACTTCGTACTCAATCATATATCTTCCTACTCCAAAAGGTTTAGAATCAATATGGTGACCATCTGAAGCGTTAAAAAGATCGAAAACATTTCCTAAATACTTTTCTCCGATAATGACTTTCAAATCTACCCAAGGTTCTAGAAGTTCTGTGAAATTATCTTGCCAAACAGCAGGATTCATAATGTCAACTTCTTCACCTTTTCCCGTAATTCCTTTGTATTTAACTTGAGGGGCACCGATAACAAGGTCTAGTCCGTATTCTCTTTTCAGTCTTTCAATTGTAATTTCAGCGTGCAAATTACCTAAAAATCCACACAAAAACCCTCTTCCCAAAATTTGATAAGTTTGAGGTTGAAAGAAAAGTGAAGAATCATTTAATTTTAATTTTTGAAGTCCTTCTTTCAAAACTTCAAATTCTGTTTGATCCTCAGGGTACAGTGAAACAAAAATCTTTGAATTCGCTGGACTATATCCTCCTAATGGCTCAACATTAAGACCTTGTTTTGTTATTGTGTCTCCAATATGTACTTTTTCAGGATCTTTAATTCCTGTTGCAATATATCCAATCTCGCCAGCCTTAAGTTCTTCTTTCTTCTTCATTTGTGGTTTAAAAATACCAACATCTTTAGCAGTGCTTGACGATCTAGAATTAATAAAATAGATTTTTTCAAAGGGTTTAATACTTCCTTCAATTACTTTAACATAAGCTACAATTCCTAAAAAGGAATCATACATTGAATCAAAAATTAAAGCTCTTAAAGGCTTCTCTATTTCTTCTTCTGTAGACGGAACTCTTTCAACAACTCTTCTCAAGAGTTCTTCTACATTCTCCCCTGTTTTAGCAGAAATACCTAAAACAGAATCTGGATCAATATTTAAAATATTAGCAATTTCTTTTTTTACTCCTTCTTCGTCTGCTATTGGCGAATCAATTTTGTTTACTGCAGGAATAATGACCAAACCTTCTTTTTTAGCTAATTCTAAATTAGAAATTGTTTGCGCTTGAACCCCTTTAGTCGCATCAACTAAAAGTATTGCTCCAGAAACCGCTGCTAAACTTCTAGAAACTTCGTAGTTAAAATCAATGTGTCCAGGAGTATCAATTAAATTTAAAATATTTCCTTGATATTCCATTCTTACGGGCTTCATTTTAATTGTAATCCCCTTTTCTCTTTCAAGGTCCATGCTATCTAAAAACTGGGGTAAATTTTTCCCTTTTTCAACCGTACCTGTAATTTCAAGAAGTCTATCTGCAAGTGTAGACTTGCCATGATCTATGTGACTGATGATAACAAAGTTTTTAATCATATTTCTATACTATCATTTTATTAACAAAAAACAAGGTTCAACCTTGCTATAAAAAAAGGGTGTCTTACAAAAGATCACCAACTAAAAACCTTAAAACCAATTCACGGAACTCATGTGCAAACTGTTCCCTTAAAAGCTTAATCTTCGCTTCATTTCCTTCAATTTGCATGTTTTGATAAATATCAACACTCGTTCCTAATTCTCGCAAACGCTTCTTTAGAAAATCTTGTTCCTTTAGGTCTAACTTTTCAAAAGCATGGAAAAATGCTCCTTCCGAAGTGAGTCCTTCTCTGATTGTAAAAACTTCTGGTTCCATTTTTTATCACTTCTGATTTTATAATACTTTTTAGAGTATCTGTCAATAAAAAAACAAGGTTTATTCCTTGTTGTGTTTTTTTAAATGATTGCCAATCTTCTCAACGATAGAAGAAAATCTTTCAATATAGAAATCAGATAGAGAATTTCCGTTTTCAAAATAAAATTTGAATTTAGAAAATTCTGCCTCCCCTTGTCTAAAAAGTTCTCCTATTTCTTTAATTTCTTCCAAACTCAAACAATCTTTCAAAATAATGCACCAGTTTTTAATTACCCTTATTTAAAATTTTTGTCAATTTATTTTTAATAGTTTCTGCCCCCTCTACTTTAAAAAGTAAGGTAAAAAGAAAGTAAATTAAAAAGGAAGTTAGAGTAATAATAGTAAACTCAATCAAGCTTGGAAATAAAGTTTCAACCTTGAAAAAGTTCATTACTACTAAAGCTATCGCAATCAAAGGCAAACAAGAAGCAAGAAGCTTCAACACATAATTAAAGAACTCTTTTAAATCAAAAGATCCGATTTTTCTTTTTAAAAAGAAAGCTAATAAAAAGAAATCTACAATTAAACTAATGTTATAAGCTAAGACTAATCCTATAAGAAGTGGGCAATCAGAATTTCCCAAATTAAATAAATCAGAGATAAAGTTATTAAAAGAGGTATTGTTCCTAATCATTTCTATAAAAGAAAAAGATAAAATAAAATTAATGATTAAGAAAAAAATAGAAATAATGGCGGGCGTTTTAGCGTCTTTCAGGCTAAAAAAGGCTCTTAAGATAGTTGGCTCTAAACACTGGAAAACTAAACTTAAAGCAAAAATTCCAAGACAAGCTGCTGTTGCTGAAACAGCGTAAGTTGAAAACTCTCCTGTTTTTAAAATTATGCTCACGATTAAGTCTCTCATCAAGAAAGTTAAAATACTTACAGGTATTGCTAAATACAATATGTCTTGAAAAACTTTTTTTAAATTCTTTTTAAAAAGAGTAGTATCTTTTTCAACAACAGACTTTGATAAATGCGGAAAAATAGCCGTTGCGTAAGAGATTCCAATAAGTCCTAAGGGTAAAAATCTAAGATTGTCCGCTAGACTAAAAAAGGAAATCGCTCCAACAGAAATTGTAGAAGCTAATGCTGTAATCACTAAAAGATTAACTTGACTCGCAGACGCAGAAATAATTCTCGGAAAAAGAAGCTTAAAAAAAGAAAGAATATCTTTGAAATAAAAATCAAACTTGTATTTATATCCATAACTTAAACTTCCCATAAATTGAATTAAAAAATGGAGGAAAGATCCAACAAGAACTCCAATCGCTGGACCCATGTTCCCAAGACTTGGGGCTAAAAAAACAATTCCTAAAATAATAGAAAGGTTGTAAAAAATAGGGGCAATAGAATAAGCCACAAAACGATTAAAATAATTTAAAACAGTTGAAAATATTGAAGACAATCCAAAAAAGAAAACCGCCAAAAAAATCATTCTCATTGAATTAACGGCCTGATTTAAATAATTCATATCTAGCCCTGGCAGAATAAAGGTTACTATTTGCGGAGTAAAAAGGAAAAAGACAAAAGAAATTAAGATTAAAATGACTAAAAAAGCATTAATTATAGAATTAATTAATCTAAAGCCATCTTCTTTATTCTTTTTAAAATAGTCTGAGAATAAAGGCAATAAAGAAACTAAAACTCCCCCAGCTAAAACAACACTATAAATCAAATCTGGTATTTTAAAAGAAGCGAAATAAATATCAAGTTCTACTGATGGTCCAAAAGTAGAAGCGAGGAGTCTGTCTCTTAAAAGTCCTAAAATCCTTGAAAGAACTATAAAAACAGCAATTACTGCCGTTGCTTTTCCTATCGTCTTTTGCTCTGACTTTAAGAAGTTTTTAAAACTCATATTTAGATTATACAATAATTTGACAATTTTTCAATTGATTGATATAGACTAACTGCTAAGTAAATTGAGTGATCGCTTTATTATTAAAGAGGAAAGTCCGAACTCTTATTCTCTTTATTGAGTCTAAAAAGGTAGCGGGTAACTCCCGTCGTCCGCAAGGATAGAGGTGCGAGCAGAGACGTTTTCTTTCGAAAGAAAGAAAATATCCTAAACAGGATAAGCTTAAATAGTAATATTTAAGGTGAAACGGCTAAATCCTTACTTAAGAGCAAGAACAAACCTTTGTTTTTACAAAGGAAAAAGTAGTTCGCTTAAGGCTTAAAGCAATTTAAGTCTCAGATAGATGATCACCTAAACAGAATTCGGCTTATAGATTTGCTTAGCTATAAAACCTGCCAAAAGCAGGTTTTTCTATTGACAAAATATACATTTTGTGTTAATATAATTTCAGTATGATGAACCTTGTAATTGATGGAAGCTATGGTCTTGCTAAACCTTGCGAAAACGTTGAAACAGAAAAACGCCTTCGAAAGGAAGAAAAAGAAAAAAGAGACAATGGCATACAAGTTGTTGCAAATAATAACGACACACTTGTATTCTAAAACGGTGAACAATTTTATTGCTCACTCTTTTTTTATATAAAATATTTGATCAGTCTTTCTTTGAATTCTTCTAATTTATCGTTAGCAATAGTAAATCCAGCGGCAGGAGCATGTCCCCCATACATTAAAAGAATATCTTTTGAAAAAGTCATTGCTTTTACTGCGTCCATTCCCTTTGGCACTCTAACCGTTCCTCGACTAATCTCTTCTTTTTGAGAATAAAGAAAAACTGGCTTGTTGAAATAACCAACTAATCTTGAAGCTACTGCTCCTAAATAATCTGGGCGGTAGTTTTTTGATCCTTCAAAAATAATATTTAATTGACTAGATTTTAATTCTTCTTTTAAGTTTTCTGTTAAAGCTCTAATTTCTGCTTGTCTTTCTTCGGTATCTAAAAGAAGCTCTCTTGCAATTTCTTTTGCTTTCTCTAAATCATTACATTTCATAAAATCGTAAGTAATGATTTTATGATCTTCCATTTTAATTGTATTAAAAATAGAAATAATCTTGCCTACTAGTTCTCTTTTTGAAGAAGCTGGGTCAAGCACCGCTATAGAAGCTAAAATAGCTGGCCTTTGTGTTTTTTCTAAGTTAGCCAAGCCTTCATAAATCCATTTTTGGTTTTCTTCTTCCTCAGCCATCATATCAGCAATAGTCGCAAGCATTACTAGTTCTATAAAATCACTTTTTAAATAAGAAGACATTTTATCTTGAAGTAATTCTTCTACTAATTTGAAAGTAAGCCCAGCGTTAGCGTATTCTTTGAAAAAAGATTCGTCTAAAGGATGCTTAGGATCAACAATAATATCTGCTTCTGGAATATCTTCTAGAACCTTGTGATGATCAACTATCATCACCTCAAAGCCTAATTTTTTAGCTTTTTTTACTTCTAAAACATTTGTTATTCCGCAATCAAGAGTAATTAAAAGAGCCTTTCCTTTTCCCTTCTTTTTATTCAAAAAAGCAAGCACTTCTTCGTTCAAACCATAACCTTCTTCGTTTCTATCTGGAAAAGCCACAATAATTTTAGGTATTTTTTTTCTATACAAAGAAGACAAATTATTAATTGCTTCTTCTAAGATAATAACTGAAGTCACTCCGTCCATATCAGAATCTCCATAAATAAAGATCTGTTCTTCGTTATTAATTGCTTCTTTAATTCTAAGCGTAGCTATCTCTAAGTTTCTAATTTTCATGATATTTATTAAGAGCTTCTATTCCTGGAAGTTTTTTCCCTGAGATATATTCAAGCATTGCTCCACCTCCGCTAGAAATAAAACTGAACTCTTTTTTCATATTTTTCTTATTAATAAAATCAACTGTTTCGCCTCCTCCAACAACCGAGTAATTGTTTTGAACAGAAATAATGCGAGCTATTTCTTCAGTTCCTTTGGCAAAAACTTCATTCTCTATCTTTCCCATTGGTCCATTAAAAACAACTGTCTTCGCTTGTTTAATGATTTTTTTGTAATACTCAATTGTTTCTGGCCCAATATCAGAGATTTCCTCGTTGTCTTTAATCGTGTCTATTCCTCCAACTCTTGAAAAATTATCTTTAGAAATCATTCCATCAATAGGAACAATGACTTTAGGACTTTCAAAATCAATATCTTTGATCGCTTCAAAAACTTCTTTTTCTTTTATTTCCCCATAAACACCTTTGAATTTCAAAACAGTATTTGCTACCATTCCTCCTAAAAGGATTACATCTGCCTTATCTAAAAAGTTTTTAATTACGCTAACTTTAGTTAATATCTTTGCTCCTCCAATTACCGCAACAAAAGGTCTTTTAATATTTCTATTAACTCCCTCTAAAGCATTGATTTCTTTTTCCAAAAGAAGCCCTGCGTAAGAATCTATAAAAGAACAAATACCAGAAGTAGAAGCATGAGCTCTATGGCAAACAGAAAAAGCGTCTTCTACAAAAATATCAGCTAGTCTTGCAAGCGAAGCAGCAAATTCGTTATCGTTTTCTTCTTCCTCTTTATAGAATCTTAAATTTTCAAGAAGAAGAATCTCTCCTGCCTTAAGATTATCTATTTCTTGATTCACCTTAGGAGAAAGGGTTTCTTCAATAAAATTAACTTTAAAAGAAGAAATCTCTTCTAGTTTTTTAGCCACTGGCTTTAAGGAAAATCCAATTTCTTTACCTTTAGGACTACCTAAGTGACTTATTAAAATTATTTTTGCATTATGTTCTTTTAAATATTTGATTGTTTCTAAATGGGCTTCAATACGAAAAGTATCTTCAACCTCAAGATCTTGATTCAAGGGAACATTAAAGTCCACTCTCACTAAAACTTTTTTGTTATCAACGTTAATATCTCTTAAATTTTTCATGGTTTTTCTTTTTTTAAAATTTAATATGTTCTCCTGGTTCTATTTTGCCTTTTTCGGCTGAATCTTTTTTAGCTCCTAAAATTAGGTTTTTGAGCTCGCTTAATCTACTTTTGTCCTTTCTTTCTTCTGGAACAAAATCTTTTGAAGCTTGCTCTAAACTAACTTCTTTTTTAGGTTCTCTTTCTTCTTTCTTCTTTAAACAAGTTTTACAAAAAATATCTCTCCCTTCTTCGGGCTTAAAAGGTATTTTAATCGTCTTTCCACATAAATTGCACTCTGCGTCATACATTTTCTTAACCTCTTTAGGCTTAGTTTGTGTGATAATGGCGTCGGCAATAAACTTATCAACATCTTCCTTAATTCTTCCGTATCTTTCACGAGAAAGACTAATGATTTCTTCTCTAAAATCAATCTCAAGCGACTCTCTTTTAGGAAGAGTTTCTGCGGAAAAAGGTCTAGAAGTGATCCCATCTATCATAAGCCTTACATAAATTGACTGCCTAGCTAAATTAACAAGATCTTCTTCTGTAAACTCAGGAGAAAATTCCTTTCTCAAAACCTCTGCGTCTTCCGCCCCAATTCTAAAAAGTAGCATTGTTCCAATATTTCCAAAAACAGCTCCCCTAACAGTATCGTCCATTTGCTCTATGTATTGATGAGCTAAAGTTAAGGACAATTTATATTTTCTTGCTTCTGATAAAATGGTTGCAAAAGATTCGGTAGCAAAGTTTTGAAACTCATCAACATAAAGATAAAAAGGACTTCTTTCCTCTTCTTTAATGTCAACTCTAGACATCGCTGCAAGCTGAATCTTTGTAATTAAAAGCGCTCCTAAAAGTTTTGAAGAGTCTTCTCCAATCTTACCTTTTGAAAGATTCATAATGAAAATCTTTTTAGAATCCATAATGTCTCTCACATCAATTGTAGATTTAACTTGTCCAACAATATTTCTAATCAAAGGAGTAGAAATGAATTGTCCAATCTTGTTTTGAATTGCAGCAGTAGCTTCTACTTCATACTTCTGACTGTATTTTGAGAACTCTTGAGTCCAAAAAGCTTTAACTACTGGATCTTTTAATTGATTGACAATACTTTCTCTAAAAACAGCGTCTGAAAGTAATCTATTAATACCTAAAAGTGTAGAGCCTTCAATTTCTAAAAGAGAAAGAATGGTGTTGTTTAGAATGTATTCCATTCTTGCTGACCAAACATCAGGCCAAATCTTTTTAAAAACCCCCATAAGCCCAGAAGCAATAAGATGCCTTTGATCCTTATTAACATTTTCCATGATATTAAAAGCAATTGGAAAATCTACGTCTCCTGGATTAAAGTAAACAACGTCTTTTTTTCTTTCTTCTGGAATAAAGTTTAAAAGCTCTTCCGCGGCATCTCCATGAGGATCAACAAAACCAACTCCTTCTCCATTCAAAATGTCTTGAACAATCATGTTCTTTAAAAGCTCAGTCTTTCCCATACCCGTTTTTCCAATAATGTATATATGGCGAAGTCTGTCCTCATCTCTGATTCCAAATCTTTTTTTCTCTCCTCTGAAATTAGTTTGTCCAAAAAATGTAATTTTTTTATTCTCCATAAGTTTTTATTCAACAGGTAATGTTGGTGGCGGTGGCGCCTTCTTAATTTCTAATCTTTCAAGTTGTGCTGTAGGCGCAACGTTTAAGCCTGGGAAGTGATAAAGGGTAGAAAGCTCTTCTATGTTTAGAAAGCAAGTCCCTCCAGAAAATGGGGTAAAAGCAGAATCTCGATTAACATATCTTGTAAATAAATCTCTCTTTCTAATATTTAATCTTCTCTCTTGCAAGAAATCAGGAGCTTGAATCTTAGTAATCGTTCTTTTCCAAGGCACTAAATTGTTTAAATTCTTTGAACCAAATTGATTCATGTAAGCAAGTGGAAGAACTTTGTTTGGAGAAAAAAACTTTTCTCTCTTTGCCACATAAATAGATCTTAGTGTACAATTAAAACCTAATTTAGAAACTTTCTCTTCAATGGCAGCGACAACCTCTCTTTCTCCACTAGTTAAAAACATTTCCGGAGGAAGTAAGTTTTCTTCTTTTTTTGCTTCTTCTACATTGCCTAAAAAAACATCAATCATTTTTTCAAAAAGATTTTTTTCGGTTTTTGGTTTAGGACGTTTACTCAACTGATTTACTAAAGCCTTTCCTCTTTTAACATAATCATTAGCGTCGTCGTCCGCAGAAGAAGCAATAATCTGATACCAAAGCTGTTCCCCTTCACCAATCCTAGAAAAAGCTTCTATTAAATCAGTAATTGGATCCATTCTCTTTTCTTCATAAGGAGAATCTGTTCCTCCTTCAAAGAACTTCTTGTAAGTCTTTATTGGATAAATATCTTCTTTGACAGGCATAAAATTACAACCCCATAAATCCCAATCTTTATTTGGTAAATTGTAAGGAACTAGTTTTGTGTAATCATCGGCGTCTGTGATTTCAAGATTAGGATATTGAGCGTAAATAGCTGACTCTATGAGCCTTCGTCCTCCCTTAGGGATTCTTAAATAGAAATGAGGCACTCCTTCCAAACTAACAATTTCTAAAGACATACTTAAAAGAAACTTTCCTTCAAAGTAAGCTTCTTTTTTGTTTGGTGGATCATACATTGCTCCCCAAATAACAGAAAAAACATCTTCCATAACCCTTAGTGGTTTAAGCATTTCTCGAGGAAACTTAATCTCCAAAAAACTTCTTTGAACATTTTCCATCATCCATTCCGTGTTTTTCCATAAAAGATAAGAAAAATGAAGTAACTTAAAAGAAAAGTAAATTAAAAAAATCCACCATATTGAAAAAATTATAGCTAAACCGAATTCTATAAAAGGGAGAATTAATTGAAAGGTTTCTATTAAAAAATTAACCATTATTTTAACTTTCTCGGATTTTGTATCTTCCTAAATCGTCTTTAGAAAACATTTTCTTGTTTTGTAGATTAAGCAAGATGGTAGATTCTCTTACCATTCTTTTTTCCGAAACTAAACTAATTACTTCTTGTTTGGTCAAAGGAGATTTTCTGTTTTTTAAAATTTCTAGAATAACATCCTTCACCTGTCCTCCATTATACCCCCATTCTTTAAGCGCGTAAATACCCCTTCCGATAAGAACGAAGTTTTCGTTTCTAATAAGCTCATTGTGTATTGTTTGAGGATGAAGCTTTCTATTGCTTGCTGAAGTAGCTACTAGTTCTTTATTCAAACCATCAATATTTTGAGAAATATCTTTGTAATGTAATGGTTTTTTATTATGTTTTAAAATAAAATATATTTTGTCTCTTACTGTTCTTGGATTAACTTCTGCCCAAAAAATAAGACCAAACTTCTTTTTATCAAGAGTTCTGTCTATTTTTTTTGAAGTTTCCATAATTGCTTTTAAGCCTTCTAAAGTTTCTTTAAATTCAATAAGTTCAGCTATTTTAGAAACAGTTAAAGGAACTTTGTTTTCTTTGAAGACTTTAATGACCTTTTGACTTATTTCCTTTGCTTCCGCAATCTTACTCTTATCAAGAGTCCATAGCGAATAAGTAGCACTGTCTTCCTTAAATCTTTCACAAGAAGGAATTAAGTGAAGTAAAAAAGTGATGTAGTTCTTGTCTTCTTCTTTTCCTAAACTTTCTAAAAGTAAAGACTCTCTTTTAATCCCTCCATTCTTTTCAAGTTCGGCAATAACAAAATCACTAATTTGTTCAAATTCTTTTTTAGTTTTAAAACCATTGATATTTTTTTTAATTTTTTTAATTCCATCTGATTCAATCTGTCTCACTCTTTCTCTCGTAATTTTGTAATCAGAACCAATTTTTTCTAAAGTCTCTACTCTCTTTTTTGAAAAAGCAAATCTCCTAGAAATAATCTTTCTTGATCTTTCAGATAAAACACTTAAAAAATCTTCAGTGACTTTTTTGTAGTCGAATTTCATATTTAATTTATAACACTTTTAATAGATAATGTCAAATAAAAAAGAGGCTTTAAACCTCTTTTCTTTCTACCCATTTAGCTAGTATCGGTGACGCTAAAAATATTGATGAAAATGCTCCAGCGATGATTCCCACGGAAGCTGCTAGAGAAAAGAATTGTATGTCTTCTTCTCCTATAAAATAGAAGTAAAGAGCAATTAAAACGAATAATGTTGTTAAAGATGTTTGAATACATCTTACATAAATTTGATTTAAGCTAATGTTAACAACTTCCCTGTACCCTATTTTTCTATTTAAATGTAAATTCTCTCTGATTCTATCAAACACAACCACATTATTGTTAATAGAATAACCAATAATGGCTAAAATAGCGGTTACGATTGGAATTGTAAATTGAACTCCGTAGTAGGCTCCTAAAAACGCAAGTAGTCCGAGTGGAATTAAAACATCGTGAAATAACATTAATGTTGAAACAATTCCGTA
>Ga0265294_10009120_pt1 | contig 11479 bp, 14 predicted proteins | sample MunlanPumphouse3_FD_192504 | JGI IMG/M metagenome (GOLD analysis project Ga0265294, IMG submission 192504) | Groundwater microbial communities from a municipal landfill in Southern Ontario, Canada - Pumphouse #3 | ecosystem: Environmental > Aquatic > Deep subsurface > Groundwater | place...
TACTAGTGAAGGTAATTATGTCGGGGAAATGGTTAGTAAGTATTTACAAGGCGAATTAAAAAGCGGAAAATCAATTCCTATTATTAATGGCGAAAGTATTGGCTATGTGTTACCACAATCAGTCGATTTAGATAATGTCAAATTTATCAAAGTTAGCTTTAGAGTTACTAAACCGTTTAAGGATGCATATTTAAAAGTTTATCAAGGAGATACAGTTATTAGAACCTTGAAGAAAGAGTATTTAATTCCTGCTGAAATGGAAAACTTAATTATTGCTAAGCAAAACTTAGTTAATGATTTACCTATAAAAATAGAGGTGAGTTTAAATGCGTGAGTTAATATGTATTGTATGTCCTAAGGGTTGTCATTTGAAAGTAGATGAAAAAGATAACGTAACTGGTAATTCTTGCCCAAGAGGAAAAGTATACGCTATTAATGAATTATATCATCCTACTAGAATGGTCACATCAACGGTAGTAGTGGTTGATGGAATAATAGCGAGATGCCCAGTAATGACTAGTCAAGCTATTCCAAAGGATAAAATATTTGCAGTAATGAAAGAAATTAATAAAATTAAGATAAAGGCTCCTATTAAAATTAGACAAGTTATTATACCTAATGTGCTTGGATTAGGAGCAGATATTGTTGCAACGAGGGAAATATTAAAAGAGGAAAATTAAATGGATATATATAAAACCATGAGTCCTGGTGAATTATTGGATGATAAGGGTAATTTAATTGAAGCAGGATATGCTTTTAATTTAGTTAAATCTTATAACAGGTTTAGAATTAAAAAGAATAAATCTCGAATAAAAGAGTGGGATTATTATTATATAGGAAATGACAAATATGGAGTAGCTTTAACTATTGCTGATAATTCATATATGTCAATGGTTAGCGTTACTTTTATTGATTTAGTGAATAAAGCTGAAGTGACTAAATCTGAAATAAAGTTATTTAGTCGTGGTAATTTAGCATTACCTTTCACATCTAAGGAAGGAGACTCTATATATTTATCTAAAAAATTTAGTATGGAGTTTGTTAATCACGGTAAGATGAGAAAATTGGTATGCTCAGTTCGTAATTTTGATGGCAAAAAGGATTTTTATTGTAATATTACACTAGAACAAACAATGAAAAAAACTATGGTTATAGCTACACCTTTTAAAAAAATGAGGCATTTTTATTATAATCAAAAAATAAATTGTATGAAAGCTCAGGGGCATTTTGTTATCGGGACTAAAGATTATACAGTTGATAATAACCGAGCAGTACTTGACTGGGGTCGTGGTATTTGGACTTACAAGAATACTTGGTATTGGTCTAGCATGTCATCAGTTACTGAAGACGGAAAAGATATTGGTTGGAATTTAGGATATGGATTTGGCAATAATACTAAAGCTACTGAAAATATGCTGTTTTTTGACAATGAAGCTTATAAATTAGGTCAAGTAGAGTTTAAAATACCCCATAAAAAGGAAAAGTATGATTATATGTCAGAATGGAAATTGACTTCTGATGACGGAATGATTCAATTGACATTTAAGCCTATTTATAATAGGCATTCTTATACAAATGCTTTAATCATTAAATCTAATCAGAATCAAGTATTTGGAGTATTTAATGGTACAATTAAAGCTCAATATATGAAAAATGATGAAGTCAAAGAAATTTCGGTTGAAATTAAAGATATGACCGGATTTGCTGAACGAGTTTACAATAAATGGTAAAGAAAAATTAAGAGTGGTCACAAAAGCCGCTCTTTTTAATACAAATAATACGTTGTGTATAGTTATTTAAATAAATTACAAAAAATGTGCAAAAAATGTGTAAAAATAAGCAAAAACGAATAAAAACGGTTTTAGTTGTGGGGAATATGATTGAATTTTTATGCAAAATGGTTTATAATATATACTAGTGGGCTTTTCTTATGTAATAAAAATAACAGTTTTAATTATTGCAATTTATTTAGAAAATATATTTGTTAATAATGTTAAATGATGGTATTTTGTGATATAATAAAAAAAGGTGATAGTAATGGATAAGAAAACAATTCGCGGAATAAAAAAATATTCTGAAATAAGCAATATTGCAATTTCAACGGTTTTAACTATAGGTCTAGGAGTTGGAATAGGATACAGCTTGGACAAATGGCTAGAGACTAATTATTGGATAATAATTTGTTCAATATTGTTTTTAATTGTAGCAATTGGTAATTTTATTTATCATCTTCTAAAAGTAGGTCAAGCATGAGTGTTGAAAAGCAAATATACAAAATATTACTAATATATACAATTTTAATATCTGCTATTATTGCAATAGTAGAAACAATATTGCAAACAAATTTTTTTGTTCTATTTGGCTTTATTTGTGGAGTCATAACTAATGCATTATGTTTTTATATTAGTATTTTTGTATTGGATAAAATATTATATAACCCACATGGTAAAATTAAGTTATTAACAATTATGGCTTATGTTATTAAACTCGGGCTATATTTTGGGGTTTTATACTTAATATTTATTTCCCCATTTAAGTGGGGTGTGTTTTCTTGTGGAGCTGGTTATGTATCTATTAGAATGTGTATTATGATTTACTATAAAATAGATGCTATGAATGATCAAAGTAGGCTTATTAATAAATTATCAATAACAAAGACTTTGGAAGAGAAATTAATGAATCACGGAATAAATAAAACAAAAGATTTATGTGTTACAACAAAAAGTGCATTAAGTGCATTTTTAGATGAAAAAGAAATAAATGAAGTAAGTAAAGCTTTAAAGAAATTTAACTTACATTTGAAAGGTGAATTAAAGGTGATTGAAGAAGATGAGTAATTTTAATACATTTTATAATAGTATTTCGCCATCACTAAAATCAATGGTTATTATAACAATTATTATTGCAATTATCATTTTGATAACAAGTCATAAACTTAAAAAATATAAATATACAGATGAGCCAAAAGGGTTAATATTAATTTTTGAATGGTTAATCGATGGAATGAGTGGATTATGTAAAATGATGGTTGGTAAAAAATACAAACAATTAGGCCCGTATATGGTCACAGTAGCCTTATTGTTATTTGTATATAATATTGCTGGTTTATTTGGCTTTAGACCGCCAACTGCCAGTGTATCGGTTACTTTTGCATTTAGTATTACTACGTTTATATTAATGGAAGTATATGGAGTGGCTTGCAATGGGGTTAAAAATTGGTTACATCAATTTATTGAACCAGTGCCTTTGTTTTTGCCTTTAAATATTATTAGCGATATGGTTACACCCCTTAGTTTAGGTTTACGTATTTTTGGTAATATATTAAGTGGCGTTATTATTATGTCAATGGTATACGCGGTTTGCGGATGGTTTAGTGTTATATTAGCTCCAGTATTACATTTATATTTTGATGTATTTGCGGGATATATTCAAACGCTAGTATTTGTTAGTTTGACTTTGGTATTTATTGGAAATAAATTACCAGAAAGTGATTTAGAATTAGAGGAGGATAAATAATGAAATTTTTAAGTTTTTTAGTAGATGCAGCCATTGATGGCGCAGACTATATTAAGGCAATGGCTGTACTAGGTGCAGGAATTGCTATGGGATTAGGATCAATTGGGCCTGGTATTGGTGAAGGTATTGCTGCAAGTAAAGCTTGTGAAGGTGTTTCACGTCAACCAGAAGCATTAAAAGAAATAAGAGGTATTATGTTACTTGGACAAGCTGTTACTGAGACTACAGGTATTTATTCATTATTAATTGCTTTCTTATTGATATTTGCTGTTTAATAGGAATTTGTATAATGAGTGAACTATTTTTATCACTACAAACTTTTAGTGATAAAGCTGGAACATATGTTAGTGATGGTGTAGCCTTAATTAATAAAGCACTACAAAATACTTTAGGTATTACTTTGATTGAAATGGCAATGCAGCTATGTGCTACATTTGTTATCTATTTAATGGTGAAATATTTACTATGGAATAAGATAGAGCCAATACTTCAAAAAAGAAAAGATATGGTTAAAGATGCTGTTAGCGAAAGGGATAAAGCACTAGATGAAAGTGATGAAATCCGTAAAAACGCTAATGAAGCGCTTAAAATGTCCAGAATTCAAGCCGATAGTATTGTTGAAAACGCAAAGAAAAAAGGATACACAGAAGCAGAAAAGATTGTTAATAAAGCTAATATGAAGGCTGAATTAAGAATTAAAAACGCTGCTGAAGAAGCTAATAGGATGAAAGCTGAGTCCGAAAAAGAAATAAAGAACGAAATTATAGACGTAGCTTATACTATGGCTTCTAAAATTGTTGACAAGGAAGTCAAAAAAAATAAGTACGATATTGATGTAGATCAATTAAGAAAAGGTAAAAAACATGAGTAAGATTATAGAATCTTATGCAAATGCCTTATATGAATTGGAAAAAGGTAATAAAGCAATACTTGAAGAACTTCAAACAATTGTACAAGCTATGGATACAGAAGATTATAAACTTTTTGCATCTAAGTTAATTGAAAAAGAAGAGAAAAAAGCTATCATAAATACAACGATGAAAATAAGTAATACTTATTTAAAATCTTTTTTGTATGTTTTAGTGGACAATGACAGGCTTAAGTTATTACCAGGTATAACTGAATATTATGAATTGTTAGTAGAAAAAGCAGCGGGAATTAAAAGAGTTTATGTTACAACAGCTACGAGCTTAAGTGAGGACAAGAAAAGTGAAATAATTGCTGCACTTAAGAAAAATTACAAATACAAATCAATTAAATTGATTGAAAAAGTCGATCCAAATATTATTCAGGGCATGGTTGTTGAAAATGAAAATAGAACGTTGGATATGTCTTTATTACATAAAGGTCAGTCCTTAAAGAAATTTTTAGAAAAGTAGGTATTTTATGGCACAAACTGTTAGTGAAATAAGTGCTCTATTAAAAGAGCAAATAAAAAAATATAGTCAAAAATTAGAAACTACTTCAGTTGGAAAGGTCATTAGCGTTGGCGATGGTATTGCTCTAGTTTATGGATTAGATGATGCCATGTATGGTGAATTGTTAGATTTTGGTAATGATATATATGGTATGGCTTTCAATTTATCAAAAGATAACGTAGGTACCATTATTTTTGGCAATGCTGATGAAGTAAAAGAAGGGGATACTGTTAAGTGCACTAAGAGAATACTTGAAGTTCCGGTTGGGGATACATTACTTGGAAGAGTAATCGACCCACTTGGAAGAGCACTTGATGGATTAGGAGAAATTAAAGCTAAGACATTTAGACCTGTAGAAAAAAAGGCTATGGGTGTTATGGCTAGAAAATCCGTTAATACACCACTTCAAACAGGAATTAAAGTAATTGATGCCCTTGTGCCTATTGGAAGAGGACAAAGAGAATTAATAATTGGAGATAGACAAACAGGAAAAACATCTATTGCCTTAGATACTATCATTAATCAAAAAGGAAAAGATGTTGTTTGTATTTATGTGGCTATTGGACAAAGAGACTCAACTGTTTCGGCTTTTGTAGAAACATTGAAACAATTTGATTGTATGAGTTATAGTATTATTGTAAATGCCTCAGCCAGTCATGCTGCTCCATTATTATACTTAGCTCCTTATAGTGGAGTTACTATTGGCGAAGAGTTCATGTATCAAGGAAAAGATGTTTTAATAGTATATGATGATTTAAGTAAGCATGCAGTTGCTTACCGTGAGATGTCTTTACTACTTAAAAGACCACCAGGAAGAGAAGCATACCCAGGAGATGTATTTTATTTACATTCAAGATTACTTGAAAGAGCAGCTAGATTAAATGATGAATTAGGTGGAGGTAGTATTACAGCCTTGCCTATTGTTGAAACACAAGCTGGAGATATTTCTAGTTACATTCCAACAAACATCATTTCTATAACAGATGGACAAATTTTCTTACAAAGCGATTTATTTCATTCTGGCGTTAGGCCAGCAATAAATCCGGGTCTTTCTGTATCTCGTGTAGGTGGTGCTGCACAAATTAAAGCTATCAAGAGTGTATCAGGAAACTTACGTTTAGATTTAGCATCTTACAGAGAATTGGAATCATTTACCCAATTTGGAAGTGATTTAGATGAAACTACTAAGAGAAAGCTTGAGCGTGGTGGACGAACTGTTGAAGTATTGAAACAGGGATTACACGAATCTTTCCAAGTAATTGATCAAGTAGTAATACTTTATGCTTTAATTCATGGATATATTGATAATATTGATATTAAAGATATTCAATCATTTGAAGATGGTTTGATTAAATTTACTTCAGTTTCCAATGAAGGAAAAGTTGTTAAAAAGATTATTGAGACAACTAACAAATTACCTAAAAATGAAGAAATTGATAAGTTGTTAAAAGCCTATATGAGTGGACGATAATTATGCATTTATCAATGCGAGACATCAAAAAAAGGGTAATCGCTACGGAAAAAACTGCAAAAATCACTAAGGCTATGAACATGGTTTCTGCATCTAAGTTAAAAGTTGCTCAAAGAGCAGCTGAGGGTTTTCGCCCATATATGCAAAGAATTGAAGAAATCATATGCTCTTTAGAGAATAGTGGTGAAAGAATTGATAACCCTTTAATGATACCGAGAGTAGTAAATAAAACTTGCTATATTTTACTTACATCAGATAAGGGATTGGCTGGTCCTTTTAATACGAATATATTTAAGATGTATGAAGAAAAAGCCAAAGACAAGAATTCAATTGTCTATACTCTAGGTATAAAAGGATATTTCTATACAAAAAGTCATAAAGAAATCAAAAGGATGAATGATAATATTATATCATTGCCTGATGATGTTCCGTTTGAAAATGTATTAGGAATAGTTGATAATATATTAAAAAAATACATTGCCAAAGAAATTGATGAAGTTGTACTTGTATATAATCACTTTGTTAATACCGTTAACATTGTACCAAGTACTAAAGTTATTTTACCTATAGGCAATGTATCTAAAGAAGATGATTCTAAAAACAAAAAAACTATTGCAAGTTCTTATGAATTTGAAGGTGGAATTGATAGTATATTAAATGCTGTATTGCCTCTATATTTGGAAAACTTGGTATATGGAACAGTTTTAGATTCAAAAGCTAGTGAACATGCTTCTAGAATGACTTCTATGAAGAATGCAACTGACAACGCAAAAGATGTTATATCTAAGTTATCGCTAGCATATAACCGAGCAAGACAAGCTGCAATTACTTTAGAATTAAATGATATAATTGGTGGAAGTAATGCAATTAGTGGAGGTGAATAATGAAAAGTAAATATGCAAATACTGGTAAAATTGTTCAAGTTACAGGACCGGTAGTTGATGTTAAATTTGATAATGCCATTCCTAAAATTAATAATGCCTTAGAAGTAGAGTTGAATGGTTTAAAAGTAGTACTTGAAGTAGCCTTACATTTAGGTGATCATACTGTACGTACTATTGCTATGGATGCTACTGAGGGAATGTATAGAGGGATGGAAGTAATAGATACTGGAGCTCCTATTATGGTTAAAGTCGGTAAAGATGTCTTAGGACGTATGTTTAATGTCTTAGGAGAGCCAATTGACAATATGGGAGAACTAAGTGAAGACTCAGTTAGACTTCCGATTCATAGACAAGCTCCTAAATTTACAGATCTTTCAACGAATGTTGAAATACTAGAAACAGGAATTAAAGTTATAGATTTATTAGCACCATATATTAAAGGTGGTAAAATTGGATTATTTGGTGGTGCTGGTGTTGGTAAAACTGTATTAATCCAAGAACTAATTCATAACATTGCTGAAGAGCAAAACGGAATTTCTGTATTTGCTGGTGTTGGAGAGCGTACTCGTGAAGGTAATGATTTGTACTATGAAATGAAAGATAGTGGTGTTTTAAGCAAAACTGCTATGGTTTTTGGTCAAATGAATGAACCGCCAGGAGCACGTATGCGTGTTGGTTTAACTGGTTTAACTATCGCGGAATATTTTCGCGATTATGAAAAACAAGATGTTTTATTATTTATAGATAATATTTTTCGATTCACGCAAGCCGGAAGTGAAGTTAGTGCAATGCTAGGACGTGTACCATCTGCTGTTGGATACCAACCAACTTTAGCTACTGAGATGGGAAGATTGCAAGAGAGAATTACTAGTACTAAGAATGGTTCTGTAACATCTATTCAAGCGGTTTATGTACCAGCTGATGATTATACAGATCCTGCTCCTGCAACTACTTTTTCACACTTAGATGCAACTACCAACCTTTCTAGAAAAATTGCTGAAGAGGGAATTTATCCAGCAGTTGATCCGCTTGATTCAACTTCTCGTGCCCTAGCTCCAGATATTGTAGGAGATGAACATTATGAAGTTGCTAGACAGGTGCAAGAAATTATTCAAAGATATAATGAATTATTAGATGTAATAGCAATTTTAGGAATGGATGAATTAGGAGAGAGTGATAAGAAAGTTGTACATAGAGCGCGTAGAATTAAACTATTTTTATCTCAAAATTTTCATGTAGCCGAACAATTTACAGGAAATCCGGGAACTTATGTTACGATTAAAGAAACAATTAGAGGATTTAAAGAAATATTAGCCGGTAAATATGATGATTTGCCTGAAGATGCATTTAGATTAGTTGGAACTATCGATGAAGCCGTTGAAAAAGCTAAAAAAATGAAAGCTGAAATGGAGAAAAAACATGCCTAAGCTTATTGTTGTTACTCCACGTGGTGAATTGATTAATGAAGATTTTGATATTATTACTGTAAAGGGTGAGCAAGGCGAAATTGGTATATTAAACAATAGATTGCCGATTATTATGCAAATATCTGATGGTTTTGTTAAAGCGACTAGAGATAAAAAAGTTAAATTTATTGCTATTACTCGTGGCGTTTTAGATAATAACGATAAAAGTATTGTAACGGTAGCATCAGAAGAGGCTGCTTTAGGAACGACATATGATGATGCATTAGCTAATTTAAATCAATTTAAATCAGAATTAAAATTGAAAAATAAGCAAAAAAATGTCGATTTTACTAAAGCTGAGAAAGATTTAGCTAAATCTATTAGAGATAGTAAAGCTTCAGAAGTTTAAAAATTAATATAGGAATATTATAAAAAAATTGTAATATTCCTTTTTTATTGAAAAATATTAGAACGCAACAAAAACGTTTACAATTAAAATAGCTTGCAATCTTTTTTTTAGATATGTATAATCATAGCAAGTAGTGAATCACTACAGGTTATTTACAAGATATAAAAAAGAAAGCATTATTTAGAATATGTCTAAATTGGTTAGTAAGTTTTTTTGAGCGTTATGTTTGTTCTGTAAATAGCCAAGAAATTGGCTTTTTTTTGTGCCAGCTTTATTTACAAGATGAGTAGATTTATTAATATATATAAAAAAACATTATTTATATTAATGGTTCTGTCTTTGAGCATAGTATCAGAATACAATCAGTATTTAGGATACGTGTGAAGAAGCGTAAAATAGATATTGATTAATAGACTAATCATACCTTTTTCGTATTCTCGTTAGTAAATAAGGCCAAGCAATTGGTCTTTTTAATTGGGAAAAGAAAGCTATTTCTAATTTTCGAGGAGGAAAAGGAATTATGAAAAAATTATTTAGTTTATTGGTTTGTGTTATGTTTGGTGTATTGTTATTGACTGGATGTGGTCAAGATTATGAGTATTACAACGCTGAAGACGGAGAAGATGTATTAACTATTGTTACATCTCCTGATTATGCACCATATGAATTTGTTAAAGATCCTAACGTTACAAATAGTTATACAAAGTATGGTGGAGCAGATATTGAAGTTATGAAATATATTGCAACAGAGTTAGGAATGAAGTTGAAAATTACAGAAGCAGATTTTTCTGTATGTCCTACAGATGTTAATTCAGGTAAAGCAGATTTATCAATATCAGGATTTTCTTGGACACCTACCCGTGCTGAAAATTATGAATTATCAGAATCATATTTTAATGAAGGTGATGGAAACCAAGAAGTTATGATTAATGTAGCTGATGCTGAAAAATTTACATCATTTGCTGATATTAACAAAAGTGATGTAAAAGTAGGTTGTCAAGCTGGATCTTTACAAGAAGAATATGTAGATGCATATTTACCAAATTGCGATAAACAATCTTTTGATAATATTGATCAAGCAATTATTTATCTTAAGAACGGTAGTTTTGATTGTGTTGTATTATCTGAATTTACAATTGATGTACGTACAGAAATAGATGATACATTTTGTTCAATGGGTGTTACATTTAATGAAGAATTTTCATTAGCTGTACCTGGTATGGTTGTTTTAGCTAAAAAAGGTAATACTGAATTAATTGATAAAGTTAATGTAGCAGTTGAAAAAATGATAGAAAATAACCTTTATTCACAATGGATGGAAGAAGCAACTACTGAAGCTTCTAATCTTGGTTTAGACGATTAATAATAAAAGGAGAAAGTAATGTTAATAGGTAATATTGTTAATTTATGGAGCAATATATGTGATTTCTTTGTTCGTATATTTGTCCCTATAATAAATTTTTTTGTTGTTATATGGAAGATTACACATAATTATTTTCCGTTATTGTGTAAAGGTTTAGGTATTACTTTATTACTTTCTTTAATAACTGTATTATGTGGAGCTGTATTAGGATTATTTATTTATTTATTGGCAAACTCAAAATTAAAAATATTAAAATTTTTAGGAAATGCTTATATTGAAATAATTCGAGGAATACCTCTATTATTGCAATTGCTTGCAATATATATTATGTTACCAAATACTTTTACAAAATTTACTGCTGCTGCTATAGCATTAGTAATTAATAGTGGAGCATATGTTGCAGAAATAATTCGTAGTGGAGTACAAGCAGTTGACAAAGGGCAAACAGAAGCCAGCATGAGTTTAGGACTAACTCGTTTTCAAACAATGTATAAGATTATATTACCACAAGCAATAAAAAATATTTTACCTGCTATTGGTAATGAGTACGTTACTGTAATTAAAGAGACATCATTAGCATCTAGTTTATATGTAGGTGAGTTAATGACGGTACAAAAAAATATTGGAGCAGCAACATATTTGTATTTAGATGCTTATATTGTTGTAGCTATATTCTATTTTGTATCAACATTCTCTTTATCAAAAGTAATTAAACTAATAGAAAAGAGGATGAAAGTCAGTGATTAAAGTAATTGGTTTGAAAAAAAGTTTTGGTCATCTTGAAGTACTAAAAGGTATAGATGAAGAAATCAAAACGGGAGAAGTTGTGTCTATTATTGGACCATCTGGTGGAGGTAAATCAACATTTTTAAGATGTTTGAATTTACTTGAATTGCCTGAAGAAGGAACTGTAATTTACGATGACAAAATCGTATATGTTCCTAAAATGAAGAAAGCTGAAAAAGCTTTAAATGAATATCGTAGACAAATTGGTATGGTGTTTCAACATTTC
>Ga0265294_10009121_pt1 | contig 11478 bp, 6 predicted proteins | sample MunlanPumphouse3_FD_192504 | JGI IMG/M metagenome (GOLD analysis project Ga0265294, IMG submission 192504) | Groundwater microbial communities from a municipal landfill in Southern Ontario, Canada - Pumphouse #3 | ecosystem: Environmental > Aquatic > Deep subsurface > Groundwater | place...
ACCACTACTGCGTCATTAGGGGCAACGAAAGCGGGCCTTCAAAGGGCCGTGGGTTCGCCGAATATGAAGCGCGCAAGAAATACGGGTACTGGCTCGGCGAATGGATCAGTTCCGGATCTGTTTTTTCGCCCCAGGGGCAGGTGGCCCTCCGTGATAACGAGGTAACGGGGTCGTGCCTGAAAATAGAAAATAAGGATGTGTCAGGCACCTCTCTCATGAGGTTCTCGATCATTGTGGCACCGCTGCAAATGCGACGAGGTGTACACGTTCCGCCGCGGCCGGATCGGCAAGCCGGAGCGAAAACGCAGAGACGCAAGGACGCTGAGGCGGGGAGGGGCGCTTAATGTGCCTGTCGGCAGCCCCAACGTTCTTTTTTCGAGGTTCGGCGTTCAACGATGCCTGCGCCGACACGGCGCCGGTCTTGTCGGTCACCAACTTTTTCGGGTATAATCCGCGTTCAGAGGTCACGGAGGCGGTCATGGGCGACGACACATACGGCTATGCGTACGATCCGACCGGCAGCAGGATTGTAACCACAGAGAGCACAGAGACCACAGAGCACCTCGCCAACGCCCTCACTCCGTACACGAATATTCTCTGCGTCCCTGCGTCTTTGCGTTTAACCCGCGAGGCCGATGGCAATCCGACGTTACACGACGCATCCTGCAACGGAGGCCCCGCCCGCCTTCTTGAATGGGACGCGGAGAACCGACTTGTCGCCGTGATGCCTGTCACAGGAGAATGGACCTGTGGGATCGTTTGTCCGCAGGACGGCGACCTCCGCACGTTCAATGCTTACAACCCTCTGCACCGCCGTATCCGGATGACTGAGGAAATCTATTACGAAGGCGCAACTTTTAAAGCTCAACGCTCAAGTTATGGACGAGCCCGCCGCGCGGCTGCGCCGCGAATGATCGTGAGGGCTGAACCTGTTCTGTCGGTGCAATTAATAAATGCGCGGAACATGGTGCGCCTGGCGGGGGTCGAACCCACAACCTTTGGCTTCGGAGGCCAACACTCTATCCAGTTGAGCTACAGGCGCAAAAAAGTGGGGGTATATTAAAAGCTGGTGCCCCAAACTGCAAGCCTGATGTTTGGCCTGACGTTTTCCATACCGTTCGGTGCCAAAGATTGTTATGATGACCCACACAAGAAGGAGCACGATGAAGACTGCACTTATTTTTGGGGGATGGGTTCTTGTTTGCGCCGCGCACGGACAGACGCTGACGCTCTGGCCGTCCGAGCTGTGCGACGTGCGGCAGCACACCGACAGCAGCGTCGCGGTTGACGCGGGCCGGACCGTTCAGGTCACCGCCGGCACGCGGTACACCTGGCCGGGCGCCACCGTGTTCTTTAAAGCGGGCGAGATGGATCTGGCGGCGTACGGGCCGCTGCGCGTCACGGTCAGCAATGCCTCGGCACGCGCGCTGACCGTCAATCTGAGCGTCAAGAACCGCAACCAGAAAGAGCAGTCGCCGGGCGGCAGTGCGCTGGTGGCGCCGGGTGCGGTCGGCGTGATCGAGGCCAACCTGCGCCTGAGTCCCTGGATGCTCGACCGGCCGCTTGAGCTGGTCGGCATGCGGGGCCATCCGTCGGCGATCGAGGGCGGCTCCTTCAATGTGCGCAAAACCGCCGAGCTGCATGTCTTTCTCAACTCGCCCGACGCGCCGGCCCGTTTCGTGATCCTCAAGATCGAAGCGGACAAAGCGCCGCTCGCGCTGCTCAAGGCCGACACCTTTCTGCCGTTCGTCGACCGCTTCGGCCAGTTCCGGCACGACGAGTGGCCGGGCAAGATCCATGACGAGGCCGAACTGCAGCAGGCCCGGGAGCGGGAGGCGGCATGGCTCGCCGCCAACGCTGCCGGACCGGCCGCGGACCGCAACGCGTGGGGCGGCTGGACCGGCGGCCCGCAGCTCAAGGCGACCGGGCATTTCCGCACCGAAAAGGTCGACGGCCTCTGGTGGCTGGTGGATCCCGACGGGCGGCTCTTCTTCTCGCACGGCGTCGATTGCGTGCGGCACGGTGCCGAGACCGGCATCCAGTACCGCGAGAACTACTTCGCGTGGCTGCCGGAAAAGGGCTCTCCGTTCGAAGCGTTCTACGGCAAGGCGAATTGGGCGCCGCACGGCTTCTATAAGGACAAGAACACCTTTCGGACCTTCAATTTCGCCGGCGCGAACCTGCTGCGCAAATATGGCGAGGCCTGGTTCGATGAGCATGTCAATCTGGCGCATCGACGCATTCGCGCGTGGGGGCTGAACACTGTGGCCAACTGGTCCGACGACAAGGTCTATCTCCAGCGCCGCACGCCCTACACCGTGTGCCTCCACACCGGCGGTCCGCGCATCGAGGGGTCTGACGGCTGGTGGGGGAAATTCCCGGATCCGTTCGCGAAGGAGTTCATCGAGGGCATCCGGCGGCGCGCGCGCGACCAGCAGAAGCCCGGAACGGTCAACGATCCGTGGTGCATCGGGTATTTTGTGGACAATGAGCTGTCGTGGGGCAAGGATGACCGCTCGCTGGCGCTGGGCGCCTTGCTCTCGCCCGCCGCGCAGCCGGCCAAGCTCGCGTTCCGCGACTGGCTGCAGGGCCGGTATGCGACGGTCGCGGCGCTGAACGCCGCGTGGGGCACGGACTTCGCCGCATGGGACGCCTTTCTCGCCACCACCAACAAGCCGTCAGAGAAACGGTGCGGCGCGGATCTGGAGGCGTTTCACAGCCAGATCGCCGAGCAGTATTTCCGCGTGATCCGCGACGCGGTCAAAGCCGCCGCGCCCGACAAGCTCTATCTCGGCTGCCGCATCGCCTGGGGCGCGCCGAGCGTCTACCGCGCCGCCGCGAAATACTGCGATGTGGTGAGCGTGAACATCTATCAGCGGCAGGCGAACAAAGAGCTGCCGGACGGCAGTGAGGACAAGCCGATGATCAACGGCGAATTCCACTTCGGCGCGCTCGACCGCGGCCTGTTTCACACCGGCCTGGTGGCCACCCGGAGCCAGGCGGAGCGCGCCGCGTGCTACGTCGCGTTTGTCGAATCGTGCCTGCGTCATCCGCGGTATGTCGGCACCCACTGGTTCCAGTGGCGCGACCAGGCGCTGACCGGGCGCGGCGACGGCGAAAACTACCAGATCGGATTTCTGACGATCACCGACCAGCCCTACCCCGAACTGGTCGAAGCCGCGCGCACGATCGGCGCGACGATGTATGAGACGCGCTTCGGCGCGGGCCGCCGGAGCGAGACGGCCCCGTGAGCCGTTCGGTTATGCACAGTTAAAAAAGGAGCCTGACATGATGATTCACGTTGACGTCCCGACCCGCACGCGCGAACAGTTTGTGAACATCACCGGCCAGGTGCAGCAGGCGGTGCAGAAGCTGGGCATCGTCGACGGCGCGGTGACGGTGTTTGTGCCGCACACCACCTGCGGCGTGACGGTCAACGAGAACGCCGATCCGCATGTGGTCAGCGACATGCTTCAGCAGCTCGACCGGATGGTGCCGCTGCGCCAGCCCTTCTACGAACACGCCGAGGGCAACTCCGCCGCGCACCTCAAAGCCTCTCTGATGGGCTGTTCGCTGCACCTGATCGTGACGTGCGGACACCTTGAGCTGGGTGTTTGGCAAGGCATCTACCTGTGTGAATTCGACGGCCCGCGCATGCGCCGTGTCTGTGTCGCGTGAGGCGTCGGCGCGTGCTCAGTTCTTGTCGAGCGCCCGCTTGAGGTAGGGCATGTACTGCCGGGTATAGACGATGATCGACCAGAAGTTGACAAAGATGAGAAAGGCCTCGATCACGAAGATCAGCGACTGGGGCAGGAACCACGGGTGCAGGGAGACGTAGACGTAGATGACGCAGGCGGAGGGGAAGCTGGCAGCCGTGCGGAACTTGCCGAGCCAGTTGGCTTTGCAGTCCGCGTCATAGAGCGAACCCACCGATCGCAGGAAGGTCACCCACTGGTCGCGCAGGATATAGAGCACGGTGAAAACGAGCATGACCAGCGCGTGTATCGCCTCGTGCGGCTGACGCCCCAGCAGCCAGAGCAGGGTCGGGAAAACCACCAGATAGAAGACCTTGTCCATCAGCGGGTCGGCCATGGCCCCGAACTTGGTGACCACGTTCCATTTGCGCGCCAGCTTGCCGTCGTAGAGGTCGGTCAGCGAGGCGATCGCCAGCGAAGCGGTTGCCAAGACGGCGAGCCACCAGGCCGGCCAATAGCCGTCGATCACGGCCAGCACCATAAACAGCACGACGAACGGTACGCGTCCGAAGGTGATCGCGTTGACGACCAGCCGTGTTGATTGTTCATCCATGAGGCATATCAAAGCAGATCATGCGTCTTTTGTGAATCTAAAAAGGCAAACGTTCAGGACAGGGGGGGCGAAGGTCATGCGTGTCTGGTGAAAAGATGCGAGAGACTGGGGGCACAGTTGACGCCCGACCGCGTCACGTGCTTTGCGATTGCCGTATCCTTTTTCCCCATTTGGCCGGTGCCATGCCGACCTGCTGATGAAACGCGCGGGTCAGGGTCCGCGTGGTGCTGAAGCCGCAGGCCGCCGCGATCTCCGTCACGCGCAGCTCATTGGCGAGCACCAGTTGCTGGGCGTGTTCCAGCCGGGTTTCGAGCAGGTAGCGGTGCGGCGAGCCGCGCATCTCGCGGCGGAACAGGAGGAAGAGCTGGCGGAGCGACACGCCGGCCTCCTCGGCGAGCTGCTCCATGGCCAGCGGACCATGGAAGCGCGTGTCGATCAGGTGGACTGCCCGTTTGAGGGCGGGATGCGTGATGGCCAGGCAGCCGGTGGAGGCGCGGCGGATCAGCGGACCGGGCGGCACCACGGTGACCGGCGGCACGGGGAGCCCGCGCATCCGGCGGTCGAGTACGCGCGCTGCCTGGTAGCCGAGCTGCTCCATGTCCGGCGAGACGCTGGTGAGCGGCACCGGCGAGATCGCGCAGAGCGACTCAAGATCGCCCACGCCGATGACCGCCACCTCATCCGGTACCTGAATCTGCGCCTCGATGCAGCGCTCGATCAGGACGACGGCGTCGTGGTCGTCGCGGCACATCACGCCGAGCGGCTTGCGGCAGCTCTTCAGACGCGAGGTCAGCGCGTGGAGCTGTTCGCGAGGCGTGGAGCCGGAGAGGTCCATGAAGGGGAGCTTCAGCTCTTCCAGCCGTTCGCGGAAAGCCCGCTTGCGCTCGTCGCCGGAGGGGGACGCGTCGCAGGCGAACCACCCCGTTTTTTTGTGAAAAAGGGCATAGAGATGGTCCGCCGCCGCGCGGGCGATCTGACGGTTGTCCGGCACGACCATGGGGGCGTCCAGGCCCGGCGAGTCGGTGCCGAGAATGACGGCGGGCACGGTTGCGGCGCGTGCGCGAACATACGCATTGACCGCAGGATCGCGGTGGCCCATGGCGATCATGCCGTCAAACGTGCCGTCGAGCGGAATCTGGTTGGTGAAGAAGTGCCGCGTGTCCATGCGCCAGCCGGCCTCGCGGGCAAAACGGCTGATGCCCTGAAAGATCCGGTAGTCGTTCCACGACAGCAGAAAAAAAATCTGTTTGCGCCGTTTCATGCCGCGAGTTTAACAGACACGCGCCGGGTCTGTCACGGATCGATCGACGAATAAGATTGCTGGCGAACGGCGCGTTGTGATTCAATGAAACTACTCTGAAGTATAAGGTGTTGATTGCATAAAGGAGAGTCGGTCATGCGTATGCGTTGTGGTTTGTTTTTGCCTTCGTGTGTGACTTGCACGCTTTTGGCGCTGAACGCCGGCGCGCAAACGCCACCGCCCCTGAGAGTGATGCCGCTCGGAGATTCGATCACCTACGGATCTTCCACGCCGGGCGGTTACCGCTTGCCGCTCTATGTCACGTTGACGAATCAGGGCTTCAACGTCGATCTGGTCGGCACGGCGACGGACAATGCGGCAGCCGAGTTGGGCAGCGAGGTCAACCACGAGGGGCACGGCGGCTGGCGCATCTCCACGACCGGCAGCAACGGCCTGCACGAGTACATCCTCTCGTGGCTCGCGCAGATCGACGATCCCGATGTGGTGCTGCTGCACATCGGCACCAACGACACCAATGATCCGGATTTCGAACACGCGATCGACGAATTGGACGCGCTGATCCTCCGCATTTCCGAGGCCCGGCCTTACGCCCACATCGTGGCGACCACCCTCCTGAAACGCGGCGTGGACGACGCCGATTCAAAGTATGTCGCGATCGCCACCCACTTCAATCCCTTTGTTCAGAGCCGGGTTCTGGCTCATCAGGCGCAGGGGCGGCGCGTCCATTTTCTCGACATGCACGCCTATCTCGAGCGCACCGACATGTACGACAACCTGCATCCCACCGCGGCCGGCTACGCCAAGATGGCCGCCGCGTGGTATCCGGCCGTGACGAACATCGTCGGGCATTACGGCGATCGTCTGCCGCCCGGATTCTCTTCCGTCAAGGCGGCTTCTTCGACCAGCCTGACCGTCACCTTCTCCAAGCCGCTTGATCTCGTCGCCTCGCCGGCCGTCACCAATCCCGCCTCCTACACCCTCGCGCCGGCGGGCACGGTGACCGCCGTCTCCACGCTGTCGGCCGATCTGCGCCGGGTCACGCTGACCGTCACCGGCGTTCCGCAAAACGCCCAGTGTTCGCTGACGTTCAACGGCGCGGTCACGGACCTGGTTCCTGCCGCCGAGAACGGCCCTTACTCGGCGACGCTCTCTGAAACGCGCGCCTTTCTGACGCCGCCGGTCTCCGCGTATGCCGCCGACAATGTCCCTGCGAATCTGCTGGAGGGCTGGGAGCCGCTCTATACGCTCAACATCCCGACCGGTGCCCGTTACGGCCGCGATCTGGTGGGGTACAGCCTGAACGCCTCTGCCGCGTACGCCCATCTGCCGCTCAGCCGCGTCGCGTACTACATGGCGCTTCAGCGCATCGGCGAGCCGCTCCTTTATGTGTGGGCCGAGGCCGACGCCTTCACGCAGGACGCCGTCACGCTCGGCGTACCGACCACGCTCTCGGGGGCGTTCTTCCAGCAGCCCGTTTCCAATCTGACGGTCCACAGCACCTCGCCGAACGTCACGACCGGGCAATATGCCGCTGGCAATATCGAGTTCTGGCCGTGCAACTACAGTTCCTCGAACGGCCTGGGGGTGCCCGGTGCCAGCGACGCCCTCTACGATTTTGGCGACTCCGCTTCGAACGGCGACTACGGTTCGATGCAGCTCCACAACACCGCCGAGGGCGAGACCCTCTTCGCCTTCAACCACTGGGGGAGTGCCTCGACCACCTATTACACGGCATGCCTCGGGATCGGCAGCAACCCGAACGCCTCGGCCACCTCAAGCGGCGGACAGCTCGACTGGACCTTCACCGACAACGCCGGCCAATACGCCACCCGCGTGCTGCAGGTCTTTGTCAAGCGCGCCGACGCGCCCGCGCCGCGTGATCCGCCCGTGCCGCTCTCCGCCTACACCGGGTATGACGGCACGCACGTTTCGGTGACCTTCTCGGCCGCGCTGCGCGCCGATTCTGTCACGGCCTCGGCCTTTACGCTCGACCATGGCGTGTCGGTCACCGACGCCATGCTCGGCAAGGATCTCAAGACCGTCACGCTCGCCACCACGCCGCAGCCGGCCGACACCGCACTCACGCTCACCGTCGCCGGCCTGCGCGACATCCAGACCGGTGTCGCGGCAGCCCCGGCCGCCGTCACGGTGGATCCGCTGCCCGCCGAGATCGCGGCGGACGCGGGCGCGCTCGCCTCCGGCTACCGCGTGGTCTACACGCTGGACATTCCCGTTTACAGCGATTTCGGCCAGTACATCCAGAATCCGTATCTCTTCAATGCCGCGGCCTCGGGCACGCCCTTCACCCGCGTGGCCTACTATCTGGCGCTCGGCCAACGTCCGCTCGCCTCCCCGGCGCGCCAGTTCGCCTGGGCCTCCATGGACACCTTCACGCCCTTCCTCTCCAAGATCGGCATCCCGAATGGCGCCGCCCAAGCGGTCTTTGCCCAGTTCGTGACCAACCTGACCGTGAAGTCCAATAAATCCGGCGTCACAAACGGCGATTTCGACACCGGCAACATCGAGTTCTGGCCCTCCAACTACAACGGCGCGAACGACTGCAGTGTGCCGGGTGCCAGCGGCTCGGCCTACGATTTCGGTGATGGCGGTTATGGCACCGGCATCGGCCACGGCTCGTTCCAGGTCCACAACTATCTGAAAGCCCAGACCGTCTTCGGCCTCAACCAGTGGGGAGACAACCGGACCTCGGCACCGCTGGGCGTCGGCATCGGCACGCCCTCCACCTCCGAGACGCCCAATGCTTCGGATAAAGACTGGACCGTAGCCGTCAACGCGGGTGCCTTCTCTTCCCGCCGCCTCTACGTGCTCGCGCGCCCGGAAGCGCCTGTTCCGGCCGAGGCGCTCGCGCCGCCCGCCGAGGTGAGCGCGCACGTGCCGGATGCGGCCGGCTACCAGCATCTTTACACCATCGACATTCCGCGCCAGCCGAAGTTCGCCGACGCCGCCGTGCGCCCCTCCTACTATTCGGTGGACAACGCCAGCCGCTTTGCGAACACGCCCCACACGCGCGTCGCCTATTTCCTGGAGCTGGTCAAGAACAACGTCACCAGCTTCTGCTGGACGGCCTTCGACGCCATCGGCACGGGCGTGAACCGGCTCGGGGTCCCGGCCAACGATGACTTCTTCTGGCAGTCGGTCACCAACCTCGACGTGTTCTCCAATGTTGCGGGGGTGCTCAACACCAACGGCTGCAATACCGGCAACATCGAGTTCTGGGACTGGGATTATCAAGAGACCAATGCCGCAGCCATCCCCGGCGCCTCCAACAGCACCTTCGATTACGGCGACCGCCGCAGCAGTTCGCGCGGCGGTTCTTACGGCTCGATGCAGGTGCACAATCACGGTGCCGGACAGACCTGCTTGGCGCTCAGCCGCTTCGGCAACTGCGGCGGCAGCGACAGTGTCTGCGTCGGCATCGGCAACAACCCCTCCGGTTATCCCGACTGGACGCACTCGAACTCCGGCGCCAACTGGGATTCGCGGCGCCTGCTGGTCTTCGTCAAGCCCGCGCCTCAGACGCCCGCCGTTCCCGCCGAGGTGCTGGCCAACGCGCCCGACGCGGCCGCCTTCAAGCATCTCTACACGATCGATATTCCGGTTCGCGCGCGCTTCGATGTCGATGCGTCCAACACGCTCTACTATTCGGTCAACAATGCCGCCGCGCTCAGCGGCGCGTTCGGTCGCGTCGGCTATTACCTGGAGCTTGTCCAAGGCAGCGTGACCAGCTTCTGCTGGACCGCTTTCGACACCTTCACGCAGGACCTCACGCAGCTCGGCGTGCCGCGTAAAGACAAGATCTATCAGCAGTTTGTCCATAACCTCGACGTGCGCTCCAATGTCGCGGGGGTGCCCGCCACCAACGGCTGCGAGACCGGCAATATCGAATTCTGGGACTGGGACTATACGTCGACAGACAACCAAGGCATCCCCGGCGGCAGCAACACCGCCTTCGACTTCGCCGATTCGCGCAGCGGCGCCGCCGGCGGCCGCTACGGCTCGATGCAGGTCCACAACTGGGGTGCGGGGCAAACCCTGTGGGCGCTCAACCGTTTCAACAGCAGCAGCGAGAATGTCTGCATCGGCATCGGCAACAGCCCGACCGGGAACCCCGACTGGACCTTCAGGCTCAACAGCAGCCAGTATGATTCGCGCCGCCTGCTGGTCTTCATCCAGCCTGCCGGCTCTCCGGGCGCCGTCGCGCCGGATACGACGCGACCCGCGCCGTCACGCGCCATCGGCCAGACTTCTCTGGACCGCGCCTTGGTGGTCTTCAACAAGCCGGTCGCCGATGCGGCCGCGGATCCGGTCAACTTCAGCGCCGACAACGGTCTCGCGATTCTCGCGGCCCAGATGCATCCGGTCTACAGCAACACCTGCGTGATCCTCACCACCTCGCCGCAGACGGCGGGCACGGTTTATACGCTCACGGTCAACAACGTCTGCGACCGCACGCCGCTGGCCAACGCCATGTTCCCCGACAGGACGGTGGCTTTCACCGCCCAGACCGAGGCTTCGGCCCGGCCGGACTTCCTCTCCGAGATCCCCGAGGCGGCGGACTACCGGCTCGTGCAGAAGCTGGCGCTCAACCGGCAGGCCTACTGGGCCAAGGGCGCGCCTTTCTCGCTGGACGACACCTGGCCCGGCCTGCCGGGCTTCGACCGCGTGGCCTACGCGCTCGACCTCCCCGGCACCAACGGTGTGCGCCAGTGGGTCTGGGTCTCGATGGATCCCTTCACCACCGATCCGCTGCGCGTCGGCCTGTCCACCGCCGACCGCTGCGCGCGCTTCCAGCAATACGTCACCAACATGACGGTCGCGGTCGCCTCGACCGTCACCGCCGTCACCTCCGGTTCCTTTGCCGACGGCAACATCGAGTTCTGGCCCAACAACTACGGCGGCGCAAACGAGGCCGCTATTCCCGGCGCGAATGCCTCTACTTACGACTTCGGCGACCGGATCGATCCCAACGTGCCGGTCGGTCACGGCTCGTTCCAGATCCACAACTTCAGGCTCGGTCAGACGCTCTTCGCGGTGAACAGTTGGGGCAATGACAACCGCTCCATCGAGCTGGGTATCGGCAACCGGCCGACCGGCGCCCCGGACTGGACCAGCTCGGGCGCCTACAACGAGTATGCCTCGCGCACGCTCTATGTCTTTGTCCGGCCTTCCGCCGCGACGCTGGCCGAGCCGGTGCCTGTCCCCGGCTGGGGCACCCTGCCGGTGATCGGTATTTCGCCGGCCGACCAGAAGGTCGATGTCAAGGCTCCGGCGTTCTTCTCCGTATTGGCCAACGGCGCGAGCCGCTACCAGTGGCGCAAGGACGGCGTCTTCATCCCCGGGGCGACCCTATCGACTCTGGTGATTCCGGAGGCGCGCGGACGCGACATCGGCAGCTACGACGTGCTGGTGTACGGCAGTGGCTCCAGATACGCCGTCAGCCTCCCCGCGCTTTTGGGGCTCAACGCCAGCGGGTCTATGCTGATGTTGAGATAAGACGGGGCCGCGTCCGGGTGCGATTCAACTCATTTGAATCCACACCCGTCCTGTCCCATGCTTTGCACGATTTGTCTGTTTTTTGCATGAAATGACTATCCCCGTTTTTCAGCAGTTTGCCTAAGATAGTGTGTTGTCGCGTGGTATTTGTGTTTCCTTGCGCGCGGTGTCTGAAAGAAAGGGGTGTGGCGATGAAGCAAGTGCAAGACGGGCTGGTGCTTTTCCTGGCGGTCACGGGGTTGTTGGCGACAGGCGCTTCGGCGGCCGTACACACATGGGACGGCGGCGGCGCGGACAACAACTGGAGCAGCGCCGATAACTGGGACGCGGCCGGCATCCCGGCCAGCGCCAGCAACACGACCGTCCGGATGGCGGGCAACACGCGCCTCGCGCCT
>Ga0265294_10009124_pt1 | contig 11478 bp, 10 predicted proteins | sample MunlanPumphouse3_FD_192504 | JGI IMG/M metagenome (GOLD analysis project Ga0265294, IMG submission 192504) | Groundwater microbial communities from a municipal landfill in Southern Ontario, Canada - Pumphouse #3 | ecosystem: Environmental > Aquatic > Deep subsurface > Groundwater | place...
TCCAGCACTTGTATAGTTTTTTGTTTCATGAAAACTAAAAGTTCCAAGATGTCCAATAGTCCCAAGAGCTTTACCTTTGTATTTACTCATCATACCTTGTGCTGCATCTTCAACTACAAAAAGATTGTATCTTGTTGCTATATCCATAATTGTATCCATCTCACAAGCAACTCCTGCATAATGAACTGGAACTATCACTTTTGTTTTAGAAGTAATTGCTTCTTCTATTTTTGTCTCATCTATATTCATAGTATCTGGACGAATATCTACAAAAACTATTTTTGCACCTCGAAGTACAAAAGCATTTGCAGTAGATACAAAAGTATATGAAGGCATAATCACTTCATCACCCTCTTTTATATCAAATAAAATAGCAGCCATCTCAAGTGCATGTGTACAAGATGGAGTAAGAAAAACTTTTTTACAAGTAAGATTTTGTTCAAACCAAGTTTGGCATTTTCTTGTAAAATCTCCATCTCCTGAGATTTTACTACTTTTTATAGATTCTAAAATATATTTTTGTTCATTACCTGTAAATGGTGCTCTGTTAAATGGTATTAGCAAAATTATTCCTTTAAGTATTTTTTTAGACAAACTGTTTCAAAAGTAGTATATTTTTTTCTATCTATACATTCAAACCAAATATCTTCTTGGTCTTCAATATATTTGATTTTTTCTAAAAATTCTTTATTATGAAACTCTTTAGGTATCACTACAACTCCAGTATCATCACAAACGGCAATTGTACCATTATAAAAATTTTTTCTTAATTGTATTTGTTTTAACTGATACTCACTTTTTTGTATATCATCATTTATATAACCTACTGGACAAAAACCTTTACACCATATTTTCCAATTTTCCTTAATGAGTCTAGGAGCATCTCTTAATAAACCATTTGTTACTATTGCTCCAGCTTGTTTATATAATAATAAATATTTTGAAACTAAATCTCCAAAAACTGCTTCATTTTCATTATCAAGTATGTCTATAAAAACAATATCATTATCTTGGATATTTTGTATTTGTTCATGTACATCCCAATTAGTTCCATTACAAGCATATACATAAAAGAGATTACCTACAGCAAAATGTCCTTTATTAACTGAATTTGTATTTAAAATAGCACCAGATTTTTCTAAACAATCTGCAATTTCTGTAGTAGAAACTCTATTTCTTTTAATAAAATCTATAATACTCTTTTTCATTTTTGAACCTTTTAAATATAGTATCTTCTTTTGTAAAACTAGTATCTTTAAAAACCACTAATGCAAACTCAAATGGCATATAATGATTTTTCAAAATAATATTTTTACTTAATTTATAACACATATCTAATATTTTAGATGGGGAACTGTGAAAAGTATGTTCATATTCGAAATCAACTCTATCAGATAGAAAATCAAATGCAAAACCATCATTAGCTAATTGGAAAGCTTTTTTCATAAAAGATTCAATAAAGATATAATTATCTTCTTCTTGTAATTTAAAATTAAATATACCAGATGCAACTACTATATCAAATTGGTTATCAAGTTTGGTATTTAAAAAATCATCTATAATAAAATTTATATTATCTTTATTTTTATAGACTCTTCTAGCTTCATTTATTAAGTCTTCTACTAGATCTATTCCTAAATATGTATAATTCTTTGTTTTTTGACTAATTACTTTATTTGCATCTCCAAATCCACATCCAATATCTAAAATTGATTTATTCTCCAAATTAAACTCTTCAAATAAAATATGATATCTTAAATCTTGTTTTCCTTTATCCCAGCCTAAAGTTTTTGGTGAATATCCAAATTCTTTATATCTTCCAGAATATCTATCTACCACAATATTTTTATCTGTTTCTGGCATATTTAACATTTATTCAATCTCCAAAAACTCTTTATAATTTAATTTTTCAATTAATTCAGAGTTATTTTTATTTAATGCTTTTTTTATAACTTCATCATAGCAAGATTTCATATATTTAATTTTGAATTCTGGATAATCAGAACCAAATAAAACTCTATTTTCATTAAATTTAAAAAATTTAATGAAATCAACCCAAATAGAGGAGTCTTTTAGATACGCTAAAGAAAAAGAAAAATCATAATAAATATTTTTTAAATCTCTTGTATAAAGCATATACTCTAATACTTTATGTCCTCCACCATGAGCTAATAATACTTTTATATTACTAAACTTTTTTGCAATATATATTGATAACTCTAAATTAATATGATTTACTAAATTTGAACCATAATAAAAACAATCAATTATTATAAATGAAAATTTTAAACTTTGCATCTTATTGTATATATTTTTAAAATTATTAACTGTAATATTTGACAATCTTGGATGAAGCTTAATACCTAATTTTATATTTTTTGAAACCAGTAAATCAATAATTTCAGAATCAAATAATTCATAATTTAAAGCAATGGCAGACAATGGATAATTTTCACTAAAATCATTCAAAAAAAAATTTAAAAATAACTGTTTTTCTTTATCTGTATTTAAAATAAGTATAAATCCCTCTAATTCACTAGCTACTTTTTTAAAGTCATTTACAATATCACTTGCTTTCATATTAAAATGGATATGTGAATCAAAAACTCTACTCATATTCTAAATATACCTTTTCATCAACTTCTTTTATTAATTTTTGTAAATCTTTTTCTTTTTTATAATAGGCTATAAAGTACCCAACACGGCTTCTATCATCATTTGGAGAGTTTATTATATCTCCAACTTGAAATTCAAAATCAAAATCTATAATATTAGGATTATCTTTTAAAAAATCTATTCCATTAATCTTTTTTACTTTACCAATTTCAAAATCAAAAAACCTAAGAACTGCACAATTTTTATTTTTATTTAAATCAACACTTAAATTAGTCTCACCTAAAGCTGATTTAATAAGTAATTCATTAACATCAATGTCTGAAACAGTTGGGATGATATGTGAAGATATTTTAGTTCCACCACCTCTAATTGCAGCCTCTATCAGATAAAACTTATTATTCCAATATTTATATTCAACATGTGTAATTCCAAAAGCTAACTTTTCAAATAATTTATTATTAATTTTTTCAATTTCTTTTTGATTAAATTCTTCAAACTTAGTTTGATAAATTAATGACTTTGCAACATTAGGAAGATTTTTATAATGTTCTTTTTTTGAAATAGCTAATGTATAATGTTTTTTATTTGTTTTAAAACCTTCAACGGTAAGTTCAAATCCACCGATAAATTCTTCTACTAGTATAGTATTATCTACAGAATGTTCCATTGTATAATTAAATCTTTCTTTTAATTCATTGATAGAAGTTATTTTATAAACACCTCGACTCGACTGATTTGATAATGGCTTAATAATAGCATCCGAACCTAATGTGATAAAAAAGTCTATAGCCTCATCAATTGTTTTACACTCTTTATATTTTGGATGAAAAAGATTTTCAATAATTAATTCTTTTCTCATTCTAAATTTATTTGTGTAAAGGTTAGCTAACTCTACACCTACGCCATTTAAACCAAGTTTTTCAGATATATAAGCTACTGTATTAACAGCTATATCACTTTGATCAGTAATTACAGCATCAATTTTTTCATCTATTGCTATTTGTAAATTTCTTTCTTTGTCTAATACATTTACAACATATGATTTATCAGCATATTCAAAACCAATAGAATCTTCATAAAGATTTGAACAAATCGCATAACAGCCTTTTTCTTTAACTTTCTTTATAATAGGTACTTGCCATTTTCCCCCACCAATTATTAGAATTCTTTTAGTCATTGAAAATTCTTTGAAGATCTCTTTTTAATGATTCTTTTGAAAACAGATATTTAATTTTTTCTTTATTTTTATATGATATTTCTTTATTTAATTCTATTAAATCAATCTCTTCTACATTAAAGACACTAATGTCATGATTATTTAAAAAATTAAATTGTGCAGTTTGTGTATCTAAATATACTTTTTTCCCAAATCCTAACAATGAAATTGTATTTCCCATTGCCTGTTGTCGTTTATGAGCAAAAATAGCTATATCAATTTTGCTCATAAATTCTAAATATTTTTCAAAAAGCATAAACTCTGTGAGAGGTATAAATTTATCTGCAAAAAGTTCTTTACCTTTAGTGATAACCTCTTTAGCATAGCCTTTTTCACCATAAGAAAGAGGTACAAATAGTTTTATATCCTCATCTTTGTATTTTATAAGCTGTTGAAGAACTTGAATATGATTGTTCGATGGGTCAGCAGAGTTACCAAGTTGTATATTTATTGTGGTATTTTCTTTTGCTTTAATATTATATTCTTTATATATATTGCTAGGATACATAAAGCATTCATAATATTTACCACTAATACCATACCATTTTTTAGTTAATTCATAATCATCTTTAATATAAGTAATTAGATAAGCCATTTTTTTAATAATCTCATGGCGTATTTTACTTTTAGTTTCTGGAAAATAAAAATCCCCACCCCACATAACCCAGTAGCATTTTTTAAGTAATTCTTGATTGAAATAGAGCAATATATCAACTTTGTCTCTCCAAAGTCCATGAAGTATAATTTTTTTAGCCATTTTCATATAGTCTAAAAGTGTTATAAATATATCATCATCAGTATACAAAAACTCTACTTTATGCTCAGGAGTTAATCCGTATTCATATTTTTCACTCGTGATAAATACATAGTGATGATTCTCTCTTCCAAAATTTTCATCTACAAAATCTATAAATGGAGCTAAAAACTTATCAAGAATCATCACATGTAGTATTTTATTTTCATTCATTTTTGTACTTCTATGGATTTTTTTACTCTATTTATAATTTCTTTAAAATAAATATGATTTTTATAACCTAATTTTAAATTATAATAAATATAAGCTATTCTAGTAGATTCATCTAAATTAAAATTTATATCTATATTATATTTTTCACTATATGATTTAAAACTTATTGCATTAAAACTATTTCCATATTTATTTATATCATCTTCATTAAAACCTAGATATTCAAGATTATCTAGTAGTTTTTTAAAATATACTTTATTTTGATTTTCAAACTCCCATAAAGTAAGATATTTATCTCTATGAAGACCCAAAGGTAATAATGCTATATCGTTAGATTTATATCTTAAAAGATTCATAATAGGCATTTCAAATCTATCTTTAAATGTTTTTTCATAATTGCTTAAATACACTTCCAAGTTTTCAAAAATATCTTTTGCACTTTTTAGTTCTATTAAATTTAAATTGCTATGTTGAAACTTATTTTTTATCTCTTTTATTGAATTCTTATCAAAATATAAAGCCTTAAAATAATACTCTGGAAAATCTTTTATTATTTCATTTACATATTCGACAAACTCTTCGTCTTCCAAATTCTCTTTGGTAGCTAAAAACCCGATAGAATTTGGGCAATACATATCTTTGATTTTCTCTTTATCAACTCTTCCTAGCGAATTCATAAAAACAAATTCTTGGTATCGTTCATCTTCTTTAAACATTTCAGATATAACTGAAGTTTCAAACAAAATGGGTGTTACTGTATCTACAACCATTTCAGTTATTTCTTTTTTCTTTTTGGCTTTACGTGTGAGTTCTATCATGAAAAGATTCTCTTTTATGGCTTGAACATTTTTAACTTTATTATAATACTCTTCATTAATCGTAAATCGAAACTCTTCTACGACATTATGTAAGTAAATTTCACTGTTTTTTATCAATTCTTCCACACAAGTCGGATTAAAAAAGTTTTTGTGCTTAACTTGACTCAACACTTTTGTAACTTGATTTTTTTGATGTTCATTAAAATAAAAAATGCTCAGTGTTAACTCTTTATGTTTTTTACACATTTCAAGGACAAACTCAATAAAACCTTCATCACTTAAGTTCTCTTCAATAGCAATAAAACTCAAGGCATTTTTAGTATAACCATTGTCGATTGCATTGTATTTTAACGGTTCTTTCAAACTTTCAATAAACATCGCTTGATTGTACAATGGACTGAATTTATCAAGCGTATGGGTAGGAGAATGGAGCAGTTGCTCTCCATCTTGGGTCTTAAACTCCAGTTTATGCTTTTGTCCAATGTATTCTTTGGGCAATTCATAGGTAAAACAAAAACCATTGGTATCAAACACTTCATATTTATTTTCTATGTCGGCAATTTTTTGATTGGCTTGAATGGTGTCGATTTTTACATCATCGACAAATACATCGACACTTTGTTGGGTTGTGTCATAGATTCTTTTGCAAAACCCTGTAAAAGTAATATAACTTTGGCTCTCAACGGCACCGTATATTTTAGACTCTTTTTGAAGTGAAGACATAGAGTTTTCCTCTTTTAATAAATTGGTTGATTCTATGATAAATCAACTTAAAATAAAATTACACTTTTATTTAATTTAAAGAATTGGAGAATAATACTTTTTAAGCTTTTTTACGTCATGCATAAGGCTTTATTTTCGCTATTTTAAACACTTTTTATCGATATACTCTAAACTATTTTTAATGATTATGATTAATTTTTCAGTATATTCCAGTACTTCATCAAATATATCCGCAAGTTCATCTTCAATATATTCATGAACAATCGTATTTCTAATATCTTTCATTACTCTTAACTCTTCCATATCTTCAAATAAATTTCTTTTATGGGCATTATTAACCACATCGATTAAAGTTCCTTGATTTTCAAATTCAAATTCATCAATACTTCGAAATAATTTTCGTATCAAAAAGTCAATTCCTCTGCTATATCTGCTGCATAAAGTTTCAAATTTACCAAACTCTTCAACGGTATACTCTGGCTTAATACCTATTGTTTTACACTCATTAAACGATATTTCTACCCAAAACAGTTGTTTTTCAAGAAGTGCTCGGTCGTGTTTAATTTTATCTGTCATCATAATGCAATAGCCTTTTTTATAATATGCCTTGTAAAAGGGTTTTTAAACTCTCCATTGTCAAGTACGATATCCATTTTTTGTTCACCAAAATGTTTGAAAAATTCTATTCGTAACGCTCTTAAATCTTTTTTTGTCATCTCTTTAGAGACTACGAGCAAATCAATATCTCCGCCTTTTTTAGTATCATCAACTCGGCTTCCAAATAAGTAGAGTTGAGCTGTGGATGAAATCGTTTTTAGCGTATCTTTTAATACCTTTATTTGCTCTTGATAAAGTCTCATTTTTCACATCTCTTTTTTAATCAAATTTAATGATTTTATGATAACGCCACTTAAATAGCTATTACAAAGTTAAATAAAATTTTTCTAAATTTTGAATCACTTCACTTAAGTGTTTGTGGTGTAATTCTTGGCTTTTTTGTGTATTAATCGCTTGATTATAAGGTGATAAAAGGTTTAAACATTTTTCAATAATTTGAAGAGATAAGGCATTTTTATATGAACTTTTAAGCGAGATAAACTCTTTTTCCAATTTAGCTAAAGGCGTTGTTTTAAGCTTTTTAATAATCTTTTGTTCTTGTTTAATATCTCTTAAATCTTTTTGAGTAAGTGTTTTAGACGATAAACTTATCAATTTTTGTTTGATTTCATTATGGATATTACTTTTATTTAGTTTTGAAAAACTTGTCCACGAAATTTCCTCTTTTTTTAAAGGAATAGTATTGTTAAAATAGGCTCCATGTGAAAGATTGAAAATTCTCACATCTTTAGACAAATTTGAAGTAATTGAAGCAATAGAGTCTATCATTTGACCATATTGCACGAAGGTATAAACCTCTTCTTCAAAATTGCCTTTGACAACAATCAAATCTTTTTGGGTATTTAAGCCACTGTTTTGCAGTACATCGCTTTTTTGCATTTTAACTGTATTGTTTTTATAAAGGGTATCATGGGTTTTTCCACTTTTTGAGACACACGCATCAAATCCCAACATATAAATATCGTTTGCACCCAAACGTAAAAGCAAATCCAATCCCACATCTCCCACTGTAACACCTGTAAATATTCCTGTATTTTCAAAGACTTCAATGTTATCAGACATAAAAAAAGTGTTCTCTTGATTTTGCTTTTTGATAACCTCTTCATTCGTTTTTGTTGAAGCAATAATTAAAGAGTTGCGATAATATTTTTCATGCACATCAAATTGTCGTATGACTTGTTTATATTGTCCATCGACACTTAAAATCATATCAGGAACAATATCTAAAAGCTCCAAACGTCTCAAACAAGCTGCTGCACAAACCACAATAAAGGCATCTTGATGCAAATAAACCCACTCAATACTCTTTGCCAAACTGGGACCTGCTCCTAAAAAAAGGATGGGGTTAGTTAATACAGTCTCTTTTTTTTGGCAATTTAAGATGCCATAATATGAATGTTGCTTATAAAAAAATGCCCTTTTTAGACTGATTAAATATTCAGAAAAAGGGTAATTATAGGGGTCATAATCGACACAAGCTTTAGTTACGAGATCAATAAACTCAATGCTTTTTTCATCGGCAACTTCAAAGCCAATACGATGATTATAGGCTGTTTTGTAGTTTAAAAAACGCATTAAAGTTTCTATGGTTTCACAATGGTTTTGAGCAATACAAAAAAAGAGTTGAGCATTGACACTTAGGGCTTCATAATCGGTTAAAAACAACGACAATCTAAAAATCTCAATATTGTCTTCAAGAATTAAATAGACTTTTGAATGCAATTGTTTATCCAAATCATTTAGATGCACGCCTAAAAGTGTGCCTAAAAAAATAAATTTATCGTAAGCAACATGGTGATTAAGTGTATTAAGTTCCAAATATTCGTTGATATACTCAAAAGCATTAATGGCATTTTTATAATAGACTGCTTGGGTAATCTCTTTTGATTTAAGTAAATTAAAAGAGGGTTTATCTTGAATATTTAAACATCGTCTTTGTGCATCTAAAAATGGATTGCAGCCATAATAATGTCTTTTATTGATATCAACCAATTCAAAATGATTGTTGATAAACTCTAAAAAAAAGTTCTCAATTTTAAGGGCTTCAAACTGTTTGATTTTCGTATGTAATGCAGGATATTTTTTAGATAGAAATTGAACATTTTTTAAATAAATAGCAGCAACTGTATCATAGAGAGCTTCTAATTCTTGATTTTTATTCATGTCGTAGTATAATATTTCAAATATTAAAACAAGGTTATTATATGTCTTTACACAATGCACAAGAGCAGTTACAAAATGCACTTGTTACTACCTTTTTAGCCAATTTATCTTTTTTAAATGAGTATGACAACCGATTATACCAAAGAGTTGATTCTCTTTCTCAAGCCATTAACAGTGGCTTGTACAAAGAGAATTACAGCTTAGAATTTTTAGAACAAGATGGTGATTTTGATATTTATGATAAAAAAAACAAATCTTATATGTACAATAAAAAACCACGAAAATACAATAGAACGGCTGTCAATAAAGTTGATTTTACTTCAAAAGGAAGCTTTTCAATTTTAGAGCCACTGCTTTTTCAAGGGAAAAAGTTCAGTTCTACTTTTAACCAAGTAGAATACTTTTGTAACTTTGAATATGCCAATAAACTTTTACTCAATGATTTATTCCCCTATTTTGAAGTTTTTGAAAATACCATTGGTGATTATAAATTTAAAAAATACAAATACATTGATAAATTTGTCTTTGTAGGTACGCTTTTAGGGAGACATATTCCTTTAATTTTGGAAAAAACAAAAGCCAAAGATTTTTTTGTTTGTGAACAAAATCTTGAACTTTTTAGACTCTCTTTATTTGTTGTTGATTATGGTGATCTTGCACGAGATGGCAATACGGTTGTTTTTTCTATTATGGATGATCCGCATATTATGGATGAACAATTGGAAAAATTTTTGACGCATAAAGCCTACGAAAATTATTCAATTAAATATTTTACAACCGACCATAACATTGAAAGCTATTTCAATCATATCTTGACTTCAATTTTAGCGCACAAAAGTACCAGTTTTAACTACCATATGATGTTAGAAAATATTTGGAAAAATGTTGCCACCCGAATTACCAAATACCCTATTCTGCAATTTAAAAATGACCACGAAGAAGCCTTAACCAATCTGCCAGTACTTTTTTTAGCAGCAGGACCTTCGTTGCATGAAAATATTGAATGGGTCAAAGAAAATAAAGATCGCTTTATCATTGTAGCTATTGGTGCAACCCATAAGACTTTAACCAAACATGGAATTATTCCCGATATTATCACAACACTTGACCCTCAATACAGTGTTTTAAATAAAAAGCACTTCGATGATGTGAGTATTCAACACATACAAAACAGTTTCGTTTTCGCTTCCATTAACACCGATGGGCGAATATTAAATAAATTTAAAAAAGACAATCTATTCTTATTTGAAGTGAATAAGCCTTTGCATACTGATAATACTTGCTATAAAGGATTTAGTGTCGGTGAGATTTCAGCAAGTATTTTATTGGGATTAAAATTTAAAAACATCTACTATTTAGGGTTGGATTTTGCCATCAATCAAAAAACAGGAGATACACATACACAAGGCTACTCTTCTAAAAGTTACGACGATGATTATAAAAATAGAAAGCAACAAGAACACTCTGACACCTTTACGTTTGATGAAGAACTCGTTGAAATTCCTGGGAACTTAGAACCAAAAGTCTATTCCAATCGACTTTTTTCGATGTCTGCAAATGCTTTAAGTACCAATATTAGTATGCTTAAGGATAAAACTCAAACCATTTATAACTTAAGTAATCACGGAGCTTTTATTCAAGGAACCATTCCTACAAATATTCAAAATGTTAAATTGGATACAACCCTAAACAAAGCCACCTTAAGAGAAGAACTCAACACCTTTTTACACACTGTTTCAAAAGATAAACTTTCAAAAAACGATCAAGAAGATTTAGTCCAAGAGTTAGCCTATTTGGAAAACTTACATTTGACGCTTGAAGAATTTACACAAAATCCCTCAACTACATTTGAAGAGTTTAATGCTCGTATTGAAAAACTCATTCAACTCTTTTTCTTTCCACCAGTGTATTGCAGTTTTGTATTGGTTGTTTTTATTCACTTCTTTAATATTATGTTGCAATATGTCTACTATTGTTTAAACACTCAAAATCTGCAAAAAGAGAAAGAAAAACTCAAAAATGCTGAAAATGTTTTTCTGACACAACTTAATAATTTACTCCATAAATATACGTATTATTTAAAACAGATATAAAAAAAGCCCAAACCCAAGAAGGGTTTGAGCTTTAAAAAGAGAATAAAGTTAAAAGACTATTGTAATAATCTAAGAACGTTTTCATAGAAACGTATTGTAGCAGTAGAACTGCTACCTTAACGACTTATTGTAAAAGTCGTAATACGTTTTGTTGTGCCGCATTGGCTTGAGAAATAGCATAAGTCCCTGCTTGTGCAATAATATTTTGTTTATTAAAGTTAGCACTTTCTAATGCATAATCTACGTCTCTGATAATAGATTCAG